>Ga0208609_100576_pt1 | contig 13525 bp, 8 predicted proteins | sample SubbioR11_8A_Apr_FD_184813 | JGI IMG/M metagenome (GOLD analysis project Ga0208609, IMG submission 184813) | Serpentinite rock and fluid subsurface biosphere microbial communities from McLaughlin Reserve, California, USA - CR11_8A_Apr (SPAdes) | ecosystem: Environmental > Terrestrial > Deep...
CCGCCAGCCCGCCGGCAGTGGCGTCAGGCGCTCGACCGCGCTGCGCAGATGCACGCTGGCGCCGGCCGACTGCAGCGCGCGCGCCGCCGCCTCGGGCAGCAGCGCCGACAGGTCGGATCGCGGCAGCAGCAGATCGGCGGCGGCGCGGCCGGCGCCGAGGCTGTCGCGCAGCACCGCCAGCAGGATCGCCGCCGACGCCTGCTCGAGCCGGGCGTTGAGCGCCGCCAGGCACAGCGGCTGCCAGATGCGATCGATCAGCACCTGCGGCAGGCCGGCCATCAAGTCGATCGCGCGGCTCGGTGCCGGTGCGCGCCAGCCCCGCAGTCGCCAGCGGGCCACCTGCAGAGCGAGCGCGAGCCGTTCGCATGCGGTCAGCCCGCGCGCGCGCAGCAGGGCGCCGGCCAGGTGCAGCGGCGCCGGCGCGCGCGCGGCGCGCAGCGCGAAACCGTCCGGGTAGTGCAGCGTGAAGGGCAGGCGCAGGAAGGCGCGTCGCGGGTCGACGCCGGCGCGGCGCATCAGCGCCAGCGTGTCGCGGTAGGCGCCGATCAGCAGGTGCTGGCCGTTGTCGAGCGCGAACTGGCGATCGCCGAGCGCCAGATCGACACGACGGGCGCGGCCGCCGAGTTGCGGCGCCGCCTCCAGCAGCGTCACCGCGCAGCCGGCGTCGGCCAGCGTCAGCGCCGCCGCCAGACCGGACCAGCCGCCGCCGACGACCGCGACGCGGCACACGCGCGCCGCCGAGTCGTTCACGGCGCGGGCGGGCGCAGCAGGCGCGCCGGCGGGCCGAAGGTCCAGGTCCGCCAGGCGATCCACAGCTTGCGCAGCGGAGTCAGTGCGATGCGCTGGTGCAGGACGCGGAACTGCTCGCGCTCGATCTCTTCGAGCAGGGTCAGGTAGATCGCGCCCATGACCAGGCCGGCGCGCTGCGCCCGGCGGTCGGCCTCGGGCAGGCTCTCCAGCGCGGCGCGGTAGGCGGCGCGCGCACGCTCGGCCTGACGGCGCATCACGACCTCGAAGCCGTCGACGTAGCGGCCGGCGAGCAGGTCGGACACGCGCACGCCGGCGGCCTGCAGTTCGTCGAGGGGGAGGTACAGACGGCCGCGGCGTGCGTCCTCGCCGACGTCGCGCACGATGTTGACCAATTGCAGCGCCAGGCCGAGCTGGCGCGCGTACTCGTAGGTGCGCTCCTCGCTGGCGCCGAAGATGCCGGCCGACAGTTCGCCGACCACGCCGGCCACCAGATGGCAGTAGCGGCGCAGGTTGGCGAAGTCGAGGTAACGGTTCTGGCGCAGATCCATCTGCATGCCGTCGACCACCAGCAGCAGGCGCTGGCGCGAGATCGCGAACTCGACCAGATGCGGCGCCAGCGCGCGCGTGACCGGATGCTGGGGATCGCCGGCGTACAGGCGCTCGATCTCGGCCCGCCACCAGTCGAGGCTCGCCTGCGCGGTGGCCGGATCGCGGACCTCGTCGACGACGTCGTCGACCTCGCGGCAGAACGCGTACAGCGCGGTGATCGCGCGCCGGCGCGCCGGCGGCAGGAACAGGAAGCTGTAGTAGAAGCTCGAGCCGCTGCCGGCAGCCTTGTTCTGGCAGTACTCGTCGGCGGTCATCGGCACGGGCGGCTACATGCGCAGGGCGCGCGCGGTCATCAGCGCCCAGTCGCCGCCGCCGAGCACCGGGCGCTGGCCGAAGACGTCGCCGGCGACGGCGTCGATTCGCTCGGCGATGCGCAATCCGCCCTGCACGACCAGGCGCAGTTCCCAGCCGATGCGGCCGCCGAGCGCGCGCGCCAGCGGCGCGCCGGACAGTAGCAGCGCGCGCGCACGCTGCACCTGGGCGGCGAGCAGCGCCGCCCAGTGCGCATCGGCGAGCCGCGCGCCGATCTGCGTCTCGTCGACGCCGTACGCGCGCAGTTCGGACTGCGGCAGGTAGACGCGGCCCTTGTGCCAGTCGAGGGCGACGTCCTGCCAGAAGTTCACCAGTTGCAGCGCCGTGCAGATCGCATCCGACCATTGGCACAGCAGCGCCTCGTCGCGGCGGTACAGCGCCAGCAGCAGGCGGCCGATCGGGTTGGCGGAACGGCGGCAGTAGTCGAGCAGCGACTCGTAGTCGGCGTAGCGGCGCACGCTCACGTCCTGCGCGAAGGCCGACAGCAGATCGCGCAGCAGCGCCACCGGCAGGGCGTGGCGCGCGACCGCGTCGGCCAGTTGCGGCCAGTCGTTCGGTTTGCCGGCCTCGATCAGATCGAGCTGGTGCCCGAGTTCGGCCAGCCGCGCCAGCCGCTCGCCATCGCTGGCGTCGCCTTCGTCGGCGATGTCGTCGGCGCAACGGGCGAAACGGTAGAGCGCCTGCACCGGCGCGCGCAGCGGCGCCGGCAGCAGCAGCGATGCGACCGGAAAGTTCTCGTAGTGCTCGACCGCCATGCGGCGAAGCTATCACGCCGGCGCCAGCAGCCGCGCCGCGCGCCGTGGGCAGGCAGGCCTGTGAGTAGAATGCGCGCCGATTCGGTGCGTGTCGGTTCGCTGCCGCCTGAGCGCAGCGCGGGCCCGCCGCCGGTCGGCGCTCGCGAAGGTGGCGAAATTGGTAGACGCACCAGGTTTAGGTCCTGACGCCTTCACCGGCGTGGGGGTTCGAGTCCCCCCCTTCGCACCAGGCAGTTCCCCGCAATCCATTGACCGGTGTTGATCCGGCGCCAGGCGGCCGGCAGCGCCTCAGGAAGCCATGCAAGTCAACGTCCAGACACTCGGCGCCCTCGAGCGCCGCATCGACCTCAGCGTTCCCGCCAGCGAGATCGACAAGGAGGTCTCCGCCCGCCTGGCGCGGCTCGCGCGCACCGTGCGCATGCCGGGGTTTCGCCAGGGCAAGGTGCCGATGAAAATGGTGGCGGCGACCTATGGCGCGCAGATCCAGGCCGAGGTCTTGAACGACAAGATCGGCGCCGCCTTCAACGATGCGGTGACCGGCAACAAGCTGCGCGTGGCCGGCGCGCCGCGGCTCGAGCCGCGCACCGTGGCCGACAGCAAGGACCTGGAGTTCTCGGCCACCTTCGAGGTGTTTCCCGAGGTTCGCATCGGCGAGCTCGCCGGCACCGAGGTCAGGCGCGCCGTGTGCGCTGTCGGCGAAGCCGAGATCGATCGCACGATCGAGATCATGCGCCGGCAACGCGCCACCTATGAATCGGTGTCGCGGCCGGCGGCGGACCACGACCGCGTCACCGTCGACTTCGCCGGCTCGGTCGACGGCAACCGCTTCGACGGCGGCAGCGGCAGCGACTTTCCCTTCGTCCTCGGCCAGGGACGGATGCTGGCCGAGTTCGAGGCCGCGGTACGCGGCATGACGGTCGGTGAAGCCAAGACCTTCGCCCTGACCTTTCCGGCCGACTATCGCGCCACCGAGCTGGCCGGCAAGCTCGCCAGCTTCGAGATCACCCTGAAGAGAATCGAGCAGCCGATCCTGCCGGCGGTCGATGCCGAGTTCGCCCGTTCGCTCGGCGTGGCCGATGGCGACCTGGCCAAGATGCGCAGCGAGATCGGCGCCAATCTGGAGCGCGAAGTCAGCGGCCGGCTGAAGGCGCGGACCAAGGAAAGCGCGTTTGCGGCACTGCTGTCGGTGACCCGCTTCGACCTTCCCAGGGCGCTGGTGCAGGAAGAGGCCCGGCGTCTGATCGAGGCGGCACGCGAGGATCTCGTCCGCCGCGGCATCAACGCCAAGGAAGCGCCGCTGCCCGACGAGGTGTTCGCCGCCCAGGCGGAACGACGGGTGCGCATGGGCCTGCTGTTCGCCGAGCTGGTGCGCAGCCAGGGCCTGGGCGCGCAGCAGCAGCAGATCCGCAAGGCGATCGAGGCTCTGGCGCAAAGCTACGAGCGCCCGGCCGAGGTGATCCAGTGGTACCTGAGCGATCGCGAGCGGGTGGCGACGATCGAGTCGGCGGTGACCGAAGACAACATCGTCGACTGGGTGCTGGCGCGCGCGCGCGCAGTGGACGCGCCGGTGGCCTTCGATGAGCTGATGGGCAACAGCGCCCGCTAGGCGTTCGCAGCAGCAGTCAACTCGGGGAAGCGTCGCATGAATCAGGGCCTGGACTTCGATCCGCACAACCTCGGCATGGTGCCGATCGTCATCGAGCAAAGCGGCCGCGGCGAGCGCGCCTACGACATCTACTCGCGCCTGCTGCGCGACCGGGTGATCTTCATGGTCGGCCCGGTGACCGACCAGATCGCCAACCTGGTGATCGCGCAGATGCTGTTCCTGGAGTCCGAGAACCCGGACAAGGACATCGCTCTGTACATCAACTCGCCGGGCGGTTCGGTCTACGCCGGCATGGCGATCTACGACACGATGCAGTTCGTCAAACCGGACATCTCCACGATCTGCGTCGGCATGGCGGCCAGCATGGGCGCGTTCCTGCTCGCAGCCGGCAGCAAGGGCAAGCGCTTCGCGCTGCCCAACTCGCGCATCATGATCCACCAGCCCTCGGGCGGATCGCACGGCCAGGCCTCCGACATCGAGATCCAGGCGCGCGAGATCCTGTACCTGCGCGAACGCCTCAACGGCGTGCTCGCCGAACGCACCGGCCAGCCGATCGAACGGATCGTGCGCGACACCGACCGCGACAACTTCATGTCCGCCGAGGATGCAGTAAGCTACGGAATCATCGATCGGATTTTTGTCAAGCGCGGCGAAGCCGGCTCTTGATCCAGGTCGATCCGGGGCCGCGCCGCGGGCACCGGTTCGGCGCCACAGCGACTATCGCATCCATGGCTGACAAGAAGGGCTCGAACGAGAAGCTTCTGTACTGCTCCTTTTGCGGCAAGAGCCAGCACGAGGTCAAGAAGCTGATCGCCGGACCGTCGGTGTTCATCTGCGACGAGTGCATCGACCTGTGCAACGACATCATCCGCGATGAGGCGTCCCCGGCGCCGGCCGCCGTCAAGAGCGACCTGCCGGCACCGCACGAGATCTGCGCGATCCTCGACCAGTACGTGATCGGACAGGAGAAAGCCAAGCGCATCCTGTCGGTGGCGGTCTACAACCACTACAAGCGACTCAAGCACCTCGGCGCCAAGAACGACGTCGAACTGTCCAAATCGAACATCCTGCTGGTCGGCCCGACCGGCTCCGGCAAGACCCTGCTGGCGCAGACCCTGGCGCGACTGCTCAACGTGCCGTTCGTGATCGCCGATGCGACCACGCTCACCGAAGCCGGCTACGTCGGCGAGGACGTCGAGAACATCATCCAGAAGCTGCTGCAGAACTGCAGCTACGAGGTCGAGAAGGCACAGCGCGGAATCGTCTACATCGACGAGATCGACAAAATTTCGCGCAAGAGCGACAACCCGTCGATCACCCGCGATGTCTCCGGCGAGGGCGTGCAGCAGGCGCTGCTCAAGTTGATCGAGGGCACGGTGGCGAGCGTGCCGCCGCAGGGCGGCCGCAAGCACCCGAACCAGGACTTCGTGCAGATCGACACGACCAACATCCTGTTTGTCTGCGGCGGCGCCTTCGACGGACTGGAGAAGATCATCCGCAACCGCTCGGAGAAGAGCGGCATCGGCTTCGGCGCCGCGGTCAGCAGTCCCGGCGACCGCGGCGTCGGCGAGGTGCTGCGTGACGTCGAACCGGAAGACCTGATCAAGTTCGGGCTGATCCCGGAACTGGTCGGCCGGCTGCCGGTGGTCGCGACACTCGACGAGCTGTCGGAGCAGGCGCTGGTCGAGATCCTGGTGGCGCCGAAGAACGCACTGGTCAAGCAGTTCCAGCGGCTGCTGCAGATGGAAGGCGTCGAGCTCGAGATCCGGCCCGATGCCCTGCTGGCGATCGCGCGCAAGGCGATCAAGCGCCGCACCGGCGCGCGCGGCCTGCGTTCGATCGTCGAAGGCGTTCTGCTCGACCTGATGTACGACCTGCCGGGCATGAAGAACGTGATCAAGGTCGTGATCGACGAGAACGCGATTCACGGCGGCCGGCCGATCCTGATCTACGCCGATCAGCCCAAGGTCGCCGGCGCGCCGCGCTGAACGAGCCGCTACCCGGGCGGTCGAAGCCCCTAGAGCGGTAGCGGCCGGGCCAGCCGCATCCGAGGCGCGTGATACAGTGAATTTGCCTCGGCCGGCGGCTTTGCTTCGCCGGTCTTTCTGGCGCGCCTGTCGGCGCGGCCTTGCCTTCGCGCCGGATGCCCGCACTTAGCGGGTGAACTCCCGCCAGGACTCGACATGACAACCGCCCAACTGCCGCCGTCCCGCACTTCGCTGCCGCTGCTGCCCCTGCGCGACGTGGTGGTGTTCCCGCACATGGTGATCCCGCTGTTCGTCGGGCGGCCGAAGTCGATCAAGGCGCTCGAAACGGCGATGGAAAGCGGCAAGAGCATCATGCTGGTGGCGCAGAGAAACGCCGCCAAGGACGAACCGGCCGCCGAGGACATCTACTCGATCGGCTGCATCGCCGGCATCCTGCAGATGCTGAAGCTGCCGGACGGCACCGTCAAGGTCCTGGTCGAGGGCGCGCAGCGCGCGCGCATCGACCAGATCGCCGACGAGGGCAGCCACTTCACCTGCGAGTTGACGCCGATCGCGGCCGAGACCACCTCGGGCTCGGAACTCGAGGCGCTGCGCCGCGCGATCGTCGGCCAGTTCGACCAGTACGTGAAGCTGAACAAGAAGATCCCGGCCGAGATCCTGACCTCGATCGCCGGCATCGACGAGGCCGGCCGTCTGGCCGACACGATCGCCGCCCATCTGCCGCTCAAGCTCGAGCAGAAGCAGAAGATCCTGGAGATGTTCGCGCTGTCCGAGCGGCTCGAGCATCTGCTGGCGCAGCTCGAGACCGAGATCGACATCCTGCAGGTGGAAAAACGCATCCGCGGCCGCGTCAAACGGCAGATGGAAAAGAGCCAGCGCGAGTACTACCTGAACGAACAGGTCAAGGCGATCCAGAAGGAACTCGGCGAGGGCGAGGAGGGCACCGATCTCGACGAGCTGGACAAGAAGATCAAGGCGGCGCGCATGCCGAAGGCGGCGCGCACCAAGGCCGAAGGCGAGTTCAAGAAGCTCAAGCTGATGTCGCCGATGTCGGCGGAAGCCACCGTCGTGCGCAACTACATCGACACGCTGGTCAACCTGCCGTGGAAGAAGAAGAGCAAGATCAACAACAATCTCGCCAACGCGCAGAAGGTGCTCGACGAGGACCACTACGGGCTGGACAAGGTCAAGGAACGGATCGTCGAGTACCTGGCGGTGCAGCAGCGGGTCGACCGGCTGAAGGCGCCGATCCTGTGCCTGGTCGGGCCTCCCGGCGTCGGCAAGACCTCGCTCGGGCAGTCGATCGCGAAGGCCACCAATCGCAAGTTCGTGCGCATGGCGCTCGGCGGCGTGCGCGACGAGGCCGAGATCCGCGGCCACCGGCGCACTTACATCGGTTCGATGCCGGGCAAGATCCTGCAGAACCTGAGCAAGGTCGGCGTCAGGAACCCCTTGTTCCTGCTCGACGAGGTCGACAAGATGGGGCAGGACTTTCGCGGCGACCCGTCCTCGGCGCTGCTCGAGGTGCTCGACCCCGAGCAGAACCACACCTTCGTCGACCACTACGTCGAGGTCGACTACGACCTGTCGGACGTGATGTTCGTGGCCACCGCGAACACGATGAACATCCCGCCGCCGCTGCTCGACCGGATGGAGGTGATCCGCCTGTCCGGCTATACCGAGGACGAGAAGACCAACATCGCGCTGCGCTACCTGCTGCCCAAGCAGATGACCAACAACGGCGTGAAGAAGGGCGAGCTCGAGGTCTCGGATGCGGCGGTGCGCGACATCATCCGCTACTACTCGCGCGAGGCCGGCGTGCGCGCGCTCGAGCGCGAGCTGTCGAAGATCTGCCGCAAGGTGGTGAAGAACGCGCTGCTGCAGGAAGGCGACAAGAAGGTGCGGGTGACGCCGCGCAACCTCGACAAGTTCCTCGGCGTGCGCCGCTACAGCTTCGGCATGGCCGAGAAGCAGCCGCAGATCGGCCAGGTGACCGGCCTGGCCTGGACCGAAGTCGGCGGCGAACTGCTGACGATCGAGTCGGCGGCGATGCCGGGCAAGGGCAACATCATCCGCACCGGCTCGCTCGGCGACGTCATGAAGGAGTCGGTCGAGGCGGCGCGCTCGGTCGTGCGCAGCCGCTCGCGCCGGCTCGGCATCCGCGACGAAGTGTTCGAGAAGAACGACTTCCACATCCACCTGCCCGAAGGCGCGACGCCGAAGGACGGACCGAGCGCCGGCATCGCGATCACCACCGCCTTCGTCTCGACGCTGACTGGAATCCCGGTGCGGCCCGACGTGGCGATGACCGGCGAGATCACCTTGCGCGGCGAGGTGCTGGCGATCGGCGGCCTGAAGGAGAAACTGCTCGCCGCGCACCGCGGCGGCATCAAGACCGTGCTGATTCCGGAAGAGAACGTCAAGGATCTGGTCGAGATCCCGGCCAACGTCAAGGATCGCCTGGAGATCGTTGCGGTCAAGTGGATCGACAAGGTGCTCGAGGTCGCCCTCGAGCGCCGGCCGACGCCGCTGCCGGAGGACGAGGCGCCGGCCGCCGCGGCACCGCCGCCGACCGCCGCCGACGCCGTGCCGGCGAACGTCAAGCACTAGCGGCGACCCCGAGCTGCATTGCGCCATCGCGCGTTCGCGCGACGCAGGCGGGCGCTTTTCGCGCCCACGACCGGTCAAGCCGTCGGCGGCGCCCCTGCCGGCGACTCGGCCCTCTGCGAGGCACGTTCGGGGCCAACTCGCGCGATCGTTTGTCGCGACGCAACGACCGGCGCCTGTCATCGTGGCGTCACATCCTTCCGGCGGTCGGGATGGAACAATGCGCGTTCGAGCAGCAGCGCGCATTGGCCGTCATGAACGCGATCAAGAAAGTCCGCCGGCACATCGAGGGCGACCCGCAGTCGGAGGCGGCCCGGGTCCTGGCCAATCTGACCGCCTGCCTGGCCGACGAGCGGGACTTTCCGCTCGCCGACCTCTACCGCCTCGACCTGGAGTCGTTCGACCTGGCGCTCGAACTGATGCGCGACTGGCGGCTTGACCGCTACTACGCGGCGCGCCTGCGGCTGCTCGACCTGATCCTGGTCGACGTGATGCCGCAGGTCGCCGACGGCGACGCCCCGGCCGCAGGTGGCGCGACCCGACGCGCACCGTCAGAGGGTCCGGCCTGACCGCGGAAGCGTCGCTGCATCGGCGCACAGGCTGCGCCTGTCGGCAGGCGCGCTGGCGAAACCTGCAGCCGCCGGCGGTGTCTGTGACGCTTCTGCGCCAGCGTCACGGTCGCCGAGCCCCGCATTGATCGCTTCGCCAGCACCCGACCCATGCCGCGCGACGCCGCCGCGCCGATCGACGGCCAACCCCTGTTGCCTCTGAGCCCGGGCCCGCTCGGTCCGCGGTTTCGTGTCCGCGGCCTGCGCGGCAATCCGGCCCTGGCGGCTTGGCTCGGCGCGCACACGCCGCTGCCGCGCGGCGCGCGGCTGCTGGCCGGGGCCGCCACCGGCATCGTCCGGCTCGACCTCAGTCGTTGCGCGGGCGCGGACCCGCGGCAGTTCGAGCCGGTCCTGGCGGCGGCGTTGGACGCCTATGGCGTGCGCGTCGCCACGCCTGCGAGCGCGCGGCCCCGCGCGCGCGACGCCGCTGCTGTGCCGCGACGACGGCGGCTCGCGGCGCAGCCGGCAGGGCCGACGCAGGAGCGGCCGCCGCCGCAGCCGGCCAGCGATCATCACTGCATCTCGCTGCGATCGCTGTACGCGAGGCTGGCGACAACGCCTGCCGGACTGAGCGCGAACGAGGCCGACGCACGCCTGCGGCGCGACGGCGCCAACGAGATCCGCGACATCGCCTCGCGCACCGACCTGGAGATCCTCGCCGATCAGTTCAAGTCGCTGCCGGTGGCGCTGCTCGCCGGCTCGGGCGCGGTGGCGCTGGCGGCGCGCGACTTTGGCGATGCCGCCGCCATCGGCGCCGTGCTGGCGGCCAACGGCGGCATCGGCTTCGTCACCGAGCGGCGCGCCGAGCAGACCGTCAGCGCGCTGCGCAAGCTTGCACCGCGCTCGGCCACCGTCGTGCGCGACGGTGCCGAAGTGACGATCGCCGCGCGCGAGGTGGTGGCTGGCGACGTGCTGATCCTCAAGCCGGGCGATGCGGTGGCCGCCGACGCTCGCGTGATCGAATCGCACCGGCTGTCGGCCAACGAGGCGCCGCTCACCGGCGAGAGCCTGCCGGTGCGCAAGGAGCCGGGCGAGAAGGTGGCCGCCGCAGCACCGCTCGGCGAACGCAGCAACATGCTGCACATGGGCACCGTGATCTCCGGTGGCACCGGCCGCGCGCTGGTGGTGGCCACCGGCAGCCGCACGGTGCTGGGCGGCATCCGCGCGCTGGCGCAGAACGCCGAGGCGCCGCGCACGCGCATGCAGACCGAACTCGACGTGCTCGGCGCGCGGCTGGCGATCGGCGCCGCGGCGCTGTGCGGCGGCCTGTTCGTGCTCGGGCTGGCGCGCGGCCGCCCGCTGCTGCCGCTGGTGCGCACCGCGGTGTCGCTCGGCGTGGCGGCGATTCCCGAGGGCCTGCCGACGGTGGCGACCAGCCTGCTGGCCGCCGGCATCCGCACCCTGCAGAAGCGCAACGTCTACGCGCGCCGGCTGGAGGCGATCGAAAACCTGGGCGCGGTCGACGTCGTTGGGTTCGACAAGACCGGCACGTTGACGCTGAACCGGATGACCGTGGCCGAGGTGCTGATCGGCGGGCGCCAAGTGCGATGCGCCGAACGCGCGCGCGACCGGCTCGGTCTGCCCGCCGACTGGCTGCTGGTGTGCACGCTGTGCAACGACCTGACACCGGCCGACGACGGCGGCGCGAGCGCGCGCTGGCTCGGCTCGTCGACCGAGACCGCGCTGGTCGAGTTCGCCGAGCTTCACGGCGCCAACGCGCAGGCACTGCGCGCGCGCCACCCGCGCCTGGCGATCAAGCAGCGCTCCGAGCATCACCCGTACATGGTGACCCTGCACGCCGACGGTCGCGCGGCGCTGATCGCGGTCAAGGGCCGGCCGGCCGAGGTGCTCGATCGTTGCGTGAACTGGTTCGACGGGCGTCGCGTCGCGGTGCTCTCGGCGGCGCAGCGCAAGCGGCTGCTGGCGGCCAACGAGGCGATGGCGGCGCGCGGCCAGCGCGTGCTCGCCCTGGCGGCGGCGCGCCAGCGCGGCCGCGCCCTGGGCGCCACCGAGGCGCTGACCTGGCTCGGCCTGGTCGGTCTGGCGGACCCGGTGCGCCCGGGGGTGGCCGAGTCGATCGAGCGCTTCCGCGCCGCCGGCATCCGCACGCTGATGATCACCGGCGACCAGATCGGCACCGCGGCCGCGGTCGCGCACGAGATCGGTCTGGACCGCGAGCGGCCGATCGCCGACGCCGGCACGCTGCCCGAGGACGCCGACCGCCTGGGCGAGGCGGTCGAGCGCGCCTCCGGCTTCGCGCGCAGCAGCCCGGCGATGAAGCTCGAGATCATCCGCGCCCTGCAGGCCAAGGGCCACGTGGTGGCGATGACCGGCGACGGCATCAACGACGGACCGGCGCTGAAGACCGCCGACGTGGGCGTGGCGATGGGTGCCAGCGGCACCGACTTCGCGCAGGCGATGAGCGCACTCGTGTTGCAGGACGATCACCCCGACGGCCTGCTGACCGCGATCGGTGAGGGCCGCACCTCGTACCTGAACGTGAAAAAGGCGGTGCGCTATCTGGTGGCGACTAACGTCAGCGAACTGGCGCTGATGGGCACCGCGATGGCGGTCGGACTGCCCGATCCACTCGACCCGCGCGCGCTGCTGTGGACCAATTTGATCACCGACGTGTCGCCGGCGATCGCGCTCGGGCTGGAGCCACCGGAGCCGGACATCCTGCAGCGGCCGCCGTTTTCTCGCAGCAAGGACATTCTCGGCGCCGGCGACTGGCGGTCGGTCGGCGTCGACAGCGCCATGCTCGCCGCGGCCTCGCTGGCGGCCTTCGTGTACGGTGTCGGTCGCTACGGCGCGACACCGCGCGCCAACACGCTCGCGTTCATGACTTTGACCAGCGCCCAACTGCTGTACGCGCTCAGCGCGCGCTCGGACAAGCCGCTCAGGCTCAGCGGTCGTGGCCGCCTGCGCCGCAACCCGTGGCTGTCGCGCACCGTGCTCGCCTCACTCGGACTGCAGGCGGCCACCGTGCTGCTGCCGCCGCTGCGCGCGTTGCTGCGCACGACGCCGATCGGCCCGCTCGACGCGGTCGTGGTCGCCGCCGCTGCTGCCGCGCCGATGCTTGGGCGCGAGCTTCTCAAGCGCCTGCGGCCGGGCGGCAGCGAGCCGAGCCCGTCGCCGGCCAGCGGTGCGCGCGCGCCTGGGGCGAGGCGATGAGTCCCGATCGGCAGCGGCCCGAACTGGTGCACGAGACGGCCACGCGCCTGCGGCTGCGCTTTGCCCGCGGCGAGCAGGCGCTGGCGGCGCGCGCGGTGGTCGAGGCGCTCGCCGGAGTCACGGCGGTGCGCGCCTCGCGCGCGGCGCGCTCGCTCGTGGTCGGCTACGACGGGCGCACGCGCACGCGCGCGATCGTGCTCAAGGTGGCCGCGGCGCTGCCGCCACACGCGCCCGGGCTGACACTGCCACAGCGACGCGGCGAGGTGCTGCCGGTCGAGTTACCGCTGCTGGCGGCGGCAGTGACGCCGCTGTTGCCGCCGCCGGCACGACCGGTGGCGGCGCTGGCGCTGGTCGCTGGCCGCGCCTGGCGCTCGTGGCAGCGCGGCGAAGACGTGACCGCGGCGGCGCTCGACTCGGTGGCGCTGATCTCGACCGCGCTCACCGGCCACCCGGTGACCGCAACCCTCTCGCTGCTGATGGGAAGCGTTGCCGAGCGCGGCCGCAACGCCGCCTTGCGCGCCACCGATGCGCTGCTGGCCGGGCTCGCTCCCGCGCTCGGCGAGCGGGTCGAGGTGCTGCGCGATGGCCTGCCGTTGGCGGTGGCGCCCGAAGACGTGCAGGCCGGCGACCGGATGCCGGTCGAGGCCGGGCAATTCGTGGTCGCCGACGCGATCGTCGTCGACGGGCGGGGCGAGGTCATCTCTGTGCCGAGCGAGGCGGGCAAGCCGCTGGCGCGCGGTCGTGGCGCGCGGCTGACCGCCGGCACGTTGGTCGTTTCCGGCGCGCTCGAACTGCGCGCCGAGCGGGCGGCGGCGAACTCGCGCGTGGCGCAACTGCGCGAGCACCTGCGCCACCTGCTGCGCACGCGCGATGCGCCCGGGACGCTGACCCCCGACCTCGAGCGACTGGTCGCGCTGCCGCTGACCGCCGCCGGCCTCGTGCTGGCGATGACCGGCGACGCCGCGCGCACGGCAGCGATGCTGCAGGCCGATCCGCAGCTTGGCATCTCGCTGGCGCAGCCGGTGGCGCGCGAGGCAGCGGTCTACGCTGCCGCGCGTGCCGGCGCGCTCCTGGGCGGGCTGGAGTCGCTCGACCGGCTGGCGACCGCGACCACCT
>Ga0208609_100577_pt1 | contig 13504 bp, 13 predicted proteins | sample SubbioR11_8A_Apr_FD_184813 | JGI IMG/M metagenome (GOLD analysis project Ga0208609, IMG submission 184813) | Serpentinite rock and fluid subsurface biosphere microbial communities from McLaughlin Reserve, California, USA - CR11_8A_Apr (SPAdes) | ecosystem: Environmental > Terrestrial > Deep...
GGCGCGCACCTCGCTAACATCGGCCGCAGCCGCGCCGCCGGCCGCCACCGGACCCGAGGACCGCCCGCATGCACACGCCCCATCGCGCCGCCGTGCTGGTGACCGGCGGCGCCGGCTACATCGGCTCGCACACGATGGTCGAGCTGCTCGCCGCCGGCCACGAGGTGGTCTGCTTCGACAACTTCAGCAACAGCTCGGCCGAGGCGGTGCGGCGCGTCGAACGGATCAGCGGCCGCCAGGTGACGCTGGTCGAAGGCGACGTGCGCGACCGCGAGGCGCTCGAGCACCTGCTGGCGCGCCGGCCGATTGACCGCGTCGTCCACTTCGCGGCGCTGAAGGCGGTCGGCGAGTCGGTGGCGCAGCCGCTCGCCTACTACGACAACAACGTCGGCGGCACGCTGACGCTGCTGGCGGCCTGCCAGCAGGCGCAGGTGCGTTGCTTCGTGTTCAGCTCCTCGGCCACCGTCTACGGCGCGCCGCAGCGGCTGCCGATCGCCGAAGATGCGCCGCTGGCGGCGGTCAATCCCTACGGCGCGACCAAGCTGATGGCCGAACGCATGCTCGAGGATCTGTGCCGCGCCGACCCGGCGTTCTCGGCGGTGTCGCTGCGCTACTTCAACCCGGTCGGCGCGCACGAGTCGGGCCTGATCGGCGAGGATCCGCGCGAGGTGCCGAACAACCTGTTGCCGTTCATCGCCCAGGTGGCGATCGGCCGGCGCCCGCACCTGAACGTGTTCGGCGACGACTGGCCGACGCCCGACGGCACCGGCGTGCGCGACTACATCCACGTCGTCGACCTGGCGCTCGGCCACCTGGCGGCGCTCGAGTTCGCCGCGCGCGCGAGCGGCTTCACGCCGGTCAACCTCGGCACCGGTCGCGGCACCAGCGTGCTGGAGATGGTGCGCGCCTTCGAAGCGGCCAGTGGCCGCGCCATCGCCTGCCGGATCGCGCCGCGGCGCGCCGGCGACATCGCCGAATGCTGGGCCGACCCGACGCGCGCGCAGGCGCTGTTCGGCTGGCGCGCGCAGCGCTCGATCGAGCAGATGTGCGCCAGCGGCTGGGCCTGGCAGCAGAAGAACCCGGACGGCTACCGCGGCGCGGCGCCGGACTGACAGGCTGCGAGGCGAGTCGGCGCGCGCACCCGCAGATCGCGCCCAGCAGCCGCCGCCGTAGCGAGACGCGCGGCGGCGAGCGCGCAGGCGCGAGATCGCGGCGCGCAGCCGACTTGCCCACCGCCTCGGAGCCGCGCCGCCTCAGCGGGAAACGAGGTTCGCGCCGCCGCTGCCGACCGCCAGGTAATCGAGCGCGACGCCGCGCGCCAGCCCGCGCAGGTCGGCGGTCGTGCCGGTGCTGGCGGCGATCCACGCCAAGCCGTCGACGCTGGTCAGCGCCGTGCCGCCGGCGCCGACAGCGACGAACTGCGAGCCGAACACCACCCGCCGCAGATCGCGCAGCGTCGGCGAGGCCGCCGCGCTCCAGGCGGCCAGATCGGTGCCGGTCAGGATCGTGCCGCCGTCGCCGACGATCACGTAGCGGCCGGCGCCGAGCGCGGCGGCGCGCAGCGTGGCGCTCGTGCCGGAGACGGCCGCGGTCCAGGTGCTGCCGCCGTCGGCGCTGCTGAGCACGGTGCCGTTGGCGCCCACCGCCACCAGCGTGCCGCCGAGCAGCGCCACGCCGTGCAGCGCGTTGGCGGTGCCGGAGGCGACCGTGTTCCAGGTCAGAGCGTCGGTGCTGCGAACGATGGTGCCGTTGTCGCCGACCGCGACATACGCGAGCAGACCGAAGGCAACCGCGTTCAGGCGCTCGCCGGTGCCGCTGGCGCGCGCGGTCCAGGTGACGGCGTCGCTGCTGGTGAGGATCGTGCCGGCGTCGCCGACCGCGACCATCAGGCCGGCGGTGACCAGGCCGTTCAGGCTTGCGCTCGTGCCCGAGGTGCCGGCGGTCCAGGCGGTGTCGAGCACGCCGCCGCCGCGCGTGAACAGCGCGCCGCCGGCGCCGACCGCGAGGTAGCGGCCGACGCCGAAGCCGATCGCGTTCAGATCGGCCGCCAGCGGCGTCCCGGCGGTCCAGACGCCACCGGCCAGGCGCGGCACGACCGCGATCGACGCCGTGGCCGGCCCGCCGGGGCTGCCGCCGCGGCTGGCGTTGATCACGAACGAATAGGTGGTGCCGTTGGCCAGGCCGGCGATCAACTGCGGCGAGGTGGCCGGCTGCGTGATGCGCGCGGCCGCGAACTGGCCGTAGTTCTCGCGCGTGATCGCCGGCGCGGCGGCGCTGAAGATCCAGTAGGTGAGCCCCGGCTCCATGTCCCAGGTGACCAGCACCGAGCCGTCGCCCGCGCTCACCGCGAAGCCGGTCGGCGCCGTGCGCGGGGCGTCGTCATCGTTGACGCCGCAGGCGCTCAGCAGTGCGGCGGTCGCCAGCACCAGCGCGCGTTGAATCAGACGGTTCACTGCTGCAGTCCCCGCAAGGCAGTCGCGCCGCAAGCCCCTGCCGGCGATCGCGTGGGCGGCGAGTCTACCCGGCGCGCCGGCGCGCGCTCATCCTGTAGATTTCGCCCAGCGCGCGGGTGTAGTTCAATGGCAGAACGGCAGCTTCCCAAGCTGCATACGAGGGTTCGATTCCCTTCACCCGCTCCACCGCGCTGTCTCCGTGGAGTTCCACGGACGTCCACAAATCGGATTCCGGCGGGAAGGCGGCCTGTGCCGAGCCTGCGATGGGACCGTCTCCTTCAAGTGGACGGAGGCCCCATGCTCAGGCAGATGGACGATGTAAGGAAAATTCCTTACCATACGGGCATTGCCACCAGGAGAACAGCCATGCCTGAGATCCATGAAGTCGCCACGCTGACCTCCAAGGGCCAGATCACTCTGCCCAAGCCCATCCGGCAGGCACTCGGCGTGAACGCCGGCGGAAAGGTGGCCTTCGACCTGCGCGGAGGCGAAGTCATCGTGACTCGCGCGGACGCCGAACACGAAGACCCGGCCATCGAGGCCTTCCTGGGCCTGCTGGAGGCCGACATCCGGGCCGGCCGGCACGTCCAGTCCCTGCCGGAAGATCTGGCCCGGGCCATGCTGGCGAATGCCGGTCACGCGGTCAATCTCGATGAAGACATCGACGGCGAAGTGGCGCTCTGATGCAGCGGCACGGCTGGACGCTCTTGTTCCACGAGGGCGTGATCGAGCAGTTGCGCAAGTTGCAGGCGGCCGCGGAGCGGGCCGAACATAACGACCCGCGAGGGTTCGAGGGCAACGCCAACGTCAAGCTGTTTCGGGCGTTGAGCCAGTTGATCATGGAGGTCGTGCCGAGCGATCCCTCGCGGGACGAGTACCGCCAGGGCAACACCCTGGGGCCGGCATATCGCCACTGGCGGCGCGCGAAGATCGGGCAGCGATTCCGCCTGTTCTTCCGCTACGACTCCAAGGCGAAGGCGATCGTGTTCGCCTGGGTCAACGACGAACAGACCCTGCGGTCGGCGGGCAGCAGATCCGATCCCTATGCGGTGTTCGAGAAGATGCTCGGACGTGGCAATCCGCCTGACGATTGGGCGGCGCTGGTGGCAACGAGCCGGGCGGAATGGGCATCGAAGGAACCTTGATTGGATGTCGCGTGGAGATTCAAACGACCGTTGAAAAATCCATGATGGATTCAATCGACGATGCCTTGGAGCAGGGGTCGAGTGCCCTTCACCCGCTCCACCTCTCGCCGGGGATCGGCTCCCCGGCACCTTCGAGCCGGCGGGCGCAATGATCTGGGATCAACACGGCAAGTCCGGCCGCAGCTCCCTGGCGCGCCTGCTGGCGCGCTACCGCATCAGCGACGGCCGCCGCTTCCGGCTGGCGCGCATCGACCCGGCCGACACCTTCCATCTCGACGACAGCGACAAGCCGCAGAGCCGGCAGTGGCTGGCCGACGGCGTGGCCCAGCTCGCCGAGCTGCAGGACCAGCTCTACGCGCAGGACCGCCGTTCGCTGCTGCTGGTGTTCCAGGCGATGGATGCGGCCGGCAAGGACGGCACGATCAAGCACGTGATGAGCGGCGTCAATCCGCAGGGCGTGCACGTGACCTCGTTCAAGCGGCCGTCGGACGAGGAGCTCGACCACGACTGGCTGTGGCGCATCTGGCGGGCGCTGCCCGAGCGCGGTCGCATCGGCATCTTCAACCGCAGCCACTACGAGGAGGTGCTGGCGGTGCGCGTGCACCGCTCGATCCTGGCGGCGCAGAAGCTGCCGGCCGAGTGCCTGACCGAGACGACCTTCGACGAGCGGCTGCGCGACATCGCCCGGTTCGAGGACTATCTGGCGCGTAACGGCACGCGGATCCTGAAGTTCTTCCTGCACGTCTCGCGCGACGAGCAGAAGAAGCGCTTTCTCGAGCGCATCGACCAGCCGGAGAAGAACTGGAAGTTCGCCGCCGCCGATGTCCGCGAGCGCGGGCACTGGGACGCCTACATGGCCGCCTACGAGCAGGCGATCGGCGCCACCGCGACCGCGCACTCGCCGTGGTACGTGGTGCCGGCCGACAACAAGTGGTTCACGCGCCTGGTGGTGGTGGCAGCGGTGGTGCAGGCGCTGCGCGAGATGGATCTCGCCTACCCGTCGCTCGACGCCGCCGGGCGCGAGGCGCTGGCGGCGGCGCGCGCACTGCTGCTCGCCGAGCCGGCGCGGCGGCGGCGCGCAGGCGCCGGCGCGACCGCGGCGGCAGCGATCGACCGGCAATGAACGAGGCCGACGAAGCGGCTGCGGCCACGGGCAGCGGCCAGCGCCACATCCGCAGCTTCGCGCTGCGCCGCGGCCGCGTAACCGCGAGCCAGAAGCGCGCCTACGCCGAGGTGCTGCCGCGCGTGGCGGCGCCCTACGCGCCGGCGCCGCTCGACCTCGAGGCGCTGTTTGGCCGCGCCGCGCCGCGCGTGCTCGAGATCGGCTTCGGCATGGGCGAGACCACGGCGGCGATCGCGCAGGCGCGGCCCGAGGTCGACTTCCTCGGCGTCGAGGTGTACGCGGCCGGCATCGGCGCGCTGTGCGCGCGCATCGACTCCGGCGCGCTCGGCAACGTGCGCATCGTCGCGCACGACGCGGTCGAGGTGGTGCGCGAGATGCTCGCGCCCGACTCGCTCGCCGGCGTGCACGTGTTCTTTCCCGATCCGTGGCCGAAGGCGCGCCACCACAAGCGGCGCCTGATCCGGCCCGAGTTCGTCGCCCTGCTGGCCACGCGCATCGCGCCCGGCGGCTACCTGCACTGCGCCACCGACTGGCAGCAATACGCCGCGCAGATGCTGGCGGCTCTGGCGGCCGAGCCGCGGCTCGTCAACCTGCACCCGGACTTCGCGCCGGCGCCGCGCAACCCGCTGTGCGAACGGCCGACCACCAAGTTTCACGCGCGCGGCGCGCGGCTCGGCCACGGCGTCTGGGACCTGGTGTTCGCGCGCCGCGCCGGCGCATAGCAGGCGCCGCGTGGCCAAGCCCGGCGACCGCGCCGGTCAGGCTGCGGATTCGCCGTCGTCGGCCATCACCGCGCGCTCGGCGGCCCAGGCGCGCAGGGCGTCGATTCGTTCGGCCATGATCACCGACAGCGGCCGCGTGCGCTCGAGCTCGGTCGCCAGCAGCGCCTGGTCGACCTCGCGCCCGGCGGCGCGCGCCTCGAACGAAGCGGCGATCACCGCCTGCTCGATCTCGGCGCCCGAGAAGCCGTCGCTGCGCGCCGCCAGCGCCGCGCGATCGAAGCGCTCAGGCGCCAGCCGGCGCTTGCCGAGATGGATCGCGAAGATCTGCTCGCGCGCCGGCGGCCGCGGCAAGTCGACGAAGAAGATCTCGTCGAAGCGGCCCTTGCGGATCAGCTCGGGCGGCAACTGCGAGATGTCGTTGGCGGTGGCGACGATGAACACCGCCCGGCTGCGCTCCGACAGCCAGGTGAGCAGCGTGCCGAGCACGCGCCGCGAGACGCCGCCGTCCTGGTCGCCGCCGCCGGTGGCCACGCCCTTCTCGATCTCGTCGATCCACAGCACGCACGGCGCCATGCCCTCGGCGGCGGCGAAGGCCTGACGCAGGTTGCGTTCGGTCTCGCCGTAGTACTTGTTGTACAGGGCGCCGAAGTCCAGCCGCATCAGCGGCACGCCCCACTCGCCGGCGATCGCGCGCGCCGCCAGGCTCTTGCCGCCGCCCTGCACGCCGAGCAGCAGCACGCCGCGCGGCCGATCCGGCGCGCCGTCGCCGGCGGCGTCCATGAACGGCTGCCGGCGCAGGCGCAGCCAGCGCTTGATCCGCTCCAGTCCGCCGACCTGGTCGAAGCCGACCGTGTTCGCCTCGAACGACAGCGCGCCGGCGCCGCCGAGCGCCTCGTGCTTGGTGGCGAGCACCCGGCGCAGGTCGTCGGCGTTGAGCTCGCCGTCGGCGCGCAGTGCCTGCCGCACCAGGCGGCGCACGTCCTCCTGCTCCATGCCGAGCAGGTGCAGCGTGATCTGCTCGACGATCGCCCGGTCGCCGCGCGCCTTCGCGCCCGACTGCGAGTGCCACAGGCGCGCTTCCTCGGCGATGATCGCGCGGATCTCCTCGCGCGTCGGCCGCTGCGGCCGGAAGTGCGCCGCCATCCGCAGCAGCTCGCCGGGCAGTTCCTCGAGCCGCGGACTGACGAACGCCAGCGTGCGCGCGCTGCGGTGGTGCTCGAGCGCGGTCTCGCGGATCAGGCGCACGTTGACCGGCTCCTTCAGCCCCGGGTGCGCGTCGCAGAACGCGTAGACGCCGTTTTGCGCGGTCTTGTCGACGTGCTTGAGGGCGTCGACCAGGTTGTTGGTGTTGTAGATCGCCTGGTCGCGGCCGTGGCGCGTCAGGCCGTCGACGATGCTCCAGCGAAACAGCATCTGCTGCTCGAGGTTGCATGCCTGCTGCAGCAGCGCCAGGATGCGCGGCTCCTCGTGGGTCTCGATCAGGATGATCGGCACCCGCGAGCGCAGCAGCGAGCGCAGTTCGCGTACTTCGAGGTTCTCGTTCATCGGCGCCCTCCCCCGTGGCGCGCGCGGCCGCTGTTCAGTGGTGCCAGTCGACCACGCCGGTGTAGGCGGTCAACAGGATAAGGATGCCGAAGGCGATCCGGTACCAGGCGAAGATGACGAAGTCGTGGCTGGCGATGTAGCGAATCAGCCAGCGGATGCACAGCAGCGCCGAGACGAACGCGAACGCCGTGCCGACGGCGAACAGCGGCAGGTCGGCGACGCTCAGCAGTTCGCGCTGCCGGTACAGCGAGAAGGCGCCGGCGCCGATCAGGGTCGGGATCGCCAGGTAGAAGCTGAACTCGGTGGCCGCCTTGCGCGACAGGCCGAAGATCATGCCGCCGATGATGGTCGCGCCCGAGCGGCTCACCCCCGGCACCATCGCCACGCACTGCGCCAGGCCGATCTTCAGCGCGTCGAGCGCGCTCAGGTCGTCGACCGACTCGACGCGCGCGTGGCGCACGCCCAGCAGGTCGCGTTCGCCGTAGCGCCGCTTGTGACGGCGCTCGACGATCAGGATCACGATGCCGCCGATCACCAGCGCCGCCGCCACCGGCACCGGGTAGAACAGGTGCGCCTTGATCAGGCCGCCGAGCAGCAGGCCGAGGGCCACCGCCGGCGCGAAGGCGATCAGGACGTTGCGCGCGAAGCGGCGCGCGCGCGTCTCGCTCGCCAGGCCGGCGACCGTGCCGAGCAGGCGCTGCCGGTACTCCCACATGACGGCTAACATCGCCCCGCTCTGGATCGCGATCTCGAAGGTCTTGGCTTTCTCGCCGGTGAAGTCGAGCAGCGAGCCGACGACGATCAGGTGCCCGGTCGACGAGATCGGCAAGAACTCGGTCAGACCTTCGACGATGCCGAGGATCGCCGCCTTCAGGTACAGGGTCCAGTCCACTCGCTGTCCAGACAAGAAGCGGGCCGCCCGCGGCGGCCCGGTTGCGATCGATCGGTGATGGCAGCTTGCGCACGGCGCGGATTATCCTGGAAGCCGCAGCGGCGTCGCCCGCGGCCCGGCCGGCCGCAGGCAGACCCGGCGCTACTCGTAGCGCAGCGCCTCGATCGGCAGCAGGCGCGAAGCCTTGTGCGCCGGGTAGAAGCCGAAGAACACGCCGATCGCGGCGGCGAAGCCGACCGCGAGCGCGATCGCCTGCGGCGTGATGTACGTGTTCCAGTTGGCGAACTGCGCGATCGCCAGCGAAGCGCCGACGCCGAGCGCGATGCCGGCGGCGGCACCGACCAGCGACAGCACGATCGCCTCGACCAGGAACTGCCGCAGGATGTCGCGGCTGCGCGCGCCGACCGCCATTCGCAGGCCGATCTCGCGCGTGCGCTCGGTCACGCTCACCAGCATGATGTTCATGATGCCGATCCCGCCCACCAGCAGGCTGACCCCGGCCACCGCGCCGAGCAGCAGCGTCAGCACGCGACTGGCGGCTTCCTGCGCCTGCAGGATCTCGGTCAGGTTGCGCACCGTGAACGGATCCTCGCCGCCCGGCTGCACGCGCAGCCGCTGACGCAGGATCTCGCGCATGCGCTCCTCGACCGCGCGCATGTCGGTGCCGTCGGCCACCTTGACCGAGATCGCGCCGACCCGCTTGAGCCGCCCCTGCGCCTGGCCGAGCACGCGGTTGCGAGCGGTGGCGATCGGCATCAGGATCACGTCGTCCTGGTCCTGGCCGAGCGCGTTCTGGCCCTTGCGCTCGAGCACGCCGATCACCGTCAGCGGCACCCGGCGCACGCGGATCACCTGGTCGACCGGGTCGGCGCCTTCACCGAACAGCTTCTCGGCCGTGGTCTGGCCGATCAGCGCCACCTTGCCCGCGCCCGACAGCTCCGCTTCCTCGAACGGCCGGCCGGCGGCCAGCGCCCAGTCGCGAGCGATCAGGAAGTCGTTGGTGGTGCCGAAGAACTGGGTCGACCAGTTCATGTTGCCGGCGATCACCTGGCCGGCGCCGCGCAGGCTCGGCGCCGCCACCACCACGCCCTCGATCTCGCGCTCGAGCGCGGCGGCATCGTCCTCGCTCAGGGTCTGGGCGGCGCCGGCACCGAGCCGCACGCCGCTGGCAGTGGTCGAGCCCGGGAAGATCATGATCAGGTTCGAGCCGAGGCTGCGGATCTGATCGCGCACGCGCTCCTGCGCGCCGGCGCCGATGCCGATCATCGCGATCACCGCCGCCACGCCGATGATCATGCCGAGCATGGTCAGCCCGGAACGCAGCTTGTTGACGCGCAGCGCCTTGAACGCGATGCGCAGGATCACCAGCAGGTTCATCGTTCAGGCCGCCAGCGGATCGGAGTCGATCTCGCGCGCCGCCAGATCGGCGCCGGCATCGCGCGCCGCCTGGCGCGCGTCGCGGCGCACGCGGCCGTCGCGAAAGCCGATCAGGCGGCTGGCATAAGCGGCGATCTCGTGCTCGTGGGTGACGAGCAGGATCGTCATGCCGGCGCGGTTCAACTGCTGCAGCAGCGCCATGATCTCGACCGAGGTGCGCGAGTCGAGCGCGCCGGTGGGCTCGTCGGCCAGGATCAGCGCCGGCTCGTTGACCAGCGCGCGCGCGATCGCCACCCGCTGCTGCTGGCCGCCGGAGAGCTGCGCCGGATGGTGCGCGGCGCGGCTCGCCAGGCCGACCCGCGCCAGCGTCGCCGCCGCGCGCCGGCGCCGCTCGGCCGCCGGCGTGTCGCTGTAGATGAGCGGCAGCTCGACGTTTTCCAGCGCGCTGGTGCGCGCGAGCAGGTTGAACTGCTGGAACACGAAGCCGATGCGCCGGTTGCGCACGGCGGCCAGTTGGTCGCCGTCCATCTGCGCCACGTCGTCGCCCGCGAACCGGTAGCCGCCGCGCGTCGGCCGGTCCAGGCAGCCGATCAGGTTCATGAAGGTCGACTTGCCCGACCCGGACGGGCCCATGACGGCGACGAACTCGCCGGCATCGATCGCCAGCGTGACGCCGGCCAGCGCGTGCACGACCGTGTCGCCGAGCGTGTAGTCCTTGGCCAGATCGACGGTCTCGATCAGCTTCATCGCGCTCTCGCGAGTTCGGCGCCGGCGCGCGCCGCGTCGGGCGTCGGCCGCGCCGCCGGCAGGCGGGCGCTGCCCATCAGAAGAACATCCGCGGCGGCATGCCCTTGGCCGCCGGCGGCGCGGCGGCCGCCGCCACCGTGCCGCTGAGCAGCTCCACGCCCTCGGCGATGCCATCACCGGCGATCTCGGTGGCGCTGCCGTCGGTCAATCCGACCCGCACCTCGATCGGCCGCGGCGCGCCGTCGGCCAGGATCCAGACCCGGCCGGTGGCGCGCGAGGCGCCGCCGCGGCCGGCCTGCTCGGCCGCGAGCTCGGCGTAGCGCGCGCGCTGCTCGGGCCGCAGGATGTCCTCGATGCGCAGGCGCGTCTCACTGCGCACCGCAGCCGCCATCTTGGCGCGCCCCTCCTCGGGCATCTCGCGCAGCGCCGCCAACTTGGTGCGCGCATCGAGCAGGATCGGGTCGAGCCGCGCCTGCTGATCGGCGTCGAGCCGCAGCTCGCTCACCAGCCGTTCGCGCCACTGCGCGCCCGGACCGCCGTCGCCCTTGACCTCGGCCGCGCGCGCCTCGCTCGCCGCCGGTCGCGCCGCGGCCTCGCCCGGCGGCCGGAAGCGCAACGCCGCGTTGGCCACCTTGAGCACCGACTCGCGCATGTCGGTGACGATGCGCACGTTGGCGGTCATGCCCGGCATCAACTGCCCGCCTTCGTTGTCGGCACTGATCAGCGCCGTGTAGGTGACGACGTTTTGCACCGTCTGCGGGCTCTTGCGCACCTGCTTGACCTCGCCGTTGAAGCTGCGGCCGGCAAAGGCATCGACGCTGAAGCTGGCGCGCTGGCCGACGCGCACGCGACCGATGTCGGCCTCGTCGATCGAGGCCTCGACCTGCATGTCGCGCAGGTCGCGCGCGATCACGAACAGCTCGGGCGCCTGCAGGCTCGCGGCCACCGTCTGGCCGACGTCGACGCTGCGCTTGATCACGATGCCGTCGACCGGGGCGCGGATCTCGGTGCGGCTCAGATCGACCCGCGCCGAGGCCAGCGAAGCCTCGCGCTGCGCCACCACCGCCTGCCCGTTGCGCAGATCGGCTTGCGCCAGATCGAAGGCCGCCTGCCGCGCGTCGAGTTCAGCCGGCGACACGAAGTTGCGCTCGACCAGCTCGCGCGCGCGCGCCAGCTCGCGCTGGGCGTTGATCAGGCTCACCTGCACGCGGCCGAGCGCCGAGCGAGCGGCCTCGGCGTCGGCCTGCGCCTGGCGCACGCGGTACTCGAAGGTCTCGGGGTCGATGCGGGCGATCAACTGGCCGCGCCGCACCGGCGAGTTGAAGTCGACGTACAGCTCCTTGATCTGCCCCGAGACCTGCGTGCCCACCTGCACCGAGGTCACCGGATTCAAGGTGCCGGTGGCCGAGACGGTGGCGGTGATCGGCCCGCGCTCGACCTGGACGGTGCGAAACTGCGGGCCGTCGCTGCCAGCCTCGAAGTACAGCCAGGCGGCAAGACCGGCGCCGGCGACGAGCGCGGCGGCGAGCGCGAACTTCCACGCGCGGGCAAGGCGAGGCGGCTTCATGTCGAGTGGATGGACCGGAAGCGGCAATTGTAAGTTCCTTGCCGCCTGCGACCGCGCGCCCGCCGGGCGGCGCGCCTCACGGGTCGGCGCATGCCGCGCCGCCGCGCCGGTCGATCGCAAGCCGCACGCCGCTCAGCGGGCGGCGATCACGCCGCAGGCGATGCGCGGTCCGGAGTTGCCGGCCGGCTGCGTCTTGTAGTCGTCCGGGTCGCGGTGCACGACGACCGAGCGGCCGATGACATCGGCGGCACCGGCACCGACCGCGAGCAGAGTCGAGGTCCAGTTGAAGCGCGCCACGCCGTTGCCGTCCGCGCGCAGGTTCGGCATGTCGCCCGCATGACGCTCGTCGCTGCTGTAGTGGCCGTGCGGCTTGCCGCCCGGATTGAAGTGGCCGCCGGCGCTCATCGCGTCCGGCGCCGAGCAGTCGCCCTTGTCGTGAACGTGGAAGCCATGCTCGGCGTTCGGCTTCAGTCCGCGCACTTCGGCGCTCACCCGCACCTGCTTGCCCACCTGGTCGAACTGCACCCAGCCGCTCGTGGCATTGCCGGCGGTGGGCCGCAGTTCGGTGCGGGCCGACGGCCCGGCCGGAGTCGTTGCGCAGCCGGCCAGGCCAACGGCCAGCAGCGCCACCGCGAGCCCTGCCCGGGCCACGCTCGAACGTTCAACACCCTGAGTTGTCATGCGCTTCTCCCCGATCGATGAGTGACGACGCCGAGGCGCACCCGACCTGGACGCGCACCGCGTCGTGGGCACAATCTAGCGTGAACTTGATTGGCGAGAATGCTCACCAACGACGAAAGCAAGGCGGTGCCGTCCTCGGGTGTCGTCCCCGCGAAAGCGGGGACCCAGTGTCTTGCGCGGCAACGACGCTGGATTCCCGCTTCCGCGGGAATGACACCAGGCTGTGCTGAACTTCCTCGCTAACCAAGAGCGTGAATGAGCGCTTGCGTTGCGTGCGCGCCGGCCGACCGCGCCGAACGCTCGGCGCGCCGCCGGCGGCATCGCCGCGCGGTCTCAGCGAGCGCGCTGCATCTCGACTTGCGCGCGCAGTTGCGCGACTTCGGCGCGCAGCGCGTCCACCTCTCGCCGCAGGGCGTCGAGCTCGCTGCCTGCGCCGTCCGGGGTCGCGACCGGGAGCGAACTGACCGGCCCGCACAGCAGATGAGCCCAGCGCTCGCCGCGCTCGCCGGCGCGACGCGCGAGCTTCACCGCCAGCGGTCCGCCCTGGGCCTCGGGGCGCGTCGCCAGCTCGTCGAGAAAGGCCTCGACCGAGGCGATGTCGGCGAAGCGGTGCAGCCGCTCGCAGCCGATGCGCAACTCGCCGGCGGTCTGCGCACCGCGCAGCATCAGCGCCGCGAGCAGCGCCACCGCCTGGTCCGGGATGCGCAAGGCGCGCGCCAGGTTGTGCTCGTAGCGGGCGACGCGCGCACCGCTCGACTGCGACAGCAGCGAGCGCGCGTGCAGGGCATCGACCGCCTCCTGCACCTGCGCCTCGCTGGCCTCGAGCACCGGATCGCGGTTGTTCTTCTGGTTGCAGCCGGCGGTCAGGGCATTGAGCGACAGCGGATAGATGTCGGGCACGGTGCGCTGCTTTTCGACCAGCACGCCGAGCACGCGCGCCTGCAGTTCGGTCAGTGGCGGGGGCGACGATGGCATCGGTGTCATCTGCGGGAATCCGCGCACATCCTAACGGCTGACCTGCGCCACCGATCGGCGCGACGCGCAGCGACCCCGGATCAGCAGCCGGACTAGCCGATCGGCGCGGGCCGGCGCACGTGGCCGGTCCTTATCCTCGGCGCTTCACGGCACGCCGCTCCTAGTGCTCCGACCCACTGGTTTCGAAACGACGTTCGCCATGGACACCGACGCAGCGCGCAACGATGACGAAATCGGCGCCAGGCGCGAAGCCGCGCGCAGCCTGGTTGGGAACCAG
>Ga0208609_100583_pt1 | contig 13381 bp, 9 predicted proteins | sample SubbioR11_8A_Apr_FD_184813 | JGI IMG/M metagenome (GOLD analysis project Ga0208609, IMG submission 184813) | Serpentinite rock and fluid subsurface biosphere microbial communities from McLaughlin Reserve, California, USA - CR11_8A_Apr (SPAdes) | ecosystem: Environmental > Terrestrial > Deep...
AAATTCTTCTCGTCTGAGACTTCGAACTTTTTCGGCACAACATGCTGATAGCCGCTTTCGTCAATCGAAGCATAGCTGCTCCAGCCGTCTGTGATGACCGTGCTGCCCGGTTCGACATTTTCTTTGATGAAACCCTGAAGCGATTCTTTGGATGCATCCAGCACCACTTTCATACGAACGCGCCCCAGCTGGTTGTTGCCTTCCAAGAGCTCAACGCCAAGAACCACAAGGCTTTTGTTGCTGGTACCACACCTGCGCTTTCCATCGTTTTCTTCCCCGCCAATGTAGGTTTCATCCACCTCAACGGTTCCAGACAACTTCGTTCGGTTCGGGTTGACCATCGCAGTACGGATTTTGTGAAGCCATGTCCAAGCGGTCTGGTAGCTTCCAAGCCCTAATACCTGCTGCAGTCCGGTAGCGCTTGCGCCGTTTTTTTGGGTAGTTACCCACCAAATTGCTGTGAACCAATTTCTCAGGGGCTTGCGTGTGTCCTGAAAAATCGTCCCAGCGATAACTGATGTCTGGTGACCGCATCTCGAACACTCATAAAGATTTTCGCCTTTGGGCCATGCCTTCCTGGGTTCCTTACACTTTGGGCAGACAAAGCCCTCGGGCCACCTCAGCTGATAAAGGTATTCCCGGCACTGCTCTTCGGTCATGAACTGCTTGATAAATTCGTCGAAGGTCATTGGATACTCTTTCATACCTCGTATACTACATGTTGTGGGTACCGTAGTCAAGTGGATAACCAGCAAGTACAATTATTAAAACATGCAGAAAGAGGATGCAAATTTTGAAGACTATTTCTCTGCCGCCGTACGCACCGACACTTATTGAGTCCACCCGTGCTATCGGCTACACGTTAGAATCGGCAATTGCCGACATTGTTGATAACAGCGTCTCGGCAGAGGGATCATCTGTTGAGATTTATTTCTTCCCTACTGGGGATTCATACATAGCAATACTGGATAACGGCAACGGAATGAATGCTGGTGAACTTGAAACTGCCATGCGATATGGCAGCCAAAATCCAAATGATAAACGGGCAGCAACAGATTTGGGACGTTTCGGACTTGGATTAAAAACTGCGTCTTTGTCACAGTGCCGAACATTGACAGTTGCCAGCACAAAAGGCGGAAGCATTGAAGCGAGACGCTGGGATATCGATCATGTAATTGAAACTGGAAAATGGTCGCTCATTATACTGGATACCGAAGAAGAAATTAACGCAATACCCCGTATTGACAACCTGCGGGAGCTCAATAGCGGAACACTTGTTGTTTGGCAGAATCTTGACAGGGTTAAAGTTGGTGAATTGAATTTTGATCGCTCAATGGGCAGAAAAATGGATGATGTCCGCTCTCATCTCTCTTTGGTATTCCATAGATACCTCAGTGGAGAAGCTGGGTTGAGAAAATTACAGATAAAAATGAACGAAACCGCTATTGATTATGCCGACCCTTTTCTGAAACGCAGGAATACACAGGTAATGGCCGATGAAGAGCTAATTATTGATGGCACAAAAGTCATTGTCCGTCCTTACATACTCCCTCATATTTCTAACTTATCAGCAGAAGAGATTGAGGAACTTGGGGGTAAAGAAGGATTGCGTAAAAGCCAAGGGTTTTATGTATACAGAAATAAGCGTCTTTTGGTCTGGGGAACATGGTTTCGCATGATGCAACAGGGCGAGCTCTCAAAGCTGGCTCGGATTCAGGTCGACATACCAAATGATTTAGACAGCCTTTGGGCACTTGACATTAAGAAATCAACGGCGATGCCCCCTGAGATTTTAAGGAACAGTCTCGGTTCGGTTATTGAGAGACTTGCGGAACACAGCAAACGTACGTGGGTATTCCGTGGAAAGAAAGAAACACATGACTCGATTGTCCACGTTTGGTTGCGATTCAAAGGGAAGCAAGGTGGATCGTATTATGCCATTAATAGAGATCACCCGTTGGTTGAAGTTTTCAATGACGCATCGCCGCAGATGAAGCGAAATATTGAAAACCTATTGAACGCGATTGAGGTAGGGCTTCCTTTAAGTTCGCTCTATTTGGACATGAACTCAGACAAGCCTGTCGAAAACGATGTAGGTACAACCATGCAGGAAGTTGAAGCATTGCTGCAGGGCTTGCTTGCCCAAATTTCCACAAACGCTGGAAAAGCGGAATTGATGGATAGGCTCGCTGTTTCTGAGCCGTTTGTCAACTACCCACAACTCATAGTAAAGTACAAGGCAGGAGGAAACACGAATGGCGGGAACTAAAGCCGAGACACTAGAAGGGCTTATTTCCACTGCGATTAACTCAGAATACCCGGATGTTCCCCCGACCGAAGCAGTCTTTGACGAGAAAGTCGAAGCGTTGCGGCAGTCGTTGGCTATTCTATATCCTGTTAGCGACGAAGGGTTTGCTGAAATCAAACGCAAGTTAAAAGCAAACATCGTTGTTCAGATGGATTTAGGCGTCCTCATAAAAGATCGGCAACAACATCTGCCGTGGCTTTCTGCAAGACGCGAGTCATTGGACTTCTTTTTCTGGAATCGATATAAAACATACTTGGAACAGGTCAAGCACTGGAATCCTCGCGTTACAGGGAATCTGGGACTAGTGTCGGATGTAATTGTGGATTATCTCGGTGATCCCACGAGCGATGCTCCGTTTCAGCGGCGCGGTCTTGTACTTGGCGATGTTCAGTCCGGCAAAACCGCGAATTATACTGCCATTTGCAATAAAGCGGCTGACACAGGCTATCGTGTAATTATTATCCTTGCCGGAATGATGGAAAACCTGCGCCAGCAAACGCAGGAACGTCTTGATGCGGAATTTTCAGGCAGAATGAGCCAATACCTGCTCGATCCCAAACAGGAAATTGAAAATGTGCCTGTCGGCGTAGGCAAATATGGTCAAGAAAAGCAAATAGCGACGTTTACTTCGGTAACAAAGGACTTTGATAAAAATATCCTTCGTGCGCTGAAGCTGTCGCTTCACAATGTCAACACCACAGTTCTTTTCGTTATCAAAAAGAATAAGAGCATTCTCAACAACCTTATAAAATGGCTAAAAAGTAACAATCTGGACGCGAGAGGAGCTATCAATCTTCCCATGCTGCTGATTGATGATGAAGCCGATAATGCTTCCGTCAACACCAAAAAGGAAGATGAAGATCCGACCGCAATCAACGATGCCATTCGCAGATTGTTGAAGCTGTTCAGGCAAGCCTCATATTTGGGGATTACAGCTACGCCGTATGCGAACATTTTCATAAACCCTGAAACGGAAACGGAAATGCAGGGCGATGATCTGTTCCCCAGAGATTTCATATATTCATTGGCTCCACCGACGAACTACATCGGTGCAGAGAAAATATTTGGAGAACAGACTCAGTTTGCTGATTCTTTGGAGGAACTCCATCCGCAGGAAATGGATGCCTTCTTTCCGTTTAATCACAAAAAAGTTCTTGTCGTCGATGATTTGCCGCCGAGCATGAAAGAGGCTATGGCGTATTTCTTGCTTGTTAATGGAATCCGCGATGTCCGAGGGGATAATCGAGAGCATCGCTCCATGATGATTCATGTCAGCCGATTTACGGACGTGCAAAATCAGATCAGTGGTTTGGCGCATAATTGGATTGAGGATGTTCAATCCGATGTCCGCAACTTTGCTTCTTTATCAGAACGGGAAAGCGATGTCATTACGAATATCGCTTTTTTGAAAGCAGTATGGAACAAACACAAACTCTCGGAGAAAGCAGGAGCCGATGGTCTCCCTATGCCGTGGCACAGATTTTTATCTGAGTATCTGTTCAAGGCCATCGCTCCCGTTGTTGTTCGGCCAGTGAACCAGAAGAGCAGTTCGACTGGGTTGGATTATTACAGTCATAAGGAAGAAGGGCTTCGTGTCGTAGCGGTAGGCGGCAATAGCCTGTCAAGAGGGCTTACACTTGAAGGCATATGCGTCAGTTACTTCTATCGCAGATCGCAAATGTATGACACTTTGCTTCAGATGGGTCGTTGGTTTGGATACCGTCCTGGATATGACGATTTGTTTAAAATCTGGATTAGCATAGAAGCTATCGATTGGTACGGATATATTACAGCTGCCGCTGAAGAATTGAAGCTGGAAATTACACGAATGGGGGATACAAATCAGACTCCGATGCAGTTTGGTTTGAAAGTCCGACAAGATCCGGCTTCGCTGATCGTAACTGCACGAAATAAAATGCGTTCCGCTACTTCCGTGAAGCGTCCGATAACAGTGTCAGGACGATTGCTCGAAACTCCACGCCTGAGAGCAGATGTCACTTCACTTCGGCAAAATGAAGAAGCATTCAAAGATTTTGTTAAACGGTTGCCCGAAATCGGACATGCCGTTCAAAGAGAAAGAACGCGCCATTTTTGGGAAGGCGTTAGCAAGGATGAAGTGGAGCAGCTTATCCGTGATTTCAAAACACATCCCTGGCATTTGTCTTTCCAAGGAGCGGCACTTGCTGATTTCATCAGAGATTGTACTGATGTGGGCAACTGGGATGTGGTCATTGCAGAAGGTACTGGTGGCGAAGTAAAACTAGATTGCGGTAACGATGTGTTAACCATTTCATCCGAGAGCCGTATCGTAAAGGCAACAAAAGAGCAAATCAGCATCAGCGGAACAAAAGTCCGTGTAGGTGCTGGGGGCGTTGCTAATTTAGGTCTAACTGGGCAGCAGTGTAATGAGGTGCAGGATAAATTCAGGCGTGAAAACGGAAAGAAGCACGTTCCTGACAGCGCTTACCTGAAGATTAATCGTAACCCTATTCTTATGCTCCATGTTATTGCAGTTGACCGTATAAAACCTGATGACAAAGGAAATCCAAGAACGCAAATCGATGCTGGCTGTGTAGTTCCAGATTATCTTTATGCATTGGGTATAGGAATCCCAGAAATCGGAAGCGAAAAAATCGCTTATTACATGGTCAACATGGTTGAACTTAAAAACTACTATGATGCCGAGGAGGATGAGGACGAATGAAGATAACACCAGAAATCCTCGAACGGCAGTGGAACAGCATCAAATATACGAGCGGAGGCTTTCTGCAGATTGACACGCGGCATCCGCTGGAGTGGCATATAGGTTACCAATCTATTAGCCAACGGACACTATTGCTGGTCAGCGATACGGAAATCGGCGCAATTGAATCCTCAAAATCGATGATTGTAAGCCGCCGCAGACGTGAATCTGACAACCGCTGGACGCTTTCTTTTGAGTTGCTCCGGAACGAGCAACAAGGTGTATTTGCCATACTTTGTTGCGATGTGATCGAACATTCACGTCCTGCGACAAATGAAGCAGAAGCTCTTAAATTGGTCATCAATCGTTATAAGCAATGGAGCAAACTGCTGGAAACACAGCGAAGCGGTTTGATGGATGAACATATCCGGAAAGGACTGCTGGGTGAACTTCTGTTTTTACAAGAACGCATTGAAAAAGGAGAGCCCTTATTGATGGCAGTGCAGGGCTGGGTAGGTGCTGATGGCGCTGACCACGACTTTGTATACGAAGATGGCTGGCATGAAGTAAAAAGCGTCGGCGCCTCTGCTACGAGCGTGACTATTTCTTCACTTGAACAGCTTGACTGCGCTGATGAAGGTGAACTTGTGATAATGCGCATTGATAAGACTGCTCCGGATAAAGCTGGGGCATTATCCCTTAATGATGCAGTAAGGCAGATTAGCAGCAAGTTAACTGACGCCTCAGATGCGCTGGACTTATTCCGAGCAAAACTGAGTACATACGGTTACATAGATTTGCAGGAATATTCTGAGCAGAAATATTCCTGCTCCGGATCGCAACGGTACGGTGTAAATCATACGTTTCCAAGGCTCACGAAACAAAATGTTCCGACACAAATTGAATCTCTGCATTACGAATTAAATCTGCCATCACTGACAGACTGGCTGAAAGGGTGAACGAAATGGACGCACAGGAATTCCGAAAAGATTTCATAGAAGGAGTTAAAGCCGAGGCCGCAGCCACCGGCGAGGGTTCCAGTGCGTCATTCGTGAGTGCTTTTGCTCAGTATCTGCAGGAAGCAGAATTCCTGATGGACTTTACCGCTGCCTACTTTGAGGGAACAGGAAAGCGCAACCGAAAATTGCGTGTTGACGGATATGCCTACGATGAGTTTGACAAAACTATGAGCCTGTTAATCGCCGATTATGATGCTTCTGAAAATGAGCGGGTGCTTGCCAGAACGCAGGCCGGACAATTACAGGAGCGGTTAAGTGCTTTTGTAGACCATGCGTTGAACTCTAACCTTCATCGTGAAGTTGAGATGAGCAGACCCTGCTCTGATTTAGTGGACTTACTGCGAGAAAAGCGCAAAGAAATCCGGAAATACCAACTTTTGATTTTTACGACTGCGTCCATAAGCACAACAATAACCGTACTTGAATCTGCTGATATCGACGGGATTCCGTCCGAGTGTCAAATATGGGACATTAACCGCTTATTCAAGGTTTGCGGATCAGGCACAGGAAGACACATTATTGAGATTGACTTTAAAGAACATTCCCAGTACGGCATTCCTTGTATGGAGGCAAGCGGCACTGAGACAAAAGACTTTAAGAGTTATCTGTGCATTATTCCCGGGATTCTCTTGGCAGATATTTATGATAAATACGGTAGCGGCCTTCTTGAAGGAAACGTACGGTCGTTTCTTTCAACAAAAGTAGCTGTAAACAAAAAAATCCGTACTACCATTCTTCAGTGCCCTGAAAGGTTTTTCGCATACAATAACGGCATTTCAGCTGCCGCAATGGATATTCAAATTGAATCCACTCCGCAAGGGCAGTTTCTTGTTTCTGCGAAGGACTTTCAGATAATTAATGGAGGGCAGACTACTGCATCGCTTTCAAATGCGAGGTTCCGCGACAAAGCTGACCTAAGCACTATCTATGTACAAATGAAGCTGACGGTAATTGAGAGTACGCTGGAAGAGGAGGCAACCGAACTTGTTCAGAACATATCACGCTCCTCTAACAGCCAGAACAAAGTCAGTGATGCTGATTTCTTCTCAACCCATCCGTTCCATGTGCGTATGGAGAGAATCTCTCAGCGCCTGTACGCAAAAGCAGTAGGCGGTCTTCAGCACGAAACGAAGTGGTTTTATGAGCGGGCGCGCGGGCAGTATCTGCAGAAGCAGATGCGAATGACTGCAGGTGAGAAAAAGAAGTTCCTTCTCCAGAATCCGAAGAATCAGCTTATAACGAAAACTGACCTTGCAAAAGTGCGGAACACCTGGAAGGGTCTGCCCCATACAGTGAGCCGAGGCGCGCAAACAAACTTTGCTGAGTTTGCCAAAACGACAAGTGACGAATGGGAAGCATCTGATGACGGTCTTGTTTTCAACGAAAAGTATTTCCAAGAAAGTGTTGCTTTGGTTTTGATATTTAGATATTGCGAAATAATGGTGACGCATCAGCCATGGTATTCCCAAGGTTATCGAGCGAATATAGTGACCTATACCATTGCCTTTTTACATATGCTTATACAGAAGCAGTTTCCCGGCAAGGACTTGGATTTGATGAACATCTGGACACGTCAAAACGTTCCGGATGCTGTTGCCAAGGCTTTGACCGAACTATCAGAACTTGTTTATGACAAGCTGACCGATCCGAAAAGAGGAGTGGAAAACGTAACCCAGTGGTGCAAGCAAGAAGGGTGCTGGAAAAGCGTCCAAAGTATTGAGTACAGATTATCTGCTGATATTGAGATATGCCTTATCGAACGCGATGAGTTAAAAGTCGCTGAAAGAGAAGCTAAATATGACCAGCGGATAGATTCAGAAACAGAAATCATGACAAAGATTATAGAAATTTCTCAGGTGCAATGGCAAAACGCCCTGAATTTCGCCACGGGCAGGCGGATGATTACGCCTGATGAACATACCGCCATGCGAATAGCGTGCCAGATACCCCAAAAAATGCCGACCCCAGTTCAATGCAAAAGACTTATTGTTGTGCTGGAACGGTTAGAGGAGGAGGGATTTAAATTATGAGTTCTGACGCTGAATCAAAGTATGGTATTGTTGATTTGTTCGCCGGTGCAGGTGGCCTAAGCTACGGGTTTCTTCAAACAGGCAGGTTTTATATAAAGGCTGCTTTTGAAAACAATCTCAATGCTCAGAAAACTTATAAGCGCAATCATGGAAATGCCGAGGTCTATAATGATGTCAGCGATGCCCTTAGTAATGAAATTAAAACGAAACTTGGCCAAGTTGACGTTGTCATTGGGGGGCCTCCATGCCAGGGGTTCTCTAATGCAAACCGGCAGAAGAATCACGCCGTCAGCCAGAACAACTCTCTTGTAAAAAGGTTTGTTCAGACTGTACTTCATCTGAACCCTATGGCTTTCGTGATGGAGAATGTAAGCATGCTCCAGTCAGATATTCACCGTTTTTATGTGGATGAAACCGATGTGGAGACTATAGAAAAATATAGCATTAAAACCAGCCCGTCGGAAATCCCGCTTCTTGATGCAGAATTTTTGTTTCCGGGTATTGCCGGCATTGCAAAAAACATGACGCGTATTTCAAACTATCTTTGGAATGAAAACGACTATTTATCGCTCAATGTGGTATTCAAAACCCGTAATAATTCCAAAAAGTTGTGTGCTTCGCTGACAAAACACAAGAAAAGGCTTCTTGCTTTCGCAAAGAACCTCATCACATCCTTAAATGACAACGATCCTGTATTAAAGCACGATCATGCCGCAGGAATCGCTATACAGAGCTATTATGCTACCGCTGAAACCAATGAGGCCGCTGAAGAACTCTGTAAAGCGATAATGCCGGCAATTATACTGCAGCGTATGTTCTCAAAAGCTAAGGAAATATTGGATAATCATATCAAGGTTGATAGATATTCAACTGAGAAAGGGCTTGTTGCTCATGTCACTTCTATGGCGGTTATTGACTATGTTAAATCAATTTTAGAAGCTTCCAGCACTGGGTATAGTATAAACAGCGGCGTTTTATCATCTGCGGAATTTGGTGCGCCTCAGAAACGGATGCGTTTTGTTCTGATTGGCGTTAAAAAGTCCATTTGTGACAATGTTAAGATGCCAATTGGTACGTTCTGTGAAGCAAACTACCGTACAGTTAAAGATGCAATTGGGGATTTAGAAGAAATTGAAGCGGCAACTGAAGTATCTGACCAGGGTGTACGGCTACCTGTTGCTCCCAAAGATATAAGTGAGCTTGGAAAACTGTTGCGTGATTCCAAAATTCTCTGCAATCACGTTTCTACGGCAACAACCCCCGAAGCCCTGGAACGGTTTAAGGCAATTAAGCAGGGAGGCAATTTCCACAGTTTGCCGCCGGAACTCAAAACCACTTACTATGATACAGAGCGTACACAGAAAACCATTTATCTGCGCTTAAAATACGACGAGCCTTCCGGAACAGTTGTCAATGTGCGAAAATCCATGTGGATTCATCCAGTGGAACACCGCGCTCTCAGCATACGTGAAGCGGCGCGCTTGCAGACTTTTCCGGATAGTTTCATCTTCTGCGGCACTAAGGATTCACAATACCAGCAGGTAGGCGATGCGGTGCCACCGATGCTGGCGCAGGCAATAGCAGAACATTTATGCGGCTATCTAGTTTGTGGAGCAAATAGCGCTGTTAGAGAGGAATTACTCTTGAGGCGGGCATATGGCTGATACGCATTCCAAAGAAACCAGAAGCATAACATGTCGCGTATTAGAAGAAGGTAGGCTTTGCCCACAACCCAACCTCATGGGCGGGGATGTCGCCAGGCAGCAATGAAAGTACCGGTAAAATATCACTGGTGTTTTCTCTGGGCGCCGTCGCTTGGGTCGATGTAGAAGTTCTCTTTGTGCAGAAGTTCGGAAACAGGGACGATAGTGTACCCCTGGCTTCTGGCAAAGCTGATAATCTCCGGCAGTGCGTCGGCGGTGTAGCGGCCATTGTTGTGGAAAAGAATGATGGCGCCGGGGTGGAGCCGGCTGGTGACGCGCTGGACGATGGCCTGCCGGCTGACATCTTTCCAGTCCAGAGAGTCGATGCTCCACTGAATAGTCAGGTACCCCAATTCATCGGCTACCTCCATGACTTTGTTGCTGTATTCGCCAAAGGGCGGGCGAAAGAGCTTTGGTTCCACGCCCGTCAGTCCGGTCAGGGCGGCGTGGACGCGCTTCAATTCGTGTTTAATGCCCTGCTTGTCGAGCGTGTTTAGGTGGGGATGAGTATAGGTATGGTTGCCAAGTTCGTGGCCGGCGGCGGCGATTTTTTTTACCATTTCTGGGTATTTTTCAATCCAGAAACCGGTTAGAAAAAAAGTCGTTTTTAGGTTGTTTCGCTCCAGGATCTCCAGGATTTTGGGCGTAAATTCTATGCCCCAGGAAGCATCAAAAGAAATGGCTATCTTTCTTTCTACGGTGTCTACATAGTAAATCGGTAGCAACCGGCCTGGCCGTGCCGCTACCGTCATGACGCCTGAGGCGTCCAGCGTTTTTACCAGCATAGCTGCCAAAACAGGCAAGACCAGCAGCAAAATACCTGTGGATAGCTTTTTTTTCATGCGCTACCTCCGAGTGTGATTTTTGCTTCCAGGCAAGGGAAGCCCAGAGAAACTTTATGCTATACTTCCAAGGTTTATGACCGGACGCTGACTTTGCTGTCCGCAGCAGGATTTTTTCCTGTCTTTGTCGAACTCAGCAGATTTGTAAACATAAAGTCGGCAGTTGCCTAAGGGGGGCTTGTTTTGTACTGGAACCGGGAAGCAGAATGTATGTCGAGGGACAGGCTGCAGGAAGTGCAGCTAAGGCGGCTGAAAAAGACGCTGGAGCGGGTCTTTAGCAGTGTGCCCCATTACCGCCGCGGCTTTCAGGCGGCGGGTGTTGAGCCGGGTGATATCCGGGAACTGTCAGACCTGGCTAGGTTGCCGCTTACTGTTAAACAGGATTTCCGGGACAATTATCCCTTTGGCTTGTTTGCTGTCCCGCAAAACGAAGTGGTTCGTTATCATTCTTCTTCCGGGACGACAGGTAAGCCGACAGTGGTGGGCTACACACGCCAGGATTTGGCGACTTGGGCGGAGTTGATGGCCCGCTCACTCGTCAGCGCGGGGACGACACGCAATTCGGTGGTGCAGAATGCTTACGGCTATGGGATGTTTACCGGAGGCCTTGGTGTCCATTATGGCGCGGAACTGGTCGGTGCGGCTGTCATTCCTATTTCCGGCGGCAACACCCAGCGCCAGATTATGATTATGCAGGACTTTGGCACCGACATTCTGACGTGTACGCCAAGCTACGCTCTCTTTGTGGCTGAGGTCATGGAAGAAATGGGGTTAACTAGGAAAGACTTTAAATTAAAAGCCGGGATTTTTGGCGCTGAACCTTGGTCAGAAAAGATGCGCGAGCAGATTGAGGCGCGCCTTGGCATCTCGGCGTTTGACATTTACGGTTTAAGTGAAATTATCGGGCCGGGTGTTGCCATGGAGTGTGAGGGAAAATGTGGCCTGCATATTTTTGAAGACCATTTCATCACGGAGATTATTGACCCTGATACTGGTCAGCCCTTGCCTTACGGGGAGAGCGGCGAGCTGGTGCTGACAACCATCACCAAGGAGGCGCTACCGGTCATCCGCTACCGCACCCGCGACATCACTACCCTAGACGTGGAGCCGTGTCTGTGCGGGCGCACCCACGTGCGCATGAAAAAAGTGACCGGCCGCAACGATGATATGATCATTATTCGCGGCGTCAATGTCTTCCCCACACAGGTTGAAAGTGTGTTGCTGGAGATTGGCGAAACAGAGCCGCATTACCAACTGGTCGTTACACGGCAAGGCAGCCTTGATATGTTGGAAATCCAGGTGGAAGTTTCGGAAAAAATGTTCTCCGACAAGGTGAAGCGCCTGGAGGAACTAGAGAAGAAAATCAGCTCCCAGGTGGAATCAATCCTGGGCCTTTCCGCCAAAGTTCGCTTGGTAGAACCAAAATCGATTCCGCGCAGCGAAGGTAAGGCCAAGCGCGTTATCGACAAGCGCCAGATCTAAAGGAGTGTTGACATGGGCAAGCAAATTTACCGGCAGACCATCCTGTCCATCAAACCGTATGTACCCGGTAAACCGGTGGAGGAAGTGGAGCGGGAGCTTGGTATCAGCAACGTCATTAAGCTCGCTTCTAACGAAAACCCGCTGGGGCCGGCGCCGGCCGCTCTCCAAGTGTTGCGGGAGATAGCGCCCAAGGTTTCTGCCTATCCTGACGGAAACTGCTATTACCTGAAAAACGCGCTCGCCGCGCAGCTTGGCGTGGGTACGGAAAACCTGATTGTGGGCAACGGTTCGGATGAAATTATCAAGCTGATCGCCGAAGCCTTCCTAGAGCCGGAAGAGGAAGCGATTGTGGCCGACCCCACTTTCTCAGAATATGATTTTGCCGTCAAAGTTATGGGTGGCCAGACGGTGGTGGTCCCCACCAAAGCCATGACCCACGACTTGTCGGCCATGGCTGCTGCTGTGACGGAGAAGACGAAACTCGTCTTTGTCTGTAACCCCAACAACCCGACCGGGACCATTGTCCGCCGGGCAGAAGTGGAGGCGCTGCTTGAGGGCCTGCCGGAGGGAGTCATTACGGTCTTTGACGAAGCGTACTGCGAATACGTCACCGACCCGGACTACCCGCCATCGCTGGACTTTGTCCGTCAGGGGCGGAACGTGATTGTACTGCGCACTTTCTCCAAGATTTATGGCCTAGCGGGCCTACGCGTGGGCTACGGCGTGGCTAGGCCGGAGCTGATTGGCTATCTGCTGCGTGTCAAAGAGCCTTTTAACGTCAACATGCCGGCGCAGGCGGCGGCGCAGGCGGCCTTGACCGACACGGAGCATGTGCAGCGCAGCCGCGCCTTGAATGAAGAGGGGAAAGCGTTTCTGGCCGGCGAATTTGCCCGCCTGGGCCTGACCTTCGCACCGACGGAGGCCAACTTTCTCTGGGTAAACATTGCTGCCGACTGCCGGAAAGTCTTTGCCCAACTTCTACGCCGTGGCGTTATCGTGCGTACCGGCGACATTTTCGGTGCTCCGGACACCATTCGGGTGACTATTGGTACGCCGGAACAGAACCGCCGCCTGGTCAACATGCTGGAGGAAGTTCTGACGGCAGAAAAAGCGCAGGAATAATTTTCTTTCAGGGAGGCTTTCCATGTCAAAGCACGTTGTTACACTTATCCCCGGAGAAGGTACCGGGCCGGAAATATGTGAGGCGGTCAGGACAGTCATTGACGCGAGCGGCGTGGAGATTAAGTGGGAGTACGAGAAGATCGGCTTGGACTGCCTGGATGAATACGGCACGCTCCTGCCGGAGAAGACCAT
>Ga0208609_100594_pt1 | contig 13235 bp, 12 predicted proteins | sample SubbioR11_8A_Apr_FD_184813 | JGI IMG/M metagenome (GOLD analysis project Ga0208609, IMG submission 184813) | Serpentinite rock and fluid subsurface biosphere microbial communities from McLaughlin Reserve, California, USA - CR11_8A_Apr (SPAdes) | ecosystem: Environmental > Terrestrial > Deep...
AGCCGCTGGCGCCGGCCGGCGCCCGCCTCGAGATGATGTCCAACCGCGGCATGAAGGTCTGGCCCGACGGCATGGAGGAGACCTCGACGATCGACGAGACGCGCTGCCGCTTCCAGCTCCCCGAGGGCCGGCCCGGCGCGCTGCCGCACCGCGAGGTCGCCGCGCTGCTCGACCGCATCGAGGCCGCCGGCGTCGAGTGGGTCAAGGTCGAGAACCTCTACAACTTCGACGGCAAGCCCGGCTTCTCGCGCGGGCAGGGGCAGTAGGGGCCGGCGGCGGCCCGGCCGGGGTTCATCAGGCCGGGCGCAGCAGCCGCTCGAGGTGGCGCGCGATCAGGTCGATCTCGAGGTTGACCGCGGCGCCGACGGCGAGCGCGCCCAGCGTGGTGTGCTGCTGCGTGTGCGGGACCAGGTTGACCGCAAACTCGCAACCCTCGGCGCGGTCGTCGATGCGGTTGACGGTCAGGCTCACGCCGTCGACCGTGACCGCGCCCTTGACCGCGAGGTAGCGGCCCAGCGCGCGCGGGGCGAGCACGCGCAGCGCGCGCGACTCGCCGACCGCGTCGAACCCGGTCACCGTGCCGATGCCGTCGACATGGCCGCTGACGAAATGCCCGCCGAGGCGGTCGCCGGCGCGCAGCGCCTGCTCGAGGTTGACCGGCCCGGCCGCAGCCAGCCCGGCGGTGCGCGCCAGGCTCTCGGCCGAGACGTCGACCGTGAAGCGCGCGGCCGCCGCGTCGAGCGTGGTCACCGTCATGCACGCGCCGTCGAGCGCGATGCTGTCGCCGACTGCGACCCCGGCCAGCCAGCCCGCGGGCGTGGCGACGACCAGCCGGCGCCCATGCTCGCGGCCGCTGCCCAGCGGCGAGGAATCGACGATGCGGCCGATGGCGGTGACGATGCCGGTGAACATCCCGGCATTGTGCCGGCCTGCGAGGCCGCCCGCCGCAGCGGCGCTTGCGCGGGGAGGGGCCGAGCGAGCCGGCTGGGGGACCGTCAGGGGCGGCGGCGGCGCGTGAGCGCGATGCCGGCCAGCCCCAGGCCGACCAGGGCCAGCGTCAGCGGCTCGGGCACGCCCTGCGGGGGCGGCAGTTCGGGCTCGGCGCGCAGATAACCGGCGATCAGGTCGTCGAAGCCGATGAAGTCGAATTCGTCGGCGGCCGCGCCGCTGGGCTGGGTGAGGGTGAACGAGACCCGGTCGAAGCCGCCCGTATCGGTGAGGCCCCAGAAGTCCAGGGTGCCGTCCCCTGGCAAACCCCTCAGGGACCGCGTGCCGCCGCTGCGTTCTCCCAGGAACCACTCGATCGTCAGCGTCGCTTCGAAGTCGCCCAGGTCGGTGGCGTAGAAGGCGAAGGCTTCGATCGCCGCGTCGAAGCTGATGCTGAAGCTGCCGGAGGCTTCCCACCACTGCGAGCCCCCGGGGCTGGTGTTGAACCGCCCCGTGGGCCGCGCGCCCGGCAGCCCGGGGTCGCTGATCTCCCCGAAGCTGCCCAACGGAACACGAGGGTCGGGCATGGTCAGCTCAGCCAGCGCAGGTGCGGTGGCGCCGAACAGCAGCGACAGCGGCGCAGGCGATCCGACGAGGAATGATTCGAAGCTCTCGAGGCGGGTTCGCAAAGGGTCCAGCGTGTCGACGAAGCGCGCTCGCTCGAGCGCCGGCGCCTGACCCTCACGCACGGTGTTGGCGGGCGTAGCGTCGGTGCCCGTGTACGTGATCGGCGCCGCGTGGGCGCTGGCCAGGCCCAGGGCCAGCAGTGCGCCTGCGCAGACGGAGGCGAGCGGGGCGAGTCGGTGTGTCATGGCGGGTCTTCGAGTGGACGACGGTGGGTTTCTGCGCTGCAAGCAAATTCGAAGCCAGACGATCCTGTCCAGACAAATCAACGATTTGGCTGCGGGTCAGCGAGGGCCACGCGCCGGAGTGTCAAAAATCTCGACACCTGTCGCGGCGTCGGCTGCCAGCGGCCGGGCGCGCAGCCGCAGGTCTTCGCCGACGCGGTCGACGGCGTGCCAGCGCAGCGCCAGCGCGTCTTCGAGCCGCTCGAGCGGGCCCAGCGCGGCGATGCCGCGGCCGGCGCCGATCAGCCGCGGCGCGAGGTAGGCCAGCAGCTCGTCGACCTGCCCGGTGGCCAGCAGCGAGGCGTTGAGCCGGTCGCCGGCCTCGACATGCAGCTCGTTGACGCCGCGCCGGCCCAGGTCGTGCAGCATCGCGACGAGGTCGACCTTGCCGCGCGCGTCGGGCAGGCCGGCCAGCTCGGCGCCCTGCGCGCGCAGCGCGGCGGCGCGGTGGGCGGCGGGCTCGTCACCTTCTTCGACGGCGTGGTAGACCAGCACCGCACCGGGCGGCGGCAGAAGCCGCGCGCTGGGCGGGGTCTGCAGCCGGGCGTCGACGACCACGCGCAGTGGCTGGCGCGCGGTCGGCACCTCGCGCACGTCGAGCCGGGGGTCGTCGGCCAGCACGGTGCCGATGCCGCTGAGCACCGCGCCGGCGCGCCGGCGCCAGGCGTGGCCGTCGGCGCGCGCCGCGGCGCCGGTGAGCCATTGGCTCTTGCCGTTGTCGAGCGCGGTGCGGCCGTCGAGCGAGGCCGCGACCTTCATTCGCACCCAGGGCCGGCCGCGCTGCATGCGCGAGAAGAAGCCGATGTTGAGCTCGCGCGCGGCGTCGGCGAGCTCGGCCGCGCCGAGGTCGGCGGCCGAGTCGACGGCGATGCCGGCCGCGCGCAGGCGCTCGACGCCGCGCCCGGCGACCAGCGGGTTGGGGTCGCCGACGGCGACCACGACCCGGGCGACGCCGGCAGCGACCAGCGCGTCGCAGCAGGGCGGCGTGCGGCCGTGGTGCGCGCAGGGCTCGAGGCTGACGTAGACGGTGGCGCCGCGCGGGTCGTGCCCGGCGGCCGCAGCCGCGCGCAGCGCGACGAGCTCGGCATGCGGGCCGCCGGCGGCCTGGGTATGGCCCTCGACGCGCCAGCCGGCGCCGGCGATCACGCAGCCGACGCGGGGGTTGGGGTCGGACAGGCCGATGCTCAGCTCGGCCAGCGCGAGCGTGCGCTGCAGCAGGCTGCGGTCGGTGTCGGCGGCGGGCATCGGCGCAGTCTACGCGCGGGTGCGCCGCGTCCTGCGCAGCCCTCGGCGCGCCCGGCCGGGCTACTCGGGCTGGTGGCGCCAGGTGCGGCCGTTGATGAACTCGGTGGCAGGGTCGTCGTCGGGGCACTCGAACGCCTGGCTGCCGTCACCGGCACGGATGACGAGAAAATTCTGGTTGGTCAGCGGCGTGCGCACCTGCAGGTAGGTCAGTGGGGTGTCGGCGTTGCGCATCGGGGGCGTGCCGCTGTCGACCGGGCGGTGGTCGCGGTGCGGCGTATAGCGGCAGACGCGGAAGCGGTCGGCGCGGGCGTCGGTGGGCGGGTTGGGCGGGTCGCTGGCCGGCGGCTCCTCGGCCAGCGGCAGCCCGCTCAGCGCAACGCGGCCCGACCAGCGCCCGAGCGTATCCGTGACGTCGATCGCGCCTGCCGGCGGCAGCGTGATGGGCAGCGCGCAGAAATAGCGGATGTCCAGCGGCCGGACCTGCTCGACGCAGGCGATGGTCGTCGTCGACGGCGCGGTCAGGCGGACCTCGACCGCGACCGGTGGCTGCGCCGGGCCGGGTGGAAACTCGGCGTCGGCCGGGGTGGGCTGGCCCGGCGTGGTTGCATAGCGCACATGGCCGCTGAGCAGCAAGGCGGTGGTCGGCACGCAGCGCTCGGCCTGCAGCCGGTCGGCTTGCGTGCACAGGCTGGTGATCAGGCCGCTGGAGTCGTCGAAGACCAGCGTGGCGACGCTGCCGTCGGGCTGCGCGATCGGCAGCCGGCTGCGGCCGCCCTCGGCAGGCACGGCGTCGAGCGGGATCGCCGGGTGCCGGCCGGCCACGCGCCGCGCCCCGCCGCCGGGCACGGCGAGCGTGCCGGCGAGGTCGGGCGCGACGGCGGCGACCACGCTGGCAAAGCGCAGCGACTGCCAGGCGTCGGTGCGGTCGCGCCAGCGCACGTCGACGACCACGGTCTTGTGGCCCAGCGCGGCGTCGGCGACCACGCTGCGCTCGACGGTGTAGGTCGCATTCAGGCCGCGCACCTCTTGCGGGTCGGCGCTGGCAATGCTGTCGAAGGCGTTCGGGTCGGGCTGGCTGGGGTCGGGCCGGCCGGGGTCGGCGCGCAGCGTGTGGAAGCTGCGCCAGTTCTCGATCACGTCCTGCCCGATGCGGGTGGCCTCGGCGCGCTGGCGGGCGAGGTCGCCGTTGATTCGCAGCGTGCTCTGCACGCCGACGTAGGCCATCAGGCCGAAGCCCAGCACGGCCAGGGCGACCAGCGCCTCGACCAGCGAGATGCCGCGTTGCGGGCTGCCGCGGCGAGTCATCGCAGCTCCCCGATGGTGCGCTCGAAGTCGCGCCAACTGCCCGGCACGCGCACGAACGAGCCGTGGCTCAGGCGCAGTTGACGCAGGATCGCGGCGTCGTAGGCGACCACCGTGCGGCCCGGGCCGGCGAGCGTCCAGTCGCCCTCGCTGACCAGCCCGCCGACGACGCTCAAGCGGCCGCCGACCGACCACCCGGCGGCGCCGTTGGCGTTGACGAAGTGCAGCAGGCCGTACAGCCGCACCTCGGCGCCGGGCTGCGTGCTCAGGTTGCCGTCGACGACGAGCAGGGCCGGCGCGTCGCGCGCGCCGATGTCGCCACTGGTGTCGAGGACGACGTCACCGGCGACCCACAGCATGCGCCCCGGGTTGAGCCTCGCCGCCTCGGCCAGCGCCGCGCGCGTGCAGGCCCCGCGGCAATCGATGCGCAGCGTGGCCGGCTGCTCGGCCCAGGTCCGGCGCCACATGCCGTGCGCCGAGATGAACATGCGCTCGGGCGGCAAGGCGGCCATCGCCGGGTCGGCCAGCAACTGGGCGAGGTCGGCAGGCGTGCCGGCCGGGCCGGCCAGCACGGCGGGCGGGCCATCGGCACCGGCGCCTGCATGCAGCGCGAGGCCGCCGGAGGCCGCATCGGGGTTGTAGGCCTCGAGGGTGGCCGCGCCACCCAGGCGGCCCTGGACCGTGACCGCCGCCGACGGGGGCGTGACCAGCCCGCTCTTGAGCGCGGCCAGGACCGCGACCCGCACGCGGCTGTCACCATCGACCGCCTGCGACGGAAATGCAAGGCAGGCTTCGTCGAGCCGGGTACAGCCGTTGACGTCGATGCGCACGACGCCGGGCCGCGTCGGCACCGCGGCGAAGCGCACGCGAAACGCCGGCCCGGCGCCGACGGCCCCGGGGGCGGCGAGCGCCGGCAGGCCGTCGCTGGGGCAACTGCAGCGCCAGACCGGGCTCGCGCCGCTGGCATCGAGCACGCAGCCGGCGCCGAGCACGCCACCGTCGCTGCGGCTGCGCACGCCGACCATGCCGTCGGCCGCCGAGACGCTCAGGTAGCGCTCGCGGAAGCTGGGCGGCGGCGGGTTGGGCAGCGGCCCGCTGCCGGCGCCGCCGACCGGCCGGCAAGCGTCGTCGATGCGGCCGGCGTTGAGCAGCGCCAGCGCCCATTCGGCGCCGGCCTCGGCGGCCTCGAAGGCCTGGGTCGAGCGCAGCTGGTTGGCGGCGGTGCGCTGCTCGAACACCAGGTTGCGCGCGGCATACGCCGCGGTCAGCGCGACGACGAAGAACAGCAGCATCACGATGACCAGGGTGGCCACGCCGCGCTCACGCGGGCGGCGCCGGAGCGCGCGCCGCGGGGCGGGCGGCGCAGGGCGCTGCCAGGGGCTGGGGCGGGAGGTCGGCATGGGGGCGGGACGGTGTGTGCGGCGCCGCGACCTAGGGCGGGCAGGACTGCCAGGTGCTGCCGGTCTGAAAGCGGAAGGCCAGGTCGTCGTTGCGCAGCCGCACGGTGGTGCGCAGCGCGCGCTGCAGCGCGGGGTCGGCGACTGCGCGCGCAGCGATCTCGATGTCGAACTCGCGCACCGTCAGCGTCGGCCAGCAGTCCTCGCCACCGCCGGGGCATGCGGTGGGGCAGGCCACGCGCAGCGGCGGGCCATGACGCGCGGTGATGCTGAACCGCGTGATGTCGACCACGTTGCGGTCGGTCAGGTCCTGCCAGCCGCCGGGGCCCAGCAGCGTCTGGATGACGCCGCGGGTCAGGCCGTCGCCGGCGGCGGCGGTGTGCAGGCGAAAGCCGAACGGCCCTTCCTCGCCGGGCCGGCGCATGTAGCGGAACTCGACGCTGCTGGGCGCAGACGGGGCCCAGGTGACGGGGGCAAACATGTTCTGCTGCGCCGCAGGGCTGCCGGGGGCGCCGACCTCGGCCCACACGCCGGCCTCGGCAGCGCTCCAGTGGCTGGCGCGCCGGACCTCGCGGACGATGATGTCGGCGCTGGCCCGCAGGTCCTGCTGCAACTGGGTCTCGAGCAGCAGGCGGCGGTTGTCGCCGAGCTGGGTGGTGAGCAGCATCGTCGCGGCGGCGACGACGAACAGGCCGATCGTGATGCCGACCATCAACTCGACCAGCGTGAGGCCGCGCTGGCCGCGCAGCCGCGGCCGCCCGCGGCCGCAGGTGCCCGCGCTGCGTGGGCGGGTGCTCAGGGGCATGGCGGCGCCGCCAGGAGCGAGCCCGAGGGCCGGCAGACGCTGGGGCGCCCGGACTGGTTGACGACCACTCGCAGGCTGCGCTGGGGGTCGGCCAGCGCATCGGCGCGGGCGCCGGCACGCGCACCGACGTCGATCATCGCCCGCTCGAGCGGCCTCGATGCCCGGTCGGTCGGGATGCTGGCGATCGTGCCCGCGACATGGTCGAAGGCGAAGCCGCTGATGCCTTGCCCGGCGGTCATCTCCACGGTCACCGACTGTCGACGCGGCAGCTGCACCGTGCGGATCTCGGTGGCGGCCTGGGTACCGCAGGCCAGCCCGGGGCCCAGCCGGCAGTCGCGGCGGACGTTGTTGACGTTGCCCGCTGTGGTGAACAGGGTGTAGCAGGTCATTTCGGCGTCGCTGCGAAAGACCAGCCGGGCCCAGTTCTGCCGCGCGACCGCCTCGCTGCGGGCGAGCTGCAAGTCGGTGACCAGTTGGGCCTGGATTCCGCTCAGCCGCTGCTGCACGATCAGGTCGCGCAGCGAGGGCGCGGCAAGCGTCGCGATGATCGCCAGCACGGCGACCACGACGACCAGTTCGACCAGCGTCACCCCGCGCTTGCGCATGCCCTGTCCTTGCTGCCTACCGCGCCCAGCAGCGGTTGCTGGCCGATTCGTCGAACTCGCCGTCGCTGCCGGCGGCGCCCTGGAAGATGTTGCCGCGCTCGACCCGGATGCGCAGGCGCTGGCAGCCGGCGTCGCCGGCCTGCGTGCCGCCGGCCACTGCGGTGGCGATCACGGCGTAGCCGGTGGGCGAGGCGGCGCTGATGGCCAGCGTGTAGTGGCCGCGGGGGCTGGTGGCCGGCAGGCCCAGTCCGGGGGGATCGTCGGTCGGTGCGTCGGTGACCGACCCGGCGAACTGCGGGTGGTTGCCGCGAAAGCGCTCCTGCGCCAGTTGCACCTGGGCCAGTGCGGCGAAGGCGTCGGCGCGACGGCTGTCGCGGATCGAGTCGATGAAGCTCGGCAGCGCGATCGCGGCCAGGATGCCGACGATGACGACGACGATCAGGACCTCGATCAGCGTGAAGCCGCCCGCAGGCCGGGCGCGGGCTTGCGGGCGCGCGATTCGTGACATGTTGCACAAGGTATCAGTTGTCCGAGGCAGCGTCAGCGGGCTGCACCGCCGTTCGTCGTCTGCAGCCGGCCGTTCGTCGCGGATGGGGGTGGTGGTTGCGCCGCCGACGGCTGTTCAGCAGGCCCGGTAGCCGGGCACCGCGCCGCCTGGCGAGCACGAGCGCACCCGGCCCATGATGTTGACCACCTGGTGGATCGCGCGGCCGTCGGCGGCGGCGACGCGCACGGTCGCGGTCGGGGTCGTCGTGCCGCGCACCGGGTCGAACAGCATCGAGGCGGCGTTGGCCTGCAGCGCAGGGGCCTGCCGGCCGTCGATGCGCACCAGGCGCAGGGCTTCGGCGTCGCCCGTGCAGACGGCGGCGCCCGGGGCCGCGCAGGTGCAGGCCCCGGGCGCGCCGGTGTGCAGCAGGTAGCAGGCCTGGCCGGCCGACTGGCCGAAGCCGATGCGCACGCCCTGCTGGCGCGCCACGGCCAGGCTGCGCGCGTGCTGGACGTCGGTCTCGAACTGCAGCGCGACGCCCTCGAGGTGGCTGCGCTGGGCCAGCCCGCCCAGCGTCGGCAGCGCGGCGCCGAGCAGGACCGCGACGATGGCCAGCGCGACCAGGGACTCGACCAGCGAGACGCCGCTGGCGGCGCGCCGCGGTGGCTGGCGCGGGTGGGGTTGCAGGGGTGGGTGCAGGTGCGGCGTCAGCGGCATCGGGGTCTCCCGGCCCGGCGGACCAGGGGGCCGGGCATGGCGCCGACTCTAGGCAGCGCGCGGCTGCGGCGCGTCCCGCTGCGGGGGGAGGGCGCAGGGGGTTTGCGGGGGGAGCGGGCGGCGCTGCCCCTCGCGAAAGTGGCCGGCCGCCGCCGGCGTCAGATGTCGCGGATCAGCCGGCTGAAGGCGTCGACGTCCTCGAAGCTGCGGTAGACGCTGGCGAAGCGCACGTAGGCGACCTTGTCGATGCGCTTGAGCTCGCGCATGACGAGCTCGCCCAGGCGGCTCGAGGCGACTTCGCGCGCGCCGCCGGCGAGCAGCTTGTCGTGGATGCGCTCGAGCGCGGCGTCGACCTGCTCGGTGCTGACCGGGCGCTTGCGCAGCGCCAACAGCATCGAGGCGCGCAGCTTGGCCGGGTCGAACTCGACGCGCGAGCCGTCCTTCTTGACCACCGCCGGCAGCGCGATCTCGGGCCGCTCGTAGGTCGTGAAGCGCTTGTCGCACTTCAGGCAGCGGCGGCGGCGGCGGATGGTGCCGCCGTCCTCGGCCTCGCGGGTCTCGACGACCTGGGTCTCGGCGTGGGCGCAGAACGGGCAGTGCATGGCGGCAAGGCGGGCGGGCGGCCCGCCCGGCGTCAGCGGTAGACCGGGAAGTCGCGCGTGAGTGCCGCCACGCGCTCGCGCACCTGGGCGATGCGGGCCTGGTCGTGCGGGCGGTCGAGCACGTCGGCGATCAGGTGCGCGGTCAGCCGGGCCTGCTCGAGGCCGAAGCCGCGCGTGGTCATCGCCGGCGTGCCCAGGCGGATGCCGCTGGTGACCATCGGCTTCTGCGGGTCGTTGGGGATGCCGTTCTTGTTGCAGGTGATGTGCGCGCGGCCGAGCACGGCCTCGGCGTCCTTGCCGCTCAGGCCCTTGGGGCGCAGGTCGACGAGCATCAGGTGGCTCTCGGTGCGCCCGCTGACGATGCGCAGGCCGCGCTCGGTGAGCGTGGCGGCCAGCGCCTGGGCGTTGGCCAGCACCTGCTGCTGGTAGGCCTTGAACGAGGGCGCCAGCGCCTCCTTGAACGCGACCGCCTTGCCGGCGATGACGTGCATCAGCGGGCCGCCCTGGATGCCGGGGAAGACCGCGCTGTCGATCTTCTTGGCGATCGCCGCGTCGTTGCTCAGGATGATGCCGCCGCGCGGCCCGCGCAGGCTCTTGTGCGTGGTGCTGGTGACGACGTCGGCGTGCGGCAGCGGGTTGGGGTAGACGCCCGCGGCGATCAGCCCGGCGTAGTGCGCCATGTCGACCATCAGCAGGGCGCCGACGGCGCGGGCCACGCGCGCGAAGCGCTCGAAGTCGATGCGCAGGCTGTAGGCGCTGGCCCCGGCGATGATCAACCGCGGCTTTTGCTCGTGGGCCAGCCGCTCCATCGCGTCGTAGTCGATCGCTTCGTCGGCGTCGAGGCCGTAGCTGACGACCTTGAACCACTTGCCGCTCAGGTTGAGCGCCATGCCGTGCGTCAGGTGGCCACCCTCGGCCAGGCTCATGCCCATGATCGTGTCGCCGGGCTGCAGCAGGCCGAAGAAGACGGCCTGGTTGGCCTGGCTGCCCGAGTTGGGCTGGACGTTGGCGTGGCTGGCGCCGAACAGCTGCTTGCAGCGTTCGATGGCCAGCAGCTCGGCCACGTCGACATGCTCGCAGCCGCCGTAGTAGCGCCGGCCCGGGTAGCCCTCGGCGTACTTGTTGGTGAGCTGGCTGCCCTGCGCCTGCATCACCGCCGGGCTGGCGTAGTTCTCGCTGGCGATCAGCTCGATGTGAGCTTCCTGGCGGTGGTTCTCGGCTTCGATCGCGGCCCACAGGTCGGGGTCCACGGCGGCGAGGGTGTGCTGTAGGCGGTCGAACATGGCAGGGCCTTGCGGACGGGGTTCGTGTCGGTGCGCAGCGGTCGACGGCGCACGGCCCAGGCGAACGACACAGAGCCGCCACCGCCGGCCGAGGCAGCCGGCAGTGGCAGGCTGCGCTTCCCGGTGGTGATCCACCTCGGCGGCCGGCCCCGGCCGGGGCGGCGCGCCTATCGCCAGTCGCGCAGTGACGGCTAGTGTAGCGAAGGCCCGGCGCCGGGCCGGCCGCAGGGTGGGGCTGCGGCGGGCTCAGTTCATCGCGACGCGGGCCCCGCTGGCGGCGATGGCGTCGGCGGCGGCCGTCGCGGCCTCGCCGGGGCTGGCCAGCGGCAGCGGCTCGCGCGCGGGCAGGGCCGCCGGCGGCGCCTCGGCCGCGGTGGCCTCCGGCGCCGGTGGTGCCGGTGCCCGCACCGTCACCGGCAGCGGGCGCAGCGGCGTGTGCGGCGACAGCACCCGGCCCTGGGCGACCTGCAGGATCTTGTAGCGCTCGCCGAGCACGCGGCCGACGTAGCCGCCGTCGCTGGGCAGGTTGGCCGCGCCGACGTACCAGCGCAGTGCGGTCTCGATGTCGCCGGTGCGCCGCAGGTTTTCCTTCAGGATCTGCACGCCCACGCGCAGATTGGTCACCGGGTCGAAGGCCGCATGGTTGCCGCCGAAGGGCTCGAAGCGCTCGGTGTGGACGCGGGTCATGACCTGCATCAGCCCCTGCGCGCCGGCGGTGCTCTGCGCGAAGGGGTTGAAGCTCGACTCGATGGCCGCCACGGCCAGGATCAGCGTCGGGTCGATGCCGCTCTTCTCGCCCAGCGCCCAGGCCTCCTTGACCAGCCGGCTGAGCGGCTCGGGCGCGACGCGGTAGCGGCGCGAGAGCCAGTGGGCGACCCGGGCCTGCTGGCGGTCGAGCGCGGCCGGGTCGGCGGCGGTCGCGCGCTCGACCGCGCTGGGCTCGGCGAGCGCGGCCATCAGGTCGCCCTGGGCCTCGGCGCGCGCGACTTCGCGCACCTGCAGCCAGTCGAGGACCTGGGCCTCGGCGCGCTCGCTCAGGTCGGTGTGGCCGATCGCGAAGACAGCGGCCAGCAGCACCACGAAGCCCAGCAGGGCCAGCGCGCTGTGGCCGACGTCGAGCAGGCCCTGGCCGACGTCGCGCAGGAAGACCGTCGCGCTGTCGCGGGCCGAGCGGGCGAGTTCATGGGGTTTCACGACTGCGTCCTTTCCAGACCGGGCCACCGGCAGCAGCGCCCGGCGGGCGACCGGCAGGCGGTGGCGATAATCGCCGGCGGCTAGAGCCGGCTTCGCGCAGCGGCCCTGGGGGCCTGGTCTGCGGCGTGCGTCGTCGGCGTCCCAGATTCCGGCGAAGACGGGTAAACCCTGATGGGTCGGTGTAGGCCCGATTCTAGGAACCCTTCAAATAACCAGTCAACCATATTGAATCTGTTCTTTATTCCTAGATTGTATGAAGTACAAGGACTTGCGCGACTTCATGGCCCAGCTCGAGGCCGCCGGCGAGCTGCGCCGGGTGACGCAAACGGTGTCGCCGCGGCTCGAGATGACCGCGCTGTGCGACCGCGTGCTGCGCGCCGGCGGCCCGGCGCTGCTGTTCGAGCGCCCCGCCGGCCACCGCGTGCCGGTGCTGGGCAACCTGTTCGGCACCACCGCGCGGGTGGCGCGCGGCATGGGCGCTACTTCGCTGGCCGAGCTGCGCGACGTCGGCCGCGTGCTGGCCAGCCTGAAGGAGCCCGAGCCGCCGCGCGGCCTCAAGGACGCCGGCCGGCTGCTGCAGATGGCCAAGGCGCTGTGGGACATGAAGCCGGCGGCGGTGCGCTCGCCGGCCTGCCAGCAGGTCGTGCTGGCCGGCGACGAGGTCGACCTCGGCGCGCTGCCGGTGCAGTGGTGCTGGCCCGGCGACGTCGCGCCGCTGATCACCTGGGGCCTGGTCGTCACCCGCGGGCCGCAGGCGGTGGCCGCGCCGCGGCGGCGGCAGAACCTGGGCATCTACCGCCAGCAGGTCATCGGCCGGCGCGAGGTGATCATGCGCTGGCTGGCGCACCGCGGCGGCGCGCTCGACTTCCGCGAATTCGCGCGCGCCAACCCCGGGCAGCCGTTTGCGCTGGCCGTCGCGCTCGGCGCCGACCCGGCGACCATCCTCGGCGCGGTCACGCCGGTGCCCGACACGCTGTCCGAGTACCAGTTTGCCGGCCTGCTGCGCGGCGGCCGCACCGAGCTCGCCGCCACGGCGGTCGGCGAGGGCCCGACGCGGCTGGACGTGCCGGCCAGCGCCGAATTCGTGCTCGAGGGCCACATCCACCCGGCCGAGCCGGGCGCGCGCGCGACCAGCGAGCATGGCGTGCCGATGCAGGAGCGCGGCGGCTACTGGCACGCGCTCGAGGGCCCCTACGGCGACCACACCGGCTACTACAACGAGCAGGACTGGTTTCCGGTCTTTCGCATCGAGCGCATCACGCACCGCCGCGACCCGGTCTACCACAGCACCTACACCGGCAAGCCGCCCGACGAGCCGGCGGTGCTCGGCGTCGCGCTCAACGAGGTCTTCGTGCCGATCCTGCAGAAGCAGTTTCCGGAGATCGTCGACTTCTACCTTCCGCCCGAGGGCTGCAGCTACCGGCTGGCGGTGATCAGCATCCGCAAGGCCTACCCCGGGCACGCCAAGCGCGTGATGTTCGGCCTCTGGAGCTTCCTGCGGCAGTTCATGTATACCAAGTTCATCATCGTCACCGACGACGACATCGACATCCGCGACTGGAAGGAAGTCGTCTGGGCGATGACCACCCGCATGGACCCGGTGCGCGACACGACCCTGGTCGACTCGACGCCGATCGACTACCTCGACTTCGCCTCGCCGGTGTCGGGGCTGGGCGGCAAGCTCGGCCTCGACGCGACCCACAAATGGCCCGGCGAGACGCGCCGCGAGTGGGGCCGCCCGATCGCCATGGAGCCCGCCGTCC
>Ga0208609_100596_pt1 | contig 13195 bp, 14 predicted proteins | sample SubbioR11_8A_Apr_FD_184813 | JGI IMG/M metagenome (GOLD analysis project Ga0208609, IMG submission 184813) | Serpentinite rock and fluid subsurface biosphere microbial communities from McLaughlin Reserve, California, USA - CR11_8A_Apr (SPAdes) | ecosystem: Environmental > Terrestrial > Deep...
CCCGCCAGGCGCGCGCCCCCGCGCCCAGCCGGGGCTTGGCACAGCCGTCGATGACTGCGCGAGGGGCGCAACACCGCGCGACGCTGGCGTTTGCCGCGCAGACCACCGCCCGTGGCCCTCGCGTCGCAGGCCAGCCGGCGGGGGCGATCTGTGTGGCGCCGAGCAGCGCAGGGAAGTCGCCGCGCCAGCGGCGACCGCCACAGTGTGAGCCCCCGGCGGCTGGCCTGCGGCGCGACACGCCGAGCAGCAACACGCCGAGCAGCGACCCGCCGAGCAGCACGCCAAGCAACGACACGCCACCCTGCGACAGGCCAGCCCCCTGCCCGGTGAGGGTGCCCAGCGGACCCGTCACGGCCGCCCGAGGTGCAGGGTTTGGCCACAATCGTGGCATGGGCCGCATCCGCCAAGCCATCACCGTCGAACTGCGGCGCTGGATCGCCGAGCAGACCCAGGCCGGCCTGCCGCCCGCGGCGGTGCTGGCGGCGATGCGTGCCAGCGGCTGGCAGGAGGAGGTCGCGCTCGAGGCCATCGCGCAGGCCCTCGAACCGCCCCCGGGCACCGCGGCCGCCGGCGCCAGCCCGGTGCCCGAGCCGCCGCTCGACGCTGCGCCGGCGTTCGTGCGCGCTGGCGACCGCGATGTCGCGGTGCTCGCGCAGATGCGCCTGCCGCGCGTCGTCGTCCTCGGCGGCCTGCTCGCCGACGACGAGTGCGACCGCCTCGTTGCCGCCGCGCACCCGCGGCTGGCGCGCTCCGAAACCGTGCGGCAGACCACCGGCGGCAGCGAGGTGCACGCCGCGCGCACCAGCCACGGCATGTTCTTCCAGCGCGAGGAGGACGCGCTGATCGCGCGCATCGAGCGGCGCATCGCCGCGCTGCTGCACTGGCCGCTCGAGCGCGGCGAGGGCCTGCAGGTGCTGCATTACGGGCCCGGTGCGCGCTACGAGCCGCATCACGACTATTTCGACCCTGCCCAGCCAGGCACGCCGCGCATCGTCGAGCGCGGCGGCCAGCGCGTGGCCACCGTCGTGATGTACCTCAACACGCCGCAGCGCGGCGGCGCGACCCGCTTCCCCGACGTCGGCCTCGAAGTCGGCGCGGTCAAGGGCAACGCCGTGTTCTTCAGCTACGACCGGCCCGACCCGGCCACCCTCACGCTGCACGCCGGCGCCGCGGTGCTCGAGGGCGAGAAGTGGGTCGCCACCAAGTGGCTGCGCGAGCGCGAGTTCGCCTGATTACGGCCGGCCACGGCCGGCCCGCACCCCGCGGATGAGGGGTGGCCGGCCCGGGCCGCCGTCGCGTCACGCGACTGACACGCCGGGCGCGCAGCATCGGGGGCTCCCCCCCAACCCCACCCCAAGCTGCCATGACGCGACTGTCCTCGCTTGCCGCTGCTGCCGCCCTCGCCGGGCTGCTGCCGATCGCTGCCCACGCCGCCTCGCTGCTCGACGGCGCGCGCCTGGCCTGGACGCAGACGCATGGCGGCAGCTTCCAGTCCGAGATCGTCACCTTCGAGAGCGCCAGCCGCACGCTGTGGGTCTCGGGGCCCAACGGCATCGACGTGCTCAGCGCGGCCACCGGCAGCCGCGTGAGCTTCATCGACACCCGCGCCTGGGGCGGCCTCAACAGCGTGGCCATCCACGGCGGCATCGCCGCGCTGGCCTTCGAGAATGCGAGCGACCGCCGCAACCCCGGCCAGGTCGTGCTGTTCGACACGACCACCCGTGCGCTGCTGGCCGGCTCCAGCCCGATCACGGTCGGCGCGCTGCCCGACATGCTGACCTTCACCCCCGACGGCCGCCGGCTGCTGGTCGCCAACGAGGGCACGCCCAACCTGAGCGCCGACTAGGCCTACGGCCCGCCCGACCCGGTCGGCAGCGTCAGCATCATCGACGTCGCCACGCGCAGCGTGATCGCGACGCCGGACTTCAGGCACCTGAGCCCGGTGGCCAGCAACATGGGCCTGAACGTGCGCCAGCCGGGCATGGACTGGGAGCCCGAGTACATCGCCGTCTCGCCCGACGGCCGCCGCGCCTTCGTCGCGCTGCAGGAGAACAACGCGCTGGGCATCATCGACCTCGACCGCAACACCGCGATCAGCGTCGTCGGCCTGGGCAGCCAGAGCTTCAACCAGCCCGGCAACGAGATCGATCCGCGCGACGGCGCCGGGGTGTCCTTCGTCAACGTGCCGGTGAGCGGCCTGTACATGCCCGATGCGATCGCCACCTACGCCGTCGGCGGCCGCACCTACGTCGTGCTGGCCAACGAGGGCGACTTCCGCGAGGACAACGCCGACCGCATCACCCTGGGCGGCAGCGGCGTGCAGTCGCGGCTGCGCGTGACCAGCGACGGCAGCTTCGCGGCCGGCACGCGCTCGTTCTCGATCCGCGACGAGGCCGGCAACGTCGTCTTCGACAGCGGCTCGGCGCTCGACCGCATCGCGCATGCCGCCGGCCTCTACGACGACGCCCGCAGCCGCGACCGCGGCGTCGAGCCCGAGGGCGTCGCGCTGCTCGAGATGCAGGGCCGCATGTACGCCTTCATCGGCCTCGAGCGCGCGCTCAGCGGCGCGACCGCGGTCTTCGACATCACCGACCCGGGCGCGGCGAGCTTCGTGCGCCTGCTCGTCACCGGTGGCGGTGGCGGCACTTCGGCGCTGCTGCGGCCCGAGGGCCTGAGCGCCTTCGAGATGGACGGCTGGTACTACCTCGCGGTGGCCAACGAGGGTACCGGCGGCGGCCCGATGGCCGGCACCGCGCTGTTCGCGCTGGCCCCGGTGCCCGAGCCCGAGGCCTGGGCGATGCTGGCCGTCGGGCTGGCCCTGATCGGTGCGGTCGCGCGCCGGCGCAGCAGCGTGCGCAGCGCGCCGCTGGTGGGCTGACCTGCCCCGGCGGGGTCAGACCTCGAAGCGCCCGCCATGCGGCGGCACGCGCACGCGCCAGCGCAGCTCGTCCTGGATGCGCAGGCGCAGCGCGTCGGCGGCGTCGGCTTCGCCGTGCACGACGAAGGTCTGGCGCGGTGGCTGCGCGAAGCCGCGCAGCCACTGCATCAGCTCCTGCGCGTCGGCGTGGCCCGAGAAGACCTCGAGGTGGCTGACCCGCGCGCGCACCGGCACCTGCTCGCCGTGGATCTTGACGGTCGGCTCGCCGGCGACCAGCCGTGCGCCGCGGCTGCCGCCGACCTGGAAGCCGGGGAAGACGATGTGGTGGCGCGGGTCGGGCGCCAGCGCCTTGAGGTGGTGCAGCACCCGGCCGCCGGTGGCCATGCCGCTGGCCGAGATGACGACCGCCGGGTAGTGGCGCTGCGTCAGCCGCTGCGAGTGCTCGGCGCGGGTGACCAGGGTCACGTCGGCGGTCATCGCGGCGACCTCGCGCGCGCTCACGCGCAGCAGCCGGCGGTGGCGCTGGTACAGCGCGGTGGCCTCGACGGCCATCGGGCTGTCGAGGATCACCGGCAGCTTGGCCGGGATCTCGCCGGCGGCCTTGAGCCGGTGCAGCACCAGCAGCAGGGCCTGCGCGCGGCCGACCGCGAACGAGGGCAGCAGCACCGAGCCGCCGCGGCCGATGGTGTCGCGCACGATCGCGCCCAGGCGCGCGGCGGCGTCCTCGCGCGGGTGCACGCGGTTGCCGTAGGTCGACTCGACGAGCAGCACGTCGGCGTGGGCCAGGGCCTGCGGCGGCGGCATCAGCAGGTCGTCGTCGCGGCCGAGGTCGCCCGAGTAGACGAGGGTGTCGCCGCCGGCGCGCAGCACCACCGCGCAGGCGCCCAGCAGGTGGCCGACCGGGCTCAGGGTCAGGTCGACGCCGCCGATGTCGTGTGCGCGCGCCGGCGCCAGCGGCCTGATCAGCGCCAGTGCGCGCTGCGCGTCGGCCGTCGTGTAGAGCGGCAGCGCCTTGGCGTGCTTCGAGTAGCCGCCGCGGTTGGCGCGCCGCGCGTCCTCCTCCTGCAGCCGCGCGCTGTCGAGCAGCAGCACTGCGGCGAGGTCGCGGGTGGCCGGCGAGGCGTAGACCGGGCCGCGATAGCCGGCCTTGACCAGCCGCGGCAGCCAGCCGCTGTGGTCGAGGTGGGCGTGGCTGAGCACGACCGCGTCGAGGTCGCGCAGCTCGGGCGCCGGCGGCTGCCAGTTGCGCTCGCGCAGCACCTTGTAGCCCTGGAACATGCCGCAGTCGAGCAGGATGCGGCGGCCGCCGAGTTCGACGAGGTGGCGCGAGCCGGTGACGCAGTCGGCAGCGCCGAAGAATTGCAGTTTCATGCCGCGAGCATGCCATGCCCTGCGCGCAGCCACCGCCGGCGGCTGGCTGCCATGGGCAGCGGCTATGCTCGCGGCTGCGCGGCGGTGGCTCAGCGCCGCGGCGCCCGTCCGTATTCTTCTGCCCACCACCACTTCAGGAGTCGATCGATGCCCGGGAAATTCGAGCTCAAGCTGTCGAGCAACGGCAAGCACTACTTCAACCTGCTGTCCTCGAAAGGCCAGGTGCTGCTGATCAGCGAGATGTACGAGAGCCGCGCAGCCGCGCTCAACGGCATCGACTCGGTCAGGAAGAACGCCGCCAACGCGGCGCGCTACCAGCGTGCCGAGGCCGCGGGTGGCAAGCAGTATTTCTCGCTCAAGGCCGGCAACCACCAGGTCATCGGGACCAGCCCGATGCACCCCGACGCCGCGGCGCGCGACGCAGCGATCACCGCGGCGATGAGCGACGCGGCCGAGGCCGCGCTGGTCGACCTCAGCGCCTGAGCGCTTCGCCGGCGCCGTGGGGGCGCGCCTCGGCGCCGGGGTGCCGATGGTCGCGGCTGCCACCGCGCACCGCCAGCGTGGCGCGGTCGGCAGCATCGAGGTCGCAGCCCGGGGTGTGCGCCTAGCCGCTATGCTGCCAGCCCATGCAAGACCTCCCGCTCGACCTGCTCGAAGGCACCACCGGCGGCCCTGGCGCCGCGCCGGTGGCCAGCCTCATCGTGCTGCACGGCCTGGGCGCCGACGGCAACGACTTCGTGCCCGTGGCCCGGATGCTCGACCTCGCCGCCATCGGCGCGGTGCGCTTCGTCTTCCCCAGCGCGCCGGTGCGGCCGGTGACCCTCAACGGCGGCAACGCCATGCGCGCCTGGTACGACATCCACCTGCCCGGCGCCGACCCGGCCCTGCCCCGCGCCGAAGACGAGGCCGGCCTGCGCGAGTCGATGGGCCTGGTGCAGGCGCTGATCGACCGCGAGATCGAACGCGGCATCCCCGCGCGGCGCATCGTGCTGATGGGCTTCTCGCAGGGCTGTGCCATGACGCTGCTCACCGGCCTGCGCGCGCCGCAGCCCCTGGCCGGGCTGGTGGCCCTCTCGGGCTACCTGCCCCTGGCCGCCAGCACGGCCGCCGAGCGCCACCCGGCCAATGCCGGTGTGCCCGTCTTCATGGCCCATGGCCGCGACGACGACATCGTGGTGCCTGCGCGCGGCGAGGCCGCCCGCGAGGCCCTGCGCGCGCTCGGCCACGAGGTTCAATGGCACGACTACCCGATGGGCCACAGCGTCTGCCCCGAGGAGGTGGGCGACCTCAACCAGTGGCTGCTGCGCCGGCTGGCCTGAGCCGGCGCCACAGCGCCGCGACGAACGCCGCCGCCGCGCGGCCATACAGGATCAGGGCCAGCGCCGCGCCGATCAGCGGCAGCGCCACGAATACCCAGCCGGTCAGCCCCTCGCCGCCCAGCCACACGCCCACCGCCAGCGCGACCACCGGGTTGACGAAGCAGTAGCTGCCGGCCAGCGCCGCGCTGGTGTTGTGGAGCAGCCAGAGGTAGGCGTTGAGCGCGACCATGGTGCCCATCACCACCAGATAGACCCAGGCCAGCGCCGACACCGCGCTGACCTGCGCAAGCTCGAAGCTGCGCGCGCCGGGCTCGAACAGCAGCGCCGCCACCATGCCCATCAGCCCGCCCAGCAGCCACTGCGCGGCCGAGGCCATGGCCGGCGCCGGCAGCACCAGCCGGCGCGAGGCGTAGGAGCCCAGGCTCCAGGCCAGCGGCGCGCCGAAGGCGCACAGCGTGCCCAGCAGCGTGGTCGCAAAATCCCCCTCCAGCGCCAGCAGCCCGGCGCCGGTGGCGCCCAGCAGCAGGCCCAGCCAGGTGGTCAGGGGCACGCGCTCGCCACCCCAGCGCGACCACAGCGCCAGCCACATGGGCATGGTCGTCACCACGGTGGCCATCAGCCCCGAGCCGATGCCCGCCTGCTGCGCCAGCACCACCAGGGCCATCGCAGCGAACGCCATCAGGCCACCGATGAGCGCACTGTCGCGCCACTGCGCAGCGGTGGGCCAGGCCAGGCCCTGCCAGCGCGCGATGGCCAGCATGGCCAGCCCGGCGGTGATGAAGCGCAGGCCGTTCATCAGCACTGGCGGCATGCTTTGCATCGCCACGTCCAGCGCGTAATAGGTGGTGCCCCAGACGAGGTAGACGATCAGCAGCGCACCCGCGACCCGCCAGGGCTGGCCGCGAGGGCCTGCAGGGTTGACAATGGACGGCATGCGGCCACCTGAACTGAATAACGTCCGGCAAACTGCCGTGTGACCGTATTTTGATCAGATCTGAGCCACCATGCAAGCAAATATCCAGATCGACGAACTGGACGCCAGAATTCTTACGGCCCTGAGCGCCGACAGCCGGCGCTCGTACGCCGACGTCGCCGCCGAGGTCGGCCTGTCGACGGCGGCCGTGCACGAGCGCGTGAAGAAGATGCTCGAGCGCGGCGTGATCGAGCGCTTCTCGCTGCGCGTGGACCCCGACCGCGTCGGCCTGCGGTTCACCGCCTTCGTGGCCATCCGCAACGACGGCGGCGCCCACTGCCGCGACATCGCGCCGCGCCTGCGCGAACTGCCCGAGGTGCTCGAGCTGCACAGCGTGGCCGGCGAATACGACTTCCTCGCCAAGCTGCGCACCACGCACGCGCGTGCACTGGAGGACGTGCTCTACGCCATCAAGGCGATCCCCGGCGTGGCGCGGACGACGAGCACGGTGGTGCTGAATACCGAGTTCGAGGAACGGCCGCTGAGGCTGCCGGGGTAGGGGGTGATGCGTGGCCTTCTTCGGAGGCAGGGGGATGTCGCGTGATGCCGCTCCAGCATGCGCCGTTCAGACTGCGTCATCGGACACGACCCCGATCCGGTAGTCCTCGACGAAATGCGGCCAGTCGACATGCTCCTCGAGATCGACGTCCGCGAACACCCGCACCTTGCCTTGCGCGTGATCGAACAGTGCGATGCTGGTGGACGGGTAGTTGTTGCGCGAGGGATAGAGCAGGCCGTCGAACCTTGATCCACCGTCGGCGTCACACATCGCATGCACTTGGGCAGACAGCTGTTGCGTGTGTTCGTAGCCACGGCTGGCCAGCTGTTCCAGGTTCAGGCCGAAAAACCCTGCCATGACGCCCTCGGCGGTCAGGTCGGCCAGGCGCAGGGCCGAGAGCACGCCCACCGCGCGCACCAGCCGACTGCGGACCTCGGCGAGGGCGATCGAACGCCGGACGTCCTGGTCCCAGCGGTGCTTGTGGAACACGGACTCCATGAGGGCCGTGGGCAGATTGCGGCCTAGGTAGAGCACGCCGTAGCCCTGGTCCGGATCGTCGTAGCGGTTAGTGGCGTCGCGGCCGTAGTGCAGCGGCTTGCCCCGGCAGGCGACACGGCTCAAGTGCTGGAGGAGTTCGCCCGCGGGGATGCCCTGCTCTGGCAACGCGATGGCCATGACGCGACCTGGTCAGTGCAGGCCGAGCACGTTGAGCACTGCGTTCGCCACCGACTCCACCGACCCCGCCGTGACCGCATCCACCGGCGCGCGCCCGCCCAGTCCCTCCAGGGGTTCGGACAAGGCACGGTACAGGGTCCAGGCGTCGACGCCGGGGGCCCTTTGCAGCACGGTCTGGGTCAGCCGCTGCTTGACCGGGTCGAGTTGCCAGTCGGGCAGCTTCTGGCCGCGCGGCCCCACGTTGAGCGCCAACAGTCGGCCCGCTTCGATGTCCTTGTAGATCTGCTGGCGCACCTTGTTCGCCAGGCGCGCGAACTCCCGCAGCGGCAGGTTGTGCGGCTGGTCATACGCCTCCAGCAACGCGGCACGGCCGCGCTGGATGTCCGTGTCGCTGGGCGTCCAACGGCTGCCGGCGCGCAGGGCTGCGGCCTTGCGGGCCAGGCCCTGTTCGACCGCTTCCGCCGCGGCTGCGACCTCCAGCGCGACAGGCAGGTTGACCCGCTCGAGGCGCTCCTGCATGAACACTTCCAGTTCGACCGCGAACGCCTGGGCGTCCCGGATATCGACGGTGTCGGCGAAGCGGCGCACGTCGTCCACCGTCACCCGAGGCAGATGGTCGGCGATGAATTCCAGGGTATTGGGCATGGTGAACTCTCCGGCCAGTGCGTCGAATGCAGTCTGATCTCCTTTGTATAGTTTGTCAACTATGTCTCTTGGGTGTCGGTGCTGAGGCCTGCGGGTCCCCGCCAGCGCCGTATCCGGACGCCCGCGCAGCCAGGTTCGCCTCATCGCGTGGTTCCAGCCCTTTGAACAGTCCCCCTGCCGCTCGCAAGGCGCCGTGAGCCGGCGCTGCAGCGTCGTCAGGTCCCGATGTGGCCGAGGCCGCGCTGGTCGGGGCTTCAGCGCCAGAGCGACCCCCGGCGCCGGGCGCGTCTCAGCGCTTGGGCGCCGGCGGCCGCGGCGCTGGTCGCGCGGCGTCGCGGCGGCCGCGTGGCTGGCCGTGCGGCGCCGGCTGCGTCGAGTGCCCGGCGCCGGCGCGGTCGTGGCGCGGTGCGCCCTCGCGCCGCTGCGGCGTGCCCGCGCCGGTGGGCTGCGCACCGGAGCGCGCCGGCGGCCGGGCCTCGGGCCGCTGTGCGGGGCGGCCGCCGCCGGGGCTGCGTCCGCCACCGCCGCCGCCACCGCCGCGGCGCGTGCCGCCGATGCCGATCGTCATGCGGCCGAGCACGATGGGCTCGGCGCGCTCGCCCGCGGGCGCCTCGAAGCCGGGCACCGGCTCGCGCGGGATGCTGCGCTTGATCAGCCGCTCGATGTCGGCGAGGAACAGCTCCTCGTCGAGGCAGACCAGGCTGATCGCCTCGCCCTGCGCGCCGGCGCGGCCGGTGCGGCCGATGCGGTGCACGTAGTCCTCGGCCACGTTGGGCAGCTCGAAGTTGACGACATGCGGCAACTGGTCGATGTCGATGCCGCGCGCGGCGATGTCGGTGGCCACCAGCACCTGCAGGTCGCCGGCCTTGAACTCGGCCAGCGCCTTGGTGCGCGCGCCCTGGCTCTTGTTGCCGTGGATCGCCATCGCGCTGATGCCCTCGTCGTTGAGGAACTCGGCGAGCCGGTTGGCGCCGTGCTTCATCCGCGTGAAGACCAGCACCTGGTGCCAGTCGCCGGCCTTGATCAGGTGCGCGAGCAGCGCCTTCTTGCGCTCGCGCCCGACCGGGTGGACCTTCTGCGCGATGTTGTCGGCGGTGGCGTTGCGGCGCGCGACCTCGATCAGCACCGGCCGGTTGAGCAGGCGCTCGGCCAGGGTCTTGATCTCGTCGCTGAAGGTCGCCGAGAACAGCAGGCTCTGCTTCCTGGCCGGGACGATCGCGAGCACTTTCTTGATGTCGTGGATGAAGCCCATGTCGAGCATGCGGTCGGCTTCGTCGAGCACGAAGATCTGCACTTGCGACAGGTCGAGCGTGCCCTGCTGGTGGTGGTCGAGCAGGCGCCCGGGGGTGGCCACCAGGATGTCGACGCCGCGGCGCAGGCGGTCGACCTGCGGCTGCATGCCGACGCCGCCGAACATCACCATGCTGGTCAGCGCCGGCACATGCTTGCCGTAGATGCGCACGCTCTCCTCGACCTGCGCCGCGAGTTCGCGCGTGGGGGTCAGGATGAGCGCCCGGATGGCCGCGCGGCCGCGGGCGTCGCGCTGGGCGGGCACGGCCATCAGGCGCTGCAGCATCGGCAGCACGAAGCCGGCGGTCTTGCCGGTGCCGGTCTGCGCGCCGCCCATGACGTCGCCGCCCTGGAGGACGACCGGAATGGCCTGCACCTGGATCGGGGTGGGGGTGTCGTAGCCCTGCTCGCGAACGGCGCGCAACAGGGGCTCGGCGAGGCCGAGGTCGGTGAAATTCATGAGTGGCATGGGCCGCATTGCGGCCAGGTGGGGCTGCCCGCGGCGCCCGGGGCGGGCGCACCAGTCGGCGGGTGGCGCAGTAGCAGATGGCAGGTGGGTCGGGACGACCCGGTCGCGGCGACTGGGGACGCGACGCGTGGAGCCGCAGTGTACCCGCAGCCTCAGGTTCGCCAGACCCGCGGCGGCTCGGGCGCGCGCTGCCACATCAGCCGCCGCCAGTCGGCCCAGACGGCGCGCAGGCGCTGCAGCGCGGGCTCGGCGCGCGGCGCCAGCAGCCGCAGCACGACGACATGGTCGCTCGGCGCAGTCGCGCCCTGCACCAGCGCGCCCTCGGCGCCGAGCGTGCCGGCGGCGTCGGCGCCCGCGCGCGCGGCGGCCAGCAGGGCCTCGACGGCCGCTGGCGGCAGCGCGTCGCCGCTGGCGAACCACAGCGTGGCCAGCGCGCGCCGCCCGCCCAGGCCGAGCGGGCTGTCGAGCAGGCGGTGGTCGGCGGCGTCGATGAGGCCGCGCTCGAGCCAGTGACCGCTGACTTCGAGGTGCAGCCGCAAACAGCCCTGCGTGTAGGCCTGCCCGGACGCCGGCAGGCCCAGCGCCAGCACCTCGCTGCCGATCATCTGCGCTCCCGGCTCGAGCGTGCAGCGCAGCCGGCTCTCGGCCTGGCAGCCGCTGTAGGCCACGGTCTCGGCCGGCAGCCATTCGAGGCGGGCGCCGGCGCCGACGACGGCCTCGACCTGCTGCCCGGCGGGCGCGCCGTTGCTGCGGTAGAAGCGCGTCGCGCCGGGGGTGGTCAGCAGGGCGTGGGTGCCGGGGGCCAGGCGCAGGTCGATGTCGAGGCGGTCGCCGCCGACCAGGCCCCCGGGCGGGTGGACCATGACGTGGTGGCAGACGTCCTCGCCCTCGGGGTAGAGCGGCCTGAGCACGCGCAGCGGGCCCTCGTGCAGGTCGTGGGCGACGGTGCGCGCGCCCTCGCGGCGGTAGCGCAGCCGCAGCCGGCCGTGCCAGCGCGGGGCGAGGGCGCCGGCGGCGGCCACCGGCAGGTCAGCGGCCATCAGCCGCCCTGCGAGCTGCGGTGGGCCCAGCCGGTGGTGCGCCGCTCGACCCAGGAGAACAGCTCGTACATCAGCATCGCCATCACGCCGACCACGACCAGCCCGGCGAAGGCCAGCCCCATCTGCATCGAGCTGCCGGCGCTGATCAGCAGGAAGCCGATGCCCTCGTTGGCGGCGGTCATCTCCGAGACGGTGGTGCCGACGAAGGCCAGCGTGATCGCGACCTTGAGCGAGCCGAAGAAGTACGGCATCGAGCGCGGCAGGCCGACCTTGGTCAGCACGTCCCAGCGCCGGGCGCCGAGCACGCGCAGCACGTCCTCGAGCTCGGGCTCGAGGGTGGCCAGCCCGGTGGCGATGTTGACCATGATCGGGAAGAACGAGATCAGGAACGCGGTCAGGATCGCCGGGCCGATGCCGATGCCGAACCAGACCACCAGGATCGGCACGAAGGCCGCCTTGGGCAGCGCGTTGAAGGCGGTCATCAGCGGGTACATCGCGTGGTAGGCCAGGCGCGAGCTGCCCATCAGGAAGCCCAGCATCACGCCCACCGCGATGGCGATGGCAAAGCCGACCATCGTCACCCAGTAGGTGCGCCAGGCGTGGCCGAGGATCACTTCGCGAAAGACCCAGAACTGCTCGGCCACGCGCGCCGGGCTGGGGAAGACGAACTCGCTGACGGCGAATACCGTGCAGATGAACTGCCACAGCGCCAGGGTGGCGGCCAGCAGCAGCAGCGGCGACCAGCGTTCGAGTGACTTGCTGCGCTTCATCGGGGGGTTCTCCTCACGCTGCGGTGGCGGGCAGCGGCCGGCGCAGCGCCCCGATGTGGCCGCGCAGCTCGTGCACGATGTCGGTGAAGGCCGCGCTGTAGGTCAGCTCGAGCTCGCGCGGGCGCGGCAGGTCGATGTCGCGGCGCAGGATCATGCGCCCCGGGCCCTTGCTCATGACGTAGACGGTGTCGGCCAGGAAGACGCTCTCGCGCAGGTCGTGGGTGACCAGGATCACGTTGAAGCGCTGCGCCGCCTGCAGGTCGCGCAGCGCGCACCACAGCTCCTCGCGGGTGAAGGCGTCGAGCGCGCCGAAGGGTTCGTCGAGCAGCAGCATCTTCGGCTCGTGGATCAGCGCGCGGCAGATGCTCGCGCGCTGCTGCATGCCGCCCGAGAGCTGCCACGGGAACTTGTCCTCGTAGCCGCCGAGGCCGACGCTGCGCAGCAGCGCGCGCGCCTTGTCGGCGTACTCGGCGCGCTTGCGGCGAAAGCTCGAGCGGTACGGCTCGACGATCTCGAGCGGCAGCAGCACGTTGTCGAGCGTCGTGCGCCAGGGCAGCAGGCTGGGCGCCTGGAAGGCCATGCCGGTGATCTTGAGCGGGCCCGTGACCGCCTGCCCGCCGATCACCACGCTGCCACGGCTGGGCCGCACCAGCCCGCTGGCGAGCTTCATGAAGGTGCTCTTGCCGCAGCCGGAGGGGCCGACGATGGCGATGAACTCGCCCTCGCCGACCTGCAGCGTGATGTCCTCGACGGCGTACTGGCCCTGGGCGAGCAGTTCGTCGTTGTAGGCCAGCCAGACCGCGCGGAAGTCGACGAAGGCGCCTGCCGCTGCCGTCACGAGCGCACCACGGCGAAGATGTTGCGCTCGGCCGCCGGCGGCATGAAGCCGCCGTTCCAGACCGCGTCGGGGTTGATGCGCTCGCGCGTGGCGAACACGTCGGCGACCTGGCTGGCCATCAGCGCCAGCCGCGGCGGGTGCACCGCGCCGAAGCCCTCGCTGCGCGCATCGGCGGTCAGCACGACGGCGTCGAGCGCCATGCGCAGCCGGCGGTGCTCGAGCTCCTCGTTGACGATGCCGTCGCGCGCGCGCACATGCGCGATGGCCGCGCGCGGGTCGGCGATGACCTCGCGCACGCCGCGCGTGAAGGCGCGCAGGAAGCCGCGCACCGCCTCGGGCTGGGCGCGCAGGAAGGGCTCGGAGACGATGATCGCGTTGCCGTAGAGCCGCACGCCGTGCTGGGCGTACGGGAAGAGCGCGACGTCGGC
>Ga0208609_100601_pt1 | contig 13108 bp, 20 predicted proteins | sample SubbioR11_8A_Apr_FD_184813 | JGI IMG/M metagenome (GOLD analysis project Ga0208609, IMG submission 184813) | Serpentinite rock and fluid subsurface biosphere microbial communities from McLaughlin Reserve, California, USA - CR11_8A_Apr (SPAdes) | ecosystem: Environmental > Terrestrial > Deep...
GCCCCGATGCCTCACACCGGCGCGATCATGGCTGACCGTTCAGGAATGCCCGCAGCCAAGCCCTTGAAATACCTGATGGACCGCGGCCTGCCCGGCCTGGGCAACCCGCTTCAGTCACCCTGCTTCTTCAGCTTCCAGGCAATTTGCCGCAGCATCCCGTGAAAGGTCTGGACCTCGGCCCGGGTCAGCCCCAGCCGGCCCCACATGTTGCGCAGGTTGGTCTTCATTCCCTCGACCTTCGTCGGCGGAAAGAAGAACCCCGCCGCATCCAGCCGCTCTTCGAAATGGTCGGCCAGCCGGTCGACGTCCGCACGGGTGGCAAAGTCGGTCCGCGCAAGTTCCATGACCGAGGGCGCCACCTCTCCCGCTTGCCGCCGCCACTCATAGCCCAGCAAAAGCACGCATTGCGCCAGGTTCAGCGAGGGGAAGTCCGGGTTCACCGGCACCGTCACGATGGCATTCGCCCGGACGATATCCTCGTTCTCCAGCCCTGCCCGTTCCGGCCCGAACAGCACACCCACGCGCTTGCCCTCGGCCCCCATCGCGCGGGCCATTTCCATCGCCCGCTCCGGCGTCACCACGTCCTTCACCAGTTCCCGCCGCTGCGAGGTGGTGGCAAAGACGAAGTCGCAGTCGGCGATCGCGGCGGGCAGGTCGGGGAAGAGTCCCGCATGGTCCAGCAGCCGCCCCGCCCCGCTTGCCATCGCCACGGCCTTCGGATTGGGCCAGCCGTCGCGCGGCCCGACGACCCGCATCCGCTCCAGCCCGAAGTTCAGCATTGCCCGGGCGGAAGCTCCGATGTTCTCGCCCATCTGCGGCCGGATCAGGATGAAGACGGGGGGGATCATGCGGCCACCTGTGCGAAACTCATGCCGCCAGATAGGCCAGCCCCGGTCCCCAGGCAAGCACCCCCGGCACGGAGATCCCCCAGGTCCTTCGACCAGCGGCCTCGATCCCGGCGGGACCGAGGTGCGGATGGGCGACCCGTCACTGGCCGGGATGGTGCAGCTTACACCCGATGACAGCGCCGACACCGCCAGGCGCGCCACCCGGTGGCACTGGCCCCGACGACCGCCCGCGCCGTGCCGCCCAAGGTAGCCAAGCCGCGGAAAGGCTGATAGACGCAGCCCGACACCCATCCCGGAGCCCGAAATGGCCGCTGAAGACCGCCCGCAGATCACCCTCATCACCCCCCCGAGCTTCGATGCCGAGACCTTCTCGGACCGGATCGGCCGGGTTCTCGACGGGACCGCGATCGCCTGCCTGCGGCTTTCGCTTGCCACCAGGGACGAGGACACGCTGATGCGTGCCGCCGATGCCGCGCGCGAGGCGGCGCACGCCCGCGACGTGGCCGTGGTGATCGACAACCACCTGATCCTGGCCGAGCGCCTGGGACTTGACGGCGTCCACCTGACTGACGGGTCGCGCAACGTCCGCAAGGCCCGCAAGGACCTGGGCGCCGATGCCATCGTCGGGGCCTTCTGTGGCACCTCGCGGCATGACGGGATGACGGCCGGAGAGGCCGGTGCCGACTATGCCAGCTTCGGCCCGATCGGTGCGACGGCGCTGGGGGACGGCAGCCGGGCAGAGTACGACCTGTTCGAATGGTGGTCCGAGGTGATCGAGGTTCCGATCATCGCCGAAGGCGCGCTGACCGCCGAGCTGGTGGCCAGGTTCGGCCCGGTGACCGACTTCTTCGCGGTGGGCGAGGAGATCTGGGGCGCCGAAGACCCGCTGGCTGCGCTGAAAGCCCTGCTTGCGCCCTTGGGGTGACCGCCCGCCCGCGACTTCGTCACGCCTCGCTGCGCCATGCGACGAGGAGACGAAGTCGAACGAGGAGCGGGCCTTCAGGGCGAAGCGATGAAGGCCTCGCGCGTCAGGATCAGGTCGACATGGGGCCGATCCATCTTCATGGCAGCGCATTGCCGCAGGCGGCGGCCGGTCTCCACAAAGCCCAGCTTTTCCAACACACGAGCCGAACGGGCATTGCCCTCGAAGTAACCAGCGACAAAGTCTGCGCCGTCGTCGGCGAAATGGGCGATCAAGGCGCACCTGGCTGCTTCTGTGGCATATCCCCGGCCCTGAGTGCGCGGCACCAGCCAATGCCCAAGTTCGCCCCCTTCAAGCCCGATGACCCCGGCAAAGCCTTCTTGGTCTTCCAGAACAAATGTCTCACCGGGAACCGCAATCTCGTCCAGAAAGTATCGGAAATCCTCGGCCCGATACGGATAGGGCACAGTCGACAGCCACCCAGATACTGCAATGTCGCCAATACCCTCGACAATCGCCGCCTCATCCGACGCCGCGACTGGCCGCAAGGCCAGCCGTTCGGTCCGGTGATGCGTCGCCAGCGCCATCAGTCCAGCTTGCGGATGTAGGTCCAGGTCGGCACGTTCTCGCCCCGCGCGACGGAATGGCTTTCGGCGTCGCCCAGGTACTGGAAACCCGCGTTGGTCAGCACGCGGGCCGAGCCGGGATTGTCCTGGAACGCCTCGGCGAACATGGTGCAGTTCTTCTGCGGGTTGGCGTTGACCAGGGCCTGCACGGCCTCGGACGCGATACCGTGGTTCCAGAAGGCAGGGGCGACCCAGAACGCCACCTCGGACTGGCCCCGGTCCATCTTCTTCAGCGAGATCACCCCCAGCACTTCCGGCAAGCCCGAGCGGGTCCCGTCCATGACCCAGATGTCCTCTTCCGACCCGGCGGTCATGGCACGGGTGCAGAAGGCTTCGGCCGCACCAGGAGGCAGCGGATGCGGGATGCCCTGGGTGGCCTCGGCCACGCGTTTGTCGCCGGCGTACAGCGCGAAAAGCCCGGCGTCGGACTTGCGCACGGGGCGAAGCGTGAAGCGATCGGTCGTGATTTCCACCGGGGCGGCGATCTTCTCCTGGATCATGGCTTCCCTCCTTTGAAGCACATGTGGGGATTGTCGGCTAACCGCGCAATCGCCCGAATGTTTGACCCTTTCGGGGTGAGGTCGTGGCACCCTGCCACAATCTCCGGACGAGCCCGGAAATGGGAAAGGGGACCGACCTTGCGGCCGATCCCCCGTCTACAATGCGATTGTAAAGGTTCGGCTTACTCGGCTGCCTCCTGGGCGGGAAGAACCGAAATGAACGTGCGGCCTTTCAGACCCTTCTTGAAGGTCACGCGGCCTTCGACCTTGGCGAAGATCGTGTGGTCAGTGCCCATGCCGACGCCTTCGCCGGGGAACCAGGTGGTCCCGCGCTGGCGGCAGATGATGTTGCCGGGAATGGCCGCCTGACCGCCGAAGAGCTTGATGCCCAGGCGACGACCGGCCGAGTCGCGACCGTTGCGGGATGAGCCGCCTGCTTTCTTGTGTGCCATGCGGTGTTACTCCTGCGCTGCAGCGGCCTTGGCGGCACGCTTCGGTTTCTCGGCCTTTTCGGCGGGCTTGGCCGCACCGGGGGCTTCGTGAGCGACACGGCGCGCGGCAACGGTGCCGACGGCGGCCTTGACGCCCGACTTGTCGGCGCCCTTTTCCAGGACCTCGGTCACGCGCACCAGCGTCAGGTGCTGGCGGTGGCCCTTGGTGCGCTGGCTGGAGTGCTTCCGGCGGCGTTTCACGAAGTGGATGACTTTCTCACCCTTGATCTGGTCGATGACCTCGGCCTGGACGGCCGCGCCTGCAACCATCGGCACACCGATCGTGGTGCCGACCATCAGGATCTCGTTGAACTGGATCTTTTCGCCAGCAACGGCATCAAGCTTTTCCACGCGCAGAACGTCACCCGCCTGCACCTTGTACTGCTTGCCGCCGGTCTTGAGGACCGCAAACATCTGTCATTCCTTCCATCTCTCCGCGCCCTCTGGCCCCCATTCCCGGGCGTTCACGGGGCCGCCTCTTGCAAGGTTTGGCCCGCCTTCGGACAGCGCGCCCCTGAAGGGCGTCATTGCAAAAACAGCTCGGGCCGAGAGTCGCCCCTTGGCCCGAGATGCGCGCTTATGCGTCGAAGCCCGCGCGGTGTCAAGCAGGCCGGGTCAGATATCGCGCCCCTGCATCGCCCGTCCGGCCGCACGGCCAAGGTCCAGGGAAACCTCGCGGAAAACGGTGTCGAAAGCGCCGAACAGCGCCGCATTCAGCGCCTGCCCCGCCGGGCTCTCCCAGAACTCGACATAGCTTTGCAGCTCGGCCTCGGTCAGGGGGTGGTAGGCAAGCCCGAGGTAGGCGTAAAGCCAGGTCGAGGTGTCGGCGCGGACCTGATCTTCCTGGCCCCAGACGTCGGACAGCAGCTGGTCCTGCGGGATCGACCCATAGGCGCCCGACTCCGACATGCCGGTCATGAAGGCCAGGCTTCCCGACAAGGCCCCCGCCACGTTCATTTCCAGCAGGTCGCCCGCCTCGATCATCCGGCGGATCAGCGCAACCTTGGGGTCGCGGGCGGCTGCGGCATCCTCCGCAGCAACGCGCGCCGCCTCTTCGGTGGCCGTGTCGATGAAGGCGCGACGCGCCGCGATTTCAAGGTCGACGATCTTCCGGCCCAGGTCAGAGCCGAAGAAGGCGATCACCGCCTCCATGTCGTCTGGTCGGTCGGACATCCGGGCCCGCAGCTCGTCGATGAATGCGGATTGCAGCCGGTCAGCGTCGTAGATGCCCGAAACCTCGGCCGTCCAGTCCGCACCGCCGCCCGAAGGGAACATGTCGGCCTGCAGCTCTGCGCCGTGCGAAATTCCCTCGTCGCGTAGGACCTGGAAAAGATCGCCCAGCCGCATCACCTCGGCCAGCTGGTCCACCGAGACCTCGGTGACGGGATCGGGCACCGGCGTTTGCGCCAGCACCGGCTGACCCAGGGCCAGAAACGCAGCAAGAGCGACACGAGAAACCAGCATGGGCGGACCCTTCCGACGGTGTGACGTCCGAGAGCTAGTGCCTCCCGCACCGCTTGCCAAGCCGAAGCTCCGCAACTGGCCGTGATCAAGCGACCCGGACCGCACGGAATTCTGCCGATTGCCCCTTGCGCATCGCCAGAGGCCCGGCTATCCACCCCGCCACATAGGCGACCCCTGAAGCGCGGAGAGGTGACGGAGTGGTCGATCGTGGCGGTCTCGAAAACCGTTGTAGGTTTGCGCCTACCGTGGGTTCGAATCCCACCCTCTCCGCCACCTTCAGAAAAGTCCCTGATTTATCAAGGCCCTAACGGGCGTTTTGTCAAACCTTTGCGGCTGGTTTGACAGTCGTTTGTTCTGCTTTCGATCCTCCAATTGACTCCATTGCGGATTGCGCCATGCGGACTCGGGATGCTTTCGCCGTGTAGCGGGTCACCTCTTTCAGGCTGGTATGTCCGCTGATCGACATGATCTCATGCGGGGTGCAGCCCGCTTCTGCCAGTCGGCGACATATCGCCTTGCGAAGCCCATGGGGTGAAAGACCATCTGGCAGCCCCTTAACTTCCCGCACCATGTCCCGAAACCAGTTCGTGAAGCCCGGTGGGCTGAAGGGCTTTCCCTGTGCCGTGGTCAGATAGGTTAGATTATCTCGGGGAACCGCTTCGATCGCCGATGCCAGGACGGGATGCACCGGGATAGCGACTTCCTGCCCCGTCTTCTGTTGCACGATCGAAAGCAGCCCGTCCCGGACGTGCTGGCGCCCCATGCGCACAACGTCGCTTCGCCGCTGCCCAGTGTAGAGCAAGAGGCAGAAGGCCAGATGGGCGCGGGTTCCGGGCTGATGATGCGCAAGGAAGAGATCAATCTGCGATTCATCCCAAGTCGCAAAACCTTCGGTCTTGTTCTTGATCTTGCGGACTCCCGTCGTCGGGTCGTCCCGGCGCCATTCCAGATCGATCGCGTGTTGCATCAAGAGATGCACCATTCGAAGCATGTTGTTCGCGGCCGCCGGAGTCTCTGCCTTCGCGCCGATGATCTTCTGAACGTGTCCGCGTTCCATCTTCGCGACTCTCTTGTCGCCATGTTCGGCCCGGAAGCGTTCAATGATTCCGCGATAGGTCGTCTTTGTGGACTCCCCCAGCCCCTTCCATTCGGAAGTCCGGTAGAAGCTGGCCACCAGCGCGTTGACAGACCCGGGTATAACCTTCGATCGGCCCGCGCTGATCTTCTCGCCTTGGGCTGCCTTCTCATATGCCGCCATGAATTCAGGGGACCAAGGCAGCCCGGTCAAGGGAATGCGCGGGTAGCCCGGACGCCGGTAGTACCAGCGGATTTTCCCATGCCTGTCTTCGAAGCCTTGGCAGTACTTCGGTGGCTTCCGAAGCTGTTTCGTCATTACACTGTATCCCATTCGTTAGGTTCGACGGGTTCGGCCACAGTCCCGGACAGGGCGTCTAGCGCCGCGTCCAGCTTGTGCCGATCGAAGAGGTTGCGGGCGTAGACTTTCAGAGGTGACGGGATCAGCCCTTCCTTCAGCATCTTGTCCAGAGTGCTGGGGCTGACCCCGCAGTAGGCAGCCGCTTCCACGCGCGACAGCATCCGCTTTACCGGCGGTTCTATGGCGCGTGGGGCGGGCATCAGATCGAGACCAGGCGGACGGCCACGGTCTCGACACCGGCCCCGGCGGACTTGGCCACGGTCCCGAGTCTCACGTTCCCAGATGCCGTCTCGGTCACCAGATCGGCAGCCGCGTCCCAATAGACGGGTTCGCCAAGGGCAAGGGATTGCGCGCCCACCTTGGGCAGTTCCCAGATGCCCGTCACCGCCACGTCAACCGGTTCGCCGGCCGAAGCGCTGCCAAGGGCAACGCCCGCGATGCTGCCAGCGATGACGACACCGCCGGACGACACCAGTTCGGGCGCGGGGATGGTCAGGTGCGACCCTGCAGAAACTAGGTTGGTAGCCATGCTAAATTCCCTTCGAAGTTTGAGGATAGATGATCGACTGCCGGGCGCGTGCTGCCCCGGCAATCTCGGATTCGACGGCGGCAAGGGCGCGGGCCAGTTCGGAGTCCGACCTGTATTCCACTTCCTCGCCGGAACTGTCGCGGACCCGGCGGACGCCCGAATAACGGGCGTCCTTCAGGCGGTCGCGCCAGTCCTGAAGCTGGGCCAGCGTTGCCACGGCTTAGGCCCCCGGGTTCAGGTAGGCGCCCCGCCAGTCAATCGCACCGGCTCCGAAGTCCAGCACAACCCGGTATTCCATGCCCAGCACGTCCCAGCCTTCGCGGCTGGCCATCTGCGGACCTTGGGCCGAAGACAGGTAGGCATATTCCAGGCAAGGTAGCGCGGCCGGATCGGCGAAGACGTACCAGCGGTTGCCGGAGATCCGGGGTTCCACCAGAAGAGACAGCTTGCCGCCAAAGGGGTTCACGTCGTCCACCGTCGCGGCGTAGATCGAAGCCAATACTTGCTCTGCCGTGGTTTCCAGTTCCGGACCCACCACAAGGTGACGCGGGGTGGCGTTGATCGGCGTCTTGCCGTCGAGACCTTTCATCCCGCGCATTGCCTTGCGGGCAGCGCCAAGGGTCGTGACGCTCAGGGCACCGCCGCTGGCAGCAAGGTTGCCGTGCGCCGAGTCGAACATGGACTCGCCGTCCTCGCCCATGGTGGGGTTGGAAAGCAGAAGCCCAACCAGGATATTCGCCTCGGTCTCTGCAGCCATGCGCCCGGCGGTCGCGCCCCAGTCCCGGAATGCCCCAAGGTCATCGTTGATCAGGGCCTTGCGGCTGATGCTGAATTGCGTGGCATAGGTCTTCAGGGCGTAGGACTCCACGGCTTCGCCGCGCGTGGTGTGCTTGATTTCGCCCTGCTCGGTCAGTTCCTGCAAAGCCCCCACGTCCGAAAGCTTCAGCTTCGAAGCCGGGCGGAAGTCGGCAAGCGTCGTCTGCCGGGCAAGCGCGCGGATCGGCGAAGACGCCACCTGATAGGCGTCCATCAGCACCCGGTTGCCGGTCGCATTCAGAAGCGCCGGAAAGTCGCTGGTGCCATGGATAGCCGCCCGGAAAAGCGAGTCTGCGTCCATTCCGCGCGTGGACTGGCCAGAGGCTTCCACGGCTGCCCGCGCCATGTCGCGAAGGGACTCGGCCATGAACGGCCGCGCCTGATCGCTGGGCTTGGCGCCGGTCAGCCGCGAATGCAGGGCGTCCGCCCGATGCTGCATGGTCGCGGCGGGGTCTTCATGCGACGGCCCAACCTTGATCACGGGCAGCGCCTTGCTGCGCTTCTGCATCTCATCGAAGGCGGCTGCCCGGACTTCGGTCACGGTCGCGTCTGCATCAATGTGCGCGTCTGCCCAGTCAGCGGGCAGGTTGGCAGCGCGGGCAATCGCCCGGATCTCTTTGCGGGTTTCAACCCGTTCTTCGGTCTCAGTTGTCATGGTCTCTACCTCTTGCTTGTTTCGAAACTTTGCCCCTCTGTCCGCGCCAATAGGCACGGCAGAGGCTTCGCTGATCGTCCAGGCGACGGCCTTCCGAATTCGGCCTTTCGTCGTCGGGTCGGTTTCGTCTGCCCACTTGCTGACGCGGTAGCCGATCGAGACGCCCCGGACGGTCCCTTCCGCGATACGGGCCACGATGGGCGCGGCGTCGGCCGCTTGGGAAAGCCGGATCGTGGCCACCAGCTTCCCAGATTCCATGCGATGCCCGACGATCGATCCGATCACGTCGCGGGCGGACTCCGTGCGGTGTCCGTCCAAAAGCGGGGCACCGTCCAAGGCGGACAGGTCCAACCCGGTCGGGTCCAGCCGTTCAAGGTATGCCCCTTTGGCATCGCGCCGCACCACGTCCGCAAACGTGCTGATAACGGCTTCGATGGTCCCAGCCTCGGCGTTCCATGTGGAAGGCGCGAAGGTCGCGGCGCGAGTCAGGTCAAGTGCGCTCATTGAATCGCCTCATGGTGTCTTTGAATTCATCGGAGTCAGGGCCATGGGTTCGGCCGCCGCTGATCACCAGTACGGGTTCCCACGGCGCCCGCGAAAGGGTGACCGGCTTTTGATCGTCGGCTTTGATGTGCCGACGCCACCCGGGCTTGAAGTCAGCCGCCTTCATTGGGCGTCCCCTTCTCGGCTGCAATTTCCGCGTCCAGATCGTCCAGATTCCAACCGCGTTCAGCGACGGCCTTCCGGCGGCTGGTAAGCCCCGCGTCCAGTTCCGCTTTGGTCGCGGTAACGTCTTTCAGCGGATCCACTTGCAGCGGTTTCGGCGGCAGCCAATCGGCTTGCAGATAGGACTCGGGGTTCGCCTCGAAGTCGGGGGCGTCCAGATCGCCGGAAAGGACTCCATGCAGAATGACGGCCCGCCAAACGGGGGCCAGGAATTGCGGGACCAGGACAGTATATTGGACTTGTTCCATGCGTTGCCGGAAGGGCAGAAGCCCTGCCCGCAAGCTGGAATAGTTGGCCCCGGACAGATCACCGGAAAGCATGTGATCGGGCAGCCCCAGCCCGGCCGCCAGTTGCCGAAGGTTCAGCTTCAGGAACTCAGCGACCTGTTGCGACTGGGCAGGCGAGTTGAATTTGATATCGGTCCCGTTCGGAAGCCGGATTAGGGCGCCCGGTTCAAGGCTGGGGGTTTCGCCGTCATAGGGTTCCCCGGTCCCCGCCAAATCTGTAATGAACCCGGCATGCATCGCCGCGACCTGTGCGCCCTTCAGAAGGGCATCGCACAAGCGGTCGAAGTCAGAGGCACTCAGGATCACCGGCGCAAGCCAAGACACCCCGCGCAACTGCCCGGGTGCCAACGCCTTGAAGACATGCAGGATGGACTCGGCTTCGACTCTCACGCTGGGGGCATAAGTCTGCCAGACCTTGCCGGGACGTTCCGGGATAATCCAATAGGCAGCGCGCCGCCCGGTCGCGTCCAGTTCCACACCTGAAAAGATCGATCGGCCTTCGCTCAATTCCAAGCTTTTCGTTTCGTCGAGCAACTCGGGCGGCAAGATGCGAAGGCGCGGCCCGTCCGCCGTCTCGCTGATCAGCGCAAGTGCTTCGCCTGCTTTGACCATTGAGTCGGCGATTGCCACCTGAAGGCCCGCGAAGTCGGTTCGGCCTTCCGCGTCAGCCCGACTGCACCAGTCGGCAAAGTAGCGGTTCAGGGCCTTCCGGATCTCGGCTTCCGGATGCTTGCTTGAAGGCTGAATCCCCGGCCCCACCAGTGCCGCGGTAAGGTTGCCAACGGCATTGGCAATCCACGGGTTGTTGAGTGCCAGATAGGAAGCCCGCGACCGAAGGGCCGGACCAGCGGCGGCAGTCTCAGGATTGATCCGGCCAAAGGTTCCCATACCCCAGCCGCGACGGCCACCGGCTGCCCCGTCAAAGCGACGGGCTTGGGCGGGTTCGGACTTGCCGAAGATACGGGAAAGCAGCTTCATTCGCCCCGCTCCATCGCGTCAAGGGCGGCCGGAAGCGGCGCAAAGATGTTGTGAACCGGGATTTGGATGACAGCTTCGATTGTGCGGCCCAGCACCTCGGAGTCCAGGTCCATCGGATCAGCACGCCCGAAGCGTTCGCTGTTCATCAGCCATTGGGCATGGAAGCCAAGGGTATATGCGCGGCTTGCCGTGATTTCCAGCGTGAAAGCATTCTGGGTATGTTCGGCATACTGGCGGATGACTTCGCGCAAGTTCAGGTCGCGCCCCCCGCCTTCTGTGTGGATGGTCCGGTTGGCACATGCGGAAGCGTAAACCTGCCGCAACGAGTCACTTTCAAAGCCAAGGTCCACTAGAACCAGAAGCAGCCGCGCCCGGAAGACAGAGTCGGCCTGATAGAGTAGCGCCCCGCGCGGTCCGTAGACTTCGGGCGCATCCGGCTCAGTAATCAGTCGTTTGGCGGCCAGACTGCGAAGCTGGTTATGGACCTTTGCCAGGTCATCCGCGCGCTGATCCGCTGTGCAGATGATCTTGGCGATATCTCTTAGGTCGAAGTTCATGGCGGTTCCTTCCAAGCAAACGTCGCATTACCTACATCGCTGATTCCACTTGAAATGTCAATGCAGGTCGTGTTAAATGATTCCCACTCCCTGCTTCTTGATGGTGGTCGGGAGTACCCCTGGGGAGGGGTAACGGTGAGAAGGTAGGGGGCGGCTACGCTTGGCAGCATCCGGTCGCCCCCTGCCGACAAGCGAAAGGGCAAGACATGAGTCGGTCACAAGCCGGGAAGTTCAGGAAGATCGTGCGCAACCTGTCAAAGGCAGGGCTGCCTTTTGATATTGCAGTCGTGCTTGTCGCGGCGCGGATGCGGGCGGACGGTATTCCGATCACGGAATCCAACCTTGATGCGGCGTTTGCCTGATTCACGTTTTCCGTGAATCTCAATTTAGACGTTTCTTGAATTAGGCTTTATCTTCGGCGATGCTGATTCCATTGAAAGCAATGGAGTCGTAAAATGATCGAAGTCACCGAAGCCCCGATTTGGATTGGCCCTGCAGTCGGGAAGTTCCCTGCATATCAGCCCGTCGTTTTCCAGCGCGAGAATGGATTTGAACCGGGTCACATGTGCCAACTTGATGACAGTTTGTGGGTTTCAGAAGTTCCCTATCGCTGCGCTACTCTGGCGAACGCTACTCGCTTTTCCGCTCTCAGACTTTCAGCCTTAGTGTCAGTGTGAAGTTCCCGCTTCAATCATCATTCAGGTGCTTCCACTTCTCATTTCTAAAATCGCGGAGCCAGTCGCGATACTCTGCCTTAATTATTAGAATCTTCAGGTTAAGAATCTCTATTATGGCGGCAAGCAACACGATCAAGATAGCCATGGGATAAGCAGTATCTAAGGACGGGCGGGCAAAAAGATCTCCACCTGCCATCCAAATGAAGAAAATAAGCGGCCCAAAGACCACAAGGGGCACCCATAGCTTTTGTCTCTCTATGCTCTTGATGCTCGTCTTGAATTCTTCCTCCCGCAAGTCCTTCCCTCGATCATCCTCAAACTGCATTCTTGGTTCTCCCATATGCCATAGCCTTCTTCCGCATATTTACCATGGACTGTCGATCCAAGGTGCTTTCTCTCCGCCACCTCTTGAGCGGTTCACGGCAAGGTAGGGGAACAGTTCCTTTCTGACTTGAATTTCTTCCCACACAAAATTCGGCACTTCGAATGGAAAGCTGTTAAATGTATAATGGCTTCCGGGCCGCGCAATTGAGACTATGTATCCCTTTGCAACCAAACCAGACGCATACTCCCCGGTAGAATCTGCATCGAACCGCTTTTGATTCTTTGCGATAAGATATGCGAAAATCTGTTTCTCTTTCTCAGTGAGATGAGGAATATCATCAATGAATGCCTCCCTCTGCGCTAACTCATATCTTATGCGGTCTTGTGCCTTCTTTCTGTTCTGAAGGTGCAGCTTAATCTGATCGCCAAGTGACGCGGCCGAGATTCCCAGAAAGAAGAACGCAAGCAACCAAACAATCGGCACAATATAGGGAACAGATGTTGTATCGATTACTCCCCAAGACTGAAGCAACAAGAATGCCAGCAAAGCCAATCCTACAAAGAAGGATTGCCAACCTCCTGTTTTCAGCAGATCGATGATCTTTTCCAGCCCTTGCAAATGTCACCTCGCTACTCTGTTAGCCACTTGCTGCGAATCACAGTAGCAGCCTTTTTCGGCGCCGCCATAGTCGAGACTTCCGACTCGCGCCGATCAAGGTTGACCGTAAGGGCGTGGCGGGCTGCCAGCGCATACACCAGACAGTCCAGCGCCTCAGCCCGCCGCCCCGGTATCCGTTCAAACCGGCGGACAGGCGCCCCTTTGACGTACCGGACAACCGCCCGCTCCGACGTGACTTGGTCGTAGTAATCCACTTCAAGGCGATTGCTGAATCGGATCGTCTGGCCCCGGGTCAGGCGTTGCAGGATTTGCGACTTCAGCCCATCAACCCCGATCAGGAACAACGGAAGCCCCTTCGCGCTTGATCGCTGCAAAGGCGGCCGGTTGCCTGCCACCCCTTTCCCCGCAAGTATCTTCCGGGCAAAGCGGGCGCGGCAGTAGTCATAGACCTTCGCCGTCCAGGCCCCGTCCCCGGAGTCGATGATCGCAGCATCTAGCTTCAAGCTCCCGCCGCCCGGATGTTTGAACCCGGCTTATTCACCGAAGTCGGACCGTAGCGGTTGCGTGCGCCTGAAAGCGCTTTAGATTCAAGCTGCTACACAAAAACCGCAGGCAGCTTCGGACGCACGCATGGGTGAAACGCTACAATCGGTC
>Ga0208609_100605_pt1 | contig 13062 bp, 13 predicted proteins | sample SubbioR11_8A_Apr_FD_184813 | JGI IMG/M metagenome (GOLD analysis project Ga0208609, IMG submission 184813) | Serpentinite rock and fluid subsurface biosphere microbial communities from McLaughlin Reserve, California, USA - CR11_8A_Apr (SPAdes) | ecosystem: Environmental > Terrestrial > Deep...
AGCCGCCACTTCCGCTTCGCCTCCTTCCAGTCCGCAGCCGCCCAGGCCAAGATGGGGACAGCAGGCACAAATATCATCAGGGGTAGTCGTCAGCAGTACCACCTGCCGACGGCCGGCCGCCAGTTGCCTGACCATCTCCTGCATGCAGGCGGTAAAAGTGTCGTTGTAGCCTAGGCCACGGAAGCGCGGCAGACAGAGAAGATGGTGGCCACGCAGCCGGATAAAGTCACTAGCTGTCATCCTCGTGTTCTGCTATTTTTGCAACACGCCGGTCAGGTTTCTAGCCAACATACCCTGCACGATGATGGAAGAAACAATGACCTTCAAAAGGTCGCCCAGAATAAACGGCCACACACCCACCGCTAGCGCCCGGGGCAGCGTCATCCCGGTGACATAGGCCAACCACGGCACACCGATCAGGTAAACAACCAGCATACCGCCAATAGCTGTCACCAACCCCAGGTAAGGTAGCGAGGGCTTCTGGCGCCGCTCCAGCAGCTTGCCAATGACATACGCTCCCAAAATGAAACTGAAGAGAAAACCGCCCGTTGGTCCGACCAGCACATTCAGTCCAGCTTGGGCCTTGGAGAACACCGGCAACCCGACCGCACCAAGCAATAGATAGATGACCTGGCTATAGGCGCCGAGCCTGGCACCAAGCAGCGCGCCGGAGAGCATCACAGCCAAAGTCTGGCCAGTAATCGGAATCGGGCCAAACGGCAGCGCAATGGAAATTTGAGCTAGCACAGCTGTCAGCGCGGCAAACAGAGCCACAAGTACCATGTCACGTACAGAGAGATTTTTCATGCCTAAATCCTCCTTGGCAATTTTTGCTGATTATAGCACGGTGCCGCCTTGATTGTCAACCATTTTTTCGTTTTTGGTTGACAATCATCTTGCAAAAAGCCCGCTCCAAACCGAGCAGGCTATTTTTTGCAACTGTGCAGCTTCAGCGACCTCTCACTTGTCTTTGACAAAGCCAACTACAACATACGTCCCACTGCGCGGGTCGGTTCGCAACTCAATAAACCCCTTTTTCTGAGCGTCTTCCAGCAGTTCCGAAAAGGAGCGGTAGCCATAGGACGATTCACTGAAAGAAGGCCGCTTACGCTTCATGGTGTCTTTGACCATGGAAGACCAGAGACACTCTTTGTTCTCACGGATGAGGGCGATAATGGACTCAAACAGCAGATTGAACGCCGGATGCTTTTCTTTGGGCACTTTACTGTCCACCTTGGGGGGCTGGAACTCTCCCAGCACCAGGTCTTCGTAGTAGATAAACTCATCGCAGTTGTCACTGAGCAGTGCCGAGGTGGAAGAGCGCATGCCAAGGCCGATAACGTGTTTACCGTTTTCCTTGAGCTTGGAAACAAGCGGGGAAAAATCGCTGTCACCCGAGATAATGGCAAAAGTATCGATATGCTCTTTGGCGTAACAAAGGTCAATGGCATCCACGGCCAGACGGATATCAGCCGAGTTTTTACCGGTGACGGAGCGTTTGGGGATTTCGATGAGTTCAATCGCCGCCTCATGAAAAGGTTGCTTGTATTTGGGAAACCTGCTCCAGTCAGCATAAGCTTTTTTGACAATGACCTTGCCTTTTTCCACTAGTCGTTCCAGCACTTTCTGGATATCAAAATCAGGATCCTTACGGCCTTGAACGCCCATGGCGATGTTTTCAAAGTCCACGAACATGGCTAATGTGTGTTCCCGGTCATTCATAGCAGCACCTCAAGTTAAAATTTCAAGCCACAGTGATACTTTCATCCAGGTAGACGTCCTGGATAGCGCGGAGCAATCTGACGCCCTCGGCCAGCGAGCGTTGGAAGGCCTTGCGCCCGGAAATTAGTCCCATGCCGCCGGCCCGCTTGTTAATAACAGCGGTCCGCACCGCCTCTGCCAAGTCGTTTTGGCCGGACGGCCCCCCGGAATTAATAAGTCCGATGCGCCCCATATAGCAGTTGACGACCTGGTAGCGGGTCAGGTCGATGGGGTGCGTTGTCGTCAGCTCGCTGTATACTCTCTTGTGTGTCTTGCCGAATTCCTCGCCGGCCAGACGGCTGACAGCGGTGTAACCTCCATTTGTCTCGGGCAACTTTTGTTTGATAATATCGGCCTCGATGGTCACGCCCAGATGGTTGCCCTGCCCGGTCAGGTCGGCGGCAGTATGGTAATCCACGCCGTCAATCTTAAAATGAGCGTTGCGCAGGTAGCACCAGAGCACTGTAAACATGCCCAACTCGTGAGCTGCCTGGAAAGCTTCGGACACTTCCTGGATCTGGCGGCGCGACTCCGCCGAGCCAAAATAGATAGTGGCGCCAACGCCAAGTGCCCCCATGTCCCGGGCCTGCTTGACCCCGGCAAACATAACCTGGTCATAAGCATTGGGGAAGGAAAGAAACTCATTGTGGTTCAGCTTAACAAGCAGCGGAATTTTGTGCGCGTATTTCCTGGCCACCGACCCCAACACGCCAAGCGTGGAAGCCACAGCGTTGCAGCCACCCTCCTGCGCCAACCGCACAATGTTTTCCGGGTCAAAATATGCCGGATTAGGAGCAAAAGAAGCGCCGGCTGAATGCTCAATCCCTTGGTCCACCGGCAGGATGGAAACATAGCCGGTCCCGCCCAGCCTTCCGTGGCTGAAAAACTGCTGCAGGCTACGCAAGACCGGGGTGGGTCGGTCAGACAGAGCAAAAATGCGGTCCACAAAATCGGGACCCGGCAAGTGGAGCAGCTCTTTGGGTACCGTGCGGCACACGTGACTAAGTAACGAATCTGCATCACTCCCCAACATTTCCACTACGTTGCTCATCAATAGCCCTCCTTTGAAAATGCTCTCCTCCATTTTGACTTCTAGCATTTTGCTTCTTACTCTTTGATTCTACCGCACTAGTCCTAAATAGGCAATTGTCGTACTACACAGAATTCTCTTTCTATTCTGCAAAGAAAAAGGAAGTTTGGGGCAGGATTACAAATACAACAAAAAGAATTACTTTGCAGACACCCCTGCCCCCACAAAACGGAGGCCACAACAGAAGAACGAGAATAAACCGTGAATTTGATCGTACACCTGTTGGAGTACGGCTTGCCGTGTCCGTATTTTCAGGGCAGACAATTAACATAATTTGACGGCCGGAGCTTGCGAGGTTACAATAACAGTAACCGTTCTCTAAAGTCAAAAAGGAGGTACTCTATATGCTACCTGTGGAAATTAAGAAAAATGTTTACTGGTTAGGCGTGATTGACTGGAACGTACGTTACTTCCACGGCGCCACCTACTCCACCAACCGCGGGACTACTTACAACTCTTACCTGCTAATCGACGAGGAGCCCACGCTTGTCGACACCTGCTACACCCCTTTTGCCGGTGACCTGCTGACCAACCTGCGAAGGATTCTTGACCCGCGAAAGCTGCGCTATATTGTTGTCAACCATGTGGAAACCGACCATGTCGGAGCGCTGCCTGCCGTGTTGGAAGCAGCACCGCAAGCTACAATCATTTGCTCCGCCAAAGCAGCTCCGGCCCTAGACAAGCTGTTTGGCGCCAACTGGCCTAAACGGGTGGTCAAAACAGGCGACACGGTGTCGATTGGTCAGAAAACTCTTTCCTTTATTGAGGCTCCTATGCTTCATTGGCCGGATAGCATGTTCACCTATGTGCCAGAAGAAAAGCTACTGCTGCCAAACGATGCTTTCGGCCAGCACCTGGCTACGTCGTCACGCTTTGATGATGACTCAGATCCGGCGGTCATCATGCAGGAAGCCCAAAAATACTACGCCAATATCCTCTTGCCCTATAGCTCACTGGTACTGAAAAAAATTGCTGAAGTCGTGAAAATGGGTCTGGAAATTGACATGATTGCCCCAAGCCACGGCATCATCTGGCGGGCTGACCCCGGAAAAATCATCAACGCTTATGTCAGTTGGGCAAAAGGCGAAAACAAGCGGAAAGCGCTAGTGGCCTATGAAACTATTTGGGGCAGCACAGAGAAAATGGCTGAGGCTATCCTGGAAGGCTTAGTCCAAGGCGGTATGGAGGCAAAACTTTACAAAATGTCGGCCAGCGACGCCAGCGAAGTTATTGCCGAACTACTTGATGCGGAACTGCTGGTCCTTGGTTCACCAACGATGAACCGCGACTTCCTGCCCAAGCTTTCTCCTTTTGTTGACGACCTAGCGACCTTAAAGCCTAAAAACAAGAGGGTCGCACTTTTTGGCTCCTCCGGCTGGAGCCGCGGCGCCGTTAAAGAGCTAACTGAGCGGACAGCCAAGGCCGGTTTTACGCTGGCCGACACCCTAGAGATTTTCTGGACGCCAAGCGCCGAGGAACTCGATAACTGCCGACAATTTGGCCTGAGCTTAGCCGCTAGCAACCCTTCATAAAAAATACTAGTTCACAAATCTTAACATCCCCACGGGCGAAGCTAGGAGCATACGGCTTCGCCTTTATGCTCAGCTAGCGGACACTAACTTCAGTGCCTGCTCGACAATATTGCTCACTGTAAAGCCGTACTTTTCCATCAGCACCTCTCCCGGGGCGGAGGCGCCAAAATGATTCAGGCCAATGACCGCCCCTTCCGCGCCGGTAAACCGTTCCCAGCCAAGCGGCAAAGCTGCTTCCACGGCTAGGCGCTTTTTCGCAGACTCCGGCAAAACCTCTTCCTGGTATTCTACAGGTTGGGCAAGGAACAACTCAAAGCTCATCATGCTTACAACACGAGCGGAAACGCCCCTGTTTATTAGTTCCTGCCATACCTGCAACACTAGGGGCACCTCCGACCCGCTGGCCAGCAGAATTAAATCCAACCTGCTACCCTCTTCGCGGCGCAGGACATAGCCTCCCTTGGCTGCCTGCGGGCCGGTCCCGTCAAGTTGCGGCACATTCTGCCTAGTAAGCACCAAGGCGCTCGGGCCATCTTGTCTACGGAGCGCGGCGAGCCAGGCGGCAGCCGTTTCCCGACCGTCGGCAGGCCGCAGGAGTCGCAGATTCGGGATGATACGCAGGGAAGCCAGATGTTCCACAGGCTGGTGCGTCGGGCCGTCCTCGCCTACGGCAACGCTGTCGTGGGTAAATACGTAAACTACCGGCAGCTTCATCAGCACTGCGAGCCTGATGGCTGGCCGCATGTAGTCGGCAAAAACAAGAAAAGTGGAGCCGTACGGGCGAAGGCCACCATGCAACGCCAAGCCGTTTAAAACAGCGGCCATAGCATGTTCCCGCACACCAAAAAATATATTGTTGCCGCTATAGTCTCCGGCCTGAAAATCGCCGCAGCCTTTCAGGTACGTCTTGGTGGAGGCATTTAGGTCAGCAGAACCACCCAGCAGGTTGGGCAGATACCGAGCCAAGATTTGCATGAGTTGCCCGGAGGAGGCACGGGTGGCTGCCGGCAACTCATGCTGCCAGAATAACGGGTCCTCTTCTAGACCGTTTGGCAACTCCCGGGTGTGCCAGGCAGCAAAGCGCGCTGCCTCCTCCGGGTACTGTCGGCAATAGTCAGCAAGCAGCTTGTCCCAGACTGCTTTTTTTTGCTCCAGCTTCTCCTTCAGGATAGAGAAATGCTCACGCACCTCCGACGGCACATAAAACAGCGGTTCAAGCGGCCAGCCTAGCCTCTCCTTCGAGAGCCGCGCCTCTGTCGGACCAAGAGGTGAGCCATGCGCCTCAGCCGTCCCCTGCTTGCCGGGGCTGCCGTACCCAATTTCAGTACGCACCATAATCAGAGAAGGGCGGTCTGTGTCGCTTCTGGCTTGCGCGATGGCCTCGGTGATAGCGTCTAGGTCAGTGCCGTCGTCTACTTTCAGCACCTGCCAGCCGTAAGCTGCAAAACGCTGTCCTACATCCTCAGTAAAGGCCAGTCCGGTGCTGCCGTCAATGGTGATACGGTTATCGTCATAAAGGCAAATCAATCTGCCAAGGCGCAGGTGACCGGCAAGTGAGGCTGCCTCCGCTGTCACGCCTTCCATCAGGCAGCCATCGCCGGCATAAACATAGGTGTAATGGTCTACCAGGCTAAACCCTGGCTTGTTGAATTCGGCCGCCAGACGCCGCTCGGCCATGGCCATACCCACAGCGTTGGCAAACCCCTGCCCGAGCGGGCCCGTAGTCGTCTCCACTCCAGGAGTGTGGCTATATTCCGGATGGCCGGGAGTCATGCTCCCCCACTGGCGGAATTTCTTTAGCTCCTCCAGTGGCAAGTCATATCCCGACAGGTGCAGCAGCGCATAAAGCAGCATAGAGCCGTGGCCGGCAGATAAAACAAAGCGATCCCGGTCCGGCCAGTGCGGATCTTGTGGGCTGTGCCGGAGAAACCGTGTCCAGAGAGCATAAGCCATGGGCGCACCGCCCATAGGCAGTCCCGGGTGGCCGGAGTTGGCCGCCTCTACTGCGTCTACAGCCAAAAAGCGTATTGTATGGACAGGCAGCTGTTCTGCAACTTTCATTTCTTTCCTCCTAGGGGTCAGGCTTAGCTATTTTTAATAAAGATATCGGCAACCACCATACTCATCGCAGCCGCAGGATTAGCTTACCCACATTCTCGGCAAAGCGCAAGAGCGTCCGCACACCTTCCTCATCCTGCATAGCCTCGCCCGGTTTTTTACCATACAGAATATTCCAGTAAGTGGAGCCAGGGACAACCATCTCGTTAATAAAGAAAAACATCAGCAGCTCCTGAATGGTGGACGTGGCGCCGCCGCGCCGATTGATAGCTACCGGGCCGCCAACTTTCCAGGAAAGAAACTTGTCGTTATTGTAGGAGAGCATGCCGACGCGCTGCAGCACATTCAGCAAATCTCCGCGAGCCGTGCCGAAATAGACGGGGGAGCCAACAATCAGGCCGCGGGCGCTGCGAATCTTGTTGGCAATTTCATTTAGCCCATCATTAAGCGAACACTCTCCGCTACCGATACACTTGCCGCAGGCCGCGCAGGCCTGGATGTTCCGGCCGGCCAGGCTCAGCAGCTCCGTTTGCAGCCCCAGCGACTTCAGAATGGTAGAGCACTTATGCAGCGCCTGCGCCGTATTGCCTTCTTTTTTCGGGCTGCCTGAAATGAGCAGCACTTTTTCAGCGTTCACCTTTCCGCCTCTCTTCTCCTGCTTTCTCTATCCAGACCTCAGGGTCCTTGCTTACTCCTTACAGGCATTATTTTCACTGATATGTAAGACACGGCAACTTTTTTCCCGCAGAAAATCCCGGAGCGCATCGACATCTTCACAGCCCTGCAGACGCCAGACCGACTGGCCGACATTTTTTTCCGGGTCGCTCGGCAACACAGCGACGCTGACTACATTAACACCAAAATCGCGAAGCAACTCCGCCGCCACCACGAGTGCACCCTGTCGGTCAGGCAACTCCAGAGTCAGCCTTAACCCACCGCGGTTTACACCGAGCATTTCCAGAAAAGCAGTGAAGATATCCGTCTCGGTGATGATGCCCACCAGCTTGCCTTCCTTGACTACCGGCAGCCCGCCCAGATGGTGCTCCCGCAGCAGCCTAGCCGCTTCGTCTATCGGCATATCAGGAGAAACAGTATACAGCTTTTTGGCCATCACGTCTTTAACGGGGAGCTTGGCCAAAAGATAGTTCAACTCCCAGATGCTCAAAGAAGTGGCCGGTGAAGGAGAAGCGCGAACCAAGTCGAGCAAGGTGACAATGCCGACCAGGCAGTCCCTGTCGAGCACCGGTAACCGCCGGATGCCTTTTTTCTCCATTAGCGACAAGGCCTCGGGAACGGTTGTCTCCGGTGAAATGGTCAGTGGTGGGGAAGACATTCTGTCTTTTACCAGCATCTCTCTACCCCCTCGGGCGTTTCCTTTATTCTAACAGGAAAAAAGCCGCCTGTGAAGAGCGGCGCTGATTTAGTTCAGGACAACGTCAAAACGACCGCCGGCTAAAATTTAAACTGACTGATCAGGACATTCAGCTCTTCCGCTAGCTCGGACAAAGAAGCGGAGGACGCCGCTACCTCTTCCGCAGCAACAGACTGCTCTTCTGAAGCTGTCGCCACGCTTTGCACCCCGGCCACCATTTGGCCGGTAGAGGCAGAAATTTCCCGGAGCTTCTCGGTCAGCTCATTAACGGTAGCAGAAATTTCCCGTAGAGATAAACCTACTTCCTGCACCATTTGCGTCCCCGCAGTGACCTCTCTGCCGCTTTGCCCCATTTTCCCCACCGCTGCACTTGCTTCTGCCTGGATGTCGCGAATTAGCTTATTTATCTCGCTCGCAGCTTTGGCAGACTGCTCGGCAAGCTTTCTCACTTCATCGGCCACCACCGCAAACCCTCGTCCCTGCTCCCCGGCGCGGGCCGCTTCAATTGCCGCGTTAAGCGCCAGCAAGTTTGTCTGATCAGCAATCTCTGTGATTAGCTTGGTAATCTGGTTAATGTCTCTGGACTTTTTACTGAGCCCATCGATTACCTTGCCAACTTCTTCAGTAGCACAAGTGATGCTCTTCATCTGTTCAGCAATGCCCAAGACGCCTTTCCCTCCTTCTGCGGCAGCAATTGTAGCCTTCCCGGAAGCAGCAGTTATTTGCTGCACACCCTGAGCTACGTGGCCTGCCATAGAGGCTATCTCCGTCATTGTGGCCGAGGTTTCCATAATAGCGGAAGTGGTCTGCTGGGAGCTGGCACTCAACTCCTGGGAGGAGGCAGCAACAAGATCGGCTTTTTCCCCTATTTGGCTCACCAAACTCCGAATCTGCGAGGACATGCTGTGGAAAGTTTCGGCAAGCGTTCCTATCTCATCGCGTGAGTTTACGGCAATACTGACCGTCAAATCTCCCGTAGATATCTTTTTTGCCGAAGTCACCAGTTCCGCTAGAGGCCTGGTGATGCTGCGAGCGACAAAATAACCCAGCAGGACAAGCATTAGTACGCCGGCCACAATAACAATGACAGCGTTATTTCTGGCCCTAGCGACCGCCTCGTTGCTTTCCTCATAAAATTGTCTTGCCTCCAGCGCTTTTGAGGCTGCCAGCTCAAGGAACAGCACATCGGCCTGCTGAAAAAGGAGAGATATTTCTCCTGTTGTCAGCGTCATCGCTTCCTGTATTCTTCCCTCAGAGACTAGCGGCGATACTCTCTCCACGGCTGCTAGATATATCGACCAAAAGGACTCAAATTGGTCAAGAACTTCTTTTTCTTCTGCCGTGAGTTCCACAGCACGGATTTTTGCCAGATATTCGTTCAGCTTCCCTTCGTGTACTTCTTTTTCTGCTCCGGTGGCTCCCCCTGATGCCACATAGTTGTAAACCGACCGGTTGTGGTAAACTGCACCCACCTGCGCAAGGCCGACGTAGTAAATTCCCAATAACTTCTTTTCATACATCTGGTTTGCTATATCTCGCAGCCTGTTATTGCTGGAGATTACAACCAGGCTTAAAACAGCAGTTACAGCTACGACTGCGAAGCCAAGCAAACAAAATTTTAGGCCAACAGTTAGATTACGTAGAGACACCTTTTCTACTCCTTTCATGAGCCAAAGTAGGTCGTCAGTAATATTATAGCAAAAAATGTTGTCCATGGAAAGAAAAACAAGAGACGCTTTCGGCGTCTCTTGTCGGCAGCAGGGTTACCCGCCTAATGTTCCATCTGTTCAGCGATGTCGATCAATCCTGCCTCGTGCAAGGCCGTGATCACGTCCTTGACATCGGCCCTTTTTTCCTGCGGCAAGGCCGCCACAAACGAGTCAATTTGCTCCTGCCCCACCAACTTAGTAACCTTTAAATTGCCCACGACAAAACTGTCGGCCAAAAACATCAGACCTCCCGTACATTTTTCTTATTGTCGTCCCGGGGAAAGCATCTTATACTGAAACACGCTCATTTTGTTTGCGGGAGAATCTTCAGGCTAGAGGATACAATTGCAGAATAAGCACTGTACCCATGCCCATACTGATGGTCAAAAGCATGTTTTTTGTCGGCCAAGCCACAAGAAAGGCCGGCACAGTAGCGAGCAAATAACTGTTGCTGACAGAGAGGAAAATCTGGCGATCTGTCAGCAGAATCCCAGGCATAACGAGTGCAGCCAGCACAGACACAGGAATATAACGGAACCAGGCAACAATGACGATCTGCGGAATCTCTAGGCGTGTCAGAACATACAATGGCAGAAAGCGCGGCAGGTACCCAAGGACAATTGACAGCGCCTTTTTCGCTCCCCCCAACATCTCCGCCCACAGCATCAGCATGTCTCCTCTGCACAGCTTAAGAAAAATACCAGTTCTGCTAGAACTGGTAGACATGTTTCTGCTTCCTTACTCCCTCAGTTGTAAAGCTGGTGAATCCGTGTGCCGGCAGCGCTGCGGGTGACAATGCCTAGGCACTTAAAACAAGCCCGTAGACTGAATAAGTTAGCGCTTGGAGAATTGTGGCGCTTTGCGCGCCTTTTTCAGGCCGTATTTCTTCCGCTCCTTCATCCGCGGATCACGAGTCAGAAAACCGGCTCGCTTCAAGGCCGGACGGTAGTCGGCTTCGGCCTTGAGCAAGGCACGGGAAATGCCGTGCCTGATGGCTCCAGCCTGCCCGGTTGTGCCGCCTCCCTCAACTTTGGCCAGAACATTAAATCTCTCCAGCGTTTCCGTGAGCGTTAACGGTTGCCTGACGATAAATTTCAACGTCTCCAACCCAAAATAAGCATCGATGTTCCTATCATTAATGACAATCTGACCACTGCCCGGGACCAACCGTACACGCGCCACAGCGTTTTTCCTGCGCCCGGTGCCGTAATACTGAACCTGGATCACTTAAATCTCTCCCTTTCTGCAATACCTTAAAACTGCCATACTGCTGGCTGCTGAGCTTCATGCGGGTGTTGGGTGTCAGCATAAACACGCATCTTTTTCAACATCGCTCTGCCCAAACGGTTGTGGGGCAGCATCCCCTTGACCGCCAGCATCATGACCCGCTCAGGTCTGGTGGCAAGCAAGGTGCCGTAGGAAACTTTTTTAAGGCCCCCGGGGTAGCCCGAATGGCGGTAGTGAAACTTCTGCTCAGACTTTTTGCCGGTTAGGACAATTTTGACAGCATTGATGACGATTACATGGTCACCCGTGTCAATGCCGGGGGTAAAAACCGGTTTATGCTTGCCGCGCAGAATACGGGCAATCTCTGTAGCAACCCGACCAAGTGGCTTGCCGGCAGCATCAACGATATACCAGCTACGCTCAATTTGTCCGGATTTTGGCATGAATGTGGTGCGCACTGTCTTTCCTCCTTGGCTTAGCACTGCGGTCAAAACACCGTTAACGGGGCAGGAAACGGCACAGTGACACAACGTAATTCTATAATAAACGAACCAGACCTGTCAAGCAAGTTTCAGCAACTTTCCAGTCTTGTTGTTCGTGTTAGCGTTTTTTGCGGTTTTCTTCGGCAGAACGGTTGACAAGCTCTGTCCTCGCAACCTACAATATAGCTATCTGCCGGCCTTGTGCCCAAGTCAGCAGCTCAAGAGAGAAGGTATTACAGTGCCGACAGAAATCGGTATCCTTTTGAACACACAAAACGCCGCTAGGTTTCAGGCAAATCTGATTAATTTTCTCCTCTATTGCGCCATTATGTCTTCCCATATGTTCATACCGCTGCTCAGCACGGACCTCGGCGCCTCTTCCTTCCAGGTCGGATTGGTCGGTGCCTCTTTCGGCATTGCCTATCTACTTTCTTCGCTCTTTTTCGGGCGGAAGTCAGATCTGCAGGGCCGACTTCTTTTTGTGAGGATCGGGCTTGCCGCAAGCAGCATTGCTTTTCTCGCTCAGACACTTTCCTTTAGCTTGGTAGCGCTATTCGTCATCCGTGCTCTGGTCGGCTTTAGCTTAGGCATTTCCACTGCCGCTCTTATCGCCTACATTTACGAGTCCCAGGGCAACATGGGAAGGTTCAGTTCTTATGGTTCACTGGGGTGGATCGGCGGCGCAATCGCTGCCGCCACACTGACCGGGTATAATGCCCTGTTTGTTTTTAGTGCCGTGTTCAGCTTGGCAGCCTTCATTGTGTCGCTATCTATGCAGGAAACAGTCTCGCCCAAACCTATAAAAATCCCCCGCCTCGTAACAGTAGCTCGCCGCAACAGCAAAGTGTTATGGCCTTTTTTCCTTCGTCACCTCGGCGCTACCGCCACCTGGATTATCTTGCCCTTGTTCTTTGAGACGCTGGGTGCCTCCAAGACCTGGATCGGATTACTGTGGAGCATCAATTTTGTCTTTCAGTTTATAGCTATGCGCTTTGTGGAAAAACTTCCGGAAAAGTTGGTTTTCCTGATAGGGCAGGGGCTTTCTGTCCTTGTCTTTATCGGCTACACTTTGGTCAATAACTACTTGCAAATCATCCCGCTCCAGATACTCCTTGGATTTTCCTGGGCCTTTCTGTACGTCGGTTCTCTCCTCATGGTCCTGCACAGCGGGGAGGAAAAGGGCACTGCTAGCGGCGTGTTCTTTGCGGCCATCAATCTGAGCGGCGCAGTTGGCCCCTTACTCGGAGGCCTTATTTCACAACTCTTTGATTACCGGGCCGTAATGCTTTTCGCGGCAGCCATTACGCTGGTTGGCCTCTTGCCTTCCCTGCGCCAAACTGTGGTCAGCTCCTTAGAAAATAAGTGATCTACTTAATATTTGACGCATTTTAGCACCAAGCCCTGCGGAGGGACAGTGTAGCCGGCAGCGCAGCGGTCGCGTGCCGCCAAAACCGACCCCAACTCTGGCGGCCGCCTACCGCTACCCACCTCGATCAGCGTGCCGGCGATAATGCGTACCATATTGTACAGGAAGCCATTGGCCTCGGCCGTAATTTTAATGTAGCAGTCTTGCTCCGCGACTTCCAGCCGCAACAGGCGGCGAACCGTGGATTTGACCGTGCTGCCGCTGGCACAGAAAGAGGCAAAATCCTGCACACCTACCAGGCTGGCAGCACTCGCAGCCATAAGAGCGGCCTCCAGAGGCTGGCGGACGTGGTAGGCGTATTTTCTCGTCAGCACGCGTGGGTGTGGAGCGTTGTCAATGGTATAGGTATAAATTTTGCTTACGGCGGAAATGCGGGCATGAAAAGAGTCCGGAACAAGCTCGGCC
>Ga0208609_100613_pt1 | contig 12883 bp, 14 predicted proteins | sample SubbioR11_8A_Apr_FD_184813 | JGI IMG/M metagenome (GOLD analysis project Ga0208609, IMG submission 184813) | Serpentinite rock and fluid subsurface biosphere microbial communities from McLaughlin Reserve, California, USA - CR11_8A_Apr (SPAdes) | ecosystem: Environmental > Terrestrial > Deep...
TAGGCAGGGTCGGTCGTATCCAGGGCCTGCCACAGGGGCAAGCCACTGACCGCACGCACCATCGCCTCATACGCCGGCCAGTCAGCCCCTACCTCGTAGCGCAGGCCGATAACCAGCGTCAACCCCAGCCACGCGCCCACCCAAAGCACCGACCAACTGCTGACTTCGGGCCGCAGCCCAGCCAGCCGTGGTCTGCTATAGACCAAGGCTGCCGACAGCGCCACCAGCAGAATCGACCAGTAGATCAGCATCGACAATCAATCAGAAGTGGGTTTCATCTCTTGGGCACGACAAACCGGCAGGAGACAAGCTAGGCCCGGCGGCCTGCAGCTTCATCCACGACTTGAAGATAGTGGCTGATCACGATCCGCTCGTCGAATTCCCGCACCATCTTCTCACGCCCACGCCGGCCCATCGCCAGCAACTCATCGCGATCCATTTCGATCATCCGCAGCATCTTGTCCGCCAGATCATCCGCATCCTGCGGGCGGCACAGGAGCCCGGTCACGCCATCGTCAACCGCATCGCGGCAGCCCGGCGCATCCGTGGTGATCAGGGGTCTGGCCATAGCCGCCGCTTCCAGAAGTGTACGTGGCACCCCTTCCCGATAAAAAGACGGCAGCACTACACAATCCGCTTCGCTCAGGTACGGCAATACGTCGTCCGTCGAACCCAGGTAGGCCACGACGCCCTCGGCAACCCATGCCTCCACCTTGGCCTTGGGTATTGCAGAAGGGTTCTGAACATCCAGAAACCCCAGCAACCGGAACTTCACTGCCGGATACTTCAGCCGCACCTTGCGTGCGGCCTCGATGTACTCGCCCACGCCCTTGTCCCACAGCAGCCGCGCCACCAACAAGAAGGCAAAGTTCCGCCGGCTGCTGGCCTCAGCCGCGCCTGCCTGCAGCGCTCGCTCGGCCGAAGCGGAGGCAGTCCCACGCTCAGCCGGAGCAAACCGCACCAGATCCACCCCAGACCCCGGCAACCGCTGCGCCTTTTCAGCCCGCACCAGACCCAGACGTACGAACAGCGCCAGATCGTCATGGTTCTGAAAAAATACCCGCACCGCACGCCAGAACGTCCAGCGGTACAACTGCTTCACCAGCCAGGTCAGGGGGCTGCGGCGGCTGAATACCCGCCCCAGCCCCGAGATATTGGGCACCGTGAGCGAGCCGTTCATCGCCGCCGCGATCGCGCTGTAGATATTCCCCTTCGGCGTATAGCTAAAAACCATCTCGATACCCTCGTCGCGGATCACCCGATACAGCGCCAGGACCGTGCCCAATTCTCGAATCGGGTTGACACTCGCCGCCGCCAACGGCACCGCGCGATGCCGAATCCCGGCGGCTGCCAGTTTGCCCACATAGTTGTCTGGCGGCCCAACCGCAACCACCTCATGACCCGCGGCCGTCAGCGCTTTCATCAGACTCAGACGAAAGTTGACAAGATACCAGGATGAATTGGCGATGACAGCAATCCGCATGGTCAAGCTCTTGCCTGCCTTTCCAACCACGCCTGGAACATCAATACATCCCACAAGTGATACTGCCAATTGCGCTTGCCCGACAAATGCTCCTTCCACTTCTGCCGCACCGGTGCCGGCCTGAAGAACCCCTCCCGCTGGAGTCGTGATTCACTGAGCAAATCTTCAGCCCAGCCCCGCAGCGGCCCCCGCAACCAGTGCCCGATGGGAACACCAAAACCCATCTTCGGGCGTTCCATCAGCGCCTGCGGCACATGGCGGTAGAGCACCTGGCGCAGTAGCCACTTGCCCTGACCGTTGCGGATCTTCATCGTCAACGGCAAGGTCCAAGCAAACTCCACGACCCGGTGGTCGAGCAGCGGTACCCTGGATTCTAGGCTCACGGCCATCGCCGCCCTATCGACCTTGGTCAGAATGTCATCCGGCAGGTAGGTCACCGTATCCAGAAGCATCATGCGGTGCTCGAAGTCTGGCAGCTCGGCCCGGTGAGCAGGATCGGTAAGCAAGGTCATAGGCTCTTGACTGTTCGCCACCAGTCGTGCAGGTTGTCTCCAGTGCGATACCAGCCCCAGATAGATCTCCTCGGCCGAGCGGACTGCGAGTATCTCGGCCGCCTTGTGCAGCTTGTCGCCCGGGTTGGCATACCGCAGGCTGGCTGGCAGCCAGCGCCCGAGCTTCTGCATCACCGTGTCCCAGGCGGCGGGCGGCAGCGTGGTCAACGCGCCGGCCAGCGCTGCGCGCAATGGGCGCGGCACCCAACCCAACTTGCGCCAGATGTCACGGGCCCAGAAATATCGGTTGTAGCCGCCGAAGAGTTCATCGCCACCGTCACCGGACAGGCTGACGGTCACATGACCACGCGCCAGGCGTGAGACCAGGTACGTGGGAACCTGCGAGGAATCGGCAAAGGGTTCGTCATAGATGTCGGGCAGACTGGGAATCACAGCCATCGCATCCTGCGGCGTGACATAAAGCTCCGTGTGCTCGGTGCCCAGATGGCGCGCCACCGCCGATGCATGCGGAGCCTCGTCGTACCCCGCCTCGTTGAAGCCGATGGTGAAGGTCTTGACGGGGCGCGCGCTCTGCGCCTGCATCAGCGCCACGACTGTGGAGGAATCGATGCCGCCCGACAGAAACGCACCCAGCGGCACGTCCGCCACCATCTGCCCGCCCACCGCCTGGCCGAGCATGCGCTCCAGCTCGACCGCTGCCTCCGCATCGCTGCCGCGAAACAGATTGCGCTGACCTGCCTCGGCCGCTGACCGCGCCGCCCAGTAGGCCACAGGCAGCACGTCTACCTGACCAGCCTGAACCTGCAAAAAGGTTCCCGGCGGCAGCTTGTGAATGCCTCGGTAAATCGAGTAAGGCGCCGGAATCGCGTTATGGCGCAGAAACAGAGTGAGTGCGTCGCGGTTGATCTCTGCATCGAACGAGGGATACGCAGTCAGCGCCTTCAGTTCCGAGCCAAACACGAACATTCCGCTCTGCCACCCGTAATAGAGTGGCTTCTCACCCATCCGGTCGCGGGCAAGGTACAACACGCGCTTGAGCCGATCCCACAGTGCGATGGCAAACATGCCAACTATGTTCCTCAGGGTGGCTTCAAGGCCCCAAGCATCAAAGCCGGCCAATAAGGCCTCAGTATCTGAACGTCCGCGCCACTCGGCAGTGCCTTGAAGGTCTTGCCGGAGTTCCAAATGGTTATAAATCTCCCCATTGAAGGCAATCACGTATCGCCCGCTAGCGGATACCATGGGCTGATGACCAGCGGGCGAAAGGTCCAGGATCGATAGTCTCCGATGTGCGAGACCGATGTGTGCCTCTTCGTCCACCCAAACACCGGCAGCGTCTGGGCCGCGGTGCCGAAGGGCATCCGCCATCCGCGCCGCGACGGCATACAAGCTGTCTCCGCTAGAAGTGCCGAGGAGTCCAGCGATCCCGCACATGAACTTATTGGCTGCCGCTGCGGATTGCCGATACACACCAGAACGGCGCTTCCTCGGAGAAGCGAATACTCTCCATTCCGGCGGCGCGTAGCATCGCTTCGATCTGCTCCCGTGTAAAGCGCTTTTCGAGTCGGGTGCCGAAGCGATCCAAGGCGTCAGTGCGCATCACGTAGAAGGACAGGTTACGGTAGTATCGCAGAGGAAAACTCGACGGCAGCCGCTTGAACCGCTCGAGCAGCCGTGCCATCCTGGCCAGAGGCCAATAGACCAGCGCCGCAATGACCTCACAGATCCCGTGCTTGGCGACCCGCGGCAGGTGCGAGATAAGCCAGCGGGTCCGATCGCTAGCGCGCCACAGCGCTCGAAACCACATGGGCCGGTTGTCAAAAGCGTAATACAAATAGAGTAGCAGTGGCGCGCCGGGCTTTAGAACCTGCGCCACGTCCTTGAGCGCCGCTGCGGTGTCCGGAACATGGTGTAGGACCCCGAGGGAATATACAAAATCCAGAGATCTCTCGCCAAAAGGCAACCTCGCAACGCTTGCCACATGAAAGTGCGCATTCAAAAAACCAGCAAGGTTGCGCTTGGCCACCGCCAGTGCAGCTTCGCTGGCATCCACCAGATGCAGTTCACCAACCCGTGGCGCTACCAGCACGGCCCAGCGCCCGCTGCCACAGCCGATGTCGGCACCGACAGCACCCGGCGGCAAGCGTTCCCACGGAAACACCGAAAAATAGGCTTCAAACATAGCTCGCCGCTCTCGGTCGGGGAGCTCGGCTTGGGTGAAGCGGCTCCATTCCTCACCGAACTCGCGAACGACATTCTTGTCCTCATTGTTCTGCGCAGAGCGTCCGGTAGAGTTCTGCATACTGCTCCCCTATACATTCTATGGTGAACTTTTGACAAACACGGATACGGCCCTCTGAGCCCAGACTGGCCCGCTCCGCTGGCGAAAGCAAAAGCAGTTGTGTGACTGCGTCTGCCAATGCTTGTGGATTCTCAGGGGCCACGATTCGCCCTGTATTGGCAACTATCAAAGCCGAGTCGCCCACATCGGTAGCAACACAAGGTACGCCGCAGGCCATGGCTTCGATAATCACATTTGGGAAACCTTCTGAATTACTACTACTACTAACGAATACGTCCAAGGCATTGTACAGATCAGTTACATTTTCTCGCTGGCCCAAGAGATATACGTAGCCGATCAGCCCCGCCTCCTTCACCCATCGCGCCACCTGCGTTTGGTCTTCAGACATGCCTGCCCCGACCAGAACAAATCGAGTTTGCGGCAATCTTTTATGCAGCCTCTGCGCCGCGGCGAAGAATGTCCCGTAGTCCTTCATCGGATGCAGTCGTCCCACGGCCCCAACGAGAGGCGCATCCATTGGCACACCCAGTGCAGCACGCTGTGCCTGCCGCGCCGCCAAGCTGGGGAAAAACCGTCTTAGATCCACACCGTTGAAAATAATGGACATCTTTCCAGCCGGGTATCCCTTCGCGATGTGCACCGCCCGTACCCTCTCCCCGCAGCACACGATGGCATCCGGCACGGTTGAGGCAAGGCGAGCATTTACTTGGCGTTGGATAAATCGGGTAAGCGGTTTTTCAGTCTCAAGATTCGAGGCGCGCAGGTTCCATGCTACCTTGGCTCCGGCAAGCCGGGCTGATAATCCACCGACGAGGTCGGCGTGGTACATCCAAGTTTGCACGACCGCCGGACGAAGCCGGCGGATATGTTGCACTAGCCGTGCAACCGCCATGGGGCTCGGAAGCATAGGGCGCATGCCCAGCGCCACGACTGGAATTCCGAGCAAGGCAATCCTCTCACCCACCGGACCGTCACCTGTAAGTGAAATCACCTGCTGCTCGAATTCGCCGCGCAACTGTTCGACGAGGCGCAGCAGCATCATCTCGGCGCCGCCGGTGGAGAGGCCTGTGATGATATGTACAACGCGCGTCACATCAGTTGCCCTACTCTGCACTCTGGTTAGCGCGTAAGGAAAGGCATGAATAATTATGCCTTGCAAGTGCAGCAGGATGTTGGTTTACAATCGGCATAAGCAAATATACCCGTCCTGAAAGCATGACCTATTGAATTCAATGCACTGAACGTTGCATCGCTGAACGGCCATACTATGTCGATGAGCATGTTACCGGCCGTCGCGCGCCCCGCTGTAGTGCCCATTGACTCGGAGACCACATGGAGAAATACTGCGCAGGAGCGCAGGGCAGGATCCGAGAGAATCCGTATGGCCGATATAAGACTTCTTGTAAGTGCATCCCTGTAATCTGCCTTGGTTGTGCGCAGCTTAAAGCTTTGCGTTTTGCATCACACGTGCCCCGCCAGGTAGCGCGCCGTGAACAAACGGACGGCCGAGAACAATTCTGTATAATGCTCTCCACCACAAATGGAGCTGTGACATTAGTGCCTTTGCGGGAATTGCAAGCGCAACTAAATATCTGTGGCGCCCGGGTGTTGCGACAGCATATCTTTTATAATAGGCAAACGGATGGGCAAAACAAATCAATCGAGCTATCGAATATCGAAACTTCGCGGCCTCCTTAGTACCACTGCTTCCGGGGTGTTTTGCTACATGTAGCGCCGCTCCTTGAACACTCGTCAAGTGGCCTTTCCAAAGAAGGCGATAGCAAAATATACTATCTCCCCAATAGTTGCCGAAATCTTCCGAAAAAACGTCTATCGCATTGTCTTTCCATATGAGGCCATAAACATAGTAAGTCTTTTCGCATCTGGATTCTTCGCGCAGAAGAAAGCGCCACCAGTTGCCCTTAGCAAAAGATCTGGGAACAAACTCCGCCACCGGAGTTTCATCTACATACGCCCGAACTGCACCCGAAACAACGGCATCCTGAGGTCGCAAGGCAGAGACCAGATGCTCCAATCGATCGGAATCCCACCAGTCGTCAGCAGCCGCCCAGATGAAGCGCTCGTGCACCGAGGCGTCAAGTACATAGCGGAAATTGGCTGTCGCGCCAAGATTGGTGCTCTGTCGAACATACTTTATCCTGGAGTCACGCGCAGCATACTCACGGCAAATTTCGGCTGTCCTGTCAGTTGAACAGTTATCTGAAATTAGTAATTGAAAATATGGATATGATTGTTGAAGAATCGAATCCAATGCCTTCCCGATGAAACGCTCGCCATTATAAACGGGCATTCCGATGCTTACCGGGGGGTGTGCCTGATTCAGTTTCATAGGCCGCTCGTTCCGATCTGTCAATCTAAAGACCTTTATGTGGATCAGAAATTTAGTGCTGCAAACAAGAAGAAATCCTACAACCTGCCTACAGGGTCATGGTCGACAGCAGGTCTTCCAAGACGCTCAGATTATTCGAGCAGACGCTTGACTAGAAGCGTCACCAGGGAACCGCTGGCGAAACCCCCAAAATGCAAGAACCACCTGCTGCAGCAAGCGACTTTCAGCCTGCAACAGGCGGAGAACGGCCGTCTCGGCCTCAAGCAGCTTGAAGCGGCGGCGGGTCTGACTACTGTCATCATGTAAGTCCCGCACTTCTTGGGATTTCCATTCACTGCGCAGATCATCAAGATCATCAAGAACCCGTTTGGCCCGCTCTCTTCGGTCGTTACGAGACGTCATAAGCTTATCCGTTTTAAATACCCGTCAGGCGCGACGCTGATCATGAGCTTACGATCAATTTCCTTGTCGATTGTGAACTCAGGGTGTCCCCTCAGATATTTCAGGACTGCGGTCTTCGGGTTATTTCCCGGACCCCACGGACGATCTGGAAACATGTCGGCCGGCAGGTCCTCCACGATAGTATCGAATACGACGCAGTAGCTGCCAACGCTGGCGAGCGGTGCATAGGCCTGCAGCTCAGCCAGTACATGATCATGCGTATGGTTGCTGTCGAGACAGACCAATACACGCTCAAAGTCCTTGGCGAAAGTCCTGACTTGTCCTACCACATCCGGCGCGATGCTCGAACCTTCGATCATCCGGATGCGCGAGGCCATTGGATGAACTTCAATTGCAGCGCGGTTATGGGCACGAATGTCGATGTCAATACCCAGAACCCGCCGCCGTGACTGGCTTGGGTCTAGCGTGGTGCCGGCCTCGATCGCCTCACACATATCCAGCAGGGCGAGCATCGAGGCGCTCATGATCAGCGAGCCGCCGTGGGCGATGCCGGTCTCGATGATCAAGTCGGGCTTTACTTGCCAGATAAGTTCCTGCATGGCCACCATATCCTGGGGGTACTGGATGATGGGGCGACCGAGGGCTGAGAAGTTGTAGGAATACTTCGGCAGTGTCGACTCCACCATGAAGGTGTGTGCTGAGGCAACCAATGCAGCGTTATCGCCATTGTTGGCTATTCGGTTCCTTACATCCTGCTCAAATATACTCATTGCTCGACTTCCATGCTCTTAAAGCGAAGGGTTGCCGCGGTATTGCTTTCCGTGAGGTGACTCAACTGCATGAGAGCAAAGGATGAATCCTGCGCCATTTGCCCCGATGCGATGGTCAAGGATGAACTGGTCTTGCTGCGCTGCATAAACGCCTTTCGTACTTGCGTTTCATCTATCGAGCCTAATATCTCAGGTCCCTTGGGCGCCGATCACACACGGTGGATCGAAGGGGTTTTCTGAGCGCACACCGAACCTAAGTAAATCCTTTCGCTTGTACTCATCCGCAACACGTTCGGCCAACTGGCGGACCGTGACGGGAACCCCCGAACAAATATTGACAGGACCCTTGCGATCGCTCAAGGCGACTTCGGTGATTTTTGCGCCAGCATCGACCACGTCCATGAAATCCCGAATCTGTGTTCCGCTGGTCAACTCCGCGGGCTCACCTTTGACAAGCTGCCTACGGATATAAGGCACGAGACGACGTTCGTCTTCGCCTTCGCCATAAAGATAAAACAAACGACACCAAGCAAAGCTTACAGTCTGGCTGGGCAGCCAATGGGATAAGGCAAGAAACAGGGCCGCCTTGGCGCCGGCATAGGGGGTCGAAGGTTTGAGCGCTGTATCAAGCGTCAGTACGCCGTGGCTCTGGTCATACTCTGCGCAGGTGCCGATACCGACGAAGCGCCTAACGCCGGCTTTGGCTGCGCCCCTCGCCAATCTTATGGAGCCGATCAGGCAATCCATGTTGAGCGCCGACTGCAGATACTTGCCCGGCTCGGTGTACCAGGCTGCGTGAATGATGAGGTCGGCGCCTTGGCACTTTGCTTCCCACCAAGCCTCGTCCTCGGCAAATAGATCCGGTGTCGTTATGATTCTATCGACATGCCCCACACCAGACAGCAAACCGTCCTTGCCTGCGCGCACCACCGGGATCAGTGAAATTCCTTGGCCATCCAGAGCGCGAACGACTTGACGCCCGACAAAACCTGTGGCCCCGGTCACGAGCACCTTTGTCATAAAAACCTCAACTCCGGCACTGCGGTGACAAAGCGTGCGCCGCTCTCGACTAAGAAACTGTTCCGCTGCTGCACTTCCGCTGCAATATTCCACGGCAGGATCAGAACGAAATCAGGAGGATCGGTCGCCAGATGCGCGGGCGGCCAAATAGGAAGATGGCTACCAGGCATAAACTTGCCCTGTTTTGCGGGTGAAGCATCGCAGACGAACGGCAATAAGTCTGGCTTGACTCCGGCATAGTTGAGCAGGGTGTTGCCCTTGGCGGCGGCTCCGTAAGCGCCTACCTTATTTCCGGCGCGCTTGTGTTCAATCAGAAAGGCCAGCAAGTCGTTCTTGATCTTGTCGGCCCGCGGTTGAAAGTCAAGATAGGTTTTCAGACGCTGCAAGCCACGATTTACCTCGTCCTGCAACAGATCTGTGACGGCCGATGTGGTGGCCCGCGCGTCCTCGGCATGAGCGCCATAGACCCGCAGGCTGCCGCCATGGGTGGACAGCTCTTCCACGTGCCAGATGCGCAGGCCGGTGGCTGCAAAGATTTTGCTGACAATATGCAAGGACAGATAGGAGAAGTGCTCGTGATACACCGTATCGAACTGGGTATGTTCGATCAGCCGCATCAGGTGGGGAAATTCGAGGGTGATGGTGCCGCCCGCCTTGAGGGCGGCCTTGAGCCCCCGGGTGAAGTCGTTGATATCCGGCACATGGGCATAGACATTGTTGGCTGCAACAAGGTCGGCTTGTTTGCCCACGGCGGCGAGCCGCTTGCCGAGGGCCTCGTCGAAAAACTCCCGCATGACCGGGATGCCAAGGTCCTCGGCAGCAGCGGCTGTACTGGCCGTGGGTTCGATGCCGAGACAGGGAATGCCTGCAGCGACGAAGTTCCTGAGCAGATAGCCGTCGTTCGAGGCGACTTCAATGACGTGACTCCGGGGGCCAAGGGCCAATTCTTCGATCATCCTTGCGGCGTACCGCTTGGCATGCGCCAGCCACCCGGACGAGGTACTGGAGAAGTAGGCGTAGTCGGGTGTGAACAGGGCTTTGGCCTCGGCATAGTCCTCGGTCTGAACCAGCCAGCAGTGACCGCACACCTTGACCTTGAGCGGGTAGTAGGTTTCCGGCCGACCCAGGTCTTCTTCAGTCAGGTAGGCATTCGACGGTGGGGCATGGCCGAGGTCTAGAAATGTGTGGGTGAGTGAGGCCCCGCAGTGACGACAATTCATAACGAAATCCCCTGGAAGCGCGAGTCGACGAGCGGATGGCACGCATCTCGCTCGGAAACATTGGTAACGCTCAGCGGCCAAGAGATGGCGAGCTGCACGTCATCGTAGCGCAGCCCCCCTTCAGCGATGGGGGTGTAGAAGGCAGTGTGCAGGTAGAGCAGTTCGCTGTCCGGTTCCATCACCTGGAAACCGTGGGCAAAGCCCTCGGGGATGACCAACATGCGAGCGCTGGCCGGGGTGAGCTCAACGGCGTGCCAGCGCAGGAAGGTGGGCGAGTTCTTCCGCAAATCGACTGCGACATCCCACACCCGACCTTTCAGGCAGCGCACCAGTTTCATCTCGGCGAAAGGCGGATACTGGAAGTGCAGGCCGCGCACGGCGCCCACTGCGACAGTGCGCGAATGGTTGATCTGCACGATCCTGCGCAGCCCAGTGACGGCGCCCAACTCCTGCTCACAATACAGCCGGGCAAATGCTCCACGCGCATCGATACGCGGGGATGCCTCGACCACCACGAGATCGGCTATGGGCGTCGGCAGAATCTTCATGGTCCGGCCCATGCGACGTTGGCGCGGGCCCCGTCTGCGATATAGCTATTTAGCTGTGCGAGGCTAATGGTCGTTCGGGTTTCCAGCCACGCACGGTACCAGTCTACTGTTCGGGCCAAAGTGCTGTCAATGCTCCAGATGGGTTGCCAGCACAGCCGGCTGCGGGCCTTGGCGCTGTCCAGGTAAAGGAGTGTAGCCTCGTGCGGCTGCGGTTGGCCGGTGACGTGCCAGCGCAGAGAGCCCCATTGGCGGCACAGTTTGCCAAGGACCTCGGCCACTGTGTTATTGGCGTCCGGGCCGGGCCCAAAATTCCACGCCTCTGCAAAGACCCTGTCTCCCATGAGCAGCCTTTGGCCGACGAGCAGATAGCCGCTCAAGGATTCGAGGACATGTTGCCATGGGCGGGTCGCCTGGGGACAGCGAACTTCCAGCGATTGCTTGTGTTCTAGCGCGCGGATCATATCGGGTATCAGGCGGTCTTCGGACCAATCACCGCCGCCGATGACATTGCCCGCCCGCGCGGTGGCCAGCAATGGCGCCGTGTCGGTAGTGAAAAAGCCGCTACGATAGCTGGCCGCAACCAGCTCGGCCCCGGCCTTGGAAGCGCTGTAGGGGTCATGGCCGCCGAGGCGGTCATTCTCGCGGTAGCCCCATGGCCACTCGCGATTCTCGTAGCATTTGTCGGTGGTGACGACAACGATGGCGCGAACGCTTGGCTGCTGGCGGCAAGCTTCCAGCACGTTGGCTGTGCCCATGACGTTGGTGGACCAGGTTTCAAGCGGATCCCGGTAAGAACGTCGAACCAAGGATTGCGCGGCAAGATGAAAGACGATCTCGGGCTGAGTTTCGATGAAGACCTCCTGCAGCGCACTGATGTCGCGTATATCGAGTCGGTGATCATGAATCGGCAGCTCGAGCAGCTCCCAATGGTTCGGTTGCACCTCAGGCGGCAAGGCAACGCCGATGACCTCGGCTCCCAGTTCATGCAGCCAGAGCGCGAGCCAACTGCCCTTGAAGCCAGTATGCCCGGTTACCAGCACACGCCTGCCTCGATAAATGTCACCAAACAACTTCATTCCCAGCATTTCCAGGGTGCCTTGCCAGATGCCCAGAGTTGTTCCAGATGAGTCTTGTCGCGCAGCGTGTCCATAGGCTGCCAGAAACCTCGATGCTCAAACGCTTGCAACTGCCCAGTGCTGGCGATAGACTCCAGCGGGTTACCCTCCCACGAACTTTGATCGCCTTCGATGTAATCTATGACGCGAGGGTTGAGTACAAAGAAACCGCCATTGATCCAAGCCCCATCGCCGGGCGGCTTTTCTTGGAAGCCCTGCACGGCAGGCCCGGCGCGCAGCAAGGCGCCATAACGACCGGGTGGCTGGACGGCGGTCACCGTGGCTAGCTTGCCGTGTCTTCGGTGGAAGCAAAGGGCGGCCGTAATATCAACGTCTGCCACCCCATCGCCATAGGTGAAGCAGAAGGCATCTTCGTTGCGTATGTAATTTGCCACACGCTTGAGACGTCCGCCCGTCATGGTTTCGTCACCTGTATCAACCAGTGTTACGCGCCAGGGCTCGGCCTTTTTGTGGTGAACTGCCATGTGGTTATTGATCATGTCGAAGGTAACATCGGACATGTGCAGAAAGTAGTTGGCGAAGTATTCCTTGATCACATAACCTTTATATCCGCAGCAGATGATAAAGTCGTGGACGCCATGAGTGGAATAGATCTTCATGATGTGCCAGAGAATCGGTCGACCGCCGATTTCTATCATTGGCTTTGGTTTGAGGTGAGTCTCTTCAGATATTCGCGTGCCGAGCCCGCCGGCAAGAATGACAGCCTTCATATAACGACCTTGTAAGTCCCGCGTGGTCAATTTCGAGTGGTTACTTATCAGTAGCCCACTGCGCGAGCACCACCCCACCGCCCTCCACCCGCCAGACCGCGGCCATGGCGCGCAGCGGCCGCAGGCGGTGGGTGATGAGGATGATGGCCAGTTCGGGGCCGAGGGCCTCGATGGCCGGCAGCACCGCGTCTTCGACCGCGTCGTCGAGCGCTCGCCGCGCTCGCCCACCAGGGTGTCGTAGCGCCGCGGCCAGCCTTCGCTGGTGCGGGCGAGTTGCACGCGCTCCACGGAGCGATCGGTCTGGCAGGTTCATGCGGCCAGCCCTCGGGTCAGGTCGTGGAGGTCCTGGGGGATGACCCCCAGAGCGGTCAGCTCACTGCGCAGGGCCGGTGCCATGCGGGGGGCGATGGCGGCGTGCTCCACCGACCAG
>Ga0208609_100619_pt1 | contig 12785 bp, 10 predicted proteins | sample SubbioR11_8A_Apr_FD_184813 | JGI IMG/M metagenome (GOLD analysis project Ga0208609, IMG submission 184813) | Serpentinite rock and fluid subsurface biosphere microbial communities from McLaughlin Reserve, California, USA - CR11_8A_Apr (SPAdes) | ecosystem: Environmental > Terrestrial > Deep...
AGCCTGCGCGCGTGCCCCGGAGGCCAGCCCCAGGGTGGCGGCCGCGCCCAGCATGACGCACAGCTGTCGTCTCTGAAAGGTGAAGGTGGACGGGTTCATGACGCTATCGCTCCATCGTGATCATTGGCGAACCCGATCGGGCGTCGACGACCGCGTCGATCCGCCCGGTTCCGGGGTGAGCAGCCGCGCCGCCGCCCTTCGGCTGAGCCCCCGGCCGATGCCCCAGCGCTGAGCGCGGGTATCGGCCGGGACCGGGCCGACTGCCGTCGCAGTTGTAGCCAAAGACCAAAGTTGAGCGTCTGCGAAGATACCCGCAAGGTTTTCCGAAAAGTTGTCACGCGGGGGACAACCGGCGGCGGGATGCCGGCGGCGGTATGCGCGGGTTTGTCTAGGGCGCGCGCCGAGGGTTGCCGGCGTCGGCGCAACCAGAGCCGGCGCTTGCCTCGGCCTTGCCGGACCAGGCCGAGCGTGCGCCGGCCTCGCTGGTTGGCGCCAGATGGGCCTCGCCGGTGTCGCCCGGGGCGAGTTCGGGCAGCGGCCGCCCGGAGTCGCGCCACTCGACCGCGGCCTGGAAGCCATGGCGCTCGGCATAGCGGCGAAACCACAGGCCTTCGGGCGAGTGGCGGGTGATGCCGTCGAACAGGGTCGCGAACATCTGCGTCCGTTCGAGCCCCATCGCCTCGACGGCCTGGTTGATGACAAGCTTCTGCATCATCAACTGCGCCGTCGGTACGCCAGCGATGCGCTCGGCCAGCGCGAGCGTTGCGGCGTCGAGCTCTTCAGCGCGCACCGCCAGCGTCGCCAGCCCCCAGTCGGCGGCGGTGCGCCCGTCGATCAGGTCGCCGGTGAACAGCAGCCGCTTGGCGCGCATCGCGCCGACGCGGTAGACCCACATCGCGGTCGTCGGGCAACCCCACACGCGCGCGGGCATGTAGCCGATCCTGGCCTCGTCGGCCATCACCAGCAGGTCGCAGCACAGCGCGATGTCGCTGCCGCCGGCCACCGCGTAGCCGTGCACCTTGGCGATGGTCGGCTTGTGGCTGCGCCACAGGCTCATGAACTGCTCGGTGTTGCGCTTCATCAGCGCGTAGTCGCGCATCGGCTGCCAGGGCATCGGCTGGTTGGCCTCGTGCGCGTGCTCGGCGTAGAACTTCAGGTCATAGCCGGCGCAGAACGCGCTGCCGGCGCCCTGCAGCACGATCGCATGCACGCGTGCGTCGTCGTTGGCGGCGGTGACGGCAGCCTCGATCTCGGCAGGCATGCGGTCGTCGATCGCGTTGAGCCGCTCGGGGCGGTTGAGCGTGATCGTCGCGATGCGCCCGCGCACGGCGAGCTTCAGGGTCGTGTAGCGGGCCATCGGACCTCCGGCGGCGACCGGCCGCTCGAGGCAGCGGGACCCGCGGCCTGGCCCCTGGCCGGTCGAGGTGCCGATCTTACGGTCGCGCAGCGGTGCGGCCGGCGGCACCGCGGCAGGGCGGCAGGGCGGCAGGGCGGCGTGCCGTGCGCGGTCCGGCGGCGCCAGCCTTACCGGCCGAACTCGACGCGCTCGGCCATCAGCCGGTGGCCGTCGCTGGTTGCGCAGGCGACACCTCCGCCGCGCCCAGCAGGACGGCCGGCGCGAGCAGCGCGCAAGCCGCGAGGTGGCGCAGGGCCCGGGCCCTCTTCGAGGCCTTCTCGCGGCCGCCGCCGGCCCGCCCGTCCGGAAGGACGCCGCTGCGCGCCTCAGGCGCGGCGGCGCCGCGCGACCCAGCCCAGCGCGCTGAGGGCGAACTGCACCGACGAACCCCGGCGCCGGACAGGGTCCGTTCGGACGGTGCCGGGCCGCACAGCGCCACATTCGGTGGTCCTTTCGGCTACGGGCGTGCTCGCTATACTTGATCGGATCCAAGTCGATGGGCATCGGCGCCTGGCACGACCCAAGCGAGGTGGCGCCGGGACCACCCAGACGATCACAGGGCTGCGACATGGGCATGATCGAAGCGCTGCCCGCCGAACTGGGCGTGCGGCGGCACAAGCTGACGGTGGCGCAGTACCACCGCATGGCCGAGACCGGCGTGCTCGCGCCCGATGCCCGCGTCGAGCTGCTCGAGGGGGTGATCGTCGACATGGCACCGATCGGCAGCCGGCATGCGGCCGTGGTCAAGAGGCTCAACGCGCTGCTGACCCACGCCGTCGGCGCGCGTGCGATCGTCTCGGTCCAGGACCCGATCCGGCTCGGCGATCACGACGAACCGCAGCCCGACCTGGCCCTGCTGCGCCCGCGTGCCGACTACTACGCCGAGGCCGCGCCGACGGCCGCCGATGCGCTGCTCGTCGTCGAGGTCGCGCAATCCAGCGCGGCCTACGACCGCGACGTCAAGCTGCCGCTGTACGCGCAGCATGGCGTGCCCGAGGTCTGGCTGCTCGACCTCGACGCCGCGCTGCTGCACGTCTGCCGCGCGCCCAGCGACGGGCGCTACACCGCCGTCAGCGCCACCGCCACACCCGGGCCGACCCCGGTGGCGCTGCTCGCGGGGGTGACGGTCGATCTGACCGGCGTGCTGCAGCAGGCGCTCGTCGCGCCAGGGCCGGCCTGATCAGCCGGCCGCCTGGGCCAGATACCGCACCGCCAGCACGCCCTCGATGCGGCGCAGGTCGGTGAGCAGCTCCGGGCCGACCGCGCTGTCGACGTCGACCAGGGTGTAGGCCACTTCGCCGCGCGACTTGTTGACCATGTTGTGGATGTTGAGCCCGGCGCGCGCCATCGCCGTCGAGATCTGGCCGAGCATGTTGGGCACGTTGGCGTTGGCGATCGCGACCCGCCAGGGCGACTCGCGCGCCATCGTCACGCTGGGAAAGTTGACCGCATGCTCGATCTGGCCGTGCTCGAGGTACTCGCGCAACTGGTCGACGACCATGCGTGCGCAGTTGTCCTCGGCCTCGCGGGTCGAGGCGCCCAGGTGCGGCAGCGCGATGGCGCGCTCGCAGCCGGCCAGCGCCGGGCCGGGGAAGTCGCAGACGTAGGCGTGCAGCGCGCGGCGCTCGAGCGCGGCGACGACCGCGGCGGCGTCGACGACACCCTCGCGCGCGAAGTTGAGCAGGACGGCGCCGGGCTTCATCAGCGCCAGACGGTCGGCGTCGACGAGGTGGCGGGTGGCCTCGACCAGCGGCACATGCAGCGTGACGAAGTGCGAGTGCCGCAGCAGGTCGGCCACGCTGGCCGCCTTGCGCACCTGTGCTGGCAGGCTCCAGGCGGCGTCGACCGTGATGTGCGGGTCGTAGCCCATGACGTCCATGCCCAGGCGGATCGCGGCGTCGGCGACCAGGCAGCCGATCTTGCCCAGCCCGACCACGCCCAGCGTGTGGCCGGCCAGCTCGAAACCGGCGTAGGCCTTCTTGCCCTGCTCGATGGCGTGTTCGAGGTCGGACGCGCGCGGGTCGAGGGTGGCGACGAAGCGCAGCGCCGCCGGCAGGTTGCGCGCGGCCAGCAGCAGGCCGGCGACGACCAGTTCCTTGACCGCGTTGGCGTTGGCCCCCGGCGCGTTGAAGACCGGCACCCCGCGCGCGGTCAGCGCCGCGACCGGGATGTTGTTGGTGCCCGCGCCGGCGCGGGCCACGGCCTTGACGCTGGCCGGCAGCGCGAGGGTGTGCAGGTCGGCCGAGCGCAGCAGGATCGCGTCGGGGTCGGCGAGGTCCTTGCCGACCTCGTAGCGCTCGGCCGGCAGGCGCCTGAGCCCCTGGGCCGCGATCTGGTTGAGCACCCGCACGCGCAGGCGTGTGCCGGCGGCCTCAGCCATGACGGGCCTCGAACTCGCGCATGTAGTCGACCAGCGCCTGCACGCCGGCCAGCGGCATCGCGTTGTAGATCGACGCGCGCATGCCGCCGACCGAGCGGTGGCCCTTGAGCTGGAGCATGCCGCGCTGTTCGGCGCCGGCGAGGAACTCGGCGTCGAGGCGGTCGTCGCGCAGCCGGAACGGCACGTTCATGCGCGAGCGGTCGGGCCGGGCGACCGGGCTCGAGTAGAAGCCACTGCCGCCGTCGATGGCGTCGTAGAGCAGCGCGGCCTTGCGCGCGTTGAGCGCGGCGATGGCCGCCAGCCCGCCCTGTTCCTTGAGCCACTGGAAGACCAGCCCGGCGAGGTAGATCGCGTAGGTCGGCGGGGTATTGAGCATCGAGTCGTGGTCGGCGAGCTGGCGGTAGTCGAACACCGAGGGCGTGACCGGCAGCGCCTGGCCGATGAGATCCTCGCGGACGATGACGATCGTCAGCCCGGCCGGGCCGACGTTCTTCTGCGCGCCGGCGTAGATCAGCCCGTAGCGCGCGACGTCGACCGGGCGCGAGAGGATGTTGCTCGACATGTCGGCCACCAGTGGCACCTCGCCGGTGTCGGGCGTCCAGTGGTACTCGACGCCGCCGATGGTCTCGTTGGCGCAGATGTGGACATAGGCCGCGTTGGGGTCGCAGCGCCACTCGGACTGCGGTGGCACCCGCGTGTAGCCGCTGGCCTTGGCGTCGGCGGCGAGGTTGACCTCGCAGTACCGGCGCGCCTCCTGGATCGACTTCTTCGACCACTCGCCGGTGTGCACGTAGTCGGCCCCGGTACGCCCGCGCAGCAGGTTCATCGGCACGATCGCGTTCTGCGCCAGCGCGCCGCCCTGCATGAACAGCACCTTGTAGTGCGCGGGGATGGCGAGCAGCCCGCGCAGGTCGGCCTCGGCCTGGGCCTGGATCGCCATGTACTCCCGGCCGCGGTGGCTCATCTCCATCACCGACATGCCCGCGCCGCGCCAGTCGAGCATCTCGTCGGCGGCGCGGCGCAGCACGGCTTCGGGCAGCGCGGCGGGGCCGGCGCTGAAATTGATCGCACGGGTCATCGGCCAGTTCTCCGGGGTCGGCGGGGCGGCAAGCTTAGCCGATGCCCGGGCGGCCGCTGCGCTATCGTCCGGCCATGGGCGAGATCAGCTTCTTCTGGCACGACTACGAGACCTTCGGCCTCGACCCGCGCCGCGACCGCCCGGCGCAGTTCGCCGGCGTGCGCACCGACGCGCAGCTCGCCGAGACCGGCCCGCTGCGCATGTACCACTGCCAGCCGGCAGCCGACGCGCTGCCCGAGCCCGAGGCCTGCCTGCTGACCGGCATCACGCCGCAGCAGGCGCTCGCGCGGGGCCTGCCCGAGGCCGGATTCGCCGCGGCCATCGAGGCCGAGCTCGCCGTGCCGGGCACGGTCGGCGTCGGCTACAACTCGATGCGCTTCGACGACGAGGTCACCCGCCACCTGTTCTGGCGCAACCTGATCGACCCCTACGCACGCGAGTGGAAGAACGGCTGCGGCCGCTGGGACCTGCTCGACGTCGTGCGCTGCACCTACGCGCTGCGCCCCGAGGGCCTCGAATGGCCGCGCGGCGACGACGGCCGCGTGACGCTGCGCCTCGAGAAGCTGGCCGCGGCCAACGGCCTCGCGCACGCCGCCGCGCACGACGCCGGCAGCGACGTGCGCGCGACGATCGCGCTGGCGCGCCTGCTGCGCGCGCGCCAGCCGCGGCTGTGGGAGTTTCTGCTGCAGCGGCGCAGCAAGCAGGCGGTGGCCGACGAGATCGCCAGCGCGCAGCGCAGCGGCCGGCCGCTGCTGCATGTCTCGGGCCGCTACCCCATCGAGCGCGGCGCGCTGGCGCTGGTCTGGCCGCTCGCGCCGCACCCGGTCAACCGCAACGAAGTCATCGTCTGGGACCTGGCCGAGGACCCGGCGCAACTGGCCGGGCTCGACGCCGCCGCCGTGCAGGCGCGCCTGTACACCCGCACCGCAGACCTGCCCGCAGGTGTTGCCCGGCTGCCGCTCAAGACCATCCACCTCAACCGCGCGCCGGTCGTGATCGCCGACACGCGGGTGCTGAGCCCGGCGCAGGCCGAGCGCTGGGGGGTCGACTTTGCGGCGGTCGAGCGCCACCTGCGCGCGGCGCAGCGGCTCGCGCCGCAGTGGCGGGCGCTGTGGCCGGCGGTCTACGCCCGCATAGCGCGCGCCGAGCCGGTCGATGTCGACGAAGACCTCTACGGTGGCTTCTTCGGCGACGCCGACCGCCGCGCGCTCGAGCGGCTGCGCGCCCAGCCGCCGCAGCCGGGTCAGGCGCCGCCGCGCGTCGCGTTCGACGACGCCCGGCTCGACGAGCTGGTCTGGCGCTGGCGGGCGCGCAACTTTCCGGCCACGCTGAGCGAGGAAGAACGCGCGCGCTGGCAGCAGCACTGCGCCGCGCGGCTGCACGGCGGCGCCGGCGGCGCGCTGACGCTGGCGGCGTACCAGCAGCGCATCGACGCGCTGGCCGAGGCCCATGCCGACGACGAGCGCGCGCTGGCGCTGCTCGAGGCGCTGGCCGACTGGGGCGAGCAGGTCGCACCGCCGGCGCCCTGAGGGGTGCCGGCGCCGGCACCAGCCTGCAGCGCGGGCCTGCCGCGGGCAGCGGCTGCGGGCTGCGCCGCTTGTGCAATGGCGGCGACGGTGCGAGCATGCAAGCTGCCCCCACCGACCCCTCAGGAGCCCCGATGAGCAAGCCCGCGTTCGACCCCACCGCCCTGGTCTCGATGTTCGAGGCCGCCACCGCCGCCCAGTCCGAGCAGTTGCGCCAGGGCGTGACCCAGGCCACGCTGGCCGCGCTGCAGGGCCGCGAGATGACGCTCAAGAATATCCGCCAGGTGCTGGCCACCGTGACCGCTGCGGCCGGCACCGGGCTCGCGGCCAACCCGCAGGCCACAGCCATCGCGCCGCTGCTCGACCAGGCCGTCGCCGGCATGGACGACGCGCTGCTCAAGGCCGTCGACGCGCACCGCATCGCGCTGCAGCAGTTGCTCGCGCAGGGCGCCGACCTCGGCGACAAGCCGCTCAAGAAGGCGCTCGACGAACTCGACCGCATCGAGGACACGCTGATCGCCACCGTCAAGAAGGGCGCAGCCGACGCCGCCGAAGCCGGCGCACCGCTGGCTGCGCCCTGGCAGCAGGTGCTCGAGAAGATGCAGGCCGGCGGCACCGCCTCGGGCGCGCAGGCCGCGCGCGCGCTCGACTCGGTCGAGCAGATGGTCGCGCAGATGCAGGGCAGCGCGCGCGAGACGCGCCGCGCCAGCCTGCGCGCTGCGCAAGCGCTGACCGAGAGCTACACCGCGATGGTCAGCGGCGTGCTGATCGGCCTGTCCGACGCGCTGCGCCAGGCCGGCGCGGCCGCCCCGGCGGCCGCTGGCGGCGCCGACCCGAGCCCGGCGTCGGCCTCGCCGGCCAAGGCTGCCGCGCCGCGCCGGCGCTGAGCCGCGGGCTCCGGCCCAGCGGAGCCGGCCCCGGCCCCGGCCCGGGCATCAACGCCCGGTGCCAGTGCCGGTGCCGGCTGCCGCCACCGGTGCTGCCGCGCGCGCCGCGGCCACCGCTGTGGCGAGGTCGATGACCGCCAGCGCGTAGTAGCTCGAGCGGTTGTAGCGGGTGATGACGAAGAAGTTCTGGGTGCCGGCCACGTGCACCAGCGGCCGGCCGCCGTCCTCGAGCTCGATCAGCGCGAGCAGGCCCTCGTGGCCGCGGCCGGCCTCGTCGAGCGCCGCGCCGCGCTCGGCAAACTGCGCCGCGCTGAAGCTGGGCACGACGCTGGGCGCGAGCAGCGCGTCGCGGTCGGGGCCGGGCGGCGGCGCCGTCACCGCGTGGTGGGTGGCCAGGCCGCGCTGCCAGCCGTGCGCGGCGAGGAAATGGGCGACGCTGCCGATCGCGTCGACCGGGCTGGCGAGCAGGTCGATGCGGCCGTCGCCGTCGTGGTCGAGCGCCCAGCGGCCGATGCTGCTGGGCATGAACTGCGGCCAGCCCAGCGCGCCGGCGAACGAGCCGCGGATCGCGCCCGGGTCGAGCGACTCGCGCCGGCTCCAGGCCAGCAGGTGGCCCAGCTCTTCGCGGAAGAAGGCGCTGCGGTCGCTGCGCCCGGGCGGGAAGTCGAAGGCCAGCGTGGCCAGCGCGTCGAGCGCGCGGTGGTTGCCCATCACGCGGCCGTAGAAGGTCTCGATGCCGATGATGGCGACCACGACTTCGGCGGGCACGCCATGCTGGGCCTCGGCGCGCGCGAGCGCCGCCTCGTGCGCGCGCCAGAACGCGAGGCCGGCCTGGACCCGCCGCGGCTCGACGAAGCGCGCGCGGTAGGCGCTCCAGTTGCGCGCGACGCCCGGCGGCGCGGGCATGATCAGCCGGCGCACGGCCGGCGTGTGGCGGGCCTGCTGCAACTGCTGCGCGACCCAGACCGGGTCGAGGCCGTGGCTGGCGGCGGTCTCGTCGACGAAGCGCTGCACGAGGGCCGGGTCGGCGAAGAACGTCGCCGGGGTTGCCGCCGCCGCGGGCGCGGCGGCCAGCGGTGCGGCGCCGGCCGGGCCGGCCGCCAGCGCCAGCGCGGCGGCGAACAGCGCGGCCACGGCCAGTGCGCTTCGGGTCCGCACGATTCGGGCCCCGGTGGGCAGGGTCGGGCGGGGCAGCAGGGCAGAGCGGGGCAGGGCAGGGGGCAGGGCAAGGCGCAGGGTCATGCCACGCATTATCCGGGCCGCGCTGCGGCCGTCGGCCCGCGCTGCAGCCCCTTGGCGATGCGCTCGAAGCGGCGCGCCCAGCGGCGCGGGCGCAGCGGCGGGCCGGCGGCGTAGCGCGCGCGGTCGAGCTCGCGCAGCGCCTGCGCCAGGGCCTGCCCGCGCGCGCCGAGTTCGGCCTCGACGCGCGCGGCCAGCGTGCGCGGCGCCTCGTGGGCGGCGGCGGCCACGCCGAGCGCGGCCAGCCGCTCGCGCAGGCGCTGGTGCAGGCGCAGCCAGGGGTCGAGCCGCCAGCGCTCCCAGGCCACCCAGCCGGCGGTGGCCGCCGCCGCGGCGCTGAGCAGGGCCAGCAGCAGCACGCCGAGGTCGGCCCAGTCGGGCGCGTCGAAGCCCAGCGCGCGCAGCAAGTCGAGCTGCTGGCCGCGCGAGTAGTTCAGCACCCAGCGGTTCCACTGGTGGTTGAGGGTCTCCCAGGTGTGGCGCAGGGTTTCGAGCAGCGCCGGGTTGACGCCGGCGATCGCACCGGCGACCAGCCCCGGCGCCGGCCGCAGCGCGAGGCTGCTGAGGATGCGCTCGGGGGCGACGGCGGCGGTCGGGTCGACGCGCACCCAGCCGCGGCCGGCCAGCCAGACCTCGGTCCAGGCATGCGCGTGGCTGTTGCGCACGACGACCCAGCCGTCCTGCAGCACCGCGTCGGCGCCTTGGTAGCCGGTGACGATGCGCGCCGGCACGCCGAGCGCGCGCATGATGACGACCATGGCGACCGCGTAGTGCTCGCAGAAGCCGGCGCGGCGGTCGAGCCAGAACTCGTCGACCGCGTGGCGGCCGCGCTCGTCGCCATAGGTGCCCGGGGTCAGGGTGTAGACGTAGGGCTCGCGGCGGATGTGGTCGAGCACCGCCTGCACCAGGCTCGGTGCGTCGCTGCGGCCGCCCTGCGCGCGCAGCAGCGCCTGGGCCCAGTCGAGCGTGCGCGGGTTGAAGCCGCTGGGCAGCTGCAGGTAGTCGTCGAGCCCCGGCTCGGCAGCCAGCGGGCCGTGGTCGAAGCGCGGGTAGGCCCGCGCCTGCAGTTGCACGCGCTCGGTGAGCGGGCGCTCGGCCAGCCACTGCAGGTCGGGCGTCAGGCCGATGCGCCAGCCCTCGAGCCGCGGCGCCTGTGCGCCGGTGGCCGGGGTGGCCTCGAGCAGCGGCAGGGTGGTCAGCGCCGAGGGCTCGATGACGATCTGGTAGTTCAGGCCCGGGCCGTGGGTGCGCAGCCGCGCACTCGCCGGCGCACCCGGCACGCCCGCCTCGACCGGCCGCCAGTCGCGCCCGTCGAACTGCCCCAGCACCGGGCCGCGCCAGTACAGCAGCTCGGGCGGCGGCGGCGGGCCGTCGAAGCGCACCCGGAAGGCGATGCGGTCGTCGCCGGCGAGCTCGGCCATCCCGCCCATCGTCAGCGTGCCCGACAAGCCGGTGCGTGCAGCGCCTGCGTCCTGCGGCAGCCCCCACAGCGGGCCCAGGCGCGGAAACAGCAGGAACAGCACGAGCATCACCGGCAGCCCGAGCAGCGCGGTGCGCGCGGCCAGCCCCATCGCGTGGCGCAGCCAGGGCCGGCCCACCGGCATGTGGGCCAGGACCAGCGCAGTCAGCAGACCCCAGACGGCGATCAGCATCGCCGCGGCGACGGCGATCGACTGCGAGTACAGGAAATGGGTCAGGACCAGGAAGAAGCCGAGGAAGAAGACGACCAGCGCGTCGCGGCGCGCGCGCAGCTCCAGCGTCTTGAGCACCATCAGCACGACCAGCATCGTCACGCCGGGGTCGCGCCCGATCAGGCTGCCATGGCTCCACGCGGTCAGCGCGAGCGCCACGGCGAGCACGCCCAGCACCGACCAGCGCCCGGGCAGCGGCCGCTGCAGCAGGGCCAGCCGGGCGCGCCAGAGCAGCACCGCGGCGGTCATGAAGATGCACCAGGCCGGCAGGTGGGCGGCGTGCGGTGCGAGCGTCCAGGCGATCACGCCGAGCAGGAACAGCACGTCGCGCGTGTCGCGCGGCAGGTGCGCCCAGCCCGGCCACCAGGTCGAGACGGCGAAGCCGCGGTCGAGCGCGTCGCGGGTGCGCGCGTTGAGGGTCGGCGTCGGCGCGGCCATCAGAACCTCGCCAGCGCGTCGAGCGCGCGCCGCCGCTGCGCCTCACCGTGGTCGGGCGGCAGTTGCAGCCCCGGCAGGCGCAGCCCGTGGCGCAGGTCGGCGGCCTCGGCGGCCAGCACCCAGGCCGCCAGGCGCGAGAGCCGGGCTTCGCTGTCGCCCTGGCCGGCGGTGGCCGCCCAGTCCAGCCACAGCTCGCCGCCGGCGGGCCGGCGGGCGTCGCGGCTGACCAGCTCGCCGGTGCGCGCGGCCTTCTTCCAGACGATCTGGCGCAGCGGGTCGCCGCGCTGGTAGGCGCGCACGCCGTCGAACTCGCCGCGCTCGGCGCGGCCGGCGCTGCGCTCGCCGGGCAGCGGCTGGGTCGCCGGCAGCGGCGCTGGCGGCTGCTCGGGCCGCGGCCAGGCCAGCACCTCGGCCTGCGGGCGCCACAGCGACCAGGCCCGGAACAGCCCGAGGGGGAAGCGCGTCTCGATGTGCAGCGCCGGTACCTCGTGCACGCCGCGGCGCGGCGGCACGAAGACCAGCCGGGCCTGGGCCTGGCCTTGCGCGGGCACGTCGACCCAGGCCGGGCGGCGCTGGTCGGCATCGGCGACGAAGGCCAGCCCGATGCCGTAGCGCTCGTGCGAGGGGTTGCTCAGCAGCACCTCGACGCTGGCGGGCTCGCCGGCGAAGCCCGCCGGCGGCGTGCGCAGCTGCAGCGTCAGGCCGCGCAGCGTGCGGTGCGTGGTGTGCATCGACACCGCGCCGGCGCCGGCCAGCAGGAAGGTCAGCATGTAGCCCAGGCTGAGCCGGTAGTTGATCGCGGCGACCAGCAGCAGCAGCAGGGTCAGCGCGAAGACCGCGCCGGCCGCGGTCGGCAGGATGTAGATGTTGCGCTGGGTCAGCGTCCAGCGCTCGGCGCGCGGCAGCCGCGCCAGCCACCAGCCGCGCCAGCGGCCGCGCAGCGCGCGCGTCGCGCCGGCACCGGGGCGGCTGGCTGCACTGCTCACGGCCGCGGTGGTCAGGGCAGGGCGACGGCTTCCATCATCGCGCGCACTTGCTCGATGCTGCCGCGGCCGGCCGCGGGCGCCGGCACCAGCCGGTGCGCGATGCACTGCGCGAGCACGGCCTGGACGTCGTCGGGCGCGGCGTAGTCGCGCCCGTCGATCAGCGCGCGCGCCTTGGCCGCGCGCAGCAGCGCGATGCCCGCGCGCGGGCTCAGACCCTCGACGAACCACTGGCCGCTGCGGGTCGCCGCGATCAGGGCCTGCAGATAGTCGAGCAGCGCCTCGGAGGCGTGCACCCGCAGCACCTGCTGCTGCGCGGCCAGCAGCGCCGCGGTGTCCATCACCGGCGGCAGGCGCTGCACGGCCTGGCGGCGGTCCTCGCCGGCGAGCAGGGTGCGCTCGCTGGCGCGGTCGGGGTAGCCCAGCGTGATGCGCATCAGGAAGCGGTCGAGCTGGCTCTCGGGCAGAGGGTAGGTGCCGAGCTGGTCGCCGGGGTTCTGGGTGGCGATCACGAAGAACGGCCGCGGCAGCGCGCGCGTCTCGTTCTCGACCGAGACCTGCTGCTCCTCCATCGCCTCGAGCAGCGCGCTCTGCGTCTTCGGGCCGGCGCGGTTGATCTCGTCGGCCAGCAGCACCTGCGTGAAGACCGGCCCCGGGTGGAAGACGAAGGCCTCGCGGCCGCGCTCGTAGACCGAGACGCCGCTGAGGTCGCTGGGCATCAGGTCGGCGGTGAACTGGACCCGGTTGAAAGCCAGCCCCAGCGACCTCGCCAGGGTGTGCGCCAGCGTGGTCTTGCCGACCCCGGGCACGTCCTCGATCAGCAGGTGGCCGCCGGCGAGCAGGCAGGCCACGCAGTCCTCGATCTGGCGGCGTTTGCCGACGACGATCGTGCTAATCTGATCGATCAGGCGCGCGAGCTGCAAAGCCAGCGGCGTGGCCGACGGGGGCGCCGTCTGCGACCGCGCGACACCTTCCAAAGAGACGACTTTCATGAATACCGCCTATTTCAGCCACCCGGAGTGTCGCGCCCATGACATGGGAGCGGGGCATCCGGAGTGTCCGCAGCGTCTGGACGCGATCGCCGACCACCTGCTGGCCACCGGGCTGGACGTCGCATTGGAGCATTTCGAGCCGCCGCTGGCCACGCTCGAGCAGTTGCAGCGTGCG
>Ga0208609_100620_pt1 | contig 12778 bp, 12 predicted proteins | sample SubbioR11_8A_Apr_FD_184813 | JGI IMG/M metagenome (GOLD analysis project Ga0208609, IMG submission 184813) | Serpentinite rock and fluid subsurface biosphere microbial communities from McLaughlin Reserve, California, USA - CR11_8A_Apr (SPAdes) | ecosystem: Environmental > Terrestrial > Deep...
GGGCCAGCGCGGCGTGCACGCAGCAGTAATCGAACTCGATGCCCTGCCCGATGCGGTTCGGCCCGCCGCCCAGTACCATGATTTTTTTGCGCTCGCTGGGCTCGGCCTCGCACTCTTGCTCGTAGCTAGAGTACAGGTAGGCGGTGGCGGTGGCGAACTCGGCCGCGCAGGTGTCCACCCGCTTATAGACCGGGCGCACGCCCAGGGCGTGGCGCTGCGCGCGCACGGCTTGCTCGTTGGTGTGCAGCAGCTTGGCTAGGCGGCGGTCGGAAAAGCCTTTTTGCTTGAGCGTGCGCAGCGTGTATTCGCCCAGGGCCGCCAGCGCGTTCGCGCCGTGTTCGGCGGTGTGCTTATCCAGCGTGAGCTCGATGCGCACGATGTCTTCGATCTGCACCAAAAACCAAGGGTCGATTTTGGTGAAGTGCTGCACCTCAGCCAGCGTCCAGCCGGCAGCGAAGGCGTCGCCCACGTACCAGATGCGCTCCGGCCCGGGCGCGCCCAGCTCGCGCTCGAGCGTCTCGCGGTCCTGGGTTTTCTCGTTCATGCCATCGACGCCGACTTCGAGCCCGCGCAGCGCCTTCTGGAAGCTCTCTTGGAAGGTGCGCCCGATCGCCATCACCTCGCCCACGGATTTCATCTGCGTCGTCAGGCGGCTGTCGGCGGTGGGGAATTTCTCGAAGGCAAAGCGCGGGATCTTGGTCACCACGTAGTCGATCGAGGGCTCGAACGAGGCCGGCGTGGCACCGCCGGTGATCTCGTTTTTCAGCTCGTCGAGGGTGTAGCCCACCGCCAGCTTGGCCGCCACCTTGGCGATCGGGAAGCCGGTGGCCTTCGAGGCCAGCGCCGAGGAGCGCGAGACGCGCGGGTTCATCTCGATCACCACCATGCGCCCGTCTTGCGGGTTGAGCGCGAACTGCACGTTGGAGCCGCCGGTATCGACCCCGATCTCGCGCAGCACCGCCAGGCTGGCGTTGCGCATGATCTGGTACTCTTTGTCGGTGAGGGTTTGCGCCGGGGCCACGGTGATCGAGTCGCCGGTGTGCACGCCCATCGGGTCCAGGTTTTCGATGGAGCAGATGATGATGCAGTTGTCGGCGCGGTCGCGCACCACCTCCATCTCGAACTCTTTCCAGCCCAGCAGCGATTCTTCGATCAACAGCTCGTTGGTGGGCGAGGCTTCCAGGCCGCGCTTGCAGATAGTCTCGAACTCTTCCGGGTTGTAGGCGATGCCGCCACCGCTGCCGCCCAGGGTGAAGCTGGGCCGGATCACGGTCGGGAAGCCCACCTGCTTTTGCACCTCCCAGGCCTCGGCCAGGCTGTGCGCAATGCCCGAGCGCGCCGAACCCAGGCCGATCTTGGTCATGGCGTCTTTGAACTTGAGCCGGTCTTCGGCCTTGTCGATGGCCTCGGGCGTGGCCCCGATCAGCTCCACCTCGTAGCGCGCCAGCACGCCCTGGCGCCACAGGTCGAGCGCGCAGTTGAGCGCGGTCTGGCCGCCCATGGTGGGCAGGATGGCGAAACCACCGGGGTGCAACTGCCGCTCTTTGGCGATGATTTTTTCCACCGTCTGCCAGGTGATGGGCTCGATGTAGGTGACATCCGCCGTGGCCGGGTCGGTCATGATGGTGGCCGGGTTGCTGTTGATCAGCACCACACGGTAGCCCTCCTCGCGCAAGGCCTTGCAGGCTTGCACGCCGGAGTAGTCGAACTCGCAGGCCTGGCCGATGACGATTGGGCCGGCGCCGATGATGAGGATGGTGTGCAGATCGGTGCGCTTGGGCATTATGTGTTCTCCTGGGCCATCAGCGCCGTGAAGCGGTCAAACAGGTGGGCGATGTCGTGCGGGCCGGGCGAGGCTTCGGGGTGGCCCTGGAAGCAAAAGGCGGGTCGGTCGGTGCGCTCCAGCCCCTGCACCGTGCCGTCGAACAGGCTGATGTGGGTCACGCGCAGGTGCGCGGGCAGCGATTCGCGCTCTACCGCAAAGCCGTGGTTCTGGCTGGTGATGCCCACGCGCCCACTGGCCAGCTCCTGCACCGGGTGGTTGGCCCCGTGGTGGCCGTGCGGCATTTTGTAGGTGCGCGCGCCGCTGGCCAGCGCCATGATCTGGTGCCCGAGGCAGATGCCGAAGGTGGGCAGGCCAGAGTCGATCAACGCGCGCGCGGCTTCGATGGCGTAGTCGCAGGGCTGCGGGTCGCCGGGGCCGTTGGAGAAAAACACACCGTCGGGGCGCAGCGCCAGCACCTGGGCGGCCGGGGTTTGGGCCGGCACCACGGTCACGCGGCAGCCGCGTTGCGCCAGCATGCGCAAGATGTTTTTCTTCACGCCAAAGTCATAGGCCACCACATGAAAACGCGGCGCGCTCAGCTCGCCATAACCGGGGCTGCCGTCGGCGCGCGCAAGCTGCCATTCGGTCTGCGTCCACTCATAGGGCTGCGCCGTGCTAACCACCCGCGCCAGATCCTGCCCGGCCATGCTGGGTGCGGCGCGGGCGGCGGCCAGGGCCTGGGCCGCGTGCGCGTCGGTGAGGGGCTGGCCGGCGGGCAGCGCGAGGATGGCGCCGTTTTGCGCCCCGCGCTGGCGCAGGATGCGCGTCAGGACGCGGGTGTCGATGCCCGCAATCGCCACCGTGCCCGCCGCTTGCAAATACTGCGAGAGCGAGGCGCTGGCGCGAAAATTCGAGTGCAGCAGCGGCAGGTCTTTGATGATCAGGCCAGCCGCATGAATGGCGTCGGACTCCACGTCTTCGGCGTTGACGCCGGTGTTGCCGATGTGCGGGTAGGTGAGCGTGACGAGCTGCTGGCGGTAGCTCGGGTCGGTAAGGATTTCCTGGTAGCCGGTGAGCGCGGTGTTGAACACCACCTCTCCGACGCTTAGTCCAGTGGCACCGATGGCGGTGCCGCGAAAGACCGTGCCGTCGGCAAGCGCGAGCAGGGCTGGGGCGGGTACGGGAAACACAGGACTCTCCAGTTCTAACCGCACCCTTTAGCCGCCGCGCCAGCACGCACATAGAGCGACTTGAGCAGAGGGTTTGAGCAGCCTTGAGCCGCCGGGTGCGTGGGGTTCGGGTAAACCTTGGAATTATAGCGTGGGGGGGGGGTGGATAGACAGGCAGGAGTGCGCGCCCAACGCAGCAATGTCCTCTTTGCACCAGCGATACAAAGATCATGGCTGCGTTTGCATCTGCATATCGCTCCAGGCCAGCACTTCAGTCACAATGGCTAGGGCCTGCGCAGCGGTCAACATATCGGCGGCTTCGTCGTCGCAGCGGTATTGCACGGCGTAGGGCGTCAACAAGCGCAAGTCGGCCTCGGCCACGCTGGGCGGGTGGCCTGCATCGACCAGTTGGCCGGCGAGCTCCTCCAGATCGTGCGTGCGCCGGTACTCCAGCGCGTGCAAGCACATGGCCGCCTTCAGGCCCTTTTCGGCCGCCTGCTGGGCGTGGAAGAAGGCCACCGCCACGCCCACTCCGGGTGCCGCCAGCAGAGCCAGCAGCGCGGCTTGGTCGCGTCTGGCTAGCCGCAGAAGGCGCACGGCCTCCTCACGCTGCGGCGTCATGCAGCACCCTGCCTTCCTTCTTGGCCCAGTAGGGCAGCGTGCCGGGCACCTGGCTGCGGCGCTCGAAATCTGGCCAGGCGAACAGCAGCAAATCCACGCCCACGCCAATACGGCCCAGCGCGGCCCTCAGGCGCAGGTACTCGCCAGCCTTGTCGGGCAACTCGGGCTCGATCACCACCAGGTCGAGGTCGGACGCCTCGCTGGCATCGCCACGGGCATAGGAGCCAATGACGATGACAGTGGCCGGTCGGGTGGCGGCTGAAGCGAGCCGTTCGGCGGCGCGGATGAGTTGTGCGGAGTCGAGCATGGTGTGCGGTCCTTGAGTCAGGGGCTTGCGTGACACCGTCGGCACGCATGAACGCGAGCAGAACCCCGGTTTAATGCCGTGTGTGCCAGTGCATCGAGCTCGTATGGTACGCCACCCAGACGCTTGACTGGCCACCTCACCCCCGCTGCACCGCACTGGCGTGCAGACAGATGGCGGCGGCGGCGGCGACGTTGAGCGATTCTTCGCCGCCGGGCTGGGCGATGCGCAGGTGCAAGCTGGCGGCGGCCAGCAGCTCGGGGCTGAGGCCCTGCCCTTCGTGGCCCAGCAGCCAGGCGCAGGGCCAAGGCAGCGTGGCCTGATGCAGCCACTGCCCTTGGTGCGAGCTGGTGGCCAGCAGCGGCAGTTGCAGCGCGGGCAAATCGGCCAGCGTGGCGGCTTCGACCAGGCGCAGCGCAAAGTGCGCCCCCATGCCGGCGCGCAGCACCTTGGGCGCCCACAGCGCCGCCGTGCCCTTGAGCGCCAGCACCTGCTCGAACCCGAAGGCGGCGGCGCTGCGCAGGATGGAGCCGACGTTGCCCGGGTCTTGCAAGCGGTCCAGCAGCACCGTGGGCCGCCCGGGCTCGGCTGCCACAGCGGCGGGCATGGGCCACAGAAAACCGACCGGCGCGCTCGAACCCAGGCTGCTCACGCTGGCCAGCAGGCTATCGGCCAGCGCCACGCGGCGCACGCTGGGGGGCAAGCCCCAAGCTTCGTCCCAGTGCGGGGCCGATTCGGCGCGCAGCAGCAGCGTCGGCAGGTGGCCGCGCGCCAGCAGGGCGCGGCACAGGTGCTCGCCTTCGAGCCAGACCAGGCCCAGCTCGCGGCCCGCGGCAGCGTCTTGCCCCAGCCGGCGCAGTTGCTTGACCAGCGCGTTGTCGCGCGAGCGGATGGTTTCGGTGCCGGTGTTCATGCTCGTGGCGGTGCGGGCGACCCTGCAACCAGAGCAGGTGGTTTGGCCCCGGCCGCATCGGCCAGCAGCGCCGCCACCGGGGCAAAGCCGCGCCGGTGCAGGGGCGTGGGGCCACAGCGTTGCAGCGTCTCCAGGTGCACCGCCGTGCCGTAGCCTTTGTGCCGATCAAAGCCGTAATCGGGGTACAAGGCGTGCCAGCCCTCGCACAGGCGGTCGCGCTGCACCTTGGCCACAATGGAGGCGGCGGCGATGGCTGCCACCCGGTCGTCGCCTTGCACCACGGCTTGCGCGGGCAGATCGAGGGCGGGCAGCCGGTTGCCATCGACCAGCACCAGCGCGGGGCGCAGCCGCAAACCCGCCACGGCGCGCTGCATCGCCAGCAAGGTGGCTTGCAAAATATTGAGGCGCTCGATTTCTTCTACGCTGGCCTGCGCCACCGAGCAGCACAGGGCGTGCTGCAGAATTTGCTGGTGCAAGTGCTCGCGCCGCTTCGGGCTCAGTTTTTTGGAGTCGCGCAAGCCCGCGATGGGTTTGCGCGGATCGAGCATCACGGCGGCGGCCAGCACCGGTCCGGCCAGCGGGCCGCGCCCGGCTTCATCCACCCCGGCCACCAAGCCCGGCGGGGCCCAACCCAGCGTGTAGGCATCACGCGGCGAGGATTTGCGCGATCGCATGGCTGGCTCGGGAGGGCATGTCTTGCCGCAGTTGCAGGTGCATCTCGGTAAAGCGCTGGCGCAACTGCGCCACCGCCGCCGGGTCGTCGAGCCAGGCCAGGGTGGCGCGCGCCAGCGCCTCGGGCTGCGCCTGATCTTGCAGCAGTTCGGGCACCAGGCTTTGCTGGCACAAAATGTTAGGCAGCCCGATCCAGGGCGTGCGCCGCTGCTGGTTCGCCACCCAGTACGAGAGCCACTGCATGCGGTAGGCAATCACCATGGGGCGCTTGTGCAGCGCGGTTTCGAGCGTGGCGGTGCCGCTGGCCACCAGCGCCACGTCGCAGGCCGCCTGCACCGTGTGCGCCTGGCCCAGCACCAGTTGCACCCTCTCCTCCATGCCGGTCGCGCGCAGCGCCTGCTGCAAGGCCGGGCGCAGGCCCTCGTGCGTGGGCAGCACGAAGCGCAACTGCGGGCGCTGCTGCGCCATCAGGCGCGCAGCGTGCAAAAAGGGCAAGGCCAGCGCGGCAATCTCGGCCACCCGGCTGCCGGGCAGCAGCGCCACCACGGTGTCGTCTGGCGCCAGCCCAAGGCGCTGGCGCGCGCCGGCCTGGTCGGGTTCGAGCGCGATCAGGTCGGCCACCGGATGCCCCACGAACGTGCCCTCGATGCCGTGGCGCTCCAGCAAAGCGGGCTCAAAGGGGAACAGGCACAGCACGTGGCGCACGCTGCGCCGGATGGCGTGCACGCGCCCGGGCCGCCAAGCCCAGATCGAGGGGCAGACCAGTTGGATCGCCGGGATGCCAGCGCGGTTCAGCTGGCGCTCCAGCGGCAGGTTGAAGTCGGAGGCATCGACGCCGAGGTACACGTCGGGGCGCTGGCGCAGCAGATCGGCCAAGAAGTGGCGCCGAATGGCGCTGATGCGCCGGTACGCCCACAGGCCCTCGACCAGCCCGCGCACGGTGAGCTCGTCGCAACTGTGGTGCGCCGCAAAGCCCTGCGCCTGCATCAGCGGCCCGCCGATGCCGCTGGCCTGCAAGCCGCTCCAGCGCTGGCGCATGCCGTGCAGCAGCAAGGCGGCGAGCTGGTCGCCGGAGCGCTCGGCGGCTGCCATGGCCACGCGCAAGCCCGCAACCGGCGGCGGCGGCGCGGGCACAGTCAGCACGGCAGCCACAGGCCCGCTCAGGCCAGCGTCTGCCGGATCACGGCGCAGACTTCGTCGATGGCCGCATCGCTCAGCTCGGGGTAGATCGGCAACGACAAGCAGCGCCGCGCCACCGATTCGGTGACTGGGAACGACTGCCCCGCCGCTTCGGCCGCAAACACCTTTTGCTGGTGCAGCGGCACCGGGTAGTAGATGGCGCTGGCGATCTGCGCCGCGCTCAGTGCCTGCTGCAGCGCGTCGCGGCGCTCGCACAGCAAGGTGTATTGGTGATAAACGTGCTGCCCGATGCCGTCCTCGAACGGGGTTTGCAGCGGCAAGCCCGCCAGCCCGGCCTGGTAGCGCTGCGCCACCCGGCGCCGCTGCTGGTTGTAGTGGTCGATGCGCGGCAGCTTGGCGCGCAGCACCACCGCCTGCAATTCATCGAGCCGGCTGTTGTAGCCGATGATGTCGTGGTAGTAGCGCACCTTGCTGCCGTGGTTGCGCAGCATGCGCAGCGTCTCGGCCAAGGCGTCGGACTGCGTGCTGACCATGCCGCCGTCGCCAAAACAGCCCAGGTTTTTGCTCGGGAAAAAGCTGAACGCCGACACATCGCCGATGGACCCGGTCATGCGCCCGGCCACCTTGGCGCCGAAGGACTGGGCGCAGTCTTCGATTAGGTGCAGGCCGTGCTGCTGCGCCAGGGCCTGCAGCGCCGCCATGTTGGCCGGCTGGCCGAACAGGTGCACCGGCAGCAGCGCCTTGGTGCGCGGCCCGATGGCAGCGGCCACCTGCGCCACGTCGAGGTTGAAGCTGCGCGGGTCGATATCCACGAACACCGTCTTGGCACCCACGTAGGCTATGGCCTCGGCGGTGGCGATGAACGTGAAAGGCGTGGTGATGACCTCGTCGCCCGGCCCCAGACCGAGCGCGCGCAGCGCCAGGTGCAGCGCGTCGGTGCCATTGGCGCAACTGATGGCGTGCTTGACGCCCAGATAGGCCGCCGCCTCGGCCTCGAAGGCCTGCACGTTGGGGCCAAGGATGAACTGGGTTGCCTCCAGCGCGGCCAGCAATGCCGGTTCCAGCTGGGGTTTGAGTTCGCGGTACTGGGTGGCCAGATCGACCATCGGGATGCGCATGGCAAGTCTTTCGGGAAGCAAAAATTCAGGAAATGAGTTCGGTCGCGGCGCTGATGCGCTGCACCGCTGCCAGCGCGCGGCGCCCGGCGCGGCCGCTGACCTTGGGCGCGCGCCCCTCGCGCACGCTGGCCACGAAATCGGTGATTTCGCTCAGCAGCGCGTCGGCTTCGCCAAACATCTGCATTTGGCGCTCGATCGCGTCTTCGGGGGCGGCCAGCGGGTCGGCGTCGGTGGCGCGGTAGCTGACCAGGTGCCGGGTGCCAAAATCGAGCGAGTGGCAGGCGCGGTGCTGGAACACGCGCATCTTGCGCTCGCTCTTGTTGCTCACGCGGCTGGCCGTTACGTTGGCGACGCAGCCGTTGGCAAAGCGGATGCGCGCATTGGCGATGTCGATATCTTGGGTGAGCACGCGCGCGCCGCTGCTATCGACGCTGACGATCTCGCTATCCACCAGCGACAAAATCAGATCGACGTCGTGGATCATCAGGTCGAGCAGCACGCTCACGTCGGTGGCGCGCGGCTTGAACGGGGCCAGCCGGGTGCTTTCGATGAAGCGCGGCCGGTCCAGCAGGGGCTCGAGCGCCAGCGCCACCGGGTTGAAGCGCTCCAGGTGCCCGACCGCCAGCACCAGGCCGCTGCGCTCGGCTTGCTCGATCATTTCGTCGGCCTGCTCCAGCGTGACGGCGATGGGTTTTTCCACCAGCACATGGGCCCCGGCGCGCAGAAAATCGAGCGTCACGGCATGGTGCGCCTGCGTCGGCACCACCACGCTCACCACATCGACCTGGCCGAGCAGCTCGCGGTAGTCGGCCACGGCGCGGCAGCCCAGCGGCTTGGCCACGGCCTGGGCCACCTCCAGCCGGCTGTCGGCCACCGCAACCAGCTCGCAGCCGGGCAGCTGGGCGTATTTTTGGGCGTGAAACTTGCCCAAGTACCCAACCCCGATCACGGCACAGCGCAGCGGCTTCATGCGCCTTCTCCTTTGCCCTCGGAGCCCTCAGCCGCTTCGCTGCGCGCGCGCCGGCGCACGATGCCGGGCTTGCCCACGCCAGCCAGAAAATCGCTCATCAGCGCCACATCTGAGGCGGCCTCGGGGTGCTGCGCGAGCAAGGCGGCGATGCGCGGCTGCGCTGCCTGCAGCGTCAGGTTTTCGCGGTACAGCGCCTTGTACATGGCGCGCACGGCGGCGATGCGCGCCGGGCTGAAGCCGCGCCGGCGCAGCCCTTCGGCGTTGACGTTGCGTGCCACCGCCGGCTGCCCTTGGCAGACCACGAACGGCGGCAAGTCGGCAAACAGCAGCGCGCACATGGCCGTGAAGCTGTGCGCGCCTAGGCGCAAAAACTGGCGCACCACGGTAAAGCCGCCCAAAATCACCCAGTCGCCCACCTGCACGTGGCCGGCGAGCTGGGCGTTGTTGGCAAACACCGTGTGGCTGCCCACTTGGCAGTCGTGCGCCAGGTGCACGTAGGCCATGAGCATGTTGTCGTCACCCACGCGGGTCACGCCGCGGCCGTTGGCGGTGCCGCGGTGCAGGGTGCAAAACTCGCGGATCACGTTGCGGTCGCCGATTTCGAGCCGGGTCGGCTCACCGGCGTATTTTTTGTCCTGCGGCGCCCCACCCAAGGCGGCGTAGCTGTGGATGGTGTTGTGCGCGCCGATGCGCGTGTGGCCCTCGAGCACGCAGTGGCTGCCGATGGCGCTGCCCTCCCCGATCTGCACGTGCGGGCCGATGAGGCTGTAGGCTCCGACTTGCACCGTGGGGTGCAGCTGCGCCGCCGGGTCGATGAGCGCGGTGGGGTGGATCAAACTCATGCGGCGCCTTCGCTGGCGATGCGGCGCATGGTGCACATCAGTTCGGCCTCGCAAGCCACCTCGTCGCCCACCCGGGCCACGCCCTTGAACTTGAAAATGCCGGCCTTGGAGCGCTCGAGCGTGACGTGCATGAGCAACTGGTCGCCCGGCTCCACCGGGCGCTTGAAGCGCGCGCCATCGACACCGGCGAAGTAATAGACTGAGTTTTCGTCCAGCTCCAGCCCCAGGGTGTCGAAGGTCAGCAGCGCCGCCGTTTGCGCCAGCGCCTCGAGCATCAGCACCCCCGGAAACACCGGCCGGTGCGGAAAATGCCCGGTGAACTGCGGCTCGTTCACGCTCACGTTTTTGAGCGCGCGGATGGAGCGGCCCTTTTCGATTTCCAGCACCCGGTCCACCAGCAAAAATGGGTAGCGGTGCGGCAGTTTTTTCAGAATTTGGTGGATGTCCATCAGGATTTTTTTTCAAGGACTTTGATGCGTTGCCGCAGCGCGTACAACTGGCGCAGCGTGGCAGCGTTTTTTTCCCAATTCGCATTGTCGTCGATCGGGAACGCGCCGCTGTACTGGCCCGGCTTGAGGATCGAGCGCGAGACCAAGGTGGCGGCGGTGATGTGCACGTGATCGACGATGCGCAAGTGCCCGAGCACCCCGGCTCCGCCGCCGAAGGTGCAGTGCGCGCCGATCTGGGCGCTGCCCGCCACCCCCACGCAGCCGGCCATGGCGGTGTGCGCGCCGATGCGCACGTTGTGGCCGATCTGGATCAGGTTGTCGAGCTTGACGCCGTCTTCGAGCACGGTGTCGTCGAGTGTGCCGCGGTCGATGCAGGTGTTGGCCCCGATTTCGACCTCGTCGCCAATGCGCACCGCGCCCAGTTGCTCGATCTTGAGCCAGCGCTCTTCGTGCGCGGCAAAGCCAAAGCCGTCGGCCCCGATCACCGCCCCGCTGTGCACGATGCAGCGCGCACCCAACGTGCAATCGTGGCCGATCACCACCTGCACCGCCAGCCGCGCCTGGGCGCCGATGCGCGCCCGCGCGCCGATCACGCAGTGGGCCCCGATCTCGCTGCCGGCGCCGATCTGCGCCCCGGCCTCGACCACCGCAAAGGCCCCTAGGCGCACCCCGGCAGCCAGTTCGGCGCTGGGGTGCACCCAAGCGCTGGGGTGGATGGAGGGCTCGGCGGGGTCGGCGGCAGCGCGCTGCGCCGCCAGCTGGCGCGAGCGCCACCACTGCGTCAGGCGGGCAAAGTAGGGGTAGGGCTGCGACGTCTCGATGCAGGGCCCGCGGGCGCTGGCGCGCGGCACCAACTCGGGCGGCACGATCAGCGCTGCGGCCTGCGTGCTCTCGATCGCCGCCGCGTGGCGCGCCTGCCCCACAAAGGCGAGCCGATCGGGCCCGGCGCTTTCGAGCGATGCCAAGCCAGCGATCGCGCGCGTGCCATCGCCATGCAAAACGCCGCCCAAGGCGGCGTGGATGTCGCAGAGCCGAAGCATCAGGTGCCGGTGCCGGGCGACCGCGCCTTTAGCGGGCGGGGGCAGCGGCCGGGGCTGCGGCTGGGGCGCTGTTCAGGCCAGCGATCACCTTGTCGGTGATGTCGTGGCGCGGGTGGATATAGACCGCCTCTTGGATGATGAGGTCGAAGCGCTCGGCCTCGGCGATCTGGCGGATGACGCGGTTGGCGCGCTCGATCACCTGCTGCAGCTCTTCGTTGCGGCGCAGGTTCAGGTCTTCTTGGAAAGCCTGGCGGCGGCGCTGGAAATCGCGCTCCATCTCGACCAGCTGGCGCTGGCGCGTGACGCGCTGGGCCTCGGACAGCGTGGGCGCTTCGCGCTCCAGGGCCTCGGAGGCCGTGCGCAACTGGGTGCCCAGCGTCTGCACCTCGCGTTCGCGGCGCGAAAACTCTTGCTGCAGCTTGGTTTGCGCCGCCCGGGCAGCGGCCGAGTCGCGCAGCACGCGATCCGTGTTCACAAAACCGACTTTGAAGTCTTGGGCGGTGACGGCGAAAGCGGCCGTGGCCAGCAGCAAGGCGGTAAAGAAGGTGCGCAACAGGTGGCTAGAGAAGGATTTCATCAGAACGTGGTACCAATCTGGAATTGAATGCTTTGTGGTTTGTCGTTGGCGAACTCGCGCAACGGCTGGGCATACGCGATTCTAAGCGGCCCGACCGGCGAGAGCCAGCTGATGCCAATTCCGGCCGAAGCGCGAAAATCGCTGAAGCGCGAGCGCCCACCGAAATCGTCCGAGACGTTGCCGATGTCGATGAAGCCAAACATGCGCAGCGTGCGGTCGTTGCCGGCGCCGGGGAAGGGGGCAATGAGCTCGGTGTTGAGCACCGCCATGCGCGAGCCGCCGATATAGGACAGGGTGCCGGGCTGGCCCTCGATCGCGCTGGTGCCACCCAAGGTGCCCTGCTGGAAGCCGCGCACCGAACCCAGACCGCCGCCAAAAAAGTTCTTGAACACCGGAAACGGCCGATCGCCCAAGCCGCGACCCCAGCCGGCTTCGGCGTTGAAGGCCAACGTCCACTGCGGATTGAGCGGAATAAACTGCTGGAACTGGCCGCTGGCGCGCACGTAACGGGTGTCGCCGGCGATGCCGAGCTCGCCATTGAAGCGCATCAGACGGCCCGAGGTCGGCACCAAGGCGCTGTCGCGGCTGTCGCGCGCCCAACCCACGGTGAGCGGCACCGAAATGGCCGAATCGCCAAAAGCGTTAATGAACTGGCGAAACGCCACTGGCAGGCCGGCGCCGGGCTCGATTCGGGTCTGCTCCACCCCTAAGCCAAAGAACACGGTGTCGGTCTCGGTGAAGGGGACACCAAAACGCACGCTGGTGCCGGCCGTGACCAGCCGATAGTCGCCCTCTTGCTCCGACAGCGGGCGGCTGGTGCGGTAGTACAGATCGAAGGCGCGCGAGACGCCGTCGGGCGTGAAGTACGGGTTGACGGTGCTGAGCAGCAGCTGGCGGTTGAAGTCGCTGGTGTTGAGGTTGAAGCTGAGCGAATGCCCGGTACCAAACACGTTTTCTTGGCGGATGCCGGCGGTGAGCGACAGCCGCTCGGCCTGCGAGAAGCCAGCACCGATCGACAGGCTGCCAGTGGCCCGCTCCTCGACCGCCACCACCAGATCGACCTGATCGGGCGCCCCCGGCACCTCGCGCGTATCGACCGTGACCTGGGTGAAGAAACCCAGCCGATCGACGCGGTCGCGCGACAGCCGGATGCGGTCGCCGTCGTACCAAGCCGATTCGAGCTGGCGGAACTCGCGCC
>Ga0208609_100626_pt1 | contig 12694 bp, 7 predicted proteins | sample SubbioR11_8A_Apr_FD_184813 | JGI IMG/M metagenome (GOLD analysis project Ga0208609, IMG submission 184813) | Serpentinite rock and fluid subsurface biosphere microbial communities from McLaughlin Reserve, California, USA - CR11_8A_Apr (SPAdes) | ecosystem: Environmental > Terrestrial > Deep...
GCCGCCGCCCGATGGACCCGCAGACGCTGATCCGCCAGACCATCCGCGCCGTGCCCGACTGGCCCGAGCCGGGCGTGATGTTTCGCGACATCACGCCGCTGCTGGCCACGCCGCGCGTCTTCCGGGTGCTGATCGACCAGTTCGTCCACCGCTACTTCGACGCCCGCCCCGACGCCATCGCCGGCCTCGACGCGCGCGGCTTCATCATCGGGGCGGTGGTCGCCTACGAGCTCAACGTCGGCTTCGTGCCGATCCGCAAGAAGGGCAAGCTGCCCTACGACACCGTCGCCGAGACCTACGAACTCGAGTACGGCAACGCCACCGTCGAGATGCACACCGACGCCGTCGCGCCCGGCGCGCGCGTCGTGCTGATCGACGACCTGATCGCCACCGGCGGCACGATGATGGCCGGCAAGCGCCTGCTCGAACGCCTGGGCGCCACCGTCATCGAAGGCGCGGCCATCGTCGACCTGCCCGAACTCGGCGGCTCGCGCCGCCTGCGCGAGGCCGGCCTGGCGGTCCACACCCTGGTCGACTTCGACGGCCACTGACACCCGCGCGGCGGCGGCGCGTCGCGCTGGCCAACGGGGTCGGGGCCGCGCACCGCTGATTAACCATGAAAACCGCAATCTATGGATTGCTTTTTGATGGTAATTTCGTGCCGTGATCGTCGCCCGCCCCCGTCTGCTGCAAGCGCTGCGCGCCGCGCTCGAACGTCGCCCGGTCGTGGTCCTGACCGGGCCGCGCCAGTGCGGCAAGACGACGCTTGCCCGCCAGTTGCTCGCGCCGGCGGCACCGACCTACTTCGATCTGGAGGACCCGCGCACCCATGCGCTCTTCGAAGAGCCCATGACGGCGCTCGAACCGCTCACCGGCCTGGTGGTGATCGACGAAGTGCAGCGGGCGCCGGACCTCTTTGCGCTTCTGCGCGTGCTCGCCGACCGGCGCCCGCTGCCGGCGCGCTTTCTCATCCTCGGCAGCGCGTCGGGGGCGCTGCTGCGCCAGAGCGCCGAGAGCCTCGCCGGCCGGGTCGAGCATCTGCGCATGGGCGGCTTCGCACTCGACGAGGTCGACCCGGGAGCCGCGGACGATCTGTGGCGCCGTGGCGGCTTCCCCGACAGCCTGCTGGCGCCCGACGAAGACCGCTCGCTCCACTGGCGGCGCAACTTCATCGACACCCTGGTCGAGCGCGACCTGCCGCAGTGGGGGGTGCGGGTTGCCGCCACCGCCATGCGCCGCTTCTGGACCATGGTCGCGCACTACCACGGCCAGGTGTGGAGCAACGCCGATCCGGCGCGCGCCCTGGGCGTGAGCGAGCCCACGGCGCGCCGCTACCTCGACCTGCTGACCGACGCCCTGGTGCTGCGCCAGTTGCCGCCGTGGCACGCCAACTTGCGCAAGCGGCAGGTCAAGTCGCCCAAGGTCTACGTGCGCGACACCGGGCTGCTGCACGAGCTGCTGGGCATCGAGGACCACCGCGCGCTGCTGCACCACCCCAAACTCGGGGCGTCTTGGGAGGGCTACGCCATCGAGCAGGTGCTGGCCACCGAAGCGCATACCGAGGCCGCGTTCTGGGCGACCCATCAGGGCGCCGAGATCGACCTGCTGCTGCACCGGCGCGGCAAGCTGTTCGGAGTCGAATGCAAGCGCGTGGACGCGCCGCGCATGACGCCCTCGATGCGCATCGCGCTCGCCGATCTGGGGCTCGAGCGCATCGCCGTGATCTACCCGGGAACCCGGCGCTACGCGCTGGCCGACCGGGTCGAAGCCGTGCCGCTGGCCACGCTGGCCGAGCCGGGGCGGTTGTTCGGGAAGTGAACCGTCGTTGCGCGACACCGCGGCGGACTGGCGCAGGGAGCGCACCCGCTTCGGACACCTGCTCGAATCCTTCGTCGTGCAGCAACCCGTGGCCCAGGCTGGGTCAGCCCCGGCAGTCATGGGCAGCCGTCAGGAAGCCGCGCGCCGGGCTTGCCAATCCGCGGCGTGAATGAATATCATCCATGTCGTGAAGACCCTGCCCCGCCTGGTCGATGACGCGCTCGCCGCGCGCCTGCGCGTGATGCCGGCGGTGGTGCTCACCGGTGCACGGCAGACCGGCAAGAGCACCCTGGTCGAAAAGCTCGTTCCGGGCGAACGGCGCTACCGCTCGCTCGACGACTTCGACGTGCGCGATGCGGCGCGCCGCGACCCCGAGGCCCTGCTGGGCGGCAACGATCCGCTCACGCTCGACGAGGTCCAGCGCGAGCCGGGCCTGCTGACCGCCGTGAAGCGGGCCATCGACCGCGACCGCCGGCCCGGGCGCTTCCTGCTCACCGGCTCGGCCAACCTGCTCCTGATGCGGCAGGTGTCGGAGTCGCTGGCCGGCCGCGCGAGCTACCTCACGCTCTGGCCCATGACCCGCCGCGAGCAGCTCGGGCTCGCACGCGCGGGGCGTTGGGACGAGCTGCTGGCCACGCCCGAGGCGCAGTGGCGCGACCTCTTGGCGGCCGGGGATGACGCCGAGGAAGACTGGCAGGCGCTCGCGCTGCGCGGCGGCTTTCCCACGCCGGCGCTGGAGCTCACGACGCCGGCCGACCGCGCCATCTGGTTCGACGGCTACGTGCGCACCTATCTCGAACGCGACCTGCAGGACCTCGCCTCGATCAGCGCGCTGCCGGACTTCCGCCGCCTGATGCAGGCCGCCTGCCTGCGCGTTGGGCAGATCCTCAACCAGACCGAGCTCGGCCGCGATGTCGGCCTGCCGCAGCCGACGGTCCACCGCTGGCTCAACCTGCTGGAGACCTCGTATCTGCTCGTGCGCCTGCCGGCCTACGCGGTGAACCGGACCAAGCGGCTCGTCAAGTCGCCCAGGATCTTCTGGGGCGACACCGGCGTCGCGCTGCGCCTCGGCTCATCAGCGCCAGCGGGCGCGCACCTCGAGAACCTGGTGCTGCACGACCTCGCCGCCTGGCGCGACGCGCGGGTGGACCGCGTGGAGCTCGCCTACTGGCGCACCACGATCGGCGAGGAAGTGGACTTCGTGATCGAGGCGGCCGGCAAGCTGCTGCCCATCGAGGTCAAGGCCACCGCGAAGCCGCGGCTGGCCGACTGCACGCACCTGCGCACCTTCCGGCAGGAGTACGGCCGCAAGGCGCGCGCCGGGCTGCTGCTGCACACTGGGCGCACGGTCGAGTGGCTCACCCCCGACGTGCTGGCCGTGCCGTGGTGGAGGGTGCTGTGACGAAGTGTTTCATGGGAGACGCGCTCAGGTTCCCCCATGCGCCGCCGCCGGAGTACGCTTGCATTTATGGAGGCAAGATCCACAATTGCAAGCATGATTCCCCGCCGACTCGTCTCCGACCTCACGTCGGCCCTGGTCGAAGCCCCGGCCACGGCGCTGCTCGGGCCGCGCCAGGTCGGCAAGACCACCCTGGCGCTCGAACTGGCCGCCACGCGGCCGGCGGTCTATCTCGATCTCGAGTCGCAAGCCGACCGGGCGAAGCTCTCGGAGCCGGAGCTGTACCTCGCGCAACACGCGGACAAGCTCGTCATCCTCGACGAGATCCAGCGCACGCCGCAGCTCTTTCGCAGCCTGCGCGGGCTCATCGATGCCGCCCGGCGGCGCGGGCAGGGCCAGGGTCGCTTCCTCGTGCTGGGCTCGGCGTCGATCGACCTGCTGAAGCAATCGAGCGAATCGCTCGCAGGACGCATCCGCTTCCTGGAACTCGCCCCGCTCGATGCCGGTGAGGTGGGCGGCGGGCGCCTCGACCCGCTCTGGCTGCGGGGCGTTTCCCGGACAGCCTGCTGGCGGATTCCGATGCCGCGAGCCTGCGCTGGCGCGTGGACTTCATCCGCACCTACCTCGAGCGCGACGTTGCGCAGCTCGGGCCGCGCATTCCCGCGGAGACCCTGCGCCGGCTCTGGACGATGCTCGCCCACAGCCAAGGCGGCCTGCTCAACGCCGCGGCGCTCGCGCGCGCGCTGGCCGTGGACGGCAAGACGGTCGCCGCCTACCTGGACCTGCTGGTCGACCTGCTCCTGGTGCGCCGCCTCGCGCCGTGGCACGGCAACACCCGCAAGCGCTTGGTCAAGTCGCCCAAGGTGTACGTCCGCGACAGCGGGCTGGTGCACGCACTGCTGGGGGTCGGCGACCGCGAGGCGCTGCTGGCCCACCCGGTGGCGGGCGCAAGCTGGGAGGGTCTGGCGATCGAGTCGCTGATCGCCGCCTCGCCGCGCGGCACCGGCGCGCATTTCTTCCGCAGCTCGGCCGGCGCCGAGATCGACCTGCTGCTGAAACCTCCCGGTCAGCGCATGCCCTGGGCGATCGAGATCAAGCGCGGGCTCGCGCCGAAGATCGAGCGGGGCTTCCATCTGGCCTGCGAGGCCGTGCAGCCGCAGCGGCGCCTGGTCGTCTACGGGGGCACCGAGCGCTTCCCGCTCTCGGCAAACGTCGAAGCGATCTCGCTCGTCGACTTGTGCGCAGAGCTCGCCGCGATCGGCCCCTCCCGGCCACCGGGCTTCGGTCTCGCGCAGCCGTGGCCGCGCGCCGGAGAATAGGCAATGGAACCGAGCCAACTCAACTGGATCGCCAACTTCATCTGGGGCATCGCCGACGACGTCCTGCGCGACCTCTATGTCCGCGGCAAGTACCGCGATGTCATCCTGCCGATGACGGTGCTGCGCCGCCTCGATGCCGTGCTCGAGCCCACCAAGCAGGCCGTGCTCGACATGAAGGCCGCGCTCGACCAGGCCGGGATCACCAATCAGGACCAGGCCCTGCGCCAGGCCGCCGGCCAGGCCTTCTACAACACCTCGCGGTTCACGCTGCGCGACCTGAAGGCCCGCGCCAGCCAGCAGCAGCTCAAGGCCGACTTCGAGGCCTACCTCGACGGCTTCTCGCCGAACGTGCAGGACATCCTCGAGAACTTCGAATTCCGCAACCAGATTCCGCGGCTCTCCAAGGCCGACGCGCTCGGCACGCTGATCGAGAAGCTGCTTGCGCCGGACATCAACCTCAGCCCCGACCCGGTGCCCAACGGCAACGGTTCGCTCAAGCACCCCGGCCTCGACAACCACGGCATGGGCACGGTGTTCGAGGAACTGGTCCGCCGCTTCAACGAGGAGAACAACGAAGAAGCCGGCGAACACTGGACGCCGCGCGACGCCGTGAAGCTCATGGCGAAGCTGCTCTTACTGCCGATCGCCGACGACATCGAATCCGGCACCTACCTCCTCTACGACGCCGCCTGCGGCACGGGCGGCATGCTGACCGTCGCCGAGGAAACGCTGCAGGAACTCGCCACGCAACACGGCAAGCAGGTCGCCACGCACCTCTACGGCCAGGAGATCAACGCCGAGACCTACGCCATCTGCAAGGCGGACCTGCTGCTCAAGGGCGAGGGCGACGCCGCGGACAACATCGTCGGCGGCCCGGAGCACTCCACGCTAGCCAACGACGCCTTCCCATCGCGCGAGTTCGACTTCTTGCTCAGCAATCCGCCCTACGGCAAGAGCTGGAAGTCAGATCTCGAACGCATGGGCGGCAAGGACGGCCTCAAGGACCCGCGCTTCGTGATCGAACACGCCGGCAACCCCGAGTACTCGCTCATCACCCGCTCGAGCGACGGCCAGATGCTGTTCCTGGCCAACATGTTGAGCAAGATGAAGCGCGGCACGAAGCTCGGCAGCCGCATCGCCGAAGTGCACAACGGCAGCTCGTTGTTCACCGGCGACGCCGGCCAGGGCGAGAGCAACATCCGCCGCTGGATCATCGAGAACGACTGGCTGGAAGCCATCGTCGCACTGCCGCTCAACATGTTCTACAACACCGGCATCGCCACCTACGTCTGGGTGCTCACCAACCGCAAGCCGGCCCATCGCCAAGGCACGGTGCAGCTCATCGACGCCACGCAGTGGTACAAGCCGCTGCGCAAGAATCTCGGCAAGAAGAACTGCGAGCTGTCGGACGAGGACATCGCGCGCATCTGCGAAGCGTTCCTCAAGTTCGAGGAAACCGAGCAGTCGAAGATCTTCCCGAACGCCGCCTTCGGCTATTGGAAGGTGACCGTCGAGCGCCCGTTGCGCCTGCAGGGCATCGACCCCGAGCGCGCCTACACGCCCAAAGAGATCAAGGCGTTGAAGGAGACCGCCGAGCGCGCAGAGGACGCGCCGCCGGTGATCCGCAAGATCCACAAGAAGGGCACGGCCGCCGACCGGCTGCGCGGACTGTTCGAGGCCACAATCAGCGGCAAGCCGGCTGTGGTCGAGTACGAACCCGACCCGGATCTCCGCGACACCGAGCAAGTGCCGTTGCTAGAGGAAGGCGGCATCGAGGCCTTCATACAGCGGGAAGTGCTGCCCCACGCTCCCGACGCGTGGTACGTGCCGGACAGCATCAAGACCGGCTACGAGATCAGCTTCAACCGTTACTTCTACAAGCCGCAGCCGCTGCGCACGCTGGAAGAGATCCGCGCGGACATTCTCGCGCTCGAGAAGGAGACCGAAGGATTGCTCGGCGAAATCATCGGGGGCCATCGCTGATGGCCGCCGTTCCTTCCTTCGCCGAAGCGCAAATCGAGGCGTTGGCGCGCCTGCTTGGTGAGTGCGGCCCCGGAACCGACATCAGTCGCGTTCTTCATGATCGAGGCTTAGTCGATAGCTCGGGAGAGTCGACTAAGTGGCGTCGCCTCTACTGGGTGTTCCTGGATTGCCAGAGACGTCACAGTTGCGCGAATCACGTCGTCGATTTCATTCGGGCGTACTTGACGCCCGCGCGCTTCGTCGGACGGAACGATGACTTTGAAGCTCACAGACGCGAACTGAACGCGATCCTCGCGTTCTCAGGGCTCGAGTACGGTGCTGACGGACAGTTCCGCCAGGTCGACGCGGCTGCGACGCTAGACGAAGCCGAGCGCCGAGTGCGGACGATCCGCGGCAAGTTTCAAGGTCGGCGGATGCATGCCGAGGTCCTGAAGTACTGCCGCACGGAACTCATGCAGGACAATTACTTCCACGCTGTGTTCGAAGCCGCCAAGGGTCTCGCCCAGCGGATCCGCGAAATGACCGGGGTTCAGGCGGACGGCGCCAACCTGATCGATCGCGTGTTCTCGATTGATCAGCCGCTCCTTGCGCTCAATCCGCTTCGGACGGAAACGGAGAAGTCGGAGCACAAGGGTTTCGCGGCGCTGCTGAAGGGTTGCTTCGCGGCGGTTCGGAATCCGCTCGCGCACGAGCCGAAGCTTCTGTGGGAAGGAGAGGATGACGCCGCCGATTACCTCTCGCTGATTTCGCTGCTGCACAGGAAGCTTGATCAGTGCGTACCGCCTGGTTCGACGGCCGACTCATGATCGACGGCCTCAAGCCCTACCCGGCGATGAAGGACTCCGGCGTGCCGTGGCTGGGGGAGGTGCCGGAGCGTTGGGAGGTGCAGCGACTTCGCAACTTGGCCGACATGCGCGTGAGCAATGTCGACAAGCACACGAAGGATGACGAGCAGCCCGTTCGCCTGTGCAACTACGTAGACGTCTACAAGAACGACTACATCAGGCCGAGTATGAGTCTGATGCGGGCCACGGCGACGAAGGAAGAGATCGAGCGCTTCCGGTTGGCCGAAGGTGACGTGCTCATCACCAAAGACTCCGAAGCCTGGAACGATATCGGTGTGCCCGCGCTAGTACGCGCGTCCGCCGATGACCTCGTCAGCGGCTACCACTTGGCGCTACTTCGGCCGTTCCGGGAACGAATCGCCGGCGAGTTCCTCTTTCGTTCTCTCCAGAGCACAGGCGTCCAGTACCAGTTCCACGTTGAGGCCAACGGCGTCACCCGATACGGGCTCTCACATGCCGCGATAAAGTCTGTGTGGCTGCCGGCACCGCCCGTCTCCGAGCAAGCCGCCATCGTCCGTTTCCTCGACCACGCGGACCGGCGGATTCGGCGATACATCCGCGCCAAGCAGAAGTTGATCAAACTGCTGGAGGAGCAGAAGCAGGCCATCATCCACCGCGCCGTCACCCGCGGCCTCGACCCCAACGTCCGCCTCAAGCCCTCCGGCGTGGAATGGCTGGGGGATATGCCGCAGGATTGGGTTGTGGCTAGTCTGCGATTTCGCTACGAGCAGTGTCTCGGCAAAATGGTTGATGCGAAGAGCGTCACCAACACCCGACTCCTACCGTACCTTCGGAACGTGGACGTGCAGTGGGATCGAATCAACACTGAAGATCTTCCCCGAATAGACATTGGACAGCGGGAGCACGAACGATTTACCGTTCGAAGCGGCGACTTGCTGGTCTGTGAAGGGCGTCATCTTGGCCGTGCTGCAATCTGGCGTGGCGAGCTGGCGGTTTGCGCCTTTCAGAAGGCTCTCCATCGGTTGCGTGCACGAGAACCCCGGACCGACCTGCCGCGGTATCTCTACTATTGCCTCTATGTCGTTCACTTTCAGGATGCATTCGGTGCCAGTTCGAGCGACAACAGCATTCCTCACCTAACGGGTGAGATGCTACGGGCGTTCAAGTTCCCCTTCCCCCCGCTGTCAGAACAAGCGGCAATCGCCGCGCATCTCGATGCGGCGTGTTCGAGTCTCAATCGGGCACAGACTGCTCTGGACCGTGCGATCGAAGCGATGCGCGAGTACCGCACCCGCCTGATCGCCGACGTCGTCACCGGCAAGCTCGACGTACGCGCGGCGGCTGCGCGGTTGCCCGAGGAGGCCGAGGAGCCCGAGCTGCTCGACGAAGCCGAGGTCGAGGTCGAGGGCGATGCCGGAGAAAGCGACGCCGGTGACGGCGACGGCGTACCCGAGGAGGCCGAGGCGTGAGCGAGCGCGTGCGGATCGCGCTCATCGATCGGCTGCGCGCGCTGCCGACCGAGACGGAATGGTTCGAGCTCAAGCGCAACCGGTACGAGCCGCAGCAGCTCGGCGAGTACCTGTCCGCGCTCGCCAACGCGGCCTGCCTGTCCGGTCAGCCGCGCGGCTATCTGGTGTTCGGCATCGACGACGCCGCGCACGAGGTGGTCGGCACGGACTTCGATCCCTATGCGACGAAAGCCAAGGGCAATCAGGACCTGTTGCCATGGCTGGCCGCGGGGCTGCGGCCAAACACCGGCTTCGAGCCTCACGTCGTCGCGCATCCCGACGGCCGCGTCGTCCTGTTCGAGATCGGGCCCGCCAACGGCGAGCCGGTCGGGTTCTACGGCTCGCCCTACATTCGCGTCGGCACCAGCAAGACCGAACTCGGCAAGCACCCGGAGAAGGCCCGCGCGCTCTGGACGCGGGGCAGCGACTGGTCCGCGGAGGTGTGCGCTGCGGCATCGCCGGCGGACCTGGACCCGGACGCCGTAGCCAAGGCGCGCGAGCAGTTCGTGGTCAAACATCCCGGCCAGGCCGCCACCGTCACCGGCTGGGACGACACGACCTTCCTGAACAAGGGCCGCGTCCTGAAGCAAGGGGCCGTGACGAACGCGGCGCTGTTACTCCTCGGGCGCCCCGAGTCGGCGACCCTGCTGTCGCCGGCAGTGGCCAAGATCTCGTGGATTCTCAAGGACGCGAGCAACCGCGAGCTCGATTACGAGCACTTCGGGCCTCCGTTCCTGCTCGCTGGCGACCGGCTGCTCAAGCGCATCCGCAATCTCATCGTGCGTGCGCTGCCCAGCGGCACGCTGTTTCCGCAGGAGATCGCGCAGTACGACCCCTGGGTGATCCGCGAGGCGCTGCACAACGCCGTTGCCCATCAGGATTACCGCCGCCACGGGCGCATCACCGTGGTCGAGTTCCCCGACCGGGTGCTGGTCACGAATGTCGGTGACTTTCTGCCCGGCGACGTCGAGACGGTAATTCGCCAGGACGCGCCGCAGGCTCTCTACCGCAATCCGTTCCTCGCCGATGCGATGGTCGAGCTGAACCTGATCGACACCCAGGGCGGCGGCATCAAGCGCATGTTCGAGACTCAGCGACGGCGCTGGTTCCCGCTGCCGGACTACGACCTGAGCGCGCCGGGTCAGGTGGCGGTGAGTCTGAGCGGCCGGATCCTGGACGAGCGCTACACGCGCCTGTTGATGGAGCGAACCGACCTCGACCTTGGGCAGGTGATGCTGCTCGATCGGGTGCAGAAGGGGCAGCGAATCGATCGTGACGAGCACCGACTGCTGAAGTCTTCGGGCCTCGTCGAAGGCCGCTATCCGAACGTGATCGTGGCGAGTGCGGTGGCGCGGGCGGCCGGCGAGGCGGACCGCCACATCCGCGAGCGCGGCTTCGACAAGCGGTACTACCTCGATCTCATTCTGGCTTTGGTGCGCGAGCACCAGCCGGTAGATCGGAAGGACGTGGATCAGCTCCTGCTCACCAAGCTGCCGGACCGCCTCTCGCAGGAGCAGAAGCTCCGCAAAGTCCACAACCTGCTGCAGGAGCTGCGCCGATCCGGCCTGATCGACAACCGCGGCAGTCGGTCGAAGCCCCAGTGGGCGGCCGTCGAGTCGACCCCGACCGAGGACGCGCGATGACTTGGCAAAGACATTCGGGTGGAAACGCAGGCCACGGCCACCTTGGCGGTGAGAAAGTCATTCGCAACCAGGCGCCTACGGCTTTGCTAGGAGTTGGCCCGATCCCTTTGTCTAGCAAAGGTTTTAGCAAAGGATCGAGCAAAGACCCGATCCGGGGGCGGGTCCGATGACCAGCGACACCTCCGAGCGCGGCCTCGAACGCCTGATCTGCACGGCGCTGACCGGCGCGCCCTGCGACCCGGGCGTGCCGGCCAACATGGTGCAGCAGCGCCCGGCGACCTACGCCGCCGGCTGGATCTGCGGTGCAGCGGAGGAGTACGACCGCGAGTACTGCGTGGACCTCGCGCAGCTTGCAGCCTTCCTGCGCGAGACGCAGCCGGCGGTCTGCGAGGCGCTGGACCTCGGCCAGGACGGGCCGACACGGCGCAAGTTCCTGGCGCGGCTGCAGGGCGAGGTGAGCAAGCGCGGCACCATCGACCTGCTGCGCCATGGGCTCAAACACGGGCCGCACCACATCGACATGTTCTACGGCACGCCGTCGCCGGGCAACGCCAAGGCCGCCGAGCGCTACGCCGCCAACCGCTTCAGCGTCACGCGGCAACTGCGCTACAGCCGCGACGAGACGCAGCGCGCGCTCGATCTGGAGCTGTTCATCACCGGGCTGCCGGTCGCCACCTTCGAGCTGAAGAACAGCCTGACCAAGCAGACCGTGGAAGACGCCGTCCAGCAGTACCAGCGCGACCGCGACCCGCGCGAGAAGCTCTTCGAGTTCGGCCGCTGCGTGGTGCACTTCGCGGTGGACGACCACGAGGTGCGCTTCTGCACGCACCTCAAGGGCAAGGGCTCGTGGTTCCTGCCGTTCAACCTGGGCTGGAGGGACGGCGCCGGCAACCCGCCCAACCCGAACGGGCTCAAGACCGACTACCTCTGGAAGCGCGTCCTGACCCGCGCGGGCCTGACGGACATCCTCGAGAACTACGCGCAGGTCGTCCAGACCCGGGACGAAAAGACCGGCAGGAAGAAGGCGCTGCAGATCTGGCCGCGCCATCACCAGCTCGACGTGGTGCGCCGGCTGCTTGCCGACGCGCGGGCGAACGGCGCGGGCCGGCGGTATCTGATCCAGCACTCGGCGGGCAGCGGCAAGTCGAACTCGATTGCCTGGCTGGCGCACCAGCTCATCGGCCTCGCGCAGGACGCGGCGACGCTGTTCGACTCGATCATCGTCGTCACCGACCGGCGCATCCTCGACCAGCAGATCCGCGACACGATCAAGCAGTTCGCGCAGGTCGGCGCGACGGTGGGGCACGCCGAGCACTCGGGCGACCTGCGCTTGTTTCTGGCCGAAGGCAAGAAGATCATCGTCTCCACGGTGCAGAAGTTCCCGTTCATCCTCGACGAGATCGGCGCCGAGCATCGCGGGCGGCGCTTCGCCATCGTCATCGACGAGGCGCATTCGAGCCAGGGCGGGCGCACGTCGGCGGCGGTGTCGATGGCGCTCTCTCCGGGTGGAGTCACGGACGAAGACGAGTCGCTGGAAGACAGGATCAACCGGCTGATGGAAGCCAGGAAGCTGCCGCCCAACGCCAGCTACTTCGCCTTCACCGCCACGCCGAAGAACAAGACTCTGGAGATCTTCGGCCAGCCCGATCCGCAGGCCGACGGCACGGTGAAGCACCGGCCGTTCCACAGCTACACGATGAAGCAGGCAATCCAGGAGGGCTTCATCCTGGACGTGCTCGAGCACTACACGCCGGTCGACAGCTACTACAAGCTCGTCAAGAAGGTCGAGGGCGACCCGGAGTTCGACACCAAGCGGGCAAGGAAGAAGCTGCGCCGCTACGTCGAAAGCCACGACCACGCGATCCGGCTCAAGGCCGAGATCATGGTGGACCACTTCCACGAGCAGGTGCTGGCGTTGAACAAGATCGGCGGCGAGGCGCGCGCGATGGTGGTGACGAGTGGCATCGAACGCGCGATCCAGTATTTCCACGCCGTGCGCGACTACCTGGTCGAGCGCAAGAGCCGCTACCAGCCGATCGTCGCCTTCTCGGCCGAGCACGAGTACGGCGGCGCCAAGGTGACCGAAGCCGCGCTCAACGGCTTTCCGTCGAGTCAGATCGCCGACAGGGTCCGGCAGGACCCGTACCGCTTCCTGATCTGCGCCGACAAGTTCCAGACCGGCTACGACGAGCCGCTGCTGCACACGATGTATGGCCTT
>Ga0208609_100630_pt1 | contig 12604 bp, 9 predicted proteins | sample SubbioR11_8A_Apr_FD_184813 | JGI IMG/M metagenome (GOLD analysis project Ga0208609, IMG submission 184813) | Serpentinite rock and fluid subsurface biosphere microbial communities from McLaughlin Reserve, California, USA - CR11_8A_Apr (SPAdes) | ecosystem: Environmental > Terrestrial > Deep...
AAGGAGCTGATAGTAGGAGGCTTCGCCCGATAATTTCGTCATCAGCTTGGCAGTATACAGGACGCTCCCCTAAAGAGAGTATTGCCCAATGCCAGCGCGTCTGAGGTAGATTGTTACTGTGATGGCACAGAAGACTGAGCACCCTGTCGAGAGCACCCCTCTCAGATTTAGCGGCCACCAGACGTTTCCCCTCAGATATCCTTGGCTTTCCAAGGCGGTTCAGGCGTCTTTGGCAAAGCGCCGCGGCTATGCGGAGTGCCATCTACGCACCATTTAGAGAGGAGGAGGTAGCCCTGTCAGATTATCGGGTTTTTGCAGGCTCGTACGAGCAGGTCGGGTACTTTCTGGAGGAGGTTTACCAGAAGAAGCGGATTCATTCGGCGTTTGATTATCTGACGCCGGTGGAGTTTGAAGCGGGGTGTCGCCAGGCTAAAGTCGGGGGTGGAGTTTTTGCTAAGACAGGGGTACAATGCGTCCAACTTTGGCGCTCTACTACACCTCGGAACTCAGATCTGCGCGTTGGTTGTTGGGTGGAATGGTGGATGCTCGAGCGCTCGGCTTGGCGGGTTGGGAGGGCTCGAACCAACTTGCACTGGGGTCAATTGACCACTCCGAAGTTGGCATCTTGGTTATACTTTGATGAGAGGTTTGTGGAGTATATGATGCTTCGTCCGTTTGAGTCCCTAATCTTAACTGGCCTTTTTGGCAAGTGGGTTGCCTGAAATTCCATGTCCTCACTCGGGACGTACGCTGATAGACCTTTGCCGGAAGAGTGGCTGCCCGTTCTCCGCCGGTTGAGGCCATGCAGTTTCCAGCTTAAGCGTCCGAAAGCACCGTCGCCAGCAAAGCTAATAGGCGTTGCTCTGGAGCCACTTGACGAACGTGAACAATATGTTGTTTTCGCTCGGTTCGGTCATGGCAAGACGCTCGAGCAGATAGGCGAATCGTTTGATATAACGAGAGAGCGTGTTAGGCAGATTGAAAAGAAGGCCTTGAAAAAGATCGGCTCCTTTGCCCCTGGGTTCTTTGATGTACTAAACACTTTTCTTGAACAGATAGGACGCTCTGGATTCATTGTTGCCGACCTGGATGATGGCCGATCCCAACGTTTTGTGAATGCTACTCCGGCAGAGTTGTGGCTTTGCTGCCTTAAAATCTATGTAAAAGTAACGAGCAAGCCTGTGGCTACCGCGCCAATTAAGATAGGTAGTTGGATTACGTACCACCCAAGGCGGGTTAAAACCAGATCGTTAAAACTTTACTTGGAGGAGAAGTGCCGTTTTATTGCTCTGGAACAGGCAGCTCGACATTTAGATATCGAAGCGTACGATCTTGCACACGGGTGGTCGTTTTTCGAAGACATTTACTTGACAGCCGGTGGGTTACTTGGCTCGTGTAGCTGGTCGATACTTTCGTTCATGGAAGCGGCAGCCTGGGAATTAGCTCAAGAGGGCTTTACGGAATGGCACTTCAGCCAAATGGCGAAGGCCCTGAAATTTGTTTATCCAGAACGTTTTTCCCAGATCATCAATAGAAATGTTGCTGCCGCACTCTCCAGACCGGACTCTACAGCATTCCAACTTACAGGGCAAAAAGGGCGGTGGCAGTTAAAAGAGCTTGGAGATGGCTATAAAAGCAATAGGGAAGCCACTATAGCCGTCCTGAGAAAGAGTGGAATAGCGCTGCATTACACATCAATTCATAAACGACTGAAGCGCTCCGTTAGGTTGGGTACAGTTTGCGCTCTTCTGGAGCGTGACAATGCCTTCAAAGGTTATGGTGACGGTATTTATGGCTTAGCAAATCAAGATCGCTCGTGCAAAGGCAGTTTTAACGATTCCAATGAGTCAAGTGAAAGCGATTTGCTGAATTTCTTGTCGGGGATATTAGCTAGCTCTAGGCATCCGCTGGAAAAAGCCATGAATGAGGAAGGACCCCTTCACGAGGCTCGGCCCAAGACTTATGAAGGGCTAACTAAAGAGGGCACTCTCCACGGTTCGGCCCCCGAAAACTTGCGGGAGCGCATATTGAATGTTCTTCAAGTTGCCGAGCGACCGTTGCGGTCGCGCGAAATTGCACAGAGGCTTGGCCAGGACAGGAAAATTGTAAGTCAATACCTCCACTACGATCTGAAATTAAACGGTGTCGTCACGCAGGATAGCCAACATGGCTGGTTCCTTACAAGCAATCATCAAAGATCTTTATGAGTTTGCGCATCCTTACCTTTCTTCCTATCTTGGATACCCCCGGCCATGACATCATTACCGACTTCTTTGGACCGGCGCTTAGCGCCTCAATGCGATACGACCGAGGGGTGGGTTACTTCAGCGCCGGCTGGCTTAGACTTGCTGCCAAGGGCATGAGCGTGTTTGCACGCAACAGCGGCAAAGCTCGTTGGATTACCAGCCCTATTCTTGATCCAGATGACTGGGAGGCAATGTTGAGCGGTGTTGAAGCCAAGCAGAACAAAGCGTTGCTAAACGCGGTTCAAAGAAATATCGCTGATTTGAAAACAGAGCTAGAAGAGTCTACTCGCTCCGCACTCGCGTGGCTGATCACCGACGGCATTCTCGATTTCAAGTTGGCTGTTCCTCGAGACAACCTTTCCCGCGGCGAGTTTCACGCCAAGTTCGGTATCTTCACGGATGCAGAAGGAAATCAGGTAAGCTTTCACGGCTCTTACAACGACAGCATTCAGGGCAATCTCAACTATGAGACCTTCAGTGTATTTTGCTCGTGGGAAGAACATAAGCTTCCCTACGTCCAGGCCTCCGTCAGCCGCTTTGAACGCCTCTGGAATAACGACGACACCAACTTTAGGGTGTATGACTTGCCGGAAGCGGCACGTGAACAGATCCTGAAACTTCGCACCCAGGATCGACCCTATCCAAATCCCAAAACCGATGAATCTCCCAAAGGGGCAATCAAGAAACAGCGAACGCTAGCGGTTCCCCAACTCTCCCAAAAGCTTCAGCTCCGCGATTATCAGCTTGAAGCGATTAAGGCATGGTTCGACCACCATTGCCATGGCCTGCTGGAAATGGCGACCGGCACCGGCAAAACGATTACCTCTCTCGCGGCGACCGTCGAGCTGTTTGAGCGGGAAAAGAGGCTGGCGGTTATTATCTCCGTGCCTTATCAACATTTGGTCGATCAATGGTGCGAAGAGGCTCGAGCCTTCGGTTATCAACCCATTCTTGCCTATAAGAGCAAGCAACTGTGGATAGACGATCTTAGTCATCAGATTCTGGACTTCAACGCAGGCCACCGCAGCTTCATTTCAGTCATTACCACCCACACGACGTTTGCCAGCCCTGATTTTCAGCAGACCATTGCACGGATTGATGGCCCATCCCTCATGCTTGCCGATGAAGCGCATCATTTGGGTGCCGAGCGTAGTCGAATGGCATATCCGCATCATGTGCCTTTTCGGCTTGCGCTCTCCGCTACGCCCGACCGGTGGTTCGATGATGTAGGCACGGCGGCCTTGCGTGACTATTTTGGCGAAACAGTCTTTGCCTTTCCGCTCGAAAAGGCTATCGGTGTAAGCTTGACGCCCTATTACTACTATCCGCATCTGGTTCCGCTTACTGATGATGAGATGGAGCAGTACGAAGGGCTGACGGAAAAGATCGCCAAGCTCATGAGTTGGGAAGAAGAAAGGGGCCAGGAACAACTGAAATTTCTCCTCATCAAGCGTGCCAACCTGCTCAACAAGGCTGAGGGCAAGCTCGATGTCCTTGATCGACTTATCGATGAGCAAAAACGTATCACCCACACGCTCTTCTACTGCGCCCCAGGGCAAATAGACGACGTCCTTCGCTTGGTCGGGTGGGAAAAGCGCATTTTGGCGCACCGCTTCACCGCTGAAGAAAGTACGGGCGAGCGCCAGCAGCTCCTGAGCAGATTTGCCAGTGGTGATCTTGACGCCCTGGTTGCCATGAAGTGTCTGGATGAAGGAGTTGACGTGCCTAGCACACACATGGTCTTTTTCCTTGCCAGTAGCAGCAACCCTCGTGAATTTATTCAACGGCGTGGCCGTGTCTTGCGAAAATCGCCAGGTAAAGAGTTCTCGATCCTTCATGATTTGATTGCTGCGCCCCCAAGCAAACGGCGGATATCAAATTCTCCCGCCTTCGCTGCCGAACAAGGTATCATTCGGCGAGAGCTTCAACGGTTCAAGGAATTTGCGAACCTGGCTCAGAACAAGTACGAGGCGGTTGACGTGATCTGGGAGCTTGCCAAACGCTATGGTGTACTCGATTTCTAATAGGAGCGGGCTGTGAAAGAAGCGCTCCGCGAACTGTTCAAGGACTGCGATCCTGCCGTGCGAGAGATTATCACTAAGGTACTGCGGCTCGAGCAGGAAAAGATCTCCGTGGAACGCCCTCGAGTCAAGGAGGATATCGAACGGATTATCGAAGCCGTGACGCGACAGGAACTCGAGCGCAACGTATCAGAAGGCGATCACGCATGAAACTTGACCACATCACGCTCCAGAACTTCAGGCAGTACCACGGTCAGCACCGCCTTGCCTTTGCTCGCGACGAGGAACGCCGTGTAACCATCATTCATGGTGTGAACGGAGCCGGAAAGACCTCGTTGTTCCTGGCGATCAACTGGTGCCTTTATGGCAAGATGACCGATAACGTCCGCGTCGTCGACAATGTCGGTGAACTCGTCAGCAAGGAAGCCGTTGCACAGGCTCGTCCAGGAGGGACCGTAGGAACGTCGGTGGAGCTGAGGTTCCTTCACGATGGTCACCGCTTCCTCGTTCGGCGGGCAATCCAAGGCAAAAGGCTACAGGACGGTTCTCTCCAACTACCGGATAGCGACGAATTTATCATGATGCGAACAGGCAGTGATGGACAGACCAAGCCTGTCGACAACCCCATTGGCACGATGAATGCCATCCTACCCGTAAACGTGCGGGAATACTTTCTCTTCGATGGAGAAAAAATTGATAATTTCGCAAAGCCCGAGTCCTCGAGCCAAGTGAAAGATGCAATTTATCTTGTGTTGAAGCTTGAAGTCCTCGATCGCGCTGCCAAACACTTAGAAGATGCGGCAAAAGAATACCGCAAGGAACTTCGGCAGAACTCTGGGGGTGAGCTCCGTGCTTTGGTTGAAAAGGAAGAGGTAGGTCGAGAAGAACGTGACAAGCACGTGGCACGGAAGGCTGAACTTGATTTACAAATCAAGCTAGCCCGCAAACAGATCGCCGATATTGACCAGCGCTTGCGCGATGCCCAGGCGACAAAGCTGCTTCAAAAACGAAGGGATCAGCTTACACAGGACCTGGAGCACAGGCGCAGCGAGCTTGAACGCACCATCAACCAGATTCGTGACCTCGCCACCAGCGGCTACGCCTTGGTGGTCCGAGACGCAGTAGATAAGGCAATGGCGATTCTCGACGCCGCACGAGAACGAGGTGAAATTCCAAGCCACATACGCCAGCAGTTTGTCCAGGACCTTATCGCGCAGATGCAGTGCATTTGCGGGCGCCCCATCAACGATGGCAGCTCAGAACACCAGCGCCTTGTCAACCTCATGCAGAAGAGTATTCCCAGTTCGTTGGAAAACGATGTCATCAACACTACGGCAGCGTTAGGCACCTTTGAGGAACGTAACAAACGTCATAAGCAAGATTTGGAAGAAACCGGTAAGCGACGGGTTGAGCTTCTTACTGAAATTGACGGACTTGAGGGCCAGCTTAGCGACGTGCGTAGGCAACTCAAAGACTCTCCATCCGAAGAACTCAGCAGGCTTGAGGACAAACGCGAGAGTATCGAAGCGGACATATCAAGCTACACCCTCGAGATCGGTTCACTCAACACCAAGATTGAGAGGCTCAATCACGACATCACCCAGCTGAACGCACAGATTGCAAAGGCCCGCAAGGAAGAATCCAGGCTTCAGTTCTTAAGCAAAAAGCTCGAGCTTACCCAGCAATCCGCTGATGCTATCAGGAAGATCTATAACGTCTTTGCCGACACCATGCGCCAGCGCATCGAGGAGAAAACCAAAGAGATCTTCAAGCAGCTTGTCTGGAAGGATAGCCACTTCCAAGATGTGCGCCTCGATCAGGACTTCAACCTCGAGGTCATCGACCGTTACGGCAAGCCCATGAGGCCCGAACTATCGGCAGGCGAACGCCAGGTGTTAAGCCTCTCCTTCATTACTGCTATGTCCCGCGTCAGCGATGAAGAAGCTCCCCTTGTCATGGACACCCCCTTTGGTCGCCTTTCTTCACACCACCGCGACACCATCACCAGGCACCTCCCGCAACTCGCGGATCAGCTTGTCCTGTTCGTGACCGATGAAGAACTCCGCGATAAGGCGCGCGAAAACCTTGAAAACCGCATCGGAGCGGAATACCGGCTCGAGTTCAACCCCAACACAAGTTGCACGGAAATCGTAGAGGTACGCTGATGCAAGACGACGCAACCAGCCGCGATGGCGTTTACATTGAAGAGGCCGTACACGAAATCTACCGACAGCTTTCCGAAGGCAACGATCCCGAAACTGTGCCCTTCAAAACCATGAAGGACATATTCATGTGGGCGGCCAGCTTAGGCTACCGGATGGGCGAGCGCCGACCCCTCACCGGCCAGCGCGTGATGATCTTTAGATGGGCGCAGTTCTCGAATCAGGTCGATGTGCCTTTAATCAAAGGCATGGCGATTTCGGACAGTAGTCAGGTTGGCATTCTAGTAAGTCAGAACAATATACTAACTGCTGTAGAAGAGTATGCCAATGCTGGAATTCATGAACTAAGAGCCAGTTTGATGGATGAGCATGGACAACCTTTGTGGAATCTAAATGGGTTGCTCACATAAGTAAGATGTGCGAGGTCTATGCCCCTGGAGGTATTTTCGTGCAGCACCTTTCCGGTACGGAATTGGAAGAAAAGGTATAATCATGTCCGACACTCCGAGCAAACTTGCTTCCATTTTCGAGCTGCTTAGGCTTAGCGATATCTATAGGGAGATTTGCGATCTCTACTTACAGCAGAAACGCCCTTGGGTGATCGGGTACAGTGGAGGGAAAGACTCCACAACAGCGCTTCAACTTATTTGGAAAGCGCTCGAGCGCCTTTCAATAGAGGAGCGCAACAGGTACCCGGTTTACGTCATCGCCTCCGACACTAAGGTTGAAACGCCAGTTATCGTCGATTACATTGATAAGACACTGGAGCGCATCAATATGGCTGCCGAAACCTCCCAAATGCCCTTCCGTGCTGAAAAGGTCGTGCCCACCTTAAACGACGGCTTCTGGGTGAACCTCATTGGACGTGGCTATCCTGCACCTACAACGCGTTTCCGTTGGTGTACGGAACGAATGAAGATCAATCCGGCCAACCGCTTTATCGAGGAGAAGGTCTCCCAACAAGGTGAGGTCATCATGGTGCTGGGCGTTCGGAAAGCCGAAAGCGCAACACGTGAACAGCTCATGAACACCTATCAAGTTCGGGGCCATCTGTTGCGGCGGCATGCTTCCTTGCGGGGTGCCTATGTCTATGCGCCCATAGCCGACTTCAGTACGGACGATGTGTGGACCTATCTTTTTCAGGTGCCCTCGCCTTGGGGAAACAATAATCGCGATTTAGCGGCTTTATACCGCAATGCAAGTGCCGGTGAATGTCCGCTCGTCATCGATACTTCGACTGCCTCGTGCGGGAATAGCCGCTTTGGTTGCTGGGTTTGCACGGTTGCCACTCGCGATTCATCCATGGAAGCGCTGATCGACAATGGCGAAGAGTGGATGGAACCTTTGCTCGCCTTCCGCCAATGGCTCTATGAAACGACGGACCCTGACCGCAAGCGTGAATATAGGGATATCAAAGGGCGGGACGGTCGCGTCGTCCTCAAGAAAGACGGCACTCCGGCCGCCCGAACCTACAAGCTTGAGGTCAGCAAGCAAATGATCGAGCGCCTGCTGAACATCCAAGAGCAGGTGCTGGCCAAGAGCCCTGACCCTGATCTCGAACTCATCTCCAAAGACGAGATACTCGAAATCCGTCGCATCTGGCGAACCGAACGACAGGATTGGGAAGACTCCGTTCCAACCATCTACCGGCAAGTGACCGGAAAAGACCTGGATTGGCCGGTTGACGACAACGGCAGCTTCGATGCCAGCCACAAGGCTTTGCTGGAAAGTTTGTGCAAAGAGCAGGACGTGCCGTTTGAACTCCTTGCCAAGATGCTGGAAGCAGAACGCCAAAGTGATGGCATGGCGCGACGCGCCGAAATCCAGAAGAGACTGACATTCATCCTTCACGAGGAATGGCGAGGCGAGCAGGACATTGTCGGTGAAGCCAAGGAAGTCACCTATGTCCAGCGGATCTTGTAAGCCATGCGTTTCTTAGATCTCTCCGTCAACAACATCGGCGTGTTTCGCGGGACTCATAGCTTCGATCTCAGCCCTTCTAAGGGGGCACATCTTAACCGGCACATCACTGTGATAACCGGCCATAACGGCGCCGGCAAAACGACCCTATTCCGTATGATCCCGCTGGCTCTCCATGGTTCCCTAGCCATTGGTGAACGCTTGGGCAAGCAGGCCTTTAACAATTACCTTCATGACCTGTTGCATCGCCACAACACCCGTGACGGCTCGAGCGTCAGTCGCCTTGCAGATGTCGCTGTCAAGGTCGCATACGTCCAGTCGGGCATCACGACGGAGATAGGTGTGCGGCGAATCTTCAAGCGACACGGCAGGGGCGTAACCGAGGAATTGAGCGTCACACAGGATGGCGAGAAGGTAGCAACTAACGACCCGCAAGGCTGGCTCAACGACCTGATCCCTGTAGGCTTGCTGTCTGTTTGCTTTTTCGACGCCGAAGAGCTAGCTTCGCTGGTTGGTGGCTCGACAAAAACCGATGCTCTCCTAAGAGACACGATTCGCCGACTTCTAGGCCTGTATCTGGTGGAGCGGCTCCAAGCGGACCTAAAGCATTACATCCTGAAGCAAGGCGGCGGTAAGGACACTGACAATCTTCGGGAGAAATTGCTTCAAGAACAATCGCTTCTCGAGTCGCTCGATGGTCAGTTGGCATCGATCCAGAAGGACCATGCTGAGCTAGAAAGCGAACAAAAGGAATGCCAAGCGGCCTTAGCACAGCAAGAACGTCGCTTGCTTGCTGAAGGTGGCGATTATGCCAAGCAGCGCCCGTTATGGCAAAAGCAACTTACCGCAACGATTGCAGAGATTGAACGTTTGGAGGAGCTTGTGCGCGAGCACAGTAACAAGCTCCTGCCCTTTACTCTAGCACCACAGCTCGTGATGCAACTTAATCAACGCCTAGGTTTTGAAGCCGAGTTACGCCGGAAGCAAATTGCCATCGAACTATGGCAGCACAAGGCGAAAGAAATCCTTGCAGCAGTGGAGGAGCCTGCCTTCTGGCAAGAGATCGATTTGCCTTCCGATGAGTTGAAGGCGCATGTTTCAGGGAAGCTTCAAAGCCTGCTTGATGCCCTTCAGCCCGAGCAGAGTGCTGGCGCTTTGATTCACGACCTTTCAAGTTCGGAAGTTTCCCAGCTCAAGGCTTGGATCCATCACGTATGCTTTGGGCTCGACCAGCAAATCATCGGCCTAGGGGGTGAGCTGCGTACGCTGCGAGAGCGGCGCCAACGCCTCGACGAGGATCTTCAGCGCGTCCCGGAAGACGATGCCCTTGCTGCCATTCACCAGGAGATCGCAGAGCTTCAGACGAGGCTGAAGGATGTCTATCAGCGCCAACTCAAGCTGAGCGAGCAGTTGGGCAAGACTACTGCTCAGCGGGAAGAGCATTTCCGAAAATTCGAGCGGGCACGAAAGGAGTATGAAGCTGCCAAGACGGGCGAGCGCGGTGCCGATCTTGCTGTGCGAAGCCAACGTGTCCTTTACACTTACCAAGATGCTCTCGTCAAACAACGCCTGGAGGTCCTGGAAAAGACGTTCGTCGAAGCGTTCAACCGCGTTTGCCGGAAAGAGCACCTGCTGACTTCCGTGATGATTCATCCAGAGACCTTCAGCGTCGAGTTGCGCAGCATTAACGGACGCATCATCGAGCTTGAAGAATTGTCAGCAGGCGAACGACAGCTTTACGTTCTGTCCCTCTTCAGGGCGCTACGCCAGATCAGTGGCTACCAGCTCCCGCTGTTCGTCGACACACCCTTCGCTCGCCTTGATGAAGCTCACCGGCAACGCTTGCTCGAGCACTACCTACCCGATGTCAGCGATCAGGTCGTCCTCTTCACCAACGATGCCGAAGAGCGGGCCATGCACCCACCTGAAGCTCAACACAACCTTGCCCGCACTTATACGCTAATCCACGATACGGTTCGCGGCGAGACGATTGTGACGACAAGTTCCTTTACCGGCACCAAGGCATCAGGGCTGCCCTTGGAGGTCGTTCATGGCAATTAACCGTATCTATGTCGATGCTCAGGTCGAGCGAAGCCTGACCAACCTCAAGGCGCGCACAGGCCTTACACCAAACCTACTGTGCCGCATCGGCTTTTGCATGTCTTTGGCCGAGCCTGGAGTTCCCGAACCGAGTCTCTACAACGAAGGCAATGCTCGAGAGTTCAACATGCAAACGCTGACCGGCGACTACAACGAGTTCTTTTTTGCCCTGCTGCGCCAGCGCCTCGTACAAGACGAACTCGATATCGACGCACACCTAGAATCACAGTTCAAGGCTCACATCAGCCGTGGTGTGTTGCGACTCGACCTACGTGTAAAGAATCTCGAAGATATTACCCGCCTCATTGCAGAAGCACAGGAGCGTCATAACCAGATTGACGGGGTACCTACGAGTGGCTGACAGCAAAAATGCACCCATAAAGGCCATCTATATGGATCACCATGCCACGACCCCGGTTGACCCGCGCGTGCTCGAGGCCATGCTCCCTTACTTCACCGAAATCTTCGGCAATGCAGCCAGCACGGACCACACCTACGGGCTTGAAGCCAAGCATGCAGTCGACATGGCACGCCAGCAGATCGCGAACGCCATCAAAGCCCAACCCGATGAGGTTATCTTCACCAGCGGTGCGACCGAAGCCAACAACCTGGCCATCATAGGTGTGGCTGAGCAGTACAGAGACAAAGGCAACCACATCATCACCTGCGTCACCGAACACCCTGCCGTACTCTATACCTGCCGTTATCTCGAGCGCAAAGGCTGGAAGGTTACCTATCTACCTGTCGACCAGCAAGGCTTGATCTATACCGACGACGTGCGTAAGGCCATCACGCCAGAAACGGTACTGATTACCATCATGGCCGCCAACAACGAAATCGGCGTATTAGCGCCCGTTGCCGAAATCGGCCAGATTGCTCGCCAACACGAGGTTCTTTTCCACACGGATGCCACACAAGCACTCGCTTACGTTCCCATCGCGGTGGAAAGCATGAACATCGACTTGCTCTCCATGTCAGGCCACAAGATCTACGGCCCAAAAGGTATAGGCGCGCTCTACGTCCGTAAGCGCTACCCCCGCGTGCGCCTTGCCGAGCAGATTCACGGCGGCGGACACGAACGCGGCATGCGCTCTGGTACGCTCAACGTGCCTGGGATCATCGGTCTAGGCAAAGCTTTAGAGATTGCGGTTAACGAGATGAAAGTAGAGGGCGAACGCATACGAAAGTTGCGTGATCGTCTTTGGCAAGGGCTTCAAGAGAATATCGAAGGAATTGAGTTAAATGGTCACCCAACCAAGCGTCTTCCTAACAACCTAAGTGTTGCCATCCCTGGGGTCGAGAACCGCTCGCTGTTGGTTCACCTAAAATACCATATAGCAATATCCACGGGTTCTGCATGCACGACAGCTAAGGTTGAACCGTCACACGTGATTTTGGCACTCGGGAAGGGTGAGAGTACAGCACATCACTCCTTAAGGTTTGGCTTGGGGAGAAACACTACAGAAGATGAGATTGAGTTTGCCGTGAGTCGTGTTATTACAGCTGCCAGAAAGCTTCAGATGTTGCAAGATATACTGTGATCCGACATTCCGCACCCTGAATAGAGCATTCACGCATTTTCCCGGTGCCTCGTTTGGGACGCGAGGAGGAGCACGCGATATGGAAGCTTACCGTAATTGCTAGTTGTCGCCCATAGGGACGACCCTGCAGACTGGTGTTGCTGACATCAGCACTGGAGGTCAACCCATGGACGACACGTTCATTGTAACTGCCTATAGCATCATTGCCGACACCATGGCAGGTGTTGGTCATCAAAGCCACTGCCTTGCCAGGGTCAGCGACGCTGAAATCCTCACCGTAGCCGTGGTTGCCGCCAAATACTTCCACAACCATCAGGAGCGTGCCCTGTGCGTGATGATCCGGCTGGGTTACCTCTGCCCCTTGAGCGTCTCGCGCTACAATCGACGGCTTCATGCGTTGGCTTCATGGCTCGAAGCGATGCTGGTGCTGCTGGGAGAACTCTTTGCCAAAGGCGAGGTGTTCATCTGTCAGTCTGCAAGCGCGTTCACGCCAGGCGCTGCAAAAAGGTCCGTGGTAAAGCGTTCTGTGGCTACTGTGCTGCCAAGCAGGAGAAGTTCTTCGGTAGGCGCTTGCATCTGGTCTGTACATCTGCAGGCATCCCCGTCAGCTTTGC
>Ga0208609_100636_pt1 | contig 12562 bp, 9 predicted proteins | sample SubbioR11_8A_Apr_FD_184813 | JGI IMG/M metagenome (GOLD analysis project Ga0208609, IMG submission 184813) | Serpentinite rock and fluid subsurface biosphere microbial communities from McLaughlin Reserve, California, USA - CR11_8A_Apr (SPAdes) | ecosystem: Environmental > Terrestrial > Deep...
GACCCGGAGACCTCCGCTCAGGTTTGGAGCGTGGACTCCGGATATCCAGGCGATCCCGATTACCGCGAATATTACCGTGATATTGGCTTTGATTTGGACGAGAAATATTTGCGAAAATTTCTGCCGTATAACGTGCGCGTCAATACTGGTTTAAAATATTATCGCGTGACAGGGAAAGGTCAGCATAAAGAATTGTACCATCCGGAACGGGCGCTGGCACGCGCCCGGGAGCATGCTGGCAATTTCAATTTTAATAGGACAAAACAGCTGGAGCACCTGGAGGCAGTCTGCAGTCGGCCGCCGATTGTCACGGCGCTATATGATGCAGAGCTTTTTGGGCACTGGTGGTTTGAGGGACCAACATTTCTGGCCGAAGCGGTTCGGCAGATGACGAGAAATGGGGACGCTTTTGCTTTGACCGTACCATCCCGCTATCTGGATGAGCACGGCCCGGCGGAGACGGTGGAGCTGTCTCATTCCAGTTGGGGTGAAGGTGGCTACAGTAAGGTTTGGCTCAACCCCTCGAATGATTGGCTCTACCCTCGCTATCACCGGGCGGAAAGCGCGCTGGTAGCATATGACTCTGTTAGGACAACCAGCGTATCAGAGGAACGCCTGCGCAGTCAAGCGGCCCGTGAACTACTGCTGGCCCAAAGTTCAGACTGGGCCTTTATGATTAACGCCGGCACGACTGAGGAGTATGCGCGACAGCGGGCTCTCCGGCATCTGGAGAACTTTGCGCGCCTAGAAGAGATGCTGGAGACGGGAGCCGTTGACGCAGAGGTTCTGGCCGGGTTGGAGAGACGTGTCGCCGGACTTTTTCCTGACTTGGCTGGTACCTACGCGCCCGATCTCCCCCGCGTTTGCCCAGGAAATCTGGCCGCTCCCCATGTGCTGATGCTTTCTTGGGAATACCCGCCGCAGGTGATGGGCGGCTTGTCTCGTCACGTTGACGACCTCAGCCAGGCCCTGTCTCATATTGGCCAGTCGGTCAGCGTGCTGACTTCTTTAGGTGAAGGAACGCCTCCTTTCGAGTTTAATGACCGTGTCTCTGTCTATCGCGCTGCTCCATACCAGCAAGCGGGAGAGGAGATAGATTTCTACAACTGGGTTGTGCAGCTTAATCTCGTTTTTTTTGAAGTGGCGCAAAAAATTAGTCCTGCCAACCGTTACGCCGTGCTTCACGCCCATGACTGGCTGGTAGGACCGGCCGCCCTGGCTTTGCGCCGTTTTTTCCGTCTCCCGCTAGTCGTTACTATTCACGCTACGGAATACGGGCGAAACAGCGGTTTGCATACAGAGCTACAGCGAAAAATTAACGACCAGGAACAAAGACTCGTACTGGAGGCCGACCGTGTTATCTGTTGCAGTGACTTTATGGCCCGGGAAATAGTGCAGCTTTTTGGCATTTCTGCGGAGAAGGTGACGGTAATTGAAAACGGCGTGCATCCGCATAAGATAAGTGCGGGGAAACTTTCCGGCCAAGAGAGAAGACGCTACGCTCGGGATGACGAAGCACTGATTTTTTTTGTTGGTCGCCTGGTAAAAGAAAAAGGACTCGAAGTGTTGCTTTCTGCGTTGGTCCCTATTTTTGCCGTCGAACAAAGTGTGCGGGCTGTGATTGCTGGCAAGGGGCCGCTACTGCCAGAACTTGAGCAGCAGGCAAGCAGACTGGGCCTTCGGGATCGGGTTACCTTTACCGGCTTTTTGTCGGACGAGGAGCGCAACCGACTGCTGGCTACAGCAGATCTAGCGGTCTTTCCTAGCCTGTACGAGCCGTTTGGTATTGTAGTGCTGGAAGCGATGGCTGCCGGATTACCGGTGATTGTCTCTGACGTAGGCGGGATGAGCGAAGTGGTGGAGCACGGCGCAGACGGCTTAAAAGTCCCTCCCGGAGATGCTGCCGCCTTGTCGGCTGCTATTCTGGCACTGCTGAGAGACCGAGAATTGAGATCACGCCTTGGAAATGGCGCTAGAAACAAAGTAACCGCTGCTTACTCCTGGAAGGAGTTGGCAGGGAGGACAAAGCGGCTATACCTGGAGGTGTGGAGAAAACATCACGGATAAACTTAACTCGAGTAGGGAGGGCTGCTGGATGGTCAGACCGCTTGTGCTTGGCAACGGGCAGCTGCTGGTCAATTTTGACGCTGCGCTTAATATGCGTGACCTGTATTTTCCTTATGTAGGTCAGCTGAATCAGATAGGCGGGCATTACTGTTCTTTTGGCGTTTGGATTGAGGGACGATTTTCTTGGTGTCATGACCCCCAGTGGGAGAAAAAACTGGCCTATAAACCTGAAGCACTCGTCAGCGATGTGGTAGCGCGGCACCAAGGGTTACAGTTGGAAGTGACGATCAATGACGCTGTGCACTTTACCGACAATATTTATTTAAAGAAGATGCAGTTCAAAAACTTGGCCAGCTACAAAAGAGAAGTGCGCGTCTTTTTTACCCACGACTTTTCTATTGACGAGAGCGAAGTGGGTGACACCGCGGTCTACAGCCCGGAACTTTCGGCAGTTTATCATTATAAGCGTAATCGTTATCTCTTGGCCAATGGCCGGGCTGGTGGCGAGCGGATTTATGAATTTACTACCGGGGTGAAGCGGTTTGGCGGCGCCGAAGGCACTTGGCGGGATGCGGAAGACGGCAGGTTGGCCAACAACCCTATTGCCCAGGGATCGGTGGACAGCACCATTTCTTTCCGGCTGCATCTTGATGACTACGGTGAAGGAACGCTCTATTACTGGGTGGTAGTAGCCAAGAACTACCAAGAAATGAAAAATCTGGACGCCTATGTGGTCGATCGTACACCTGCCAAACTTATTGAGCGTATAGAGTCGTTCTGGAGGACCTGGGTCAATAAACAGGGCACGGACTTTGCCCATCTGCCGCAAAACGTGGTAGACCAGTATAAACGCAGTCTCCTTTTAATCCGCACCCATATTGACCGTCAGACCGGTGCTATTATCGCTGCCAGCGACTCTGACATCCTGCACTACAACCGTGACCATTACAGCTACATGTGGCCAAGAGACGGCGCCTTGGTAGCTATGGCTGCTATTAAAACAGGCTACGAAGAGATCGTGAAGGAGTTTTTCTATTTCTGCGAAAATTCTCTGACCGACATGGGTTTTCTGATGCATAAATATAATCCTGACGGTTCCGTGGGGTCTTCCTGGCACGCCTGGGTGGAAAACGGGCGGGCCCAGTTGCCGATTCAGGAAGATGAAACGGCACTTGTGATTTGCGCTTTGTGGGAATACTATGAGCACCACCGTGACCTGAACTTCGTCCAGTTCTGCTATCGTGGCTTTATCAAGCCGGCAGCAGATTTTCTGGTCAGTTACCTTGATAACGCCCTCAACTTGCCTCTGCCGAGCTACGACCTCTGGGAAGAAAGGCGCGGTATTTTTACCTATACCGCCTCCACTGTCTTTGCGGCGTTGCAGGCTGCGGCGCAGTTTGCCGAAATTTTAGGCGAGGAGGAGAAATTTCACCTTTATCTCGAGACCTCGCGCAGGGTGCAGCAGGGCATTCTTCAACACCTGTACGACGAGGAGAAGGGTCGTTTTATCCGCGGCTTTAGAGTCAGAGCAGATGGAAGCTACGAAAAAGACTTTACTCTGGAGAGTTCCTGCTTTGCTCTTTTTGCTTTTCACGTGTTGCCGGCTTCAGACGAGCGAGTTGTCAGGACGATGCAAGCTATTGAGGAAGGGCTGTGGGTTAAAACGAGTGTCGGTGGTATCGCTCGCTATACCGATGACTGGTACCTGCAAAAGTCTAAGGACCTAGCCAATGTACCGGGAAATCCCTGGATTATTTGCACTTTGTGGCTGGCCAAGTGGTATATAGCCAAAGCGAAAGTCCCGGAAGAACTGGAGAGGGCCATGGAACTCTTGATGTGGGCGGAACGCAGGGCCCTTGATACTGGAGTTCTGCCCGAGCAGTTGCACCCGTACACCGGCGAGCCGGTTTCCGTGGCGCCCCTGACATGGTCGCACGCCACGTTTGTTGATGTCGTTTATGATTATGCCAAAAAGTACCGAGAACTGACGGAAATCACCTGCCGGTGGTAAAGGAGCGCTGACGTGAAAGAAAAGCTGTACGCTGCTATTGACCTGGGCGGTACCAAAATTTACACAGTTCTGGGGGATGGGAAAGGGACTATCTTGGCCAGTGAACTGCTAGGCACCAAGGCTGCTGACGGGCCGCTGGCGGTGTTGGAGCAATTGCAGCAGTCAGTATCCGGGCTGCTGGCAAAGACGTCCTACCGCCTGACGGATTTGCGTGCTGTCGGTGTTTGTGCCGCTGGCTTTTTTGACTGGCGCAAAAAACTTTTGGTTCATTCACCCAATATGGCCGGCTGGGACAATGTTCCTCTGGAGCGGGAACTGGCCGAACGGCTTGGTCTGCCGGTGCTGGCCGAAAACGATGCCAATGCCGCCGCGCTGGGGGAAGCGCGGTGTGGCGCCGGCAGCGGCGCTAGCGAGCTGATTTTTGTGACAGTAAGCACCGGCATCGGAGCCGGCCTTGTACTCAACGGACAGATTTACAGGGGTGCGGGCGGGTTTGCCGGGGAGGTGGGCCATATGGTGGTGCGGCCAGATGGGCCGACGTGTGGCTGCGGACGTCGCGGCTGTCTGGAAACTGTCGCTTCTGGCACGGCCATGGCTAGAGTAGCGCGTGCTGCTGTGCTGGCGGGGCAGGAGACGCTGCTGGCACGCCTTGCGGAAGAGAACGGCGGTCGCCTGGAAGCGCCCCAAGTCTTTGATGCTGCGTCTCGGGGCGATAAGACAGCCAGCCAAATACTGACTGAAGCCAGTTATTTTCTCGGTGTAGGACTGGTCAATATCGTCAACCTGTTAAACCCGCAAATCATCGTTATCGGCGGAGGTGTTGCCTCCGCTGGCGAAATATTTTTCCAACCATTGCGGGAGGCGATAGCGCAAAAAGCTATTCCACCGGCGGCGGCCGACGTCACGCTGCGTGGGGCGAAGCTGGGCATGGCGGCGGGAGTCACCGGTATGCTGTGCCATCTTGCCGATCATTATTAAAAGTGGGGGATAGGAATGCGCTTGGGGCCGAATATTGTCAGCCTCTGGGAAAAAGCGTACGCTAAGGAGTGGCTGCTGACCAACGGCCAAGGAGGTTACGCTGGTGGTGTGGTTTCTGGTGCCAACACCAGGCGTTATCATGGGCTATTGCTTAGCAGTCCGCCGGGGGGGGGCGAAAGGCGGCTTTTCGTATCCAAGCTGCATGAGGAGTTGACACTTGGCGGCCGTACTTATTATCTAGCCTCCGGCGAACTGGCAGACGGGCAGCGTCAAAGCGGTCATGTACACCTCTTGGAATTTGTACTGAACCCTGTACCAACGTTTGTCTATCGGGTGGAAGATGTTTATCTGATTAAGGAGCTGTTCATGATCCGCGGCGAAGCCACCACCATCGTTCGCTATACGCTGGAAGCTTCCCGTCTGTGCAAACTGCGTGTTTATCCGCTAGTCAATAATCGTTCCCACCACGACGTAAACAGCAGTTTACAATGGCCTTATGAGAAAAAAAGCAGCCCCACCGGCGTGGAGGTGATAACGCCGGACGGCTTTGTCATTACGCTTGACTGTACTACCGGTACCTTTAATGAGCTTTATTCCTGGTTTTACAACATGGCTTATCCCCGGGAAAAGGAACGGGGAGAGCCACACGTGGAACATCATTTTATTCCCGGTTTCTGGGAAATGGAAATAGTGGCAGGAGGAGAATTGGGGATTTCCCTTTCGCTGCATGGTTCCCGTGTTGCTGACTATAAAGCGCTTTACCTCGCTGAAAAAGAACGGCGCAAGGAAGCAACGCTACGCATTAGGAGCAATAAACCGCAGTGCCGTGAGCTGGCACAGGCGAGCGACATCTTTGTCGTGGAGAAAGGCGGCGAGGCCGCTATTATGGCGGGTTACCCGTGGTTTGAGGAGTGGGGCAGGGATACCATGATTTCCCTGCCGGGTCTGCTGCTCGTCACCGGGCGTTTCACGGAAGCTAGGCAGATTCTGGCCAGATATGCTCGTTATGAACGAAACGGCCTTTTGCCCAATATCATCTCCGACAAGGAAGAAACTCCGTATAACAGCGTCGACGCCGCTCTCTGGTATTTCCAGGCGGTGAAGAGCTATCTAGACTACACAGGAGATGCTGAGTTTGTGCGGGAAGAACTCTACCCTGTACTAAAAAGAATCATTAACGGCTACCGGATGGGCACAGACCATGGTATCGTTATGGATGCTGATGGGTTAATTACGGCTACTGACAAAGGAGTCCAGCTTACCTGGATGGATGCCAAGGTCGGGAACTGGGTAGTAACACCGCGCTACGGCAAGACGGTGGAGGTAAACGCTCTCTGGTATAATGCACTGTACTTCATGACATTGTTGGCCGGCCATCTTGGCGATAACGAGGGCAGGGGTCTATACGGTGATCTTGCGCTGCGCGTTAAAGAGAAGTATGCCACCACTTTCTGGTGCCTGCGCCACGACTATCTGGCAGACTTGGTCTACCGCGGCCAACGGGACGAGCGGCTGCGCCCGAATCAGATACTGGCGCTCAGTCTGCCGTATCGCCTACTGAGTCATCGCCAGGAAAAGCTAGTCCTTGACGCGGTCGGGCGACACTTGTACACACCTTACGGACTGCGCACGCTGGCACCTTATGAGACGGATTACCACTCGCGCTACGAGGGTGATCGTGTCAGACGTGACGGCGCCTATCACCAGGGAACGGTCTGGGCATGGTTAGTCGGTCCGTATGTCAGCGCTATCCGCCGCTGTCATAATTATTCTAATCAGTCCCGCCACATGGCTACCCGAATTATGGCACCCTTTTTCCATCATCTTTACGACTTCGGTCTCGGTTCTGTTGCCGAGATTTTTGACGCTGAGCACCCCTATGAACCGCGGGGTTGCCCCTTCCAGGCTTGGAGCGTGGCTGAGCTGCTGCGCTCTTATGTAGAGGATGTCCTCGAAAAAAGGCCGGCCTTTAAATGGGACTACTAGCTGAACGAACAAAAATAACGCCTGCAGGCGTTATTTTTGAGTAATTACCTTCTGCCGAACCATTAACCTCCGAAGGCTTGTTTGGCAAATGCGGGGTAAATTGGGGTCACAGCTTCACGGACATGCCCACGCAAAATGGTCAGCTCTTCTGCGGTCGGGGGAGCAGATTCCGCGATGTGGCCGCCAAAAGCCGGCAATGTAAAGCCGGTGTTTGCTCGGACTTTCTCCACCGAGATGCCCGGGTGAACGGAGCGCAGTTCCAAAAAACCGGTTTCGGCGTTTTTGACTAATATCGCGAGTGGCGTGACCACCTGATGGAGGCCGCCCGGCCTGTAGAGCGCGGGGGGAGAGGAGGCGGCGCTGGTCACTAAATCTACTTTCTCCACAAAAGACTTGACTGTGTGGTCAGTTTTAAACAGAATCACTTTTCTGACCATATAGTAGAGCATTGCTGAGCCGGCTCCGCCAGGCAGGCGGACCTTAGGCCGGTAATAGTCGCCAATGGCCTGTAAATTGATGTTTCCCTGGCGGTCAATCTGTGCCCCGCTCAGGAAAAAAAAGTCGAAGCGCCGGCGCTGAGCAAGATTGAAAAACTCTAGGCTTCCTTCCGAAAAGGGCCACCAATCTCGGCTGCCCATGATGAAAACCTCGCTGTCTGGCGCATGGCTTTCTCTAGCCAGCAGAGCGGCACTGGCCGGGATAGGGGAGAAGGTGCCTACCGCTACAGTTTCGCCGTTACTGATTTCCCGTGCCATCAGCGTGGCCATAAGCTCCTCGGTGGTGTAAGCAAAGCCTGGTGTCGTCACGACGGATCACCTCCATGCTGGTAGCGCAGACAGAATTCCAGCAGATACGCAGAAAAAAGAACAGAGTCTTTCGCCGCTGCCAGATACCGTTGCAACGCCTCCTCATTTTCACGGTAGTAAGTCCCGCAGGACGTAGGAGCGGCGCCGCCTGGCAGATGGACAACGGCGCTTACATGCACTCGGCTGACAAAATTTCCTCTTTGAGACGACGTTAATTCCGACGTAGACACAATTTCTTCGGCGGAAACAATTACTTTGTCCGAGGCCCGGGCCAACAGCGCGTCGTCAAGAGCGCTGCTTACCACGCAGTTCCCGTAACGGTCTGCCCTGAAAGCGTGGATAAGCGCTACGTCGGGACTGACGGCGGGAACCACCAGAATGTCATCATGGCCGTAAGGGTTTTTAACTGTCCTGAAATCGGGCCTGACTTTCGTGTAGTCACTGCCAATCACACCACGCACGGGCATAAAAGGCACCCCCATCGCTCCAGCCTGGAGCGCTGCGAGTAAACCCGGTCAGGTATGGTCCAGCGTGCGCAGCGAACCATCCTGGGAACGGCGGCGGAAACTCGGAGCCATGCCGAACTCTTCAAACCCTAGCTGTGCAAACTCTACCGAGTCGACAACATCGGCCCCAATCAACAGGTCAGCGGCAAAACCGCCAATCGGCGCCACCACCAAGCGGAGGCCTTCCTTTTTTTGCAAAATCAGCGCGGCAACAAGAGCTACCGGGTTCATAGCCAAAGGTCCGCCTCCCAGACCCAAGGTAATATTGTCTGTCACCAGGGATAGGGCTTCTGACGGGGACATGAGTTTTTCAGTTGGCATCTTGACACCATCCCATTTCCATAATATCGACCCACACCGACGAACACGCCGTGGGCCAATTCAGGCCTTACTGCTCTATTTTCGCATAACGGCGCGGCAGTTGCAAGGTGTTGCTTCTATATTCTGAATATTTAAGAGAAACACCGGAGGTAATTAGCAGAATATTATGAAAATAAGAAAATCAGCCTCTTGCCTACGGCGAGTTTTTATATTATAATGAACGTGGTTGCCCGGGTTAAATTTCTCTGAGGAGGTATCCAGGCGATGGCGTTAAGCTGGCCGGTTCTTGTGATCGCCGGAGGTATTTTAAACATACTATACATAACGGTATTTTATCTTTTGCTGCCAAGGTCAGGTTCCTGATAACTCAAAAGGAGACCACGGTTTAACCGTGGTTTTTTTATTACGCAGGAAATTATCTTGGGCTTGTACTACGCAGCAGGGGGGTAGGGGGGTCACCTTTAGGGAGCTGGCCGACCATGAAATATGGAGCTAAATGCCTATCTGTATGTCTAAAACGATGAAAAGCAAAGCTTATACTGGAAAAGAAAAATAATTTTCGCAAAAACATTGACTTTTCCCGTGAATTTGTTACAATTTTATGTGATGTCTGTCCGGACAAAATGCCTGTTCGGGCAAAAACACGAAAAGGAGGCTTCAGAAATGAATGCATTAGGCCGTCACATTCTGGCTGAGTTCCATGGCTGCCCCACAGAATTTTTGAACGACATACAGCGCATAGAGCGGACGATGGTTGACGCTGCGCTGGAAGCGGGCGCTGAAATCCGGGAAGTGGCTTTCCATAAATTCAGTCCACAGGGTGTCAGTGGCGTCGTTGTGATTTCGGAATCACACTTGGCTATCCACACCTGGCCCGAACTGGGCTATGCTGCAGTTGACGTTTTCACTTGCGGCGAAACAGTAGATCCTTGGGTGTCTTGTAACTATTTGCGAGAACACCTATCCGCAGAAAACATGTCCGCCCAGGAAATATTGCGCGGTAATATTGAGCTGGAAGCCTCCCACAAGGTAGCAAACTTCTAGCGTAAAGGGGGTTATCGCTTGACTCCACCGGCTTGGAAGTGGTTTGTTGAGTATACCCATCCTACGCAGGCCCACATGCACGGCGTAGAAAGCTTTATCTATAGCGGGAAAACTCCATACCAGGTTGTTGAAATTATCGATACCCAAGTTTATGGCAAATGCCTCGTTCTAGACGGCAAAATCCAGTCCGCAGAACACGATGAGTATATCTATCACGAAACGTTGGTGCAGCCGGCTATGGTGCTACATCCCGCTCCGCGCAACATACTGATCGTGGGAGGCGGAGAGGGTGCCATGCTAAGGGAAGTTTTGCGGCACCCGGTCGTGGAGAAAGTCCTGATGGTGGACATCGACAAAGACGTCGTTGAGCTTTGCCAAAAATACCTGACTTCCTGGCATCAGGGCAGTTTCGACAATCCCAAGGTAAAAGTTCTGTATATGGATGCGCGTCAATATCTTCAGGAAACGGATGAAACTTTTGACCTGATCTTTATGGACCTCACCGAGCCGCTCGAAAACGGGCCGGCCTATCTTCTGTTTACCAGACAGTTTTACCGGGTTGTGGCCGACAGGCTGAGCGCGGGCGGTATCGTTGCTCTACAGGCCGGTTCTTTTAATCCACGACTGATTTACTGTCATGCTGCTATCTGCAATACGCTGAAAACAGCCTTCCCTGTTGTCCGTTCCTATGCTGCCTATATCCCTTCCTACGATGGAAGCTGGGGATTTGCTTTGGCCTCGAAGTTACATGACCCCCTGCGGTCGTCTGGCCCTGAAATAGACAGACGCCTGCAGGAGCGCGGCATAGACGGCCTCAGGTTCTACGACGGAGAAACCCACCGAGGGATTTTTTCTCTCCCTAGAGATGTGCGGCAGGCGAAGCGAATCGAGCAAAGAATCATTGAAGATGATCAACCTTTGATTACCTACTAGCTGAAAAGGGAGTGGCAGCTTTGGAAAAGAGTTTTGTCATGGTCAAACCAGATGGAGTGCAACGTGCTCTGGTGGGAGAAATCACCAGCCGTCTTGAAAAAAAAGGTTTAAAGTTAGTTGCTCTGAAGTTGCTGCAGATTTCACCGGAGCTTGGCGCCAGCCACTACGCCGAACACCAGAACAAACCGTTTTACGGGGAACTGGTTAACTTTATTACTTCCGGACCGGTAGTGGCGATGGTCTGGCAGGGTCTTAATGCTGTTATGGTTATCCGTACGCTGATGGGCAAAACTAATCCGGCGGAGGCCGCTCCCGGTACTATCCGCGGCGACCTAGCCCTGTTTATGGGCAACAATGTCGTCCATGGCTCTGATTCTCTACCAAGCGCGGAGCGGGAGATTAATCTTTTTTTTCGCCCGGAAGAGCTGCTGACTTACAGTAAAGAAGTTGATTTCTGGGTTTTGGGGAAATAGCCAGAAAAGCGCCCTCACGGCGCTTTTTCTGCACGTGCGCTCTATAGGCGACACCTTGCCAGCACCCTTGATTACACAGGCAATTTCGGTTATAATACGGGTGTGTGCGCCTGTAGCTCAGGGGATAGAGCGACGGATTCCTAATCCGCAGGCCGCAGGTTCAATTCCTGCCAGGCGCACCATGAACAAATGTGCTAGAACCGCCCATTCTATAAGGACTTTGGGCAGTTCTTTTTTTTGCCCGTGTGTGTTTTTGTGGTTGGTGCTTACCGTGTGTTGCCCTTCTGTTGCCATATTCCCTGATACATAACGGACGAATTGGGGTTAAGATGACTCCAGAATCGTCCTGAATCTTACTGCAGTCTTTTGGTCGATGTTTGGAATTATATGCCCATAAACATCTTCAGTAAATGCAGTTTTTGAATGACCCAAGCGCGCTGATACATATTTTGGTGATTCTGCAGCAGCCAGCAGAAGAGTCGCATGCGTGTGTCTTAGGCTACGGAAGGAAACGTTGAGACACATATTCTTTGCAGTCCTGCTGAAATTACTGCTTACTGTAAAAGGGGACATAGGGTTGCCATCAGGCTTTGCACAGACAAGACCTTCATCATTATATAGGCTGGCAAAGATATCTTTTTCTTTCTGCTGCTCCTGAAAGTGATTTCTTAGAACAACGATGTCTTCCTCAGTAATACTAATGGACCTTTTTGAGGACTTAGATTTTGGGCTACAGAAATGATAACCACCACTTTTATCAATGTGCAAACCTCGGGACACTTGTATTGATTTGCCAGCAAAATCAATATCGCGCCACCTGATTGCGAGTGTTTCAGACAATCTCATTCCTGTAACGGCAGCAAGATAGACGGGCACATAGAGTCGAGTTCTGTTTACACTTAAACACTCGAGGAGGGCTATTAGTTCTTTCGCATGGAGAAAGCGAGCTTCATAGTCCCCTACTCTTGGAGGTGGTACATTTGATACAGGATTACTTGCAACAGTGCCGTTTACCAAAGCAAGGTCTAATGCTCCACTGAGAACAATACGGTGTTGGCGCACAGTTGTTCCAGACAACCCACCCATGCCGTCAAATCGACCTTCTTCTAAGGCAAATGCAATATAATCCTGTATCATAGATTGTGTAAGGTCCTGAATATGAACATCTCCAAGAGCAGGAATCAGGTGCTGAACAGCTATTCTTTCATAGCGTTCCCATGTTCTGATTCTAATTTCACTGCGTTTTACATTTAAATACCGTTTCAACTGCTCGGCCACAGTGATAGATGGTTTTTTGGCTATTTTGTTTTCTTCTTTGTCTTCAATGAGGGAGTCTTCAAGTTTTTTTGCAATTGCCTCTGCTTCTTTGCGTGTAGGTGCAGACTTGCAAAGGCGTTCTCTCTTGCCTGTAATATGGTTGCGCCCAAGTTCAATCGT
>Ga0208609_100638_pt1 | contig 12551 bp, 10 predicted proteins | sample SubbioR11_8A_Apr_FD_184813 | JGI IMG/M metagenome (GOLD analysis project Ga0208609, IMG submission 184813) | Serpentinite rock and fluid subsurface biosphere microbial communities from McLaughlin Reserve, California, USA - CR11_8A_Apr (SPAdes) | ecosystem: Environmental > Terrestrial > Deep...
CGCCGGCTTGCTGCCGACGCTGGCGGCGGCGCGCGCCGGCAAGCGTCTGCTGCTGGCCAACAAGGAAGCGGTCGTGTGCGCCGGCAGCCTGCTGGTCGAGGCGGTGCGCACCGGCGGCGCCGAACTGCTGCCGGTCGACAGTGAGCACAACGCGATCCACCAGTGCCTGGCCGGTGCCGCCGACCGCGGGCGCGACGTGCGCCGCCTGGTGCTGACCGCTTCCGGCGGGCCGTTTCGCACTCGCCACGACCTGTCGCGGGTGACGCCGGCCGAGGCGATCGCGCACCCGAACTGGGTCATGGGGCCGAAGATCTCGGTCGACTCGGCCACCCTGATGAACAAGGGCCTGGAGGTGATCGAGGCCAGCTGGCTGTTCGGCTTCGCGCCCGAGCGCATCGACGTCGTCGTCCACCCGCAGAGCGTGATCCACTCGATGGTCGAGTTCGGCGACGGCTCGGTGCTGGCGCAGATGGGCACGCCCGACATGCGCACGCCGATCGCCTACGGGCTGGGCTTTCCGCAGCGCCTGGCGAGCGGCTCGGCGCCGCTCGACTTCCTGCGGCTCGGCGCGCTGAGCTTCGAGGCGCCCGATCTCGGCCGCTTCCCGTGCCTGGCGCTCGCCTACGCGGCGCTGCGCAGCGGGCCGGCGGCGAGCATCGGGTTGAACGCCGCCAACGAAGTCGCGGTCGAAGCGTTTCTCGCCGGCGGCCTCGCCTTCGACCGCATCGCGCCGCTGATTGCGGATACGCTCGCGCGCATGCCTTCGACGGCGCCGGCCGGCATCGACGAAGTGCTGGCGCTCGATCGCCAGGCGCGCGCGCTGGCCGATGCCTGGTTGGCGGCGCACGGCGGTGCACGCGCGGCGAACGCCACTGGCCGCCACTGAACGGAACCTTGCCGATGGGCCTGATCACCACTGTTGCCGCCTTCCTGGTCACGCTCGGCGTGCTGATCGTGATCCACGAACTGGGTCACTACTGGGTCGCACGCCGCTGCGGCGTCAAGGTGCTGCGCTTCTCGATCGGCTTCGGCCGGCCGCTGCTGCGCTGGGTGCGCGGCGCCGACCGCACCGAGTGGGTGGTGGCCTCGATCCCGCTCGGCGGCTACGTGCGCATGCTCGACGAGCGCGACAGCGACGAGCCGATCAGCGCCGACGATCGGCCGCGCGCCTTCAACCGGCAGTCGGTCGGCCGGCGCACCCTGATCGTGCTCGCCGGACCAGCCGCCAACCTGTTGCTGGCGATCGGCGTCTACTGGGGCCTGAACATGGCCGGCGTGATGCAGCCGCGGGCCTTGTTGGCGGCGGCGGCGCCACAGTCGCCGGCGGCGCAGGCCGGCGTGCGCGCCGGCGACGAGGTGCTCGCGGTCGGCGGCGACGCGGTGCGCTCCTGGCCGGAGGTCAACTGGCAGGTGCTGCAGCGGGCGGTCGGACGAGAGGTGGTCGAGCTCGAACTGCGCGATGCCGGCGGTGCCACGCGCTCGGTGCAGCTCGACCTGTCCGGCCTGACGGCACGCGACCTCGAAGGCGCGCCGCTGGCACGCATCGGGCTGGCGCCGCTCGGCGGGCCGCCGCACATCGGCCGGATCACTGCCGGCAGCGCCGCCGAGCGAGCTGGCCTGGCCAGCGGCGATCGCGTGCTCGCGGTCGACGGCGCCGCGGTCGGCTCGGCGCGCGAACTGATCGAGCGCATCCGCGCCGCTGCCGATCGGCCGCTCGAACTGCGCCTCGAGCGCGCCGGCGAGACCCTGCTGCTGACCGCGGTGCCGGCGCGCGAGACCGAAACCGCCGCCGACGGCCAGGTGCGCGAGATCGGCCGGCTCGGCGCCGAACTCGGCGAGCGTCCGGAACTGGTGCGCGTGCGCTATGGGCCGGTCGAGGCGCTGGCGCTGGCGGCCGAGAAGACCTGGGACATGATCGCCTTCTCGCTGCGCATGATCGGCCAGATGATCACCGGCGACGCATCGCTGAAGAACCTGTCCGGGCCGGTGACGATCGCCGACTACGCGGGCAAGACGGCGGCGATCGGCATCGCCGCCTACCTGAGCTTCCTGGCGCTGGTGTCGATCAGCCTGGGCGTGCTGAACCTGCTGCCGATCCCGCTGCTCGATGGCGGGCACTTGGTTTACTATCTTGTCGAAGTCATCAAAGGCAGCCCGCCCGCCGACTGGGTCGTGCACTTGGGGCAGCGCGCTGGCATCGGCGTGCTCATCGCCCTGACGGCGCTGGCGCTCTACAACGACCTGATGCGGCTGCTGTCCTGATCCCTCGTGTCTAGCCGATCGAGTACTCAACGCCGGCATCGGCGTGCCGGCGCGACGGTCGCGTTGCGTCGTCTCGCGGCCGGCATCCTCGCCGCCTGGGCGGTGGGCGCGGCCGCCCAGGAGTTCACGATCCGCGACATCCGTGTCGAGGGCATCGAGCGCACCGAGCCGGGCACCGTCTTTGGTTTCCTGCCGCTGCGCGTCGGCGACCGCTTCGACGCCGAGCGCGGCGCCGCCGCGGTTCGCGCCCTGTACGCGAGCGGACTGTTCAAGGACGTGCGCCTCGAAGCCGACGGCGACGTGCTGGTGGTGATCGTCGACGAGCGGCCGGCGATCGCCAGCATCGAGCTGCACGGCGTGCGCGAGTTCGACAAGGAGCAGGTCAAGCGGTCGCTGCGCGAAGTCGGCCTGGCCGAGGCGCGTGTCTTCGATCGCGCGCTGTTGGAGCGCGCCGAGCAGGAGCTCAAGCGCCAGTACCTCGGCCGCGGGCTGTATGGCGCCGCGGTCACGACCACCGTGACTCCGGTCGAGCGCAACCGCGTCAACATCGTGATGACGGTCGAGGAGGGCGAGGCGGCGCGCATCCGCAGCATCGTGTTCACCGGCAACCGCGCCTTCCCGGAGCGCACGCTGCGCTCGCAAATGGAGCTGTCGACGCCGACCTGGTTCACCTGGTACTCGAAGCGCGACCAGTACGCGCGCCAGAAGCTGCAGGGCGATCTGGAGACGCTGCGATCGTTCTACCTGAACCGCGGCTTTCTCGACTTCAACGTCGAGTCGACCCAGGTGTCGATCAGCCCGGACCGCGGCGACATCCACATCACGATCAACCTCAACGAGGGCGAGCGCTACACGGTCTCCGAGGTCAAGCTGGCCGGCGAACTGCTCGGCCTCGACCAGGAACTCGCCGCGTTGATCGACGTGCGGCCGGGCGAGACCTTCAATGCCCAGCGCATCAACGCCATCGCCCGGCGCATCACCGAGCGCATGTCGACGCTGGGCTACGCCTTCGCCTCGGCCCATCCGATTCCGGAGCCGAACCGCGACAAGCGTGAAGTCGCCTTCACGCTGCTGGTCGATCCGGGCCGGCGCGTCTACGTGCGCCGCGTCAACGTGACCGGCAACACGCGCACCCAGGACCCGATCATCCGGCGCGAGGTGCGCCAGTTCGAGGGCGGCTGGTTCGACCCGGAACGGGTGCGGCTGTCGCGCGACCGGATCGACCGCCTCGGCTTCTTCGAGAAGGTCGAGGTCGAGACGCCGGCGGTGCCGGGCGCGCTCGACCAAGTCGACGTCAACTTCAACGTCAAGGAGCGGCCGACCGGCACCGTCCAGGCCGGCGCCGGGTTCTCCAGCGCCGAGGGACTGGTGCTGCAGGCGAGCTACGGGCAGCAGAACTTCCTCGGCACCGGCCAAGCGATCAGCTTCGAGATCAACACCAGCCGCTCGGTGCGCACCTTCGCCTTCTCGCACGTCGATCCGTACGTCACCCGCGACGGCATCAGCCGCTCGATCGAGCTGTTCGACCGCAAGTCCGACCTGGCGCGACTCGGCCTGGGCGGCGTCGACCTGAGCACGCGCGGCGCGACCGTGCGCTTCGGCGTGCCGTTCACCGAGTTCGACACCGTGTTCTTCGGTCTCGGCTACGAGGGCACGCGCGTGCGTCTGACGCCGTTCAGTCCGCTCACCTACGTCGACTACGTGAACCAGTTCGGCGAGGACACGGAAGCGCTGGTGGCCAGCGTCGGCTGGTCGCGCGACAGCCGCGACAACCTGCTGGTGCCGACCCGCGGCCGCTTCCAGCGCCTGTTCGCCGAGGTCGGCACGCCGGCCCTCGACCTGCGCTACGTCCGGCTGACCTACCAGTTGCAGCAGTTCGTTGCGGCCACCAACCTGCTCACCCTCGGCCTGCGCGCCGATCTCGGCTACGGCGCCGGCTACGACGGCAAGCCCTATCCGGTGTTCAAGAACTTCTACGTCGGCGGCATCGGCTCGGTGCGTGGCTACGACGGCGGCTCGCTCGGACCGCGCCAGTTGCTGCCCGACGGCACGCTCGGCGATCCGCTCGGCGGCACGCGCCGCCTGAGCTTCTCGCTCGAGGCGCTGGCGCCGATCCCCGGTGCCGACCGCACGCTGCGCGGGGTGGCGTTCATCGACAGCGGCTGGGCCTGGGGCGCGCGCGACACGGTGCGTCTGTCCGACCTGCGCTACTCGGCCGGCGTCGGCCTGGCCTGGATCTCGCCGATCGGTCCGCTGCGGCTGTCGTACTCGGTGCCGCTGAACCGGCAGCCCTTCGATCGGCTCGAGCGCTTCCAGTTCCAGATCGGCACCGGCTTCTAGGCCGACGCTGCGCGATGTCCGCATCCGCCACGAGCAACGCGCCGGTGGTCGTGATCGGCGCCGGGCTGGCCGGCCTCACGGTCGCGCTGCACCTGGCCGACCGCGTGCCGGTGGTCGTGCTCGCCAAGCGCGCATTCGACGAGAGCGCCACCAGTTGGGCGCAGGGCGGCATCGTCGCCGTGCTCGGCGACGACGACAGCATCGACCGCCACGTGCACGACACGCAGGCGGCCGGCGCCGGCCTGGTCGACGAACGCGCGGCGCGCCATGTCGCCGAGCGCAGCACGGTGGCGATCGACTGGCTGCTGGCGCGCGGCGTGAGCTTCACCGCCGATCCGGCCGGGCCGCGCGGCCTGCATCTGACGCGCGAAGGCGGGCACACGGTGCGCCGGATCGCGCACGCCGCCGATGCCACCGGCCGCGCGATCCACGACGCGCTGCTGGCGCGCGCGCGCGCGCACCCGAGCATCGAACTGCGCGAGCACTGGATGGCGGTCGACCTGATCACCGACCGCCACCTGCAGCGCGGCGCCGCCGGGCGCTGCCATGGCGTGTACGCGCTCGACTTGCGGGCGCAGCGGGTCGAGACCCTGGCGGCGCGCGCGGTGGTGCTGGCGAGCGGCGGCGCCGCCAAGGTCTACCGCTACACGACCAATCCGGACACCGCCACCGGCGACGGCATCGCCATGGCCTGGCGCGCCGGCTGCCGGGTGGCGAACATGGAGTTCGTCCAGTTCCATCCGACCTGCCTGTACCACCCGCAGGAGCGCAGTTTCCTGATCACCGAGGCGCTGCGCGGCGAAGGCGCGCGCCTGCGCCTGGCCGACGGCACGCGCTTCATGCCGGCGCACGATGCGCGCGCCGAGTTGGCGCCGCGCGACGTCGTGGCGCGCGCGATCGACTTCGAGATGAAGCGCCACGGCCTCGATCACGTCTGGCTCGACGCCACCGAGCTCGGCGCCGCCACCCTGCAGGCGCACTTCCCGACCATCTACGCCCGCTGTCTGCAACTGGGCATCGACATCGCACGCCAGCCGATTCCGGTCGTGCCGGCCGCGCACTACACCTGCGGCGGCGTGGTCACCGACCTGGCCGGCCGCAGCGACCTGCCGGGCCTGTATGCGGTCGGCGAGACCGCCTGCACGGGGCTGCACGGCGCCAACCGCCTGGCCAGCAACTCGCTGCTCGAGTGCGTCGTGCTCGGCGCCGGCTGCGCCGAACACTTGCTGGCGCAGGAGACACCGGCGCTGCCGGCGCTGCCGGCCTGGGACGAAAGCCAGGTCGAGGACGCCGACGAACAGGTGGTGATCGCGCACAACTGGGACGAGTTGCGCCTGGTGATGTGGAACTACGTCGGCATCGTGCGCACCACGCGCCGGCTGCAGCGGGCGCTGCACCGGATCCGCTTCCTCAAGGCCGAGGTCGACGAGTACTACGCCAACTTCCGCGTCACTCGCGACCTGCTCGAGCTGCGCAACCTGCTCGACTGCGCCGAGCTGATCGTGCGCTCGGCGCTGCTGCGCCGCGAGAGTCGCGGCCTGCACTACAGCCGCGACTTTCCGCAGCCGCTGCCGGTGAGCTTTCCGACCGTGCTGGCGCCGCGCGCCGGCGCACCGCCGCGTCGTTAGCGGCGGGCGCCTCAGGCGATCGGATCGAGCAGGCGCAGCGAGAAGTCGACCGCGCGCACGTCCTTGGTCAGGTGACCGATCGAGATCCGGTCGACACCGGTGGCGGCGATCGCGCGCAGCTCGCCCAGCGTCACTCCGCCCGAGGCTTCCAGCAAGGCGCGGCCGGCGTTGACTGCGACCGCCTGGCGCAGGCGCTCGAGATCGAAGTTGTCGAGCAGCACGCTGGCGGCGCCGGCGGCGAGCGCCTCGCGCAACTGGTCGATCGTCTCGACCTCGATCTGGACCGGCACGCCGGCGGCTTCGGCCAGGGCGCTGCGCAGCGCCGGCCCGACACCGCCGGCGGCGGCGATGTGGTTCTCCTTGATCAGGATCCCGTCCCACAGCGCCAGGCGCTGATTGCCGCCGCCGCCGACCCGCACCGCGTACTTCTGCGCCTGGCGCAGGCCGGGGATCGTCTTGCGCGTGTCGAGCACCTGGCAGCCGCGCGCGTTGGGCGAGGCGCCGGCGATCGCCTCGACGTGGCGGCGCGTGCTGGTGGCGGTGGCCGACAGCAACTGCAGGAAGTTGAGCGCCGGCCGCTCGGCGCTGAGCAGCGCGCGCGCCTGCGCCTCGATGGTGCAGACGACGGCGCCGGCGGCGAGCGCATCGCCGTCGGCGTAGTGCCAGTCGATGCGCGCGTGCTCGTCGAGCGCCTGCAGGCAGCCGCTCGCCCAGTCGCGACCGGCGAGCACCGCCGCCTCGCGCACGATCAGGCGCGCGCGCGCGCGCTGGCCGGCGGGCAGCAGGCGCGCCGTGCGGTCCCCGGTGCCGAGGTCCTCGCGCAGCGCGTCGCGGATGTTGCGCGCGCGCGCTTGCGCGAGGGTCTCGTCGTGCTCGAACACGGTCAGGCGGCGCCGAAGTCCGGCACGAAGCCGTGCTGCGCCGGCGCCAGCGCCTGCGGGTGGCGCGCGGTGAACTCGAGCATGCGTTCGATCGCGCCCGCCGCCTGCCTGCGCGTCGGCTCCGGCACCTCGATTGCGCCGCTGCCGCTGCGCAGGCAGGCGACGACGCCGGCGATCGTGTTCATCGCCATCCACGGGCAGTGGGCGCAGCTCTTGCAGGTGGCGCCGGCGCCGGCGGTGGGCGCCTCGATCAGGGTCTTGCCTGGCGCCAGCTGGCGCATCCGGTGGAACAGGCCGCTGTCGGTGGCGACGATGTAGCGGCTCGCCTTGCCCTCGACCACGGCCTTGAGCAGTTGCGAAGTCGAGCCGACGACGTGCGCCTGACGCACGACCTCGCGCGGCGCCTCCGGATGGGCGAGCACCAGCGCGTCCGGATGCTCGCGCCGCGCGATCTCGAGTTCAGCCGCGCGGAACTCCTCGTGGACGATGCAGGCGCCGTTCCACAGCAGCATGTCGGCGCCGGTGCGGTCGCGGATGAAGCTGCCGAGGTGGCGGTCCGGCGCCCACAGGATCTTCTCGCCGCGTTCGTGCAGGTGGCGCACGATCGCCTGCGCGCAGGAGCTGGTCACCATCCAGTCGGCGCGCGCCTTGACCGCGGCGCTGGTGTTGGCGTAGACGACCACGGTGCGCTCCGGGTGCCGGTCGCAGAAGCGCGCGAACTCGTCGGCCGGGCAGCCGAGATCGAGCGAGCAGGTGGCCTCCAGGTCGGGCATCAGCACCCGCTTGTCGGGCGACAGGATCTTGGCCGTCTCGCCCATGAAGCGCACGCCGGCGACCACCAGCGTGCGCGCCCGGTGATCGCGGCCGAAGCGGGCCATCTCCAGCGAGTCGGCGACGCAGCCGCCGGTGGCGAGCGCCAGGTCCTGCAGGTCGCCGCCGACGTAGTAGTGGGCGATCAGCACCGCCTGCTCGCCCTCGAGCAGGCCGGCGGCCTCGTGCATCAGGCGGCGCCGTTCGTCGGGCGACGGCACCGGCGGCAGGCGTGCCCAGGCGCGCGCCGTGCAACTGCCGCCGGCCGCGTCCTGTCGCGTGTAGTCGAGGTCGATCTGCGTCATCGGGCGAACTCTGACCATAGATGGTAGCTCGCGCTCGCCGCGTCAAGCCCGGCGCCGCTGCGCCGTGGCACAATCCGCCGCCTGTTCGAACGCGAGGACGCCGATGCTTTGGCAACCACTCGTTACCGCCGGCCTGTCGCTGGGCGCGCTGCTGCTGATCGCCGCGCCCGCCGCCGCCCAGGAGATCAAGGTCGGTTACGTGAATTCCGAGCGCATCCTGCGCGACTCGGCGCCGGCACGCGCCGCGGCGCAGAAGCTGGAGACCGAGTTCGCCCGGCGCGACCGCGAGCTGCAGGAACTGGCGGCGCGCCTGAAGGCGCAGGCCGAGCGGTTCGAGAAGGACGCGCCGGTCCTCGCCGAGGCCGACCGCAACCGGCGCCAGCGTGAGCTGGCGGAGATGGACCGAGACCTGCAGCGGCGCCAGCGCGAGTTCCGCGAAGATCTCAACCAGCGTCGCAACGAGGAACTGCAGGCCCTGCTCGAGCGCACGCAGCGCCTGGTGCGCCAGATCGCCGAGCAGGAGAAGTACGACCTGATCGTCCAGGACGCCGTCTTCTTCAGCCCGCGCGTCGACATCACCGACAAGGTGCTGCGCGGCCTGAACACCCCGAAGTAGGCAGATGACCGCGGCCGCGCCGACCGCACTGCTTCCGGTCGGCGAACTGGCCGAGCAGGTACGCGCGCACTCGGGCGGTGGCCTCGCCGCCACGGTCCGCGGCGACGCCGGCACGCCGATCGGCGCGGTGGCGCCGCTCGAGGCGGCCGGCGCCGGCCAGCTCGCTTTCGTCGCCAGCAGCCGCTATCGCCAGCAGGCGCTCGCCAGCGCGGCGGCGGCGATCGTTCTCAGCGATGAACTGGCGGCGGCGCTGTTTGCGCACGGCCGCGGGCACGGGGCGCTGGTGTGCTGCCAGGAGCCTTATGCGTGGTTTGCGCTGGCGGCGCAACTGCTCAATCGGCCGCCGGCGCACCGTCCGGGGCGCGATCCGAGCGCCTGCGTCGCCGGCGATGCGCACATCGACCCGAGCGCACGCATCGATGCCTGCGCGGTGATCGAGGCGGGCGCGCAGGTCGGCGCCGGCGCCTGGATCGGCGCCGGCGCCTACGTCGGCGAGGCGGCAGCGATCGGCGCCGGCACGCGCCTGTACCCGGGTGTGCGCCTGATGGCCGGCTGCCGGCTCGGCGCGCGCTGCATCGTCCATCCGGGCGCGGTGATCGGTGCCGACGGCTTCGGCTTTGCGCCGCACGCCGGCCGCTATCTGAAGATCCCGCAACTCGGTGCGGTGCGCGTCGGCGACGAGGTCGAGATCGGCGCCAACACGACCATCGACCGCGGCACGATGACCGACACCGTGATCGAAGACGGCGTCAAGCTCGACAACCAGGTGCAGGTCGCGCACAACGTGCGCATCGGCGCCCACACGGTGGTGGCGGGCTGCGTCGGCATCGCCGGCAGCGCCGTGATCGGCCGCGGCTGCCAGATCGGCGGCGCCGCCATGATCCACGGCCACATCAGCATCTGCGACGGTGCCATCATCTCCGGCGGCACGCTGATCTCGCGTTCGATCGCCGCCGCCGGCTTCTACTCCGGCGTGTTCCCCTTCATGGCCAATCGCGACTGGGAGCGCAACGCCGCTGTGGTGCGCCATCTCGACGACCTGCGCCGCCGCCTGCGCCGGCTCGAAGCCGGCGCGCGCGGCGCCGGCGAGGCCAACGACACGGACCATTCGCCATGACGATGGACATCCACGAGATCCTGCGCAGCCTGCCGCACCGCTACCCGATCATCCTGGTCGACCGGGTGCTCGAGCTGACGCCACCGAAGCGCATCGTGGCGCTGAAGAACGTCAGCATCAACGAGCCGGTGTTCAGCGGCCACTTCCCGCACTACCCGGTGCTGCCGGGGGTGCTGATCATCGAGTCGCTGGCGCAGGCGGCGGCGATCCTGTCGTTCGCCGCGCTCGACCGCCAGGCCGACCGCAACTCGGTCTACTACTTCGCCGGCATCGACCACGCGCGCTTCAAGCGGCCGGTATCTCCAGGCGACCAGTTGCGCCTGGAAGTCGAACTGACGCGCGAGCTGCGCGGCATCGGCAAGTTCGCCGCGCGCGCCACCGTCGACGGGCAACTGGCGGCCGAGGCCGAGTTGCTGTGCGCCTACCGCCGGATCGCCGCCTCGGCGGTCGAGCGCGCGCCGATGAACGTCGCCGGCAGCGGCGGCCAGGGCTGATGGCGCGCATCCATCCGAGCGCGATCGTCGATCCGGGGGCAGAACTGGCCGATGACGTGAGCGTCGGCCCCTACGCGGTGATCGGTGCCGCGGTGCGCATCGGCGCCGGCACCACGGTCGGCGCGCACGCGGTGATCGGCGGGCGCACGACGATCGGCGCACGCAACCGCATCTTCGCCCACGCCGCGCTCGGCGGCGAGCCGCAGGACAAGAAGTTCCGCGGCGAGGACACGGCGCTGGTGATCGGCGACGACAACACGATCCGCGAGTTCTGCACCTTCAGCGTCGGCACCGTGCACGGCGGCGGCGTCACCCGCGTCGGCAGCGACAACTGGATGATGGCCTACGCGCACGTCGCCCACGACGTCGTGATCGGCGACCACTGCATCCTGGCCAACAACGCCTCGCTCGCCGGCCACACGGTGGTCGGCGACTGGGTGATCCTCGGCGGTCTGACCGGCGTGCACCAGTTCGTGCGCATCGGCAGCCACGCGATGACCGGCGCCGCCAGCCTGCTGGTGCAGGACCTGCCGCCGTTCGTTATCTGTCAGGGCAACCCGGCGGCGCCGCACGGCTTGAACAGCGAAGGGCTGAAGCGGCGCGGCTTCAGCGCCGCGGCGATCGCCGTGCTGCGCCGCGCCTACAAGTTGCTCTATCGGCGCGGTCTGACACTGGCCGACGCGCTGGCGGCGATCGGCCGTCTCGCCGGCGAGCATCCGGACAGTCGCGACCATCTGGAACTGCTGCGCGGCTTCGTGCAGGCGTCCAGGCGCGGCATCGTCCGCTGAACCGTCGGCCTGCGGCTGCGCCCGATGGCAGAGCGGATCGCGTTGGCCGCCGGCGAACATTCCGGCGATCTGCTGGCGGCGCTGGTGCTGCCGGCGCTGCGCGCGCAAGTGCCGTCGGCGCAGTGCGCCGGCATCGCCGGCGCGCGCATGATCGCCGCCGGCTGCGAGCCCTGGTTCCACGTGCGCGAGCTGTCGGTGCGCGGCTACGCCGAGGTGCTGAGCCAGTTGCCGCGCCTGGCGCTGCTGCAGCGACGCTTCATCGCGCGCGCCCGCCAGTGGCCGGCGACGCTGTTCATCGGTGTCGACGCACCCGACTTCAACATCGGCATCGCCGCGCGACTGCGGCACGCCGGAGTGCGAACCATGCAGTACGTGTGCCCGGCGGTGTGGGCCTGGCGGCCGCGCCGGATGACGGCGATCGCCGCCGCCTACGACCACCTGCTGTGCGTGTTTCCGTTCGAGCAGGCGCTGTTTGGCGCCGCCGGCATCGCCGCCACCTACGTCGGCCATCCGCTGGCGGCAACGATCCCGCGGGTACCCGATGCGGCGGCGGCGCGCGCCCGGCTCGGCGTGCCGGTCGGCCGGCCGACGATCGCGCTGCTGCCGGGCAGCCGGCGCGCCGAGGTGGCGGCGCTGGCGCCGCCGTTCCTGGGCGCGGCGGCGCTGCTGGCGCGCGAAGACGCGGCGCTGCAGTTCGTGCTGCCGGTGGCCGATGCCGGACTGCGCCCGCGGCTGGCCGGCCTGGTGGCGCGCGCCGGCCTCGACCGCGAGCGGCTGCACCTGATCGACGAGCGTTCGCACGACTGCATCGAGGCGGCCGATGCGGTCGCGGTGGCCAGCGGCACCGCCACCCTGGAGACGATGCTGTTCAAGCGGCCGATGGTGATCGCCTACAAGGTGCCGCGGCTCACGGAGCTGATCACGCTGCGCCAGGCGCTGATTCCCTACATCGGCTTGCCGAACGTACTCGAGGGCCGCTACACGGTGCCGGAGCTGCTGCAGGAACGGGTGACGCCGGCGGCGATCGCGCGCGAGCTGCGCAGTCTGCTCGAGCGGCCGGCGGCGGTGGCGCAACTGCGCGAACGCTTCGACCGCCAGCACGAGCTGCTGTTGCGCGACACACCGGCCCTGGTGGCGCAGGCGATCGCCGACAACCTGGCGCGGCGCGGCGCGGCGCGATGACCGCGCGCGGCGCCGTGACCGGCAGGCAGGTGCAGCGGTGAGCGCGAGCGACGGTGCCGCGCGCGCGGCGGCATCTGGTGCGCGCCCGCGGGCGCTCGGCGGCACACCGCTGCCGCTGCACCTGGCGG
>Ga0208609_100645_pt1 | contig 12373 bp, 13 predicted proteins | sample SubbioR11_8A_Apr_FD_184813 | JGI IMG/M metagenome (GOLD analysis project Ga0208609, IMG submission 184813) | Serpentinite rock and fluid subsurface biosphere microbial communities from McLaughlin Reserve, California, USA - CR11_8A_Apr (SPAdes) | ecosystem: Environmental > Terrestrial > Deep...
GAGCCGCTGCTGCGGCTGATGGTCGAGGCTGAGGAAGGCGATCTCGCCGAGGCGCTGGCGCGGCGGCTGGCGGCCGCGGTGCCGGCAGCATGACACCGGACGGCACGGTGAATGCAGCGCCGACCGAGGCGGGCGGTGCGCTCGACCGGCTGCTTGCGCGCCACTCGGTCGGCCCGAAGCACCTGGCCGCCCCGGGACCGAGCGAGGCTCAACTGCGGCGAGCCTTCGCCGCCGCGCTTCGCGCGCCCGACCACGGCAAGCTCACGCCGTTTCGCTTCGTGGTCGTGCGCGGCGCCGGGCTCGAACGGCTGGCGCAACTCTTCGTCGACTATGGCCGGCGCCACGGCAAGGGCGAAGCGCAACTCGCCCTCGAACGACAGCGCGCGGTGCAGGCGCCGGTGGTGATCGCGGTGGTGGCGCGCATCGACCCGGCGCACGAGGTACCCGAGCACGAACAGTGGATCGCGGTCGGCGGTGCGCTGACCAACGTGCTCAACGCGCTGCATCTGATGGGATTCGGCGCCAAGATGCTGTCCGGACACCGCGCGCGCGACGCCACCATCGGCGCCGCCTTCTGCCGCGCGGGCGAGAGCCTGGTCGGCTGGATCTCCACCGGCACCGCCACCAGCGCGCCGAAGGCCAGGGTCGTCGACGACCCGTCGCAGATCAGCTCGGACTTCTGAATCTCGGGACCTGGGTTTGCCCAGGTGCCGTTGGCGTGGGCCACAAGCAACGGCGCTGTCTCGGTCATGGAACCGTCATCGCGGCATAACAGACTGCCGGCCGCGATTCGTTTCCTGTCACCGACGAGAGGACTGCATCCATGAAGCTCAAACTGCTGGCAACCCTGGCAGCGGCCGCGCTCGCGGCCGGCTGCGCCACCACCGCCCCCGTTCCGGCCGGACTCGTGGCCGGTAAGTTCGTCGACTTCGACTGCGAGGGCCAGGATTTCCAGGCCCGGTTCAATCCGGATGGCAACACGGTGCGCGTGCGCACGCAGCGCGGGTCGGCTGAACTGGCCGCCGCCGGCGACGGCGTGTTCCAGGCCGATGGTTTCCGGCTGCTGATGAAGGGTCCGACCGGGATCACGATCGAGCATGGCGGCAAGCCGCTCGGCCAAGGCTGCAAGCGCAAATAGCGGATTTCCGGAGCAGGCAAGATGTCATGTGACTAACATGACATGTCATCAAATCGTCGCATATGGTTCCTAGACTGAATGTCACGAGTCGGCCTTTGCTGGCTCCCATTTCGGAGGTACGCAGTATGAATCGACCCCACCTTTCGGCGCGTCGCACGCTGCTGGCGATCGCGGCAGCCACTGCGATCGGCGCCGCTTCGTCGCAGGCACTGGCGCAGGCGCCGACGATCCGCATCGACGGCTCGAGCACCGTGTTCCCGATCTCGGAGGCCGTTGCCGAGGAGTTCCAGAAGGCGCATCGCACCATGCGGGTGACGGTGGGCATTTCCGGCACCGGGGGCGGCTTCCGCCGCTTCTGCCGCGGCGAGAGCGACATCCAGAACGCGTCGCGGCCGATCTCGACATCCGAGATCGAAGAGTGCCGCAAGGCAGGCATCCAATACATCGAGCTGCCGGTCACCTTCGATGCGCTGACGGTGGTGGTCCATCCGAAGTCGTTCCTGAGCGACATCTCGGTCGAGGATCTGCGCCGGATCTGGGAGCCTGCCGCGCAGGGCAAGATCACGCGTTGGAACCAGGTCAACCCGGCCTGGCCCGATCGGCCGATCAAGCTGTTCGGCCCCGGCACCGACTCCGGCACCTTCGATTACTTCACGGAAGCGGTCACGGGCAAGTCGAAGGCGAGCCGGCCCGACTTCACGGCGTCCGAGGACGACCACGTGCTCGTGGTCGGCGTCTCGCGCGATGTCGACGCGATGGGCTACTTCGGCCTCACCTACTACCTGGCGAACCGCGACAGGGTCAGGGGTCTGCCGATCAGCTGGAAGGGCGGCCGGGCGGTGGCGCCGACTGCGGAAAACGTGCTCAACGGCAGCTACCAGCCGCTGTCGCGCCCGCTGTTCATCTACGTGAACGCGGCCGCGCTGGCGCGTCCGGAAGTGCGTTCCTTCGTCGAGTTCTACAACCGCCATGCGACCAAGCTGGCAGCCGAAGTCGGGATGGTGCCGCTGCCGGCGCGGGCCTATGAGTACAACGCCACGGCGGTTGCGAAGAACCGGGTCGGCACCAAGTTCGGCGGCGTGAACCGGATCGGCGTGACGATCGACGAACTGATGACGCTCGTGGCGAAGTGACCGCAGGCCCAATCGTCAGGACTGGCCGGCCGGCAGCGGCGCAGCCCGCTGCCGGCCGGAGCGGCTGAGCACGCGACCAGGGCGGCGCTGCCGGCGGCCGCAGGGGCTTTAGCATGGCGACTCCAGACGCCCTGATCCAAGAACAACGACCGGCCATGACGCCCGCGATTCCGCGCAGCCTGCAACACAAGTGGTCACGGAACATCAAGGAGCGGCTGATCGAGTTGCTGCTGCTGGGGTTCGGACTGGTGGCGGTATTCACGACGGTCGCGATCACCGCGATCCTGGTGTTCGAGTCGCTCGGCTTCTTCGAGCACGTCTCGCTCTGGGACTTCCTCACCGGCACCGTCTGGACGCCGCTGTTCGCCGATCCGAAGTACGGCATCCTGCCGCTGGTGTCGGCGACGCTGACGGTGACCGCGATCGCGCTGGCGGTGGCGATTCCGATGGGCACGATCATCGCGATCTACCTGTCGGAATTCGCGCCGCACCCATTGCGCGAGGCGATCAAGCCGGCGCTGGAAATGATCCAGGCGGTGCCGACGATCGTGTTCGGCTACTTCGCGCTGCTGTTCGTCACGCCGCTGCTGCAGGCGACGATCCTGCCCAACCTGCCGGGCTTCAACATGCTGGTCGCCGGTTTGGTGATCGGCGTGGCGACGATCCCGACCATCGCTTCGCTGTCGGAAGACGCGATGCGGGCGGTGCCGATGAACATGCGCGAAGGCGCCTACGCGGTCGGCGCCAACAAGCTGCGCGTGGCGCTCACCGTGGTCATGCCGGCGGCGGTCTCGGGTGTGGTCGCCGCCTACGTGCTGGCAGCGGCGCGTGCGATCGGCGAGACGATGATCGTGGCGATCGCCGCCGGCCTGAACGCCAACTTCTCCTTCAATCCGATGGAAGGCGCGGCCACCCTGACCGCGTACATCGCCCAGGTCAGCATCGGCGACCTGCCGCACGGATCGGTCGGTTACCGCAGCATCTTCGCCGCCGGCCTGATGCTGCTCATCCTGACGCTGGTGCTCAACGTCATCGGCCACCTGCTGCGGCGCCGTTACCGCAACGCTTACTGATGCGCATCGCCCAGCCCACCGCGGTGCCGGCCGTCGGCCCACAACAGATGCAGGCGCTGGTGGCCGCCGGCCGCCGCAACCAGCTCGCGTTCGCGATCATCGGACTGGCGTGCACGATGTTCGCCGTGCTGGTGCTGCTGGCGGCCTTTCTCGACCTGCTGTTCGACGGTTTGCCGCGTCTGTCGTGGGACTTCATGACCAGCTTCCCGTCACGGCGCGCGGCCGACGCCGGCATTTTGTCGGCCTGGGTCGGCAGCGCGCTGGTGATGCTGGTGACGATGCTGTCGGCAGTGCCGATCGGCATCGGCGCCGCCGTCTACCTCGAGGAGTACGGCGGCAAGAACTGGCTCACCGACCTGATCGAGATCAATGTCACCAACCTCGCCGGCGTGCCGTCGATCGTCTACGGCCTGCTCGCGCTCGGCCTGTTCGTCTACCAGTTCGGCTTCGGCGAGAGCATCCTGACGGCCGGCTTGACGCTGGCGCTGCTGATCCTGCCGGTGGTGATCGTCGCTTCGCGCGAGGCGCTGCGCGCGGTGCCCGGCAACATCCGTGAGGCCGCCTACGCGCTCGGCGCCACCCGTTGGCAGATGATCTCCGGGCACCTGCTGCCCTACTCGCGCGGCGGCATCCTCACCGGCATCATCCTCGGCATGGCCGAGGCGATCGGCCAGACCGCGCCGCTGATCGCCATCGGCGCGCTCACCTTCATCGCCTTCCTGCCGCCGCCGCCGCTGGTGGAGACCGCGCCGTTCATCAGTCTCGACTGGCTGTGGGCCGAGTTCACGGTGCTGCCGATCCAGATGTTCAACTGGGTGTCGCGGCCGGACCGGGCGTTCCAGGCGAACGCTGCCGCCGCCGGCATCATCCTGCTGGCGATGTGCCTGCTGATGAACGCGCTCGCCATCTACATCCGCTACCAGGTCCGGAAGAAAATCAAATGGTGATCGCTACCGCCGCTGCCGCCGACGCCGTGCATGCCGTAGCCGGCCTGCCGTTGAAGGCCGAGGCCGACAACCTGCGCTTCTACTACGGCGACTTCCAGGGTCTGAAGGGCGTCTCGATGAAGCTGTACGCGAACAAGGTCACGGCGCTGATCGGACCTTCCGGTTGCGGCAAGTCGACCTTCCTGCGCTGCTTCAACCGCATGCACGACCTGTACCCGGGCAACCGCTACGAAGGCGAGATCCGGCTGCATCCGGACAACGTCAACATCCTCGGCCGCAGCGTCGATCCGATCGAGGTGCGAATGCGCATCGGCATGGTGTTCCAGAAGCCGAACCCGTTTCCGAAGTCGATCTACGACAACGTCGCCTACGGCCTGCGCGTGCGCGGCATGAAGAACAAGGCGCATCTCGACGACAAGGTCGAGGAGGCGCTGCGCAGCGCGGCCCTGTGGGAGGAGGTCAAGGGGCGGCTGCCGGAACTGGCCTTCAACCTGTCCGGCGGCCAGCAGCAGCGCCTGTGCATCGCGCGCGCGCTCGCCACCGATCCCGAGCTGCTGCTGTTCGACGAGCCGACTTCGGCGCTCGACCCGATCGCGACCGCCTCGATCGAGGAGCTGATGACGGAATTGAAACGGCGGGTGACGATTCTGATCGTCACCCACAACATGCAGCAGGCGGCACGCGTCAGCGACTTCACCGCCTACATGTATCTCGGCGAACTGATCGAGTTCGGCGACACCGATCAGATCTTCATCAAGCCGATGAAGAAGGAAACCGAGGACTACATCACCGGCCGCTTCGGCTAGGGCGCGAAGGAGAACCACGATGGCAGGCGGCGACCACTCGTCGAAAGTGTACGACCAGGAACTGGAGACCATTCGCTCGCGCGTGCTGCAGATGGGCGGGCTGGTCGAGTCGCAGTTCCGGCTCGCGGTCGACGCCTTCGAGGCCGGCGACCTGGCCGAAGCCGAGCGCGTGGTGAGCGCCGATCGGCGCGTCAACGATCTCGAGATCGAGCTGGACCGTGCGGTCAACCACGTGATCGCGCGCCGGCAACCGACGGCGGTCGATCTGCGCTTGATCATGGGCGTGTCGCGCGCGATCCCGGAACTCGAGCGCATCGGCGACGAGGCGAGCAAGATCGCGCGCGCGGTCAAGTGGATGCGCGAGAAACAGGTCACGGTGCGCATGCCGCGGATCCCCGACATCCGGGCCTCGGCCGATCTCGCCGCCGCGCTGCTGCGCCGCTCGCTGGACGCCTTCGCGCGCATGGACGTCGCCGCCGCCGCCTCGATCATCCGCGACGACCAGGGTGTCGACGAACGCTTCCGCGCGATCCTGCGCCAGTTGATCACCTTCATGATGGAGGATCCGCGCACGATCAGTGCGTCGATCGACATGGTCTGGGTGGCGAAGGCGATCGAGCGCATCGGCGACCACAGCAAGAACATCGCCGAGCACGTGATCTTCATCGCCGCCGGCGCCGACGTGCGCCACGCCAGCCCGGACGAGGTGGCGCGCCTGGTGGCGCGGACATGAGTCGGAACCGACTGCGCCCTGACCGCAGCCGGCCGCAGGCGGCACCGGCTCCGGCGCCGGCCGCGCGCGAGGCACGGGGGCAGCGATGAGCGCTTCGATTCTGGTGGTCGAGGACGAGCCGGCGATCCAGGAGCTGGTGTCGTTCAGTTGCGCGAGCAGCGGCTTCAAGGTGCGGCGCGCCGAGTCGGTCGGCGCCGCGCAGGAGGCGATCCGCTCGGAGCTGCCGGATCTGGTGATCCTCGACTGGATGCTGCCCGATCGCGGCGGCATCGACCTGCTGCGCGACCTGCGTGCGCAGGAGCGCACGCGTGCGCTGCCGGTGATCATGCTCACCGCCAAGAGCGCCGAGACCGACCGCATCGCCGGGCTGGACGCCGGTGCCGACGACTACGTGGTCAAGCCGTTCTCGCCGCGCGAACTGGTATCGCGGGTGCGCGCCGTGTTCCGCCGGCGCGCGCCGCAGCACTCGGGCGAAACGCTGACCTACGGACCCTTGACGATCGACCCGGTCAAGCACGAGGTGCGGGTCGACGAGCGGCCGCTGAGAATGGGCCTGGCCGAGTTCAAGCTGCTGAAGTTCATGCTCGGCCAGCCGGATCGCGTGTTCTCGCGCGCGCAGTTGCTCGACGGCGTCTGGGGCGACCACGTGTTCATCGAGGAGCGCACGGTCGACGTCCACGTCCTGCGCCTGCGCAAGGCGCTGGCGCCGGCCGGCGCGCAGGGGCTGATCCAGACGGTGCGCGGACTCGGCTACCGGCTGTCGATGCGCGACGAGACCTGAGACTTGGCCCGCGCGGCCGCCCGCTAGACTCGCCGCCATGGCTGCCGACAAGCTTCACTTGCAGATGCAGGTGATCCTGCCGGCGGTGATCCGCTTGGCGATCCTGGGCGCGGTCGCACTCGTGATCGGCCTCGCGTTCGGTGCGCTCGCGGCGCTGGCCTTCGCCGGGGCGGCGATGGCGCTGCTGCTGTTCATCCATCTCGTCTACCTGAGCCTGCTCGGCGTCTGGCTCGACGATCCCCGCCTGGACACGATCCCCGAGGGCATCGGTGCCTGGGGCGAAGTGTTCACCCGCCTGTACAAGGCGCGCCGCGCCAGCGAGATCTCCGAGCGCCGGCTGTTCGACAACGAGGAGCGCTTCCGGCGCACGATCAGCGCCCTGCCCGAGGGGATCCTGCTGGTCGACGCGGCGCTGCAGATCGAGTGGTGCAACCCGGAGGCCGAGCGCCACCTGGGGATCTCGCTGAAGGCCGACCAGGGCCTGCGCCTGACCAACCTGGTGCGCGATCCGGCCTTCGTCGCCTTCATGACCTCGGTCCGCTTCGACGAGCCGCTCGTGTTCCGGCCGCTGGCGCGCCCGGGTCTGGTGCTGAGCGTGGCGGTGATCGAGTTCGAACCGGCGCGATCGATCGTGATCACGCGCGACGTCACGCAGACCGAGCGCGTCGACGCGATGCGGCGCGACTTCGTCGCCAACGTCTCGCACGAACTGCGCACGCCGCTCACCGTGGTCAACGGCTTCCTCGAGACGCTGCTCGACTCCGACCTGCCGCTCGACGAGCAGCGGCGCCGGCACCTGCAGTTGATGCACGAGCAGGCCGGGCGCATGAACCGGCTGATCGAGGACTTGCTGATGCTGTCGCGCCTGGAGTCGCAGGAAAGCGCCCTGGTCGAGGAGGACGTCGACATGCCGGCGCTGCTGCACGAAGTGGCCGACGACGCGCGCGCGCTGTCGGCCGGCCGCCATCGGATCAGCGTCGCCTGCGACGCCGCCCACGTGCGCGGCTGCCGCGACGAGTTGCGCAGCGCGGTCGGCAATCTGGTGTCGAACGCGATCCGCTACACGCCGGCCGGCGGCCACATCCGCCTGAGTTGGCGGCTCACCGACAACGGCGCCGCGGTCGGCGTCGAGGACACCGGCATCGGCGTCGCGCCCGAACACCTCCCGCGACTGACCGAGCGCTTCTACCGGGTCGACAAGAGCCGCTCGCGCGAAACCGGCGGCACCGGCCTGGGCCTGGCGATCGTCAAGCACGTGCTGCTGCGCCACGACGGCCGGCTCGACATTTCCTCCACGCCCGGCGTCGGCAGCACTTTCAGCGCCTGGTTGCCGCGCGCGCGGCTGCTGCCGGCCGCGGGTCGCAAGGTGGCGCAGGCGGCCTGAGCGGATCGGCCAGGCGCGCCGGCTGGCGGCGGCAGCGAATTGCCGCCGCGGGGTCGCTTGCGTATCATTCGCCGCCTTTCGGGGTGTAGCGCAGCCTGGTAGCGCACCTGCCTTGGGCGCAGGGGGTCGGAGGTTCGAATCCTCTCGCCCCGACCAGCTTTCTCGGCAGTCGCGGCCGGGCGGCGGTCGGAAGTCTCGAAAGCAAGTCGGCTTCGCCCGGACCGGATCAGAAGGTTCATGATCACGACATGAACCGCCAACCTGCCCGTAGCTCAGTTGGATAGAGCATCAGCCTTCTAAGCTGAGGGTCACTGGTTCGAATCCAGTCGGGCAGGCCAGACGTCTCGCAGCGGTGGCTGTAGCTCAACGGTAGAGTCCCGGATTGTGATTCCGGTTGTTGTGGGTTCGAATCCCATCAGCCACCCCACCGCTTCGCGCCGCGCCCGGCGCGCGCACGACCGCCCTCAGCGGCGCGAACTCATCTGCGCCGAGGTCAGCACCCGCAACCCCGGGGTCGAATGCCAGGCCGCCTCGTGCAGTGCGCGCGCAACCTCGTCGGCGCGGATCGGCCGGATCGCGCTGGGCAGCAGAGCAGCGACCGGAGCCAGCAGGCGCTGCGCCAGACGCTCGCCCGGGCGCGAGCTCTGGCGCAGCGCGGCGCGGTCGCCGAGCAGCAGCGACGGCCGCGCGACGACGACGCTGGCGTAGCCGAGTGCGGCCACGGCCGCTTCCATCTCGCCCTTGACCCGGCTGTAGTGCGCCACCGAGCGCGGGTCGGCGCCGAGCGCGGAGACCACGAGCAGGCGGTTTGCGCCCGCCGCCCGCGCGGCGCGCGCGGTGGCGAGCACGGCATCGAAGTCGACCTGGCGCAACGCCTGCCGCGATCCGGCGTCCCTGATCGTGGTGCCGAGCGCGATGTATGCGTCGTCGACCGCCGGCAGCCGCGGCAGGCGCTGGTAGTCGACCGTGTGCACGACCAGTCGCGGATGTGTAGGCAGGCCCGACGGCCGGCGCTGCAGCGCATGCACGCGCTGGTAGCGCGGGTCGGCGAGCAGTCGCGCCAGCAGCGCGCGGCCGACCAGTCCGCTGGCTCCGGCCAGCAGTGCCTGCCTGCCGGTGCGGTCGTTGCGTGGCGCCATGCGGCACTTTAATCGGCCACGGGCAACCGGTGCGCGCTCGACCCTACACTGGCACTGATCGACCTTGTTCGACCGGCCGCCGCCGCGCCGCCGCCGATGCACGAAGCCGACGCACCGTCCTCCTGGGTCCGCCGCTGGGCGCCGCTCGCCGGCGCCGGCGCGCGCGTGCTCGACGTCGCCTGCGGCGGCGGCCGGCACGCGCGCCTGTTCGCAGCGCGCGGCGCGATCGTCGATGCGGTCGACCGCGACCCGGCCGCCGGCGCCGCACTTGCCGAGGTCGGCCACGTGCGCTTTCTCGCCGCCGACCTCGAGCGCGATGCCTGGCCCTACGAAGGGCAGCGCTTCGATGCGGTGGTCGTAGTCAACTACCTGCACCGGCCGCTGTTCGCGGCGCTGCGCGCGGCGCTGGCGCCGCGCGGCGTGCTGATCTACGAGACCTTCGCGCACGGCAACGCCGCTTTCGGGCGGCCTTCCAATCCGGACTTCCTGCTGGCGCCCGGCGAACTGCTGCAGGCGTGCGCGGGCCTGCACGTGCTCGCCTTTGAGGACGGCGTGCTGGCGCTGCCGCAGCCGGCGCGGGTGCAACGGATCTGCGCCCGCGCCGGCGCGCTGGCGCTCGCCGACCTGCGCCTGGACCCGGACCGTGATTGAGCCGCACGCTGCGCCCGGGTCGGCGCTGCGGCCGCGGGTAGAATCCGGCGCCTGTTTGCGGCTCTGGGACACGAGATGATCACCGGCAGTCTGGTTGCCGTCGTCACGCCGATGCACGAGGACGGCGCGCTCGATCTGGACGCCTATCGGCGCCTGATCGACTGGCAGATCGAGCAGGGCAGCGCCGGCATCGTCGCCGTCGGTACCACCGGCGAGTCGCCGACCGTCGATCACGACGAGCACTGCCTGCTGGTGAAGACCGCGGTGCAGGCGGCGCGCGGCCGCGTGCCGGTGATCGCCGGCACCGGCGGCAACTCGACGCGCGAGGCGATCGAACTGACGCACTATGCGAAACAGGTCGGCGCCGCCGCCACGCTGCAGGTCGTTCCCTATTACAACAAGCCGACCCAGGACGGGCTGTACCGGCACTTCCGCACGGTCGCCGAGACCTGCGGCCTGCCGGTGATCCTGTACAACGTCCCGGGCCGCACGGTGGCCGATCTGGCCAACGACACCACCGTGCGCCTGGCGCAGGTGCCGGGCATCGTCGGCCTGAAGGACGCCACCGGTGACGCCGCGCGCGCCGCCGATCTGCTGCGCCGCCTGCCGCCGCAGTTCGCCGTCTACAGCGGCAACGACGACAGCGCGCTGGCGCTGATGCTTCTGGGCGGCCACGGCGTGATCTCGGTGGTCGCCAACGTCGCGCCGGCTCTGATGAGCCGCATGTGCCGCGCCGCGCTCGAGGGCGATCTGGCCACCGCGCGCCGCCTCAATGCCCAGCAGTTGCCGCTGGCGCAGAAGCTGTTCGTCGAGGCCAACCCGATTCCGGTCAAGTGGGCGCTGGCGAAGATGGCCCGCATCGGCACCGGCATCCGACTGCCGCTGCTGCCGCTGTCACCGGCCGCGCAACCGGCGGTCGAGGCGGCGCTGCGCGAATCCGGCGTGCTCTAGCGATCGACGCAACGCGGCGGCCCGGACCGGGTCGAAGCCGCAGGCCGATCGCCGCGACTGCCGGCGTGTTCCCCCTGAAAACCCCGGCGCCGTCGATCGGCGCCGGACGAGGAGAGGTTGCATGACTGCATTGACCCCGACTCCCGCGCGCGCAGCGAGCGCGCGACTGCTGCGACCGCTGGCGCTGCTGGCAGCGGCGCTGCTGGCGAGCGGCTGCGCCTCGCTCGGCATCCGCAGCGATCGGATCGACTACGGCGCGGTCGCGCCGCAGCGGCCGCTCGAAGTCCCGCCCGATCTGCCGCCACCGCCGGTCAGCGAGCGCTTCACGGTGCCGGGCGCGGCGACCGCCTCGGCGGTGGCGCAGCAGGCGCAACGCGCGGCGCCGGCGGCCGCCGCCAGCGCTGCCGTCGCGGTGCTGCCGGCGGTGGCGCCGGCGCGCATCGAACGCGCCGGCGCGCAGCGCTGGCTGGCGGTCGATCTGCCGCCCGAGCAGGCGTTTGCGGTGGCGCGCGAGTTCTGGGGCGTCGTCGGCCTGAAGCTGGAGCGGGTCGATGCCGAGGTCGGCATCCTCGAGACCGAGTGGGCCGAGAACCGGGCCAAGATCCCGCAGGACATCATCCGGCGCACGATCGGGCGCGTGTTCGACGGCCTGTACTCGACCGGCGAGCGCGACCGCTTCCGCACGCGCGTCGAGCGCACCGCCGGGAACACCTCGGAGATCTTCATCAGCCACCGCGGCATGATCGAAGTCCACACCAATGCACAGCAGGATCGCACCCGCTGGCAGCCGCGGCCGAGCGATCCGGAACTCGAAGCCGAGATGCTGCAGCGACTGATGCTGCGTTTCGCGCCGGTGGCGGTGGCGGCGGCGCCCGCGCCCGCGGCTGCAGCGCCGGCGCTGGCGGCGCTGGCGCCAGCGGCGCAGCCGCAGGCGGTGCGCACGGTCGCCGGCGGCGACGGGCGGGTGGCGCGGCTGGAGATCGACGAAGCCTTCGATCGCGCCTGGCGCCGGGTCGGCCTTGGTCTGGACCGCGGCGGCTTCACGGTCGAAGACCGCAATCGTGCCGGCGGCGTCTACTTCGTCCGCTATCTCGACCCCGAGGTCGAGGCCCGGCAGCGCGCCGAGCAGGGTCTGCTGTCGCGCGTGCTCGGCGCCGACCCGAAGATCGTCGCCCAGCAGTTCCGCATCCAGGTGGCTGCCACCGGCGAGCGTCTGAGTGCCGTCACCGTGCTCGACCGCGACGGCAAGCCCGAGGCGAGCGCCACCGGCGACAAGATCCTGCGCCAGCTCGCCGAGCAGATCCGCTGAACCGCGGTTGACCTGATCGGCTGCGATGCTGCGCTGGCGCTGCCTCGGCTCGGGCAGCGACGGCAATGCGCTGGTGATCGAGGCCCGTGCCGGCCGCTTCGTCACCCGCGTGCTGGTCGACAACGGCTTCGGGCCGCCCGCGCTCGCGCAGCGCCTGGCGCAGGCAGCGCTCAGCATCGACGATCTCGACGCGGTGTTCGTCAGCCACGAGCACGCCGATCATGCCGGCGGCGTCGCCGCGCTGCTCAAGCGCCGCCGGTTGCCGCTGCTGTGCTCGCGCGGAACGCGCGCTGCCGCCCGCCTCGAAGCGCCGGACTTCGACTGGCGG
>Ga0208609_100646_pt1 | contig 12356 bp, 14 predicted proteins | sample SubbioR11_8A_Apr_FD_184813 | JGI IMG/M metagenome (GOLD analysis project Ga0208609, IMG submission 184813) | Serpentinite rock and fluid subsurface biosphere microbial communities from McLaughlin Reserve, California, USA - CR11_8A_Apr (SPAdes) | ecosystem: Environmental > Terrestrial > Deep...
ACGAGCTCGACGCCGGCCTGCGCGAGAGCGCGGCCGACGTGCGCGAGCTGCTGCTGCACTTTCGCACGCGCACCAACAGCGACGACTTCGGCGCCGCGATCAAGACCACGCTGCGCAAATTCCAGCACCAGAGCGGGCTGGCCACGCACCTGGAACTGCACGGCAGCGGCGCGCCGCTGCCGCCCGACGTGCAAGTGCAGTTGCTGCACGTCGTGCAGGAGGCGCTGTCGAACGTGCGCAAGCACGCCGGCGCGAGCGCGGTCTGGGTCGACGTGCAGCAGCAGCCGCCCTGGCGCATCGAGGTCCGCGACGACGGCCACGGCTTCGACGCCGAGGCCGCGCTCGACGAGACGCATGTCGGCCTGCGCATCATGCGCGAGCGCGCTGCGGGCATCGGCGCGGGCGTGCAGATCCGCTCGCAACCCGGGCAGGGCACCTGCGTGCGCGTCGAACTGCCGCCGGCGCAGACGCTGGCGGCCTGAGCGAGGCGTGGCAATGAGCGACGAGACGACGACGCTGCGCGTGATGGTCGTCGACGACCACACCCTGTTCCGGCGCGGCCTGGTCGCGCTGCTGAGCGCCGACGGGCGCTTCGCGGTCGTCGGCGAGGCCGCCGACGCCAACGAGGCGCAGCGCGTGGCTGCGCAATGCCGGCCGCAGGTCATCCTGCTCGACAACCACCTGCCCGGTGTCTGCGGGGTCGACGCGTTGCCCGCGCTGCGTGCGGCGGCCCCGCAGGCGCGCGTGCTGATGCTGACGATGAGCGAGGACGAGCGCGACCTCGCCGCCGCGGTGCGCGGCGGCGCCACTGGCTACCTGCTCAAGACCGCCGACGGCGAGGAGCTGGGCCAGGCCGTCGAGCGCGCCGCGCGCGGCGAGGCCAGCTTCGGCGCGGCGATGGCGGCCAAGCTCGCGTCGGCCTTCGCCCCGCTCGAGCCCGGCGAGGCGGTGGCCGCGGGGCCCGCGCCCGGGCCGGCCACGGCGGCCCCAGTCGCGGCGCCGGCGGTCGACGATCGGCTGGCCGCGCTGTCGCCGCGCGAGCGCGAGATCCTCGAGCTGATCGCGCGCGGCGACAGCAACAAGGAGATCGCGCGCACGCTGGCGATCGCCGAGACCACGGTCAAGATCCACGTCCAGCACATCCTGCGCAAGCTCGACCTCAGCTCGCGCGTGCAGGCCGCGGTGCTGGTCGCGTCGCGGCGCCGGGGCGCGCCGTGAGGCCGGCGGGCGCGACCGCAGGGCCACGCCCGCTGCTGTCCGACGGGGCTTGACGCCGCCGCCGGCGCTGCGCCGCGGCCCTGGGTCCAGGGCCGGCAGGCCTCACACCACGTTCCTATACTGCGGCTCGCGATGACCGAGCCCGCGACCGCCACCCCCGCCGCCGAGCGCCCGGCGGCCGTGCCCTTCGGCACCGCGCTGCGCTTCTGGCTCAAGCTCGGCCTGATCAGCTTCGGCGGGCCGGCCGGGCAGATCGCGATCATGCACACCGAGCTCGTCGAGCGCCGCCGCTGGATCAGCGAGCGGCGCTTCCTGCACGCGCTGAACTACTGCATGCTGCTGCCGGGGCCCGAGGCGCAGCAGCTCGCAACCTACCTGGGCTGGCTGCTGCACCGCACCTGGGGCGGCCTCGCCGCGGGCGTGCTGTTCGTGCTGCCCTCGCTGCTGCTGCTGATCGTGCTGTCCTGGGTCTACGTCGCCCATGGCGAAGTGCGCTGGATCGCCGGCATCTTCTACGGCATCAAGCCGGCGGTGGTCGCCATCGTCTTCCACGCCGCCTGGCGCATCGGCTCGCGCGTGCTCGCCAACCGCGTGCTGTGGGCGATCGCGGTGGCGGCCTTCGTCGCGATCTTCGTGCTCGGGGCACCATTTCCGCTGATCGTCGCCGCCGCGGCGCTGGCCGGCGGGCTGGGCGCGCGGCTCGCGCCGCGTTGGTTCGAGCCAGGCAACGGCGGCCATGCCGCCGGCGGCAAGTCGTACGGCCCGGCGCTGATCGACGACGACACCCCGCGCGCGCCGCACACGGTCTACCGGCGCCGGCGGCTGGTCGCGGTGGTGGCCACCGGCCTCGCGCTGTGGGCGCTGCCGATGGCGCTGCTGCTGGCCTGGCAGGGCGTCGATGGCATCTACACGCAGATGGCCGCATTCTTCACCAGCGCCGCGCTGCTGACCTTCGGCGGCGCGTACGCCGTGCTGCCCTACATCTACCAGGGCGCGGTGCTGCACTTCGGCTGGCTGAGCCCGACGCAGATGATCGACGGTCTCGCGCTGGGCGAGGCGACGCCGGGGCCGCTGATCATGGTCGTGGCCTTCGTGGCCTTCGTCGGCGCCTGGCAGAGCCCCGAGCTGCTCGCGCAGTTCGGCCCCGACCAGCTGTTTGCCGCCGCCGCGCTGGCCGCGGTGCTGGTGACCTGGGTCACCTTCCTGCCCTCGTTCGTCTTCATCCTCGCCGGCGGCCCGCTGATCGAGGGCACGCGCGGGCGGCTGGGCTTCACCGCGCCGCTCACGGCGATCACCGCGGCGGTGGTCGGCGTGATCGTCAACCTCGCGCTGTTCTTCACGTACCACGTGCTGTGGCCGCAGGGCTTCGGCGGCGACTTCGACGCCTTCGCCGCGGCCCTCGCCGCCGCCGCGCTGGTCGCGCTGGCGCGCTTCAAGCGCGGCGTGATCGAGACGCTGGTGGTCTGCGCCGGCGCCGGGCTCGCGCTCACCCTGCTGGGGTAGCCGCGCGCGCGGCGCGGCGGGTCAGCCTGCGCGGGTCTTGCAGGTGCTGATGCCGAAGGGCAGGTAGGCCGGGCACCAGCCGAGCGCGGCGGTGGCGATCGGCACGATGCCGAGGTAGCCCCAGACGCCGACCGTGCCGGTGGCCGCCAGCGCGACCAGCGCGATACCGACGACCAGGCGCAGGATGCGGTCGATGCCGCCGACATTGGATCTCATGGTCACTCTCTGTGGGCTGGCGCGCGGCCACCCCCATGGCGGCCGCCGCAGTCGCGAGCGTATGCCGGGCGCCGGCGCCGCGCGGTGACCGGGGTCACGCAGCGCCGCCGGCGGCCAGCGCGCGCAGCGCGGCGGCGTCGACGATCTCGATGCGCTCGCGCCCGACGCGCACCCAGCCGGCGCGGTCGAAGCGGCGCAGCAGGCGGGTGACGATCTCACGCACGGTGCCGAGCTCGTCGGCCAGCGCCTGATGCGTCGTCTGCAGCACGGCGCCGTGGCCCAGCAGCGCCGCAGCCAGCCGCTGGTCCAGGCGCTGGAAGGCCACCGCCTCGACCAGCGTCATCAGCTCGGCGATGCGGTCGGCGAAGATGCCGAACACATGGCGCCGGAACGGCTCGTGCGCGCACCACCGGGCGAAACCGGCCGGGTCGAGCACGACCAGTTCGCTGGGCTGGGTAGTCAGCGCATACGCCGGCAGCGGGCCCTGGCCGAACAGGCAGGCGGTCGAGGCGATGCACAGCTCGCCGGGGGTGACGCGGTAGAGCTCGAGCGAGCGGCCCTGGCTGCTGCCGCGCGCGACGCGCAGCTCACCGTCGACGACCAGCGGGAAGCCGCGGCAGGGCGCGCCTTCGTCGAACACCCGCTGCCCGGCGGGCACCTGCAGGACCTGCGCGTGCTGCGCGAGCACTGTCGCGCGCAACGCCGCCGGCAGCTCGGCGACGGCCGGGTAGAGGGCGAACAGGCGCTCGGCGCAGGAGTCGGCGGTGGCCATCGGCAGCCCGGTAGCGTGCGGCTGGCCAGTGTAGGACGCGGCCGCGCCGACAATGCGGCGATGAGCGTCGCCCCTGCCTCCGCGCTGTCGCCCGGCGCCTTCGCCACGCTGCTGCTGATCGCGCTGATGATGGGCGCCAACCATGTCGCCGCGCGCGTGGCCTTCGACCATGGCCTCGACGTCGCCACCGCAGTGGTCGTGCGCAGCGCCGTGACGGCGGTGGTGGTCGGCGCGCTGATCGCGCTGCAGCGCGTGCCGCTGACGCTGACGCCGCGCGAGCGCCGGGCGCTGCCGGCCATCGGCGTGCTGGTCGCCGTGCAGAGCCTGTGCCTGTACGCGGCGGTCGCGCGGCTGCCGGTGGCGCTGGCGCTGCTGGCCTTCAACACCTACCCGCTGTGGACCGCGCTGTGGGCGCGGCTGCTCTACGGTCACCGGCCCGAGCGGCGGGTGCTGCTGGCCATGCCGGTGCTGCTGGCCGGGCTGGCGCTGGCCCTCGACGTCGCCGGCGCGGCCTCAGGGCTGGGCGCGGCGCGGCAATGGGCGGCCATCGGCGTCGGCGTGGCGTACGCGCTGGCCGCCGCCGCCACCTTCGGCCTGGCGCTGGTCTGGACCCAGCACGAGGCCGGCGGGCTCGACGGCCGCGTGCGCACCGCCGGCACGATGGCCATGGTCGCGGTGATCGCGCTGGCCGCGGTCGGCACCCAGGGCGGCTTCCAGTGGCCGCAGGCCGCGCCCGGCTGGTGGGGGCTGGCGGCCCTGACCCTGCTCTACGGCAGCGCGTTCACGATCCTGTTCACGGTGCTGCCGCGGCTGGGCGTGGTCGGCAACTCGGCGATCATGAACGTCGAGCCGGTCTTCGCGCTGGTCCTGGCCTGGGTCATCCTGGCCCAGGCCATCGCCCCGGTGCAGGTCGCCGGCGCGCTGGTGGTGGTCGCGACGGTGGTCTGGCTGGGCCTGCGCCGGCGCTGAGCGGGCGGCGGGCCATGGGCCGGTGCTCAGCAGGTAGTCAAGCGATGCTCAGTCGGCGGCCTGCAAGGTGCGCAGCCGCGCCGCCAGCGACGCGGCGCTCAGCATGCCGACATGGCGCTCGACGATGCGGCCGTCGGCCGCGACGAACAGCGTGGTCGGCAGCGCGCTCGAGCCGATTGCCGGGCCCAGCCGGCTGCCGCCGTCGAGCCAGACGCCCTGGACGTGGTAGGGCAGGGCCGTGAGGTGGCGGCGCACCGCCGCCGCGTCTTCGCCCTGGTTGACGAACAGGAAGCGCACGCCGGCCTCGCGCTGCTGGGCGGCAGCCAGCAGCGGCATCTCGGCGCGGCAGACCCCGCACCAGCTCGCCCACAGGCTGACCACGGTCGGCTGGCCGGCTGCCAGCGCGCGCAGCTCGGCCGGCTCGCCGGCGAGCGACTTGAGCGCCAGCGTCGGCAGCGGCGGGTGCTGGTGCACGCCGAGCAGGCCCGTCGCCGCGACCCAGAAACCCGCCCCGGCCAGCGCTGCGGTGGCCAGCGGCCGGCGCAGCGCCTGGGCGCGCCAGGCCCGCCAGCCCAGCACGGCCAGCGCCGCGGCCACGCCGGCAGCCGGCGACCAGCCGCCGTCGCGCAGGTCGAGCAGGCTCCATGGTGCCGCGCGGTAGTCGTCCCAGGCCCCGGCGACGAAGGCCAGGCGGGCCACGGCAAACCCGGCCAGCGCGGCCAGCCAGACCGCGTCGCCGGCGGCGCGGGCCTGGACGCCGCCCAGCCGCGTGGCCAGCCACTGTGCGAGCAGCAGCGCGCCGAACCACAGCAAGGGGCCGAGCGGAAAGGCCAGCGGGCCGATCTGGATCGAAGTCACTGCTCACTCCCGCCGTGACGATGCAGCCGGTCGTGGATTCGTCGCGTCGTTCGCCAGACGCCCCACAGCACCAGCGGGATCAGCACGCCGACGGCCAGCTCGGGGTCGAGCGGCGCGCCGGCCGACTCGGCGGCCTTGGCGCCGTAGAGCAGCAGGCTGACGACGTAGTACGAGATCGCCGCGATCGACAGCCCTTCGACCGTGCTCTGCAGCCGCAGCTGCAGCTGCTGGCCGCGGGTGAGCTTGGCCAGCAGCTGCTGGTTCTGCAGCTCGGTGGCGATGTCGACGCGGGTGCGCAGCAGCGCGCTGGCGCGCTCGACGCGCTGGGCCAGCGAGGCCAGCCGTTGCGCGCAGGCGGCGACGGTGGCCAGCGCGGGGTTCATGCGGCGCTGCAGAAACTCGCCGATGGTCTGCGTGCCGGGCACCGCGGTCTCGCGCAGCTCGGCCAGGCGGTCGGCCATCAGCGTGCTGTAGGCGTGCGTCGCGGCAAAGCGGTAGTCGTGCTCGGCGGCGGCGCGCTCGAGTCGGGCGGCCAGCGCGACCAGGCGTTCGAGCAACTGCGGGTCCGACTCCTGGCCGCCCTCGATCTGGCTGGTCAGCGTGGCCAGCGTGGCCTGGGCCGCCTGCAGCTGCGGCGACAGGGCCTTGGCCGGCGGCAGCCCGCGCAGCGCCATCAGGCGGTAGGTCTCGACGTCGAGCAGCCGCTGCGCGACGCGGCCGACGCGGGTGCGCGTGCTCTGCGCCGACGTCGCCACCAGCATGTGCACGACGCTGTCGGCCCGCAGCCGGAAGTCGCTGGCCGCGATCGAATGGCTGCCGCCCCCGCTCGGGCGCCCGATCTGCGAGGCGACGATGGTGCGCCCGCCGAACCAGCGCTGGGCCGACGCCAGCACCGCCGGTGCGTCGGCGTGGTCGGCCGCGACCAGGGCCAGCGCGACCGCCGCCACCGTGCGCCCGGGGATCGCGCGCAGCCAGCCGGCGTCGACTGCGCAGGCCGCGAGCAGGTCGGGGTCGCAGGCGCCCAGCCCGGTGCCTTCGGGCAGCGGCTGGGTGACGGTGTAGCGGGTGAACTCGGTATGGCGCTCCCAGCGCAGGCTGTGGCCTTGCAGCCGCAGGTGCGCGAAGTTGGCCGTCAGTGCCTGCGCTTCCAGCGCCTGCGGGCCCGGCAGGCGGCGCAGGTGCGCGGCCTCGGCGTCGCGGTCGACCCCGGCGTTGAGCACGACCACCTGCACGATCAGCGCCGGCAGCCGGATTCGCGCCGGCGGGCGGGCGTGCACCTCGTCGTGCAGCGCCACACGCAGTGCATCGTCGGGGGGCAGCCAGCCGTCGGGGCAGGGCGCGGCCGCGGCAAGGTCGGGCATCGGGGGGGGGGCAGCGGTGCGGTAGCGGGAAAGGCATTGTGCCGCGCGGCCCCGGTCGCCCGAGTCGCCCCGGCGCGGCGGCAGGATACCGGTTTGGGTATCATCGGAGATGCAACGACAGCCGCGCCGGTGGTCGTTACTGTGCGCCCACACCCCGCCGCTGAACCCGAGTCTGCGTCTGCGAACCCGCCGTGTCCTCATCGCCGATCTCCCCCTCGCCGACCGCTGCCGCAGCGACGCCCCGCAGCGGCCGCCGCGCCGTCATCGGCGCCACCGCCTTCGCCGCCGTCGCGCTGGTCGGCGGCGCTGCCGCGGCCGGCTGGTGGGGCGGCCGGGCGACCGCGCATGCCCGCGTCTCGCTGGAGCAGGCGCGCGCCGAACTGGAAGCCGGCACGGCGCTGCTGATCGACATCCGCGAGCCCGACGAGCATGCGACCGGCGTCGCCGCCGGGGCGCTCCTGCTGCCGATGCGCCAGCTCGCCCGGCGGCTCGGCGAAATCCCCAGCGACCCCGCGGCGCGGGTGCTGCTGATCTGCAGCACGCAGAACCGCTCGCGGGCGTCGCTGCTGGTCCTGCACGAGCGCGGCCTGACGCATGTGCGCTACGTGCACGGCGGCATGAGCGAATGGGCGCGGCGCGGCTGGCCGATGGTGCGCCCCGACGGCCCGGCGCTGGCCGCGCGGTAGCGGCGGCGGCGTGAGCCGCGGCGCCGAGCGGCTGACCAACCGGGTCACGGCCGGCCGTGTCGCCCGGCTCTCGCCCCGCCTCGCCGACAATACCGGCGATGATCGCCGCCCTCCCACCGCCGCGGCTGCTGCACCTCGGTCGCACCGACCACGCCGACTGCGAAGCCCGCATGCGCGCGTTCACCGCGGCGCGCGCGGCGGACACGCCCGACGAGATCTGGCTGACCGAGCACCCGCCGGTCTACACCCTGGGTGTGGCCGGCCGCAGCGCGCATGTGCGCGCCGCCGGCGACATCCCGGTGCTGCGCTCGGACCGCGGCGGGCAGGTCACTTACCACGGCCCGGGCCAGGTCGTGGCCTACCCGCTGGTCGACCTGCGCCGGCTCGGCATCTACGTGCGCGAGTATGTCTTTCGCATCGAGACCGCGGTGCTGCAGGTGCTCGAGGGCTACGGCCTGACTGGCTACCGGGTTGTCGGCGCGCCCGGCATCTACGTGCGGCTGGCCGACCCGGCCGGCCACGCCGCGCCGAGCGGGCCGCCCGACCCCCGCGACCCGCTGGCCGCGCTGCGCGGCCTGGGCAAGGTCGCCGCGCTGGGCCTCAAGGTCAGCCGGCACTGCGCCTACCATGGCGTCGCGCTCAACGTCGCGATGGACCTCGAGCCCTACGCCCGCATCGACCCCTGCGGCTACCCGGGGCTGCGCAGCGTCGATCTGGCTAGACTGGGCGTCTCGACCACCTGGGACGAGGCCGCCGCGCGGCTCGCGCAGCGGCTGGCTGCCCAGTTCACCCCCTGACCGCCCCGCCCGCCACCGCGATGACCACCCCCGAGCCCACCGCCTACGACCCGGCCGTCAAGCAGAAGGCGCAGGCCAAGACCGCGCGCATCCCGATCAAGGTCGAGCCGGCCGAAGTGCTGAAGAAGCCCGACTGGATCCGCGTCAAGGCCGGCAGCCCGACCACCCGCTTCTACGAGATCAAGCAGATCCTGCGCGAGCACCGCCTGCACACGGTCTGCGAGGAGGCGAGCTGCCCGAATATCGGCGAGTGCTTCGGCGGCGGCACCGCGACCTTCATGATCATGGGCGACCAGTGCACCCGGCGCTGCCCGTTCTGCGACGTCGGCCATGGCCGCCCCGACCCGCTCGACGCCGACGAGCCGGCCAACCTCGCGCGCACCATCGCCGCGCTGAAGCTGAAGTACGTCGTGATCACCAGCGTCGACCGCGACGACCTGCGCGACGGCGGCGCGGCGCACTTCGTCGAATGCATCCGCCAGGTGCGCGCGCAGTCGCCGGCCACCCGCATCGAGATCCTGGTGCCCGACTTCCGCGGCCGCGACGAGCGCGCGCTCGACATCCTGCAGGCCGCGCCGCCCGACGTGATGAACCACAACCTCGAGACCGTGCCGCGGCTGTACCGGCAGGCGCGCCCGGGCAGCGATTACGCCTTCAGCCTGGGGCTGCTGCGCAAGTTCAAGGCCCGCCACCCGGGCGTGCCGACCAAGAGCGGGCTGATGGTCGGCCTCGGCGAGACCGACGACGAAATCCTGCAGACCCTGCGCGACATGCGCGCGCACGGCATCGACATGCTGACCATCGGCCAGTACCTCGCGCCCTCGGGCCACCACCTGCCGGTGCGTCGCTACGTGCACCCCGACACCTTCGCGATGTACGGGCGCGAGGCGCAGGCCCTGGGCTTCACGCATGCCGCGGTCGGCGCGCTGGTGCGCTCGAGCTACCACGCCGACCAGCAGGCCCACGCCGCCGGGGTGGGCGCCCCCGCCTGAAGACCGGGCCCGGTCGGCCTGGGGCGCTCGCGACCGCTCAGGCCGCCGGCGCGCTGAACTGGTCCCAGGCCTGCAGGGCCTCGGCGGCGTACATCAGCGCGGGGCCGCCGCCCATGTAGACGGCGACCGCGAGCACTTCCTCGAACTCGGCGCGCGTCGCGCCGAGCTTGATCAGTGCCTTGGTGTGGAAGCCGATGCAGCCGGCGCAGCGCTGGCTCACGCCGATGCCCAGCGCGATCAGCTCCTTGGTCCTGGCGTCGATCGCGCCGGCGGCCATCGCCGCGCTCGACAGCGCGGCGAAGCCCTGCATCGTCGTGGCCTGTGACTTGCGCAGCGCGCCGATCTGCTTGCCGATGCGCTGCGTCAGTTCGGGGTAGTGGCTCTCGGCCATGCGGCAGCTCCTCGGCTGGGCTCGGGTCTGGATACCCCGCACCCTACCTGGGCCGGCCCCGCGCCGGGTTGACGACGCTCAAGCCGCGGTGGCGCCGGGCACTCAGCGCGCCGGCAGCAGGCGGTCGATCAGCGCGTGCAGCTCGGCAAAATCGGGCGCGCCGACATAGCGCTTGACGATCTCGCCTTGCGGGTTGATCAGGAAGGTCGTCGGCGTCAGCCGCACGTCGCCGAAGCCCAGCGCAACCTCGCCGCTGGCGTCGTGGGCAACCGTGAAGGGCAGTTGCCGCGTCTGCACGAAGCGCTCGATGAAGGCCGGCGTGTCGTAGCTCATCGCCACCGCGATCGTGCGGTAGCCGCGGCCGCGGAACTTCTCGTAGGTCGCAGCGAGCTGTGGCATCTCCCTGACGCAGGTCACGCAGCTCGTGGCCCAGAAGTTGACCAGCACGACCTGCCCGCGCAGCTGCTCGGTGCTCACGCGGCTGCCGTCGATCAGCGCGAAACTGACCTGTGGCGCCGGCTCCAGCCGTGTCAGACTCTGCCAGGCCAGCCAGGCCAGGGCGAGGGTCACGGCAGCGGCCAGCGAGATCAGGACCGGACGGGAGAGTCTCATGAAGAGGTCGGCATTGAATCGGCGCCAGTGTACGGCGGCGCTGCTGTCGACTCCGTTCTGGGGGCTGGCGTTCCCCGCGCGTGCGCTCGTCGAGAGCGACGCCGCCGCCGGCGTGCGCGCCGCGCTCGAGCGCGCGGCCGCCGCCGCGGTCGCCACCCTGGGCCGGCGCGACGGCTTCGCCGCGCACCCGCGCCTGCGCATCGGGCTGCCGCCGCCGCTCGACGCCGCCGCGCCGCTGCTGCGCGCGACCGGCCAGGGGCGGCGCGTCGACGAGCTCGAGCTGGCCATCAACCGCGCCGCCGAGACCGCCGTCGGCGGCTCGCTGGACCTGCTGCGCCAGGCCGTGCGCGGCATGACCGTCGAGGACGCGCTGGGCCTGGTGCGCGGCGGCGAGACCGGGATCACCGACTTCTTCGCGCGCAAGACGCGCGCGCCGCTCAGCCAGCGCTTCGCGCCGCTGGTCGCGCAGGCCACGCGCCGGCATGCGCTGGCCGAGCAGTACAACGCGCTGGCCGGCCGGGCCGCGGCGGCCGGCCTGCTCGGCGAGCGCCGCGCCAGCCTCGAGGCGCATGTCACCGCGCACGCACTCGACGGGCTCTACCACACGATCGGCGAGGAGGAGCGACGCCTGCGGCGCGACCCGGCCGCCGCGGGCAGCGCGCTGCTCAGGCGGGTGTTCGGCCGCTGAGCGGTCGAGCGGCCTCTCAAGCTCCGGGGCGCGCACCGGCCGCGTCGGCCTGGTTCAGCTCGTAGGTCAGCGCCGCGGGCAGCGTATCGGCCAGCGTGCCGCGGCCGATGCGGGCGATGCCCTGCGGGTCCTGGGCCGCGGTCTGCAGGCGCGGGCCGTCGTCGGCGATCTCGACCAGCACCGGTGCCTGCGGCAGCGCGCGCAGATCGGCGTGCAGCCGCGCGAGCCGCTCGCCGGCCAGTTGCGCGTCGTGCAGCAGCACATGCGGCGGCCCGGCGTGGCAGAACTCGCGCGCGCCCTCGACGGTGGCGACGACGTCGATCATCAGCCCCAGTGGGTGCAGCACGTCGCGCAGCTCCTGGCGCAGATCGCGCCGCGCGCTGACGAGCAGCACATGGTGCCCGGCCAGCGGACGCAGGCCCAGCGTCGAGCCGAAGCCCGGGTCGATGTCGAGCGTCGGCACGCTGCTGGCGCTGGCCAGCACGGTGCGCGGGAACTCGACGCTCAGGCGGGTGCCGCAGACCGTGTCGTGGCGCTCGACGAGCAGCCCGGCGGCCAGCGCGGTCTGGCGCAGCAGGTGCCACTGCAGCGTGTCGAGGGCGGTGGCGTGGGTCGGCAGCTGCGGGTCGGCGACCTCGTCGACCGGCCGGTGGCGAAAGCGCAGGTGCAGCCGGGCGCGCTCGGGCCAGGTGCGGTGGTCGAGCCCCAGGTGCAGCGCCGAGCGCGTCAGGGCCAGCGCCCAGGCCAGTGCCGCGTCCAGCAGCTGCTGCAGCAGCGTTGCATCGACGACGACCCGGGCCGGGCGCACCGTCTCCAGCAGCGGGGTGCCGCGGCGGCGGGCTTCGGGCTGGTGGCGGGCGACGGCCGCGCGCAGCGTGGCGGCCAGGTCGAGCGCCTGCGGGCGCAGCGGCAGCGCGGGGTCGCAGACCCGCGCGAGCTGCTGCAGGGTCAGCGTGGTCGTGCGGGCCTCATCGAGCGCGTGGGCGAGGGCCTGCAGGGCTGCCTTCTCGGCCGGCGTCGACGCGCCCAGCACGGCGAGGTGGGTCGCGGCGGCCGACAGCGGCTGCGCCAGCTCGGTGCCCAGGCGCGCGAGCAGCGTCGCCCAGGCCCCTGGCGAGGCACCGGCGACTTCGTCGGCGTCGGTGGGGGGCGTCGGCGACGACGGTGTCTCGGCGGCTGGACTCATGGGGTGGGGCGGGCTGGGCAGCGGCGAGGGCCTCGACCGCGAGCATAGGTCAGGCGGCGGTCGGGGTGCGCGCCGATAATCCCCCGATGCGGTGGGTCTTGTCGTCC
>Ga0208609_100647_pt1 | contig 12354 bp, 11 predicted proteins | sample SubbioR11_8A_Apr_FD_184813 | JGI IMG/M metagenome (GOLD analysis project Ga0208609, IMG submission 184813) | Serpentinite rock and fluid subsurface biosphere microbial communities from McLaughlin Reserve, California, USA - CR11_8A_Apr (SPAdes) | ecosystem: Environmental > Terrestrial > Deep...
GCGCGTCGCCCACGTCCCACAACTGGGCCATCACGCGGGCCAGTTGCACGCGGGCCTGCTCGCCGCCCGAGAGGGTGTCGAAGCGGCGGCCGACCAGATGCGCCGCATGCGCGGTGGCCAGCGCGTCGGCGACGATGCGCGCGCGCTGGCTGTCGGGCTCGATCGCGTAGCGGCCGAGGCCGACGATCAGCTCGACGGCCATGCCGAAGGCCACCGCGTGCGACTGCGGCAGCACCGCGCGCCGGCGCGCGATGCGCGCCAGCGGCAGGCCGTTGAGCGCGTCGCCGGCCAGCCACACGCTGCCGGCGGCGGCGCTGCGCTCGCCGGCCATCAGCTTGAGCAGGGTCGACTTGCCGGCCCCGCTCGGGCCCAGGATGGCCACGCGCTCGCCGGCGGCCAGGCGCAGGTCGAAGGGCCCGAATTCGCGGCCGGGCACGCGCACGGTGGCCGCGCGCAGCTCCAGCAGGGGCCGGCCGTGCGTGGCCGGCACGGCAGCGCCGGGGGCGGCAGGGCCGATCAGGTCGGACCGCGCGTTCATGCATGACCCCCTTGGCGCAGCGCCAGCCGGCGCAGCAGCAGCAGGAAGACCGGCGCGCCGATCAGCGCGGTGATGATGCCCACCGGCATCTCGGCCGGGATGACGACCGTGCGCGCCAGGGTGTCGGCCAGCAGCAGCAGCAGCGCGCCGGCGAGCGCGGCCAGCGGCAGCACGGCGCGCTGGTCACCACCGACGACGCTGCGCACCAGGTGCGGCGCCATCAGCCCGATGAAGCCGATCAGCCCGCACCAGGCCACGGCCAGCCCGCACAGCAGCGCAACGGTGACGATCAGCCGCGTGCGCAGGCGCTGCACGTCGACGCCGACATGCGCGGCGGCCGACTCGCCCAGGGCCAGCGCGTTGAGGGCCTGGGCCAGGCGCGCGCCCTGCCACAGCGCCAGCGCGAGCGCGAGCAGCAGCACGCTGGCGACGAGCCATGAGGCGCCGGCCAGCGAGCCCAGCGTCCAGAAGGTCAGGCTGCGCAACTGCTCGTCGTCGGCGACGAAGGTGCACAGGCCGACCACCGCCATCGTCAGCGCGTTGAGCGCGAGCCCGGTCAGCAGCAGCCCGGCGATCGAGCCGGGCATCAGCCAGCGGGCGACGCCGTCGAGCATGAAGCAGACCGCCAGCGCGCCGCCGAAGGCCGCCAGCGGCAGCACCCAGGGCCGCCAGGCCGGCGGCAGGCCAGCGGCGGTGGCGGCGAAGAAGGTCAGCACCAGCGCCACCGCGCAGACCGCACCGCTGGTCACGCCGAGCAGGCCGGGGTCGGCCAGCGGGTTGCGAAACAGGCCCTGCGCGAGGGCGCCGGCCAGCCCCAGCGCGGCGCCGACCGCCGCGGCCAGCAGCGCGCGCGGCAGCCGCAGCTCCCACAGCACGAGCGCGCTGCCGCTGCGCTCGGCCTGCGCCCAGGCCGCCCAGTCGGCCCATTGCACCGACACGGCACCGGTCATCGATGCCCCCAGCAGCGCCAGCAGCAGCGCCGCGCCCAGCCCCAGGCCCAGCGGCCAGGCCGCCGGCACGGCCGGCGCCGGTGTCGGCCCGGGCCGCGCGCCGCCGCCGACGGCGACCTCGGCGTTCACCGCCATGCTCAGCTCCGCGGCGAGACGGCCGCGTGCAGCGCCTGCGCCAGGCCGGCGACGGCCTGCGGCAGCCGCGGCCCGAAGCCCAGCAGCAGCAGCGCGTCGAGCGCGGCGACGCGGCGCGCGCGCCCAGCCGCGGTCGCCGCCAGCCCGGGCGCGCGCAGCAGACCGTCGACGCCGCCGACCTGCTGCAACCCTTGGTGGGTGCCCAGGATGACGTCGGGCGCCGCGGCGATCGCCGCCTCGGGCGTCAGCGGCCGGAAGCCGCGCACGCTGGCGAGCGCGTTGCGGGCCCCGGCCAGCGCGATGACGGCGTCGGCGGCGGTGTCGGCGCCGCCGATGTGGACCTGGTTGGCGGTGTGCGACAGCACGAACAGCACGCGCAGCGGCGCGCGCCCGGCGTTGAGGCGGGCCACCAGGGTCTGCGCGCGCTCGGCGTCGTCGGCGATCTGCGCGGCCAGCCGCTCGCCGGCGTCGGCGCGGTCGAGCAAGCGGCCCAGGCGGCGCGTCGTCGCCAGCACGCCCTCGAGGCGGTGGTCGGTGTCGAACAGCTCGAAGCCCACGCGCGCGGCCTGCAACTGCCGCACGACCGCCGGCGGCCCGACGCTGGCCGCAGCCACGACCAGCGTCGGCCGCAGCGACAGCACGCCCTCGGCCGAGAGCTGGCGCAGGTAGCCCACGCGCGGCAGGTGCGCGGCCTGCGGCGGGTAGATCGAGGTCGTGTCGACGCCGACCAGCTCGGCCTCGGCGCCCAGCGCGTAGACAGTCTCGGTCAGCGAGCCGCCGACCGCGACGACGCGCCGCGCCGGCTGCGCGCGCAGCGCCGGCGCGGCGCAGGCCGCAGCGACCGCCGCCAGGCCCGCCAGCGCGTGTCGGCGCGCGCCGGCCAGGCCCGCCAGGCCGGCCAGGCCCGGGCGACTGCGCACCGCCGGCCCGGCCCCGGGCGCGCTCAGCAGCTTGCGCATGGCCTGCGCTCCCCGGCCCAGGCGGGGTCGGCGACCAGCCCGTCGGCGATTCGCCGCCACGCGCACAGCTCGGGCCGCCCGGGCTTGCGCTCGCCGAAGAACATCGCGAGCACCTCGCCGTCGCCGTCGAACAGTTCGAGCGAGGTCACGACGCCGTCGACGGTCGGCTTGCGCACGACCCAGGCGCTGGCGACATGGTCTTCGCGCAGATGCAGGTTGAAGCCCGGGTCGAGCACGTTGAGCCAGGGGCCGATGACCTCGACGCGCGCGACCGGCCCGGTGTGGATCTGGATCGTGCCGCGGTTGCCGACGAAGACCATGATCGGGGTGCCCGCGGCCGCCGCGGCGTTGAGCAGCTCGCGCGCGCTGCCGACGTCGACCGGCTGCGCGTAGCCCGGGTCGGCCAGCCTGAACGCCTGCGGCCGGCTGACCCCATGCTCGCGCAGCCGGCCGAAGAAGTCGTGGGTATCGCGCAGGGCCGCCCAGCCGGTGCGCAGCGCGGCGACGTCGATCTGCGCGTCGGGCCGCTCGGCCGCGCGCGGCTGCGCCGGCTGCGCGTTCAGGCCCGGGCGCTGGTCGGGCGCGAGGAAGTGCCTGACCAGCGCGTCCCAGGCCGCGCGGTCGGTCGCGGCGCGGGCGAAGACCTTGTGCACGGCCTGCCCGGCGGCGTCGTAGAACTGCAGGCTGCGCTGCGGCGGCCGGCCCGCGGCGGCGTACGCCTCCTCGACCACATAGCCATGCGCCCAGTGCCGCCAGAACAGCCGCAGGTCGATCGCCGGCCCCAGCACCAGCCCGACCGGCGCGGCGTCGTCGCCGGCGCGCACGTCCTCGTAGCAGCCGGTCTTCTCGTGCACGCAGGAGGCGTTGCGGGTGAGCGCCATGACCTCGCCCAGCGGCGGCAGCGCCGCCAGCAGGGCCTGCCAGCGCGGCTGCAGGCGGTGCGCGACGAGCGCGCCGCCGTCGGCGTCGGGGCCGCAGGGCGCGGGTGCGGCCGGGTGGCAGACATGCGCGGCGATCAGCTCGCCCTCGCTGGCGCCCAGGCTCTGGGCGATGTCGCGGTGGCGCAGCGCGCCGGCGCGGCGGGCCCGGCGGTAGCCCTCGCGCAGCGTGGCCACGCGGGTCTGGTCGGGGGTGTCGAATTCGATTTCGGCGCTGGCGTTCATCGGTCAGTCCTTGCGTGGCAGGCCCGGGGCCGGGTTCAGAATTCGAAGCGCGCGGCGACGCTGACGCTGCGCCCCGGCGCGGTGAAGGCGTCGAGCACGGCGCTGGTGGCCGCGATGCCGCGCACGTCGCTCCAGCGCCAGTAGGTACGGTCGAACAGGTTGTCGACGTTGAAGTGCAGCGTGAGGTCGCGGTGCAGCTTCCAGCTCGCGCCGACGTCGACCACGGTGTAGGCCGGCGGCGCGTACGGGTTGGGCAGGTCCGGCGTGCGGGCCCGCGCTGCCGACTTGGCGCGCACATGCAGGACGTCGGCACGCCACTGCCAGGCGCCGCGCTCGTGGCGCAGGCCGGCGCCGATGCGGGCCGGCTCGATGGTCTCGAGCGGGCTGCGCACCCCGGCGCGCTCGCGGTGGCCGCGGGCCTGCGCGGCCGCGGCGTGGAGCTGCCAGCCGGGCGCTGGCTGCCAGTGCAGCCGCGCTTCGGCGCCGCGCACGCGCGCGGCACCGAGGTTGATGAACTGGAAGATGTCGACCGCGCCGCTGGCGTCGACGATCTCCTGGCTGATGAAGTCGCGGTAGCGGTTGTCGAACGCGGCGAGCTGCCAGCGCAGGTCTGCGCTGCGCCCGCGCAGGCCCAGCTCGAAGCTCTGCGCGCGCTCGGGCCGCAGGTCGGGGTTGGCGACGCTGCGGTAGGGCCGCCGGCCCGGCGGCGGGCTGAGGTTCTCGAAGCGGGTGTTGACCTGGCCCGGGGTCGGCGCGCGAAAGCCGCGCGCCCACTGGCCGTAGGCCTGCAGGGTGTGCGCCAGTTGCCACAGGACGCCCAGCCTGGGCGTGAAGGCCTGCCCCGAGGACGACGCCACCGGGTTGAGGTAGCCCGCGGGCGAGGGGTCGAGTTCGTAGCGGTCGAAGCGCAGGGCCGGGATCAGCGTCAGCGCGCCGAGCTCGACCTCGCTCTGCACGAAGGCGCCGAGCAGCCGGAACTCGGTGTCCGGAAACGGCTTGAGCGGGAAGGCCTCGCCGGCCGGCGGCACGACGCCGTCGAGGACGCCGTTGACCTGGGTCTGGCTGGCGTCGATCCCCGCGCTCAGCCGCTGCGGCAGCGCGCCGCCGACGCTGGCCTGAAGCTGCGCATCGAGCCCGACGAGGCGCTCGCGGTAGCGGTTGTCGCGGCTGCGGTCGGCGGCGGTGCGGCGGTCCTCGAAGGCGCGCTGGCGGGTCGACGCGTCCTGCACGTACAGGCGGGCCTCGGCGCGCTGCACGAGGGCGGCGTTGACGTCGTCGTAGGTCCATTCGACGGAGGCGCGGTCGCGGGTGACGGCGTCGCGGGCGTCGAGGTCGATCACCGCGGTGGCGGCCAGGGTGGCCGGCGGCGTCGGTGGTGCCGCGCGCGCCGACAGCAGCTCGACCTCGGTGTCGCGGCGCACGGCTTCGAGCGTCAGGCCCACTTCATGCGCCGGCGAGAGCTGGTGGCGCAGCTTGGCCAGCAGGCCGCGCTGGCGGTAGTCGAGCGGGTTGGGCGCCGTGCGGCGGGTGTCGGTGGCCTCGTTGCGGCCCTGGTTGTCGCTCTCGTGGCCGTCGCGCTGGCTGCCCAGCAGCAGCGCGCTCCAGCCGCCGCTGCGCCAGGCCCCGGCGAGGGTCAGCGCGTGCGAGTCGTCGAGCGTCGTGGCGCCGAGGCGCACGAAGCCGCCGTGGTCGCGCCCCGGGCGCAGCAGGTCCTGCGGCTCGAGCGTGCGCACGGCGAGCGCACCGGCCAGGCCGTCGCTGCCGAACTGCGCCGAGGCCGGGCCGCGCAGCACCTCGACGGTCTGCGCGCCGTCGAGCAGCAGGGTGTCGACGCGGCCGGTCACGAACGGCCCGAACTCGAACCGCTGCGGCAGGCGGATGCCGTCGACCAGGATCAGCACCTGGTTGCCTTCGAGGCCGCGGATGTTGATGCCCTCGTTGCCGGCGCGCCCGATGCTGCCCAGGGCCAGCCCGAAGCGCGGCTGCGCGGCCCGCACGGTGACGTCGACCTCGTGGCGCAGCAGGTCCTTCAAGTCGCGCGCGCCGCGTTGCTCGATCTGCTCGGCGGTCTCGACGCTGACGGTGGCCGGCACGGCGTCGACGGCGCGCTCGGTGCGGGTGACGAGGTTGGTGATCTCGGCCAGCGGCGTCGCCGCGGGCGGCGAGCCGGGCGCCGCGGCGGCTTGCGCGCGGGCGGCCAGCGGCGCGCAGGCCAGCAGGGCGGCCGCGGTCAGCGCGGTGAGGGCGGCCCGCCGTGGCGGCGGGCAGTGGGCGGGGGCCGGGCCGCGCAGCAGGCGGCGATGGACGATGGGCATGGGCACGGCAATTCCGTTCGGGGGACGGCGGATGCGCGGGCTGGCATGCGGGCTGGCGGCGCGGCGGAGGGTGGGTGGTGTGGCGGTCGGTGTGGCGGTCGGTGTTGCGGCGGGTGTTGCGGCGGGTGTGGCGGCGGATGGGGCTGCGGGTTCAGGCGCGGGTGGTCGTAGCGGTGGCGCGGGCCGGCCGGCGACGGGCCCTCACTTGGTCAGGATCAGCTTGCCCAGCGAAGTGCGGCGCAGGCGGTAGACCTGCTCGCGGTGTTCGATCTGCACCTCGACGGCGCCGGCGAACAGCTCGTCGCTGGCGACCCGTCGCGGCGGCGCTGGCGGCGCGGCGTCGCCGCCGCGGACGGCGGGCGCGGGCCTGTTCGGGCCGACCACGCCGACCGGGCTGGCAGGCGCGTCGCGCCCGGGCGGGTACGGGTAGGTCGGGCTCGGCATTTCGTGAATGTAATACGAACCGTTCGTATTCGCAAGAAGTTTGTCATCCGACACCCGGTTGGCGGGGTGCCGGGACCCCGCCGGCGCCGGTCGGCCGCGGGCTGCCTAAGATCGGGGTCGGGCGCGCCCACCCTGCCCGACCCCATGAACCTCAAGCAACTCGAATATTTCGTCCGCGTCGCCGAGCTGGGCAGCTTCAGCAAGGCCGCGCGCGTGCTCGGCGTCGCCCAGCCGGCGCTGTCGCGGCAGGTGCGCGCGCTCGAGGCCGACCTGCGCGAGACGCTGCTGCTGCGCGACGGCCGCGGCGTGCGCATGACCCCGGGCGGGCAGCGGCTGTTCGAGCATGGCGTGGCGATCCTGCAGGCGGTGGCGCGGGCCCGCGACGAGCTCGACGCCAGCCGCGACGAGCCCAGCGGCCGCATCGTCGTCGGCATGCCGCCGAGCGTGGCGCGGCAGTTGACGCTGCCGCTGATCGAGGCCTTCGGCCAGCGGCTGCCGCGCGCGCGGCTGGCGGTGGTCGAGGGGCTGTCGGCGCATATCGCCGAATGGGTGGCCACCGGCCGCGTCGACGTCGCGCTGCTCTACGACCCCGAGCCGCTGGCCGAGCTCGAAACGCTGCCGCTGCACGAGGAAGCGCTGGCGCTGGTCGAGGCGGCCGGCTCCGGCGCGCCGGGGGCCGGGCCGCCGACCGTGACGCTGCGCGAGCTGGCCCGCCAGCCGCTGGTCGTGCCCGAGCGGGCGCACACCTTCCGCCGCCGCCTCGAGGCCCAGGCGACGCAGGCCGGGGTCAGGCTGGCCATCGCCTGGGAGGTCTCGAGCGTGCCCAGCATCATCGACCTGGTCTGCGCCGGCCACGGCGCCGCGGTGCTGACGCCCAGCGCGGTCGCGGGCTCGCCGCGCCGCAGCGAGCTGCGGGTGCGGCCGATCGTCGAGCCCGTGCTGAGCACGGTGCTGAGCCTGGCGACCTCGGCGCGGCGGCGGCCGACGCCGCTGGTCACCCGCGTGATCGCGCTGCTGCGCGAACTCGCCTATGCGGCCAGCGGCGAGGGGCCACCGGGACGACCTTGACGCGGGCGCTGATCCTCAGGCCCGGGCCGGAGCCCGCCGACACGGTCACCGACGGGCTGCCGCACCGGCTGGACATGCCGAGTTGACATAGCAGCTATCCCCGGCCATGCCTCGCCGGCACGGACGGCGCGCCGCACAATCGATGCCCTGCCCCGCCCCCGACCCCGGGCGCCTCTGCCCACCCCCTTCGCGATGAGCCCCGTCATCACCGGAATTTCGTCGATGGCCACCCGCGAGCTGCTGGCCGCGCTGGTCACCGCCTGGCATGCGCAAGGCGGCGCCGAGGTCGCGATCGAATCGGTGGGCGGCGTCGACGCGGCGCGGCGGGTGGCCGCCGGCGAGGCCTTCGACCTGGTCGTGCTGGCTGCCGATGCCATCGAGCGGCTGGCCGCTGCCGGCGCGGTCGCCGCCGACAGCGTCACCCCGCTGCTGCGCTCCGAAGTCGCGATCGCCGTGCGCGCCGGCGCGCCCCGGCCCGAGGTCGGCAGCGAGGCCGCGCTGCGCAGCGCGGTGCTCGCCGCGCGCCGCATCGGCCACTCGACCGGGCCCAGCGGCAGCGCGCTGCTCGCGCTGTTCGAGCGCTGGGGCCTGCGCGCGGCCTTGCAGCCCCGCCTCGTGCAGGCGCCGTCGGGCGTGCCGGTGGGCGCGCTGGTCGCCAGCGGCGAGGTCGAGCTGGGCTTCCAGCAGCTGAGCGAGCTGCAGCGCCTGCCCGGCATCGCGGTGCTGGGCACGCTGCCGCCGGCCCTCGCCATCGTCACCGTCTTCAGCGGCGCCGTGGCGGCCGCGTCGCGCCAGCCGCAGGCCACGCGCGCCCTGCTCGACTTCCTGCGCTCGCCGGCGACGGCCGTGCTCGCGCGCGAGCACGGCATGGCGCCGGCCTAGACCCGAGGAACCCCGAGGACCCCCGCGATGATCATCGACATCCACGGCCACTACACGACGGCACCGAAGTCGCTCGAGGCCTGGCGCAACCGGCAGATCGCCGGCATCGCCGACCCGGCGGCGAAGCCGCGCGTGGCCGAGCTGCAGATCACGGACGACGAGATCCGCGAGACCATCGAGACCAACCAGCTCGCCAGGATGCGCGAGCGCGGCAGCGACCTGACGGTGTTCAGCCCGCGCGCGAGCTTCATGGCGCACCACATCGGCGACTTCGAGGTCTCGGCGACCTGGGCCGCGATCTGCAACGAGCTGTGCTTGCGGGTCAGCCGGCTGTTCCCCGCGCACTTCATCCCCGCGGCGATGCTGCCGCAGAGCCCCGGCGTCGACCCGAAGACCTGCCTGCCCGAGCTGGTCAGGTGCGTCGAGCAGTACGGCAACGTGGCGATCAACCTGAACCCCGATCCGTCGGGCGGCCACTGGCGCGAGCCGCCGCTGGCCGACCGCCACTGGTACCCGATCTACGAGAAGATGGTCGAGTACGACATCCCGGCGATGATCCACGTCAGCACCAGCTGCAACGCGTGCTTCCACACCACCGGCGCGCACTACATCAACGCCGACACCACCGCGGTGATGCAGCTGATCCAGGGCGACCTGTTCAAGGACTTCCCGACCCTGCGCTTCGTGATCCCGCACGGCGGCGGCGCCGCGCCCTACCACTGGGGCCGCTACCGCGGTCTGGCGCAGGAGCTGAAGAAGCCGCTGCTCAAGGACCACCTGCTCAACAACATCTACTTCGACACCTGCGTCTACCACCAGCCTGGCATCGACCTGCTGACCCAGGTGATCCCGGTCGCCAACATCCTGTTCGCCAGCGAGATGATCGGCGCGGTGCGCGGCATCGACCCCGAGACCGGCTTCCCCTACGACGACACCAAGCGCTACATCGAGGCCAGCACGCGGCTGACGCCGGCGCAGAAGCAGCAGATCTACGAAGGCAACGCGCGCCGCGTCTACCCGCGGCTCGACGCCGCGCTGAAGAAGAGGGGGCAGTGAGATGTACGAACTCGGAGTCGTCTACCGCAACATCGAGCGCGCCGACGCCGGCGTCGCCGACCGCCTGGCGCCGTTCGGCAGCGCGACCGTGCATGAAGCGATGGGCCGCGTCGGCCTGCTCAAGCCCTACATGCGACCCATCTACGCCGGCGCGCAGGTCGCCGGCACCGCGGTCACCGTGCTGCTGCACCCGGGCGACAACTGGATGATGCATGTCGTCGCCGAGCAGATCAGGCCCGGCGACATCGTCGTCGCGGCGATCACCGCCGAATGCAGCGACGGCTACTTCGGCGACCTGCTGGCGACCAGCTTCCAGGCCCGCGGCGCGCGGGCGCTGGTCATCGACGCCGGCGTGCGCGACGTCAGGACACTGACCGAGATGAAGTTCCCGGTCTGGAGCAAGGCCATCAGCAGCAAGGGCACGATCAAGGCCACGCTGGGCTCGGTCAACATCCCGGTCGTCTGCGCCGGGGCGCTGGTGCAGCCGGGCGACGTCATCGTCGCCGACGACGACGGCGTGGTCTGCGTGCCGCGCGCGAGGGCCGCGCAGACGCTCGAAGCCGCCGCCGCGCGCGAGGCCAACGAGGGCGACAAGCGTGCCCGGCTCGCCGCCGGGGTGCTCGGCCTCGACATGTACAGGATGCGCGAACCGCTCGCCCAGGCGGGCCTGCGCTACATCGACTGATGACGATGCAGACCGTCGCGCTGATCGGCTACGGCGAAGTCGGCCGCATCCTCGCCGAGGACCTGCGCGAGCAGGGCGTGGCCGTGAGCGCCTGCGACCTGAAGCTCGACAGCCCGGCCGGCCAGGCGCTGCGCGAGCATGCCGCGGCGCAGGGCGTTCGGCTGACTGCCGCGCATGGCGAGGCGGTGCGCGGCGCCGGGCTGGTCGTCTCGGCGGTCACCGCGAGCCAGGCGGTGGCGGTGGCGCGGGCCTGTGCCCCGGCGCTCGACGCCGGGGCCTACTTCCTCGACCTCAACAGCGCCTCGCCGGCAGCCAAGACCCGCGCCGCCGGCCTGGTCGACGCCGCCGGCGGGCGCTACGTCGAGGGCGCGGTGATGACCTCGGTGCCGCCCTACCGCAGCCGGGTGCCGCTGCTGCTCGGCGGCGCGCAGGCCCGCGCGCTGGCGCCGGTGCTCGCGGCGCTGGGCTTCGCCGGTTGCCGCGTCGGCAGCGAGCGGCTGGGCGTGGTCTCGGCGACCAAGATGTGCCGCAGCGTGATGATCAAGGGCCTCGAGGCGATGGTCATCGAGAGCTTCACCGCGGCCCGCCACTACGGCGTCGAGGACGCGCTGCTCGCCTCGCTGCACGAGACCTTCCCCGGCATCGACTGGGAGCGGCAGGCCGCGTACTTCTTCCAGCGCGTCATCGAGCATGGCCGCCGCCGCGCCGAGGAGGTCCGCGAAGTGGCGGTGACCGTGCGCGAGGCCGGCCTCGAGCCCTGGAGCGCAGCCGGCACCGCCGAGCGCCAGGCCTGGGTCGCCGGGCTCGCCGAGGCCGGCGTGTTCGGCACGCCGGGCGCGCCGGGCTACGCGCGCAGCACCGACTGGCGCCCGCAGGCCGACCGCATCCTGGCGGCGGTGCGCACCGACCGCAGCCTGACCGCGGCGCGGCCAGCCTCGGCCCCGACCGCCTGAGGCGCCGAACCCGATGACCTACACCAAGACCCCCGGCTGGCTCGACTGGCACGCCGACCCCAGCCCGCCGCAGTTCCAGCCACCGGCTGGCGCGGTCGACGCGCATTGCCACGTCTTCGGCCCCGGCGCGCAGTTCCCGTACGCGCCGGAACGCAAGTACACGCCCTGCGACGCCAGCAAGGACCAGCTCTTCGCGCTGCGCGAGCGGCTCGGCTTCGCGCGCAACGTCATCGTGCAGGCCACCTGCCACGGCGCCGACAACCGCGCGCTGGTCGATGCCTGCCTCGCCGCCGGCGGCAAGGCGCGTGGCGTGGCCACCGTCAGGCGCAGCGTCAGCGACGCCGAGCTCGAGCGCCTGCACGCCGCCGGCGTGCGCGGCGTGCGCTTCAACTTCGTGCGGCGGCTGGTCGACTTCACGCCCCGCGACGAGCTGCTCGAGATCGCCGGCCGCATCCAGGCGCTGGGCTGGCATGTGGTCGTCTACTTCGAGGCCGCCGACCTGCCCGAGCTGTGGGACTTCTTCACCGCGCTGCCGACGATCGTCGTCGTCGACCACATGGGCCGCCCCGACGTGAGCAAGGCGGTCGACGGCCCCGAGTTCGCGATGTTCCAGCGGCTCCTGCGCGAGCACGACAACGTCTGGAGCAAGGTCAGCTGCCCCGAGCGGCTGTCGCTCGGCGGCCCGCCGGCGCTCGCCGGCGAGCGCCAGCCCTACCGCGACGTCGTGCCGTTCGCCCGGCGCATCGTCGAGACCTTCCCCGACCGCGTGCTCTGGGGCAGCGACTGGCCGCACCCCAACCTGAAGGACCACATGCCCGACGACGGCCTGCTGGTCGACTTCATCCCGCGCGTCGCGGTGACTGCCGAACTGCAGCGCAAGCTGCTGGTCGACAACCCGATGCGCCTCTACTGGCCTGAGGAGGTCTGACCATGCCGCTCGACAAACCCTACCTCGACGTGCCCGGCACGACGATCTTCGACGCCGAGCAGAGCCGCAAGGGCTACTGGCTCAACCAGTTCTGCATGTCGCTGATGAAGGCTGCCAACCGCGAGCGCTTCAAGGCCGACGAGCGGGCCTACCTCGACGAGTGGCCGATGAGCGAGGACCAGAAGCAGGCCGTGCTGGCGCGCGACCTCAACCGCTGCATCGCGCTGGGCGGCAACATCTACTTCCTGGCCAAGATCGGCGCCACCGACGGCAGGAGC
>Ga0208609_100661_pt1 | contig 12165 bp, 10 predicted proteins | sample SubbioR11_8A_Apr_FD_184813 | JGI IMG/M metagenome (GOLD analysis project Ga0208609, IMG submission 184813) | Serpentinite rock and fluid subsurface biosphere microbial communities from McLaughlin Reserve, California, USA - CR11_8A_Apr (SPAdes) | ecosystem: Environmental > Terrestrial > Deep...
CATGGAGCAGGTCGCCCCGGCCGGGCCGGTCTACCAGGCCGGGACGCTTTCCGGCAACCCGCTCGCGATGAGCGCCGGTATAGAAATGCTGAAGATTTTAAAGGAGCCCGGCGTTTACGCGGCGCTGGAGAAAAAATCGGCGCTGCTGTCTGCGGGGCTTGCCGCTCTGGCTGCCAAACACGGGGTAGAAATATGCCAGAAGCGCGTCGGCTCCATGTCCTGCGTTTATTTCACCACTGAGGAGGTCTGCGACTTCCCCACGGCTTGCTCCGCCAACATCCGGCGCTTTGTCGCTTACTTTCAGGTGCTGCTGGAAAATGGTGTCTACATTGCTCCTTCCCAGTTTGAAGCCGGCTTTATGTCCCTGGCCCACAGCGAGGAGGATATCAGCCGGACGCTCCAGGCGGCGGACAAGGCTTTGGCCGCCGCCGCCGCTGTCCCGTCCTGAGCCACAAGGAACTGAAATTATAAATTTTTTTTGGTGCGACAAGAAGGACTTTTGCGGACTTTAGCGAAGTAGTGACTCATAAGGAGGTTTTAGCAAGAATGTGAAACATAGTTTCATAGTACGGAACAGGGTTGCTCTGTGCTTACTTTAAGGAATAGAAGGTGAAGTGATGATGCTGAGTTCAATAGAGCGGGATCTGGAATTGTTTGCCTTGATGAAGCAGGAATTGTATACAGCTGTTTGCTGCGACGTTATGGATAGTTTTGGTTATCGGGAGCAGGCTATGCGCCATAATATACGTCCGGTTTGTGATGATACGGTGGTTATAGGAAGAGCAAAAACTTTGCTGGCGGCTGATGTTCAAGAAGTCTACGCCAATCCTTATGAAAAAGAGATCGAGGCCTTAGATAGTGTGGAAGTCGGGCAGGTTGTGGTGATAGACACAAATGAGTCCACCGCTAGCGGCATTTGGGGTGAGCTGCTGTCCACTGCCGCCTTGATGCGGGGAGGGCGGGGGGCGGTGGTGGATGGTCTTTCCAGGGATGTTTGGAAAATCAGGAAGATGAGCTTTCCTCTGTTTGCCGTGGGGTACCGCCCCCTTGATTCCCAGGGCAGAAGTTATATCTTTGATTATGATTGTACGATTAGATGCGGAGGGGTCAAGGTAGAGCCCAATGACCTTATATTTGGGGATATTGACGGGGTTATCGTCATTCCTAAAGTAATTGCTGAAGATGTCATTAAAGCGGCGCGCGAGAAAGTTTCTAAAGAGAATGTGACCAGGAAAGAGCTGTTGGATGGTAAACTTTTGAAGGAAGTTTACCATAAGTACGGAGTGCTGTAGGAACGCTATCTCTTTAGTGTGGCATGTTTGCACAACGAGGCGGATTTGATTTCGTCTTAGGAAAGAGGTATTTGTTATGACGGACTCAGCTTTGACGAGAAACATGGGCAGGCTGTCTTGGCCTGAAATAAAGGACCTCCACACGGGCAATTCGTTGTTGATTATACCGGTAGGGGCAACAGAGCAGCACGGTTATCACCTGCCTGTGGAAACGGATAGCCGGATTGTTTTTGAGATAGTAAAGAGCAGTATCGAAACCTTGCCTGGCTCCATAAGGGCCTTGTACACTCCCGCGATCTGGTTTGGATACTCTGAGCACCATCAGGGGTTTGCCGGGCTCATGTCGATCAAGGGGGATACTCTTGTCCGGGTGGTGACGGACCTTTGCGGCCGGGCCTACAAAGAAGGCTTTCGGAAAATTTTGCTGGTTAACGGCCACGGAGGCAATGTGCCGTTCCTGTCCGTAGCCTGCAGGGCTCTGTACGATGATTTAGGGATCAAAGTGGGGTTAATTACTTATTGGGATTTAATAAGCGAGGATATTGCCAGGCATAGAGACTCACCTCTGGGAGGGATTAACCATGCTTGTGAATTAGAAACGTCCTTGATGCTTTATATTGAAGCAGGTCTGGTTAAGACTGATAGAATCTACGACAATGTTATGAAGAAAGGCAAGTATAACCGGGCAGACTTGCTTGAATCGGGTATTTTATTTACCGGAGGAAGCTTTAAGGAGGTAACTGAGACCGGGGTTGTGGGCATGCCCTCAGCCGCCTCTCTGAACAAAGGGGAGCTATTTTTTAATGCTGCGGTAAAGAGAATGCAGGAGTTCATCATTGATTACTTGGAACGGTGAGCTGTTGACGCTTGTTTTTGGTAAGTAAGGTCCATAAGTTTAGAAGGAGGCGACAGCGTGGAGCACGCGGTATGGATTTATCCCTGGGACTTACTAGACGAAGGAATTCCCCGGGTGCTTGACCGGCTGCAGAGCAGCAATATTGGCGGGATTAATGTGGCGGTAAATTATCACACGGGCCGGTTTTTTCTGCCTCATAACCCGAAGCGTAAGCTGTATTATCCTGAACCTGGCGCTTTGTATTTCGAGCCTGATCCGGCCTGGTATCAAAAAAGTAAAATAAAGCCGCCTGTTTCTAAACTTACGTCTAGGGATTTCCTTAAACAGTTGAGGGAGGAAACTGCTAGACGGGGGATGAAACTTACGGCTTGGTCGCTGGGCTTACACAATAGCTTTATCGGTTTTAATTATCCGGACACAGCAGCGGTAAATGTTTTTGGCGACCTTGATTATACTTCTCTCTGTCCGGCCAATGAGGACGTCCGAAAATTATTCCTAGATATGTACACAGACCTTTCTCAGAACTACGAATTTGATAGCATCTTGATTGAATCGATGGAATTTATGCCTTTTCGCCACGGTTATCATCACGAAGTGATCGGTGTGCCGATTAGTGATGCGGAAGACTTTTTCCTGAGCCTTTCCTTTAGCCCGCACCTTTGTCAAAAGGCCCAAGCGGCGGGGATCGATATTGACGCCATTAAAAAATTCGTGCGCCGCCAATTAGAAGATGGTTTTGCCAACCCTTTTGCCGCAAAAACGAAGATGAGTTGGAGCGAAATAGAGAGCGCGGCAGGCGGCCAGATGAAATCTTTTCTGGAACTACGGGAAGAGCTGGTGGGTGCGCTGATAAAAGACATTAGCCAATGTATAACTTCTTACAGCTTGGCAAAGGTAGCTGTTTTGGATTTTGGCCCTCTGTACCCACTTGGCCCCCGTAATGTCAGCTGGCAGAGCGGGGCAAATTTAGAAGTTATAGCTGGCTGCGCTGCTGAGCTGCACCCGACTTTCTATTTTAACAATCTGCAAGTATTCAGGCAAAAAGTTGATGAATATGTGGGGGTTTTGAGTAAGTTGCCGCGGAGTATAGATATGATACCGGCCGTGCGCGCCGTATTGCCGCAGGTAGGCTCTTTGGATGATTTGAAAAGCCAAGTCGATTATTTGAAACCGCACTGTAAGGGTATGACCTTCTATAATTACGGATTCATGGCTTACGAGACCCTCGACTGGATTTCGGAGTCCGTAAGTTGACTTTACCGACACAAGGAGGGCGGTTTAGATGAAAAACTTGGTAGAAGTAATCATCCAGCCCATAAACCTAAGATTCAGCCTGTTTAATGACGAAATATACTATATCGTCGGCGGGAGCCCAGAGGCAACGCTGGATCAGGCAGAGCAATTCATGGGCGTTGGGCCGGGGAACCGCGCGGGGCTTTTGGATTGCAACCTCGGGTTTTTACCGGTCTGTACCACTGTTTTGATTAGAGGAGAAAAAAATATCCTTATTGACCCCAATAATCATCATATAGGCTTTTACGGTATGTTGGCCAAAGCTTTGCAGGAGCGGAAACTTACTCTTGACAGCATTGATTATGTGGTGGTTTCTCACTGGCATCATGACCACAGTGCCAATACAGGAATGTTTTCCGGTGGTGAAATTGTTGTGGGGAAAGATGAGCTGTCTTTGGGAAGGGACATTTACGGGGCAGAAGATGTACAGGCCAAGCTCAAGAATTATCGCGCGGTTGTGGAAGTCGATGGTATCTATGAACTCTGTGCGGGAGTTAAGGTGCTGTATACCCCCGGGCACACACCGGGCAGTGTATCTGTGTTGATTGACGAGGGAGGTCAAAAAACAGCTGTCATGGGCGACAGCATCATGACCAGAAGTGAGTGGTTCGCCGACAACGCTTTTTCTCACTGGTATACGGAAGAGCAGTTGTACGGCTTGAGAAAAACTAAGGCGCTGATTCAAGCTTATTGTCCTTCTTCAATTATACCGGGTCACGACCGTAGATTTATGTGCTAACGATGCTCGCGAAATTAGCGAAAGCAAAAAGCCTGCGTGTCTAGGTTGGAAAGGGAAGGAGTGACGATCATCAGGACCAAGTAAGCAAGGTTGCGGCAACAGAAAAAAGGGGTATTTTAACAAAAGAGAAGCCAAAAAGGTGAAAGAGGTGAGTAATGTGGAAAAGATTAATCGGAGAAAATTCCTAAAGTACAGTGCTTTTGCGGGTGCAGGAGGCGCGGCGTTATTGTATCTGCCTAGTTTTCTACTGGGCTGCGCCCCCAGGGAGGAGCAAGCAAAAAAAGAACTAAGGTTGCTTTTGGGGTCTCATCTGGAGTTCATGCATGCCTGGACAGCTGATTATGAAGCAAAGTATGGTATCAAGCCCAGTTTAGAACAGATCACTACCATGGATCTGCGTAACAGGCTGAGCGCAGCGTTTGCCGCCCGTTCTTCTCCTTGGGATGCCATCTTTACCTCCGCAGAGGTAATTGCACCCATGGGTGCCCAGGGTTGGCTGAAAGATCTGACAGAAAGAGCTAATGCTAGCCCTCTGCGTACGGGCGGCCATACGCTGGTAGAGGAAGCTGCTAAGTCGGGGCATTACTTCAAGCAGGTTGTGGGCATCCCCATTCATATTGGCTGCCCGATCATGCTTTGGAACAAAAAATTAATGGTGGAACGAGATCTCGATCCGGAAGCTCCGGCGCTGTGGCACGAGCAAAAAAACAGCTATGATACCTTCCTGGAGTATGCCAAGAAGATGACCTTTAATAAGAATGGTGTGAAGAACTATGGTTTTATTGACAACTGGGCTGGGGAAAATCTTCTTTGGTTGTACAGGGCTCTTGTCCAGATGCATGGCGGAGATTTGATTACTGACGATGAACAACCACTAATGAATTCTGAGGCGTGTGTGGTATCGTTGGAAAAAATGGTTGACTTGCTGCACACTCACAAATGCATCGATCCGGCTTCGCTGACTTACACCTGGGTATTTGACTGCGCGCCTTCATTCTTGGGCGGCACCAGGGGTGTGTTTATCACGTGGCCGTTTTTAGTGGGCGTAGCTCAAGGAGCAGATTCGGCGATAAAAGGCCATGTTGGCTTTGCGCCCAATTTCAGCGTGGAAACCAGCGCTCATGCCGATGGATCCGAGTTCCTGTCCATTCCTACGTTTGCTAAGCATGAAGAAGAAGCATGGAAGTGGATTGAGATGGTAACATCGTTCGAATTCCAGAAAAAGATGGGTGAAACTACCGGATGGTTCCCCATCTATCAAGAAGTGCTTTTGGAGCCCTCGGTGGTGGCCAATAATCCAACTGCCCCGGCCGTACTGCAGTCCTATCAATACCCAGCTGAAAACTATATAACGGAAAACTACGGCAGGTGGGCCAGCATCCTGGCAGACCATATGCATCGGGCCTTGAACCGAAGTGAAACTCCGAGGGACGCGCTAAATAGCGCCGTAAAGCGAATCGAAGAGGCCTTGAGGTAAGTTTTGTTTAGTGAGGGTCGTCCTACAATTAATAAATTTCTTGCTGGGGGGAACGGGGTTCAGTCTCCTTCCCCCCTTTATGAAGCTGAAAGGATGGGGGAGCGGTTATGGCATCTCCTAGGGCACGCAAGTCATCCCAATTGAGGCTACCTATGATATTAATGGGCAGGACGCTTAGAGCTAAGGAAATACGCTTCGCCTTTTGTTTGGTGCTCCCAGCCCTGCTGATAGTTGGAGGGATGTACCTTTACCCCTCTATCTTGACGGTATTATTCAGTTTCTCCAAAGTGGATCTGGCCACGCTCAGCATAAAGGAGCTTGTCGGCTTTGATAACTACCGCAGGTTGCTAGCCGATCCTATGTTCAGAGCTACTATCTGGAGATCTCTTTATTTTGCTTTTGTCATTGTCTTTGCGACCATAGGCCTTGCTTTTTGGATAGCTCTTTTGCTCAATCAGAAGTTTTTTGGCAGAGATGTGCTCAGAACCACCATTTTGCTGCCCTGGGCCATCCCTCCGGTGGTCGCCGGGGTTCTCTGGGGACAAATATTTCACGCCGAAGCAGGTATACTGAACGCGATCATTTATCAGCTTGGTCTGGGCAGCGGTACTTTTGCCTGGATGGCTGATGCGGCCATTGCCCTGCATGTTATCATCATGGCCGAAATCTGGCGGTTTTTGCCCTTTGTAACCTTATTTGTACTGGCCGGCATTCAAAATATACCCGCTTCTCTTTATGATGCGGCCAATATGGACGGAGCTAGTAAATGGAAACAGTTTTGGCATATTACCCTGCCGTTGACGATGCCGGTGCTATTGCCGGTATCCATCGTGCAGCTGACCTGGGCGATGAAGTCTTTTGATACCATTTTTGTCTTAACAGGCGGCATGGAAGGCACCAGGATTTTAAACTATTTTGTCTACATGGAAGCTTTCCGGCATTTTTCCCTGGGCTCCGCTTCAGCTGCTGCTTATATATTGCTGGTAATTAAGTTGGCGGCAATCCTGGCCTTCACTTTACTGCAGAGGAAGTTTATCAAGGGAGGCGTATCGGGATGATCGGTAAAATATTAGGTAAAATTAGTATTTATTTGCAAGCTGTCCTCGTCTTTCTGATTGTTGCTTTCCCCATTTATACGCTTGTCCTGACCAGTTTGCAATATGAACGCGATATTAGAACTAGGCAGATAAACTTTCTCCCTTCCTATATCACTCTGGAGCATTATAAAACCGTGTTGGAGCCTGGACATATCGTGCCCGTGATGGAAGCGATTATCAATAGTTTCCTCGTCTCCATCGGGGCTGCCGCCTTGGTGATCTGTATCGCCGTACCGGCGGCTTATGGTCTGTCCAGGAACAGGCTGCCGGGGGGCAAGAATATTTTGTATGCTTTATCCTCTGTGTATGTAATACCGGTAGCGCTGTTTATGATTCCCTTGTTTGTGATGTTCGTTGGCGCAGGGTTAAATGATACCCGGTTTGGATTGATCATTCTGTACACTGCCTTCTTAACTCCCTTCATTATCTGGGTGCTTAAGGCCTTTGTAGAGGCGACTCCGGAAGAAGTGGAGCAAGCGGCTAAGCTGGACGGGTGCAACCATGTGCAGCTATTTACCAGGATATACCTGCCGGTGATGCGTCCTGGCATATCAGCGGCTTTTCTATACGCCTTTGTCCTTTCCTGGGTAGAGTTTTTTACGCCGCTGATTTTTACGGCGGAGGTTAGGATCTTAACGGTGGCCCTAGGCTTGTATAGGGGCACGATTGATATTCAAATCGGGCAGTTGGCGGCGGCGGCAGTATTGGCCATGCTGCCGGTGGTTCTGCTCACCATTCTTTTCTCCCGCAGAATAACTAGGGTGATGACTGGGGCGGAAACTAAGTAATTTAGGAAAAGTAATTATGAACGGGAGGGAAATGTAGAAATGAAAAAAATCAGAGCTGCAGTTGTCGGTACAGGTGGATTTGGGCAGTTGCACGCCCAGTTTTACCATGAGTATCCCGTAACCGAACTGGTTGCTGTGGTTAACCAGACGGAATCAAGGGGTCGGAGCGCTGCCGCGACCTTTGGAGTGCCCTGGTATCAATATGCCGAACAGCTGCTGGACAGTGAAGACTTTGAGCTGGTCTCTATCTGTACGCGCGAGGAGAACCACAAAGAGTTAGGGCTTTTGTTCGCCAAGGCGGGGAAAAAGATCCTCATGGAGAAACCGCTGGCTCCTACTCTGGAAGAGTCCCAGTCACTTGTAGAAGGGGTGGAAAAAGAGGGCGTCTTTATGGCCGTTAACTATATTCTCAGACAGGATCCGCGCTTTTTAGAGGTTAAGAGAAGAAGCGATCTCGGTGATTTCGGGGACCACATCTCTTATTTTGCCAGAAGAAGCGGCAGTTTTGCCGGTGCGCAGCATTACGGTCCGTGGACGGATCTCTTGATTTCCACCGCTATCCACGACCTTGACCTGATGATCTGGTATAATGGCAGTAAACCGGTTAGAGTTTATGCTGAAAGCATCATTAAAAAGTGTGCTGATATCGGCACCGAGGATGCTGTTGTGGCCACGATAAAGTTTGCTAATGGCGCCATTGGAGCCCTCGATACAAGCTGGGTTCTGCCTGCCGCATCACAGCCGGCGCCGCTGGACTGCAGTTTTAACCTAGTCGGCACCAAGGGTGGAGCTTCTGTCGACGGCGCCAATAACGGTTTAAGAATATGTGATGAGCACACCTACAGATTGCCTGACCTGACCCATTGGCCGGTGCTGCCGACAGGATTAAGCGGAGACTTGTATAACGCGATGAAGAGCGTGGTAGATTCGGTTATTCATCATCGGGAACCTTTTATGAGCGGCCGTGAAGCACTGAAATCTCACCAAGTTGTCTTTGCCATAAAAGAAGCTTTGAAAACCCACCAGCCGATTAATCTTTAGTTTGGCGACTTTCTGGCGCACGGCCTAAGGAGGATAGTTTTATGCGGATTGCTATCGGGGGAGTAGTTCACGAGACGAATACTTTTTCCAGCCTGCCGACAACGCGGAGAGAGTTTGAAAACTGTGTTCTGGCAAGAGGAGCGGATATATGGCGGCGATATCAAGGCACGCGGGGCTCCATGGGCGGAGTTATGGACGCCGCTCAGGAATACTGTTTAGAAATAGTGCCTACCGTTTATGCTGAAGCAGTACCAGGAGGTGTGGTGGACAGCCGGACCTTTGAAGAGATAGTAGACGAACTTTGCCAGGGTTTAACAGGCGATCTGGAGGGAGTTCTACTGGTTCTTCACGGGGCCATGGTTACTGACAAACATGAGGATGCGGAAGCATACCTTCTCCAAAGAGTGCGCGACAAACTGGCCGGCGATATACCGGTAATCTGCACGACGGATCTTCATGCCAATATATCCCCTGAAATGGTGACCTTAAGCCGCTGTCTAGTCGGCTTTGATACGTATCCCCACTGTGATTATTATCAGCGCGCTTATGACGCCGTGAGAATTTTGTTCCACACGATGCAAAAGGATCTAAATCCGGTGTCTGCTTTAAGGAAGCCGCCCATGATGCCTGTGGTGCAAAGATTGTTGACTGATCAAGACCCGATGAGGAAAATTATGCAGTTGGCCCACGAGATAGAAGGCCGCCAGGGCGTGGTTAATGTGACTGTTGCCGGTGGGTTTCCTTATGCAGACATTAGATGGGCCGGTATGGCCGTAGTGGTAACTACGAATGGAGACAGTCATTTGGCCGAAGCATATAGCGAGGAAATCGAGAGGGAAATATGGTCCATTCGTCAAGACTTTGTTTTTAATAATCTGGCTGTCGCCGCGGGCCTTAAAATAGCCCGGCAAAGCACGGAACATCCTTTCGTCATCGTTGATTCCAGCGATAATGTGGGAGCAGGGTCTTCAGGCGACGGGACAGCTGTGCTGGCAGAGCTGATCAAGCAAAAGACTGCTTCGTGCGCTATTATTATCAGGGATCGCGAGGCGGTGGGCATGGCCGAAAAATCGGGCCTCGGCGGTGTTTTCAAAGCATTTGTGGGCGGCAAGACGGATGATAAGCACGGCAGCCCTGTGTATATAGAGGGTGTAGTAAAAAGCATCAGCGACGGGAGCTATTGCAGTGAAAGAACCGGTGAGCAAGTAAACATGGGTAAAACAGCCGTTGTGGATATAAATGGTATTATCTTGATTTTAACCGTTAATCGGGTGCCCGCATTTGATTTGGAAGCTTTACGCAGCCTAGGCTTTAACCCGGAGCAGTTAAAATATCTAGTTGTAAAAGGCGCGGTTCAGTGGAGGTCCTCCTATGGCAGTATTGCCAGGGGATGGGTGGAGGTAGATGCTCCGGGGGTTACTTCCTCCAATTTAGAAAGATTTAGTTTTAAAAATGTCAGGCGTCCCATTTTCCCGCTTGATAGAAGCTAGCTTAATTTATGCCGGGGAGGGATTTTTGTGGCCGAAGTGCTCTTAAAAAATGTCTGCAAGTTCTTCGGGAACGTACGGGCTTGTAAGGACATAAACATGTCAGTTGGGGATGGTGAATTTCTCTCCATCTTAGGACCATCCGGATGCGGAAAGAGTACGGTGATGCGCATGATTGCCGGGTTGGAGACTGTTTCTTCAGGCGAGATCTATATTGGCGGGAGATTGGTAAATGACCTATCGCCAAAGCAAAGAAATATTGCCATGGTCTTTGAAAATTATGCGCTATATCCGCATTTAACGGTGTTTGAGAATATTGCCTTTCCCTTAATCATGGCCAAAAAGAGTAAACAGGAAATAAACGACAAAGTAAGCAAGGCGATGGAGATGCTCAGACTTCACGATGTGACAGGCAGTTTCCCGATCAATATAAGCGATGGGCAGAAACAAAGAGTGGGCATCGGCAGGGCCATTGTCAGGGATCCGGACTTGTTTTTATTTGACGAACCCATATCCCATTTGGATATTATGCTGCGCCAGGATTTACGCAAGGAGATAGTCAGGTTGCAGCGAGAGTTGCACACTACGATGATCTATGTTACGCACGATCAGCTCGAAGCTCTAACTATGGGGAATCGTATTGCTGTCATGAACGACAGCTACTTGCAGCAGCTCGGCACCAGGTCAGAAATATTGGATAATCCGAGCAATACCTTTGTAGCCAGCTTTGTTGGCGATCCTCCCATTAATTTTATACCGGCAACCATAACTGATGAAGCAGGGAATTTTTCTTTAGCCTTAGACGGCCTAGCAGCAAGTATCCCCTTGAAGGAAAGCAGAAGTTTAAAGGCGGTAAGAATGGCGGGAGGGGCCCGGATCAAATTAGGCATCAGGCCGCACCATATCGATATTTCCCATGATACCACCAACAGAGAGGTCACGGGAAATGTGGACTTTGTGGAGTTTTTAGATGAGTACAACGTTCTAACAGTGCAGGTTAATGGTGTCAAGCTGCTAATTGAAGCGCCCAAAAGTTTTGAAGCCAGCATAAATGACAAAGTAGGGATGAATTTCCCTGAATCTCTGTTATTGTTCTTCAATGATCAAAAAGGAGACAATATCTTGGCCGGTAATTGATCTAAGCAGGTAAGGAGGTAAGGTGATGATTCTGAAAGTCGCTAATATGTCCAAGCATTACCATCACATCCAAGCATTAAAAGATGTATCTTTTAATTGTGTCAGCGGAGAATTCATGGTTGTTTTAGGTCCTCCAGGCGCGGGGAAAACCACGTTGCTAAAAATAATTGCCGGCCTCGAGGAAACGAGCGCCGGGGATATTTATTTCGGAGAGCGGCTGTTCACGGAAGTCGAACCCAAAGACAGGGATGTTTCCATGGCTTTTGAAGGTTACGCTCTTTACCCGCATCTGACAGTTTTTGAGAATATCGCCCATCCGTTACGAATACGGGGAGGTTATAAAGAGGAGCGGATCAAGGAGCTAATCGAGCAAGTTACGGTAATGCTCAAGATAGAACAATTATGGGAAAGGAAAACGAACCAGCTAAGTGGAGGACAGAAACAGAGGGTGGCGCTGGCTAGGGCCTTGGTTAGGGAGAAACCTAACATGCTGTTAATGGATGAACCAATCGCTCATTTAGACGCTGCCTTAAGACACTGGCTGCGGGCAGAGTTAAAAAAGTTTGTTAAGGGAAAAGGTGTAACCACGATTTATTCCACGCCGGATTACCAGGAAGCCTTGGCCATGGGGGATCGAATTTTAGTCCTGTTTGAGGGTCAGCTGAAGCAAATTGGTAAACCGGAAGAAATACTGTATAAACCCCAATGTTCAGAGGTAGCTGCTTTTATCGGGGATCCCCCGACCAATGTGGTGGAAGTAGCCATGAATCGGGAAAACGGACGGTTTGTTTTAGAATTCGAGGGCAACGAACTGCCGGTTCCGGAGGCGTGGTTAAATAATCCTAACATCATTGGCCGGGACAGGTTTTTACTGGGGTTAAGGCCGTCCGATATAAGTATCTGTAAGGAAAAAGTGGCGGTCGGTTTTAAAGCGGAAGTATACGTTTCTGAGGCCATG
>Ga0208609_100662_pt1 | contig 12156 bp, 8 predicted proteins | sample SubbioR11_8A_Apr_FD_184813 | JGI IMG/M metagenome (GOLD analysis project Ga0208609, IMG submission 184813) | Serpentinite rock and fluid subsurface biosphere microbial communities from McLaughlin Reserve, California, USA - CR11_8A_Apr (SPAdes) | ecosystem: Environmental > Terrestrial > Deep...
CCGCCGACGCGAACTCGCGGTCCAGTCCGAGGGCCGCGAGCGCGTTGCCGAGCGCGCGACCCATGAGGAATTCCATCGACAGGTAGTGCACGCGCCGGGCGCCGCGCTGGCGGTCGGCGCGCAGCGTCTGGTTCAGCCGCTCGGCCAGTTGCGCGCGGCACTCGTGCGCGACCGCGCGCATCCACATGTCGAGCGAGGCATGCGCCGGCTCCATGCCGCTCTCGCGCTCGACCCGGTCGAGGAACGCGGCGATGCGCAACTCGCGCGACTGCGCGCCGGCGGCGGCGCTGCCGCCGACGGCCAGTCCCAGTGCCTGCGGATTGATGTCCATGCCGCCAATCTCCTCGCCTGGCTGCGGTCTCGCATGCGCGACGGCGGCGGGTCGACGGCGACCATCACACACACGTCGCGCAATGGCGCCACGCGCGAACGAAGCTTACCCGAGCGCCGCGCGCCGATCTGCTGCACGACCGGCGCAATCGCCTGCGAATTCGCGCCTTGCCGGTCGGGTCGCGGCGCGCGCTCGAGGGTGCGCTGCGGCACCGCCGACGTGCTCAGTGCCGGTCGTCGTCGGTGCGATCGGCGAGCGCCTGCGCGGCGCCCGCCAGGGCCGCGTGCGCTGCCACCACCAGCCCGGTGGCCACCGGCGCCAGGTAGTCGCGGTAGCGGCCCTTGGCCTCGAAGCGGGCGCGAAAGCGAGAACGCGGCAGGTGCTCGCGCAGGGCGAGCGCGACACCGCCGGCGATGCACAGGCCGCCGCGTGCGCCGAGGCTGAGAACGACGTTGCCGGCGAAGCCGCCGAGCATGGCGCAGAACAGGTCGATGGTCTCGGCGCAGATCGGATCGCTGCCGTGCAGACCGCGCGCGCTGATGTCGGCGGCGGCGAGATGGCCATCCGCGGTGGCGCCGCGCACCGCCGCCACCGACCGATACAGCAGCGGCAGGCCGAGGCCCGACAGCAGGCGCTCGGCGGAGACGTGCGCGAACTCGCGCCGCGCCGCCTGCAGCACCTGCGCCTCGAACTCGTCGCCCGCTGCCAGCGTCACGTGCCCGCCTTCGGTGGCGAGCGCATGCCAGCGATCGCCGGCGACCGGAACCGCTGCCGCCACGCCGAGTCCGGTGCCGGGGCCGATCACCGCCATGGTCCGCCGGCGGTCGATACCGCCGCCGCCGAAGACCTGCACCCCGTCGGGCGGCAGGCGCGGCAGGGCGAGCGCCAGCGCCTCGAAGTCGTTGAGCAGCAGCAGCCTTTGCAGGCCGAGCGCCTCGCGCAGCGCGTGCCTCGAGACGATCCAGGCGCTGTTGGTCAGGGGCACGGTGTCGCCTTCGACCGCCGAGGCGAGCGCGAACGCCGCGCGCCGCGGCTGCGGCGCCGCACCCGTTTCGCGCTCCAGTCCGGCCAGGTAGGCGCGCGCGGCGGCTTGCGGCGAGTCGAAGTCGGCGCAGCGCAGCGAGGCCCACTGCTCGACCGCGCCGCCGGCCGCGCGCACCAGACCGAAGCGGGCGTGGGTGCCGCCGACGTCGGCCACCAGCCAGGGAAGTTCGTCGTCGAGCCTCATCGCAGCGGCGTTCGAAAACTCAGTCGCCGGCGCAGCATCGCACGTCGTCGCGCGCGGCGTCGATAAACTCGCCGCCATGGCCGCGCCCGAATTCGTCCACCTGCGAGTGCACTCCGAGTTCTCGATCGTCGATGGCACGGTTCGCCTCGACCGGGCGGCGGCGGCCGCCGCCGCCGACGGTCAGGGGGCGCTGGCTTTGACCGACGCCGGCAACCTGTTCGGGGCGGTGCGCTTCTACAAGGCGGCGCGCAGCCACGGCGTCAAGCCGATCCTGGGCGCCGATGTCTGGATCACCAACGAGGCCGAGCGCGAGCAGCCGTACCGGCTGGCGCTGCTGGTGGCCGATCGCCGCGGCTACCGCAATCTGTGCGAGTTGCTGTCGCGCGCCTGGCTGCACAACGCGCACCGCGGCCGCGGCGAGGTGCGCGGTGAGTGGCTGGCGCCGCACGCCGACGGGCTGATCGCGCTGTCGGGTGCCGGTGCGGGCGAGATCGGCGGCCATCTCGCGGCCGGGCGGCGCGCCGCTGCGGTCGCCTGCGCGCGGCGCCTGGCGGAGGCTTTCCCGGGCCGCTTCTACCTCGAACTGCAGCGCGCCGGGCGCCTCGACGACGAGGCCCAGGTCCGCGGCGCCCTGCGGCTGGCGCTCGAACTGGCGCTGCCGGTGGTGGCGACCCATCCGGTGCAGTTCCTGCGGCGCGAGGAGTTCCGCGCGCACGAGGCGCGCGTGTGCATCGCCGAGGGCGAGACGCTTGCCGATACGCGCCGCCCGCGGCGCTTCACCGGCGAGCAGTACTTGAAGACGCAGGCCGAAATGGCGCGACTCTTTGCCGATGTGCCGGCGGCGCTCGCCAATGCGGTCGAGATCGCGCGCCGCTGCAACTTCGAGCTCGAACTCGGCAAGGCGCAGTTGCCGGCGTATCCGACGCCCGACGGCGCCAGTCTCGACCGCCACTGCGCCGACCTGGCGCAGGTCGGACTCGACAAGCGGCTGGCGCGGCTGTATCCGGACCCGCAGGCGCGCGCGCAGGCGCGCGGCCGCTACGACGAGCGGCTCGCCTTCGAGCTCGAGGTCATCGCCCGGATGGGCTTCTCCGGCTACTTCCTGATCGTCGCCGACTTCATCAACTGGGCCAAGGACAACGGCATCCCGGTCGGACCCGGGCGCGGCTCGGGCGCGGGCTCGCTGGTCGCCTACGCGCTTGCCATCACCGATCTGGACCCGCTCAGGTACGACCTGCTGTTCGAGCGCTTCCTGAACCCGGAGCGGGTGTCGATGCCGGACTTCGACATCGACTTCTGCCAGAACCACCGCGACCGGGTGATCGACTACGTCAAGCGCAAGTACGGCGCGCAGGCGGTCAGCCAGATCGCCACCTTCGGCACGCTCGGCGCCAAGGCGGTGGTGCGCGACGTCGGCCGCGTGCTCGACCTGCCGTACAGCAAGTGCGATCAGTTGTCGAAGCTGATCCCGCACGACCCGACCGACCCGTGGACGCTCGACCGCGCGCTCGAGCTGGAGCCGGCGTTCGCCGAGGCGGTCGCCGCCGACGAGGAGCACCAGCAGTTGATCGACCTGGCGCGTCCGCTCGAGGGGCTGACGCGCAACGTCGGCATGCACGCCGGCGGTGTGCTGATCGCGCCCGGCAAGCTCACCGACTTCTGCCCGCTGTACGCGCAAAACGGCCAGGCCGACGCCGCCGTCAGCCAGTTCGACAAGGACGACGTCGAGGCGATCGGCCTGGTCAAGTTCGACTTCCTCGGGCTGACCACGCTCACCATCCTGGCGCTGACGCTGGAGTACGTGCAGCGTCTCGATCCGCAGTCGACGTTTTCGTTCGACACGCTGCCGCTCGACGACGCCCGCACCTTCGAGATCTTCAAGCGCGGCGACACCGCCGCCGTGTTCCAGTTCGAATCGCGCGGCATGCGCGACCTGCTCAAGCGCGCGCGGCCGGACCGGCTCGAAGAGCTGATCGCTCTCAATGCGCTGTATCGGCCGGGGCCGATGGACCTGACCGGCGAGTTCAGCGAGCGCAAGCACGGCCGCAGCCGCGTCGCCTACCTGCACCCGTGGCTGGAGCCGATCCTGGCCGAGACCTACGGGATCATGGTCTACCAGGAGCAGGTGATGCGCATCGCCCAGGTGATGGGCGGCTACTCGCTCGGCAGCGCCGACCTGCTGCGCCGGGCGATGGGCAAGAAGAAGCCCGAGGAGATGGCCAAGCAGCGCAGCAGCTTCGTCGCTGGCGCCAAGGCGAACGGGGTGGCGGAGAACGTCGCCGCCGAGCTGTTCGACCAGATGGAGAAGTTCGCGGGCTACGGTTTCAACAAGAGCCATTCGGCGGCCTACGCACTGGTCGCCTACCAGACCGCGTACTGCAAGGTGCACCATCCGGCGGCCTTCATGGCGGCCAACCTGAGCGCGGTGATGGACGACACCGACAAGGTGCGCGAACTGGTCGATGACTGCCGCGCGATCGGGCTGGCGGTCCTGCCGCCGGACATCAACACCGGCGTCTACCGCTTCGAGCCGGTCGACGCGAGCACCGTGCGCTACGGGCTGGGCGGCATCAAGGGCACCGGGCGCACGGCGATCGAGGCGCTGATCGCCGAGCGCGGTCGCGGCGGACCGTTCAGGAGCCTGTTCGACTTCTGCGCCCGGGTCGAGAAGGGTGCGGTCAACCGGCGCGTGGTCGAGGCGCTGGTGCGTGCCGGCGCCTTCGACGCGCTCGACGCCGACCGCGCCAGGCTGTTCGCGAGTGTCGGCCGCGCGCTCGAGGCGGCCGAGAAGGCCGCCGCCGAGGTCGGCCAGGAGTCGCTGTTCGGCGGCCTGCTCGACGGTGGCATCGCCGGCGCCGCGGCGATCGACTACGTGGCGGCGCCGGCCTGGGGCGAGCGCGAGCGGCTCGCGAACGAGAAGCTCGCCCTCGGCTACTGCCTGAGCGGTCACCTGTTCGCCGCCTACGAGGCCGAGGCCCGGCGCCTGGCGCCGACCCGGCTGGCCGACGTGCGCCAGGCGCGCGACTCGGTGCGGCTGGCGGGCGTGATCGTCAGCGTGCGCACGCAGAACACGCGCCGCGGCCGCATGGGCGTGATCGTTCTCGACGACGCCAGCGCCCAGCTCGAGCTGATGGTGTTCTCGGAACTGTTCGACCGCCGGCGCGCGCTGCTCAAGGAAGACGCGCTGGTGTTCGTCACCGGCCGCGTGCGCGAATTCGACGGCCGGCTGTCGGTCAGTGCCGACGATGTCATCGATCTGGCCGAGGCGCGCGCGCGCGCGCAGGCGGCGCTGCGCATCGAACTCGACGGCGCGATCGATGCCGCTTGGCTGTCGAACGTGCTGGCGCCGTTCCGGGTCAACGGCGGCGACGCTTCGGGCGAGACCGCCGCCGGCGCGCCGGGCGGCTGCGGCGTCGTGGTCGAGTACTGCAATCGCGTCGGTCGCGTCGACCTGGCGCTGCCCGAGACCTGGCGGGTGCGGCCCGACGACGCACTGCTCGCCGCCCTCAAGTCGCAGGCGCGCGTGCGCGCCGCCGGCTTCCGCTACGGCTGAGGCGGTGCGCCGCCGGCGGCGCGACGCTCGAGTTCGGCCAGCTTCAGGTGCTTGTAGTAGCTGGTCTCGGCGTTGACCACCGCGACCATGAAGCCCTCGGCGCCGTCGAGCACGCCCAGGCGCAGCAGGTAGGTGCGCACGAAGGCCCACAGGCCGTGGCCGATCGCGCCGGCCAGCGAGCCGCGCCGTCCGCGCGCGTACAGATCGCGCGCCGAGCCCGACGAGTAGCGGTTCATCTTCTCGATCACCGAGGAGAGATCGCGGTAGCTGTAGTGGATCAGCGGCGCGCGCAGGCGGCCGACCGGGCCGTCGACCTGCAGGTTGGCGTGGATCTCGTGCGTCGTGAAGCGGCCGCGGCCGCGGCGCAGCAGGCGCCGGGTGCGGTCCGGCCACCAGCCCGAATGGCGCAGGAAGCGGGTCACGAACAGCGAGCGGCGCGGCACTTCGTAGCCGTCGTGGCGCGCCTGCGCGATCGTGGCGCGGATCTCGCGCGCCAGCGCCTCGCTGATGCGCTCGTCGGCGTCGAGCGAGAACACCCAGTCGCCGCGCGCCATCTCGAGGGCGCGGTTCTGCTGCGGCCCGTAGCCCGGCCAGTCGGTGATCTCGACCCGCGCGCCGGCGGCGCGCGCCAGCGCGGCGGTGTCGTCGCTGCTGCCGGAGTCGAGCACCAGCACCTCGTCGGCGAAGCGCGCGCTGGCGACGCATTCGACGATGTTGGCGGCTTCGTTGCGGGCGACGACGGTGACGGTCAGGGTCGGCATCGGGCGGGTTGGCGTGGCGTCGGTGCGCGCGCGGGTCGCGGGGTCGAATCGCTAGACTTCCGCACTTCGCAACGGGCCCGCGTGCGCGGGGGTGCGGCCTTGGGGCAAGCGGACCGTCAGCGGGTCAACGATCGGGTCGATGCGGTGTATGTGCTGTCGGTGCGCTCGTTCGCCGAGCGCATCGCCCACATCGAGGCCGAGCTGGCGCGCCAGGACATCGCCTTCGAGTTCGTGTTCGAGCACGACGCCAATGCTATCCCAGGCGATCTGCTCGAGCGCACCTTCGCGCCGAGCGATCTGCGCCTGGCGCAGCAGTCGCTGGTGCTCAAGCACATCCGCACCTGGCAACTCGCGCTCGAGCGCAATCACGCGCGCGTGCTGGTGTTCGAGGACGATGCTGTTCTTGCGCCGCGGTTCGCGCCGGTGCTGGCGGCGGCGCTCGCCGAGGCGGACCGGCTGTCCGCCGGCTGGATGATCTATCTCGGCTGCGGCGACAACCAGATCGTGCCCCGGGCCGGCGCCGGGCCGGCGCTGGTGGCGGGCGGCGCGCTGCCGGCCGCCGACGCCCTGGTGTTCGACCGCGAGGCGGCGCGGCGCCGCCTCGAGTTCCTGCGCGGCCATCGCATCACGCGCCCGGCCGACTGGCTGATGCGCGAGGTCGATGCCGCGGTCGGCGTCGCCCACTACTGGCTGCGGCAGCCTGTCGTTCGCCAGGGCAGCATGGATGGCCGCTTCGTCAGCGTCCTCGACCACAAGCGCCGGGCGCGCGATCCGCGCTACGTGCGGCTGCGCTTTTGGCTCATCGGCGGCTGGCGGCGACTGCGCCAGCGCCTCGGGCTGCGACGCGCGCGGTAGCGGTTGCCGCAGCCGTGCCGCCGGCGCCGAGTGTTCGTGGCGCGACGAAGCGAAGCACCGCGCGGCGCGCTCAGCGCAGGTCCGCTGCCGGCAGCGCCGCCGCTACCGCCGCGACGACCTCGTCGAACGACGGCCAGCCGGACTGGCTGCCGACCACGGTCGCGCGTGTGCTCCAGGGCCGGGTCTTCGCGACGCTGGTGACGCCGAACAGGGTCACCAGCGGCGCGCCGACGAAGGCGGCCAGATGGCTCGGCCCGCTGTCGTTGGCGACCACCAGGCGGCTGGCCGCGAGCAGCGCGCCGAAGGTGGCGACGTCGGCCTGCGGCAGGATCGTCGCGCCGGGCAGCGCCTGCTCGAAGCGCGCGCGCTCGCCGGGGCCGGGCAGGGCGACGACGCGTTCGCCGCGCGCCCGCAGCCAGGCGCTGAGCCGGTCGAAGCCGCTCCAGGTCTTGTCGCGGCCGCGATGGCGGCCGGTCGCGCCCGGACACAGCACGACGTAGGGTGCGGCCACGCCAGCGCGCGCCAGCAGTTCGCGCGCCGCCGCCTGCGCCCGTGCCTCGATCTCGAGCGAGACCACCGGCACCTGGCGCTGCGGCTCGCCGAGCCAGGCGGCGGCGAGCGCGTCGTAGTACTCGACCGTGTGCATGTCGCCGCGCCAGCGCGCCGGCAGCGGCAGCGCACGATCCAGCAGCGCTTGCCGGCCTTCGGTCGCGTAGCCGGTCGCGGCCAGTCCCGACAGGCGCGCGGCGAGAGCCGAGCGCAAGGAATTGGTGAACAGCAGCGCGCGGTCGACACCGACCTGCGCGCGCAGCCGGCGCCATTGCGCGATCTCGCGCGGCAGGCCGGTGGCCGCCGCGTGCACCGGCCAGCGGTGCGCGGCCAGCAGCGGCACCGCCCAGGCGCGGCCGACCAGCACCGGCTGCCAGCCGCCGTCGGCGATGCGCGTCAATGCCGGCAGCGCCATCAGCGCATCGCCGAGATGATTCGGCAGTCGGATCAGCAGGGGCGGGCTTGGCATCGGTGGGTGGCGCGGCGGCAGGCGCGGCCGCGCATCGCGGCTGGCGGCCGGCCGATTCGGTTCGGAGTGGTCGGCTAGACTGCGCGCGCCTCGCAGCGACCGCTTCGCGGTGTGCCACTGACGCTGACGGCGAGACGCCGACCGCGGCAATCCTATCCCACCCGATTCACTCCACCCGACCGATCGACCCGATGCGAGTCTGCCTGGCGGTGAGCCGTCGCTGCAGGTTGCTCGAGCGGGCAGCGGTGTGCGCCCGGCGGTCGTGAACGCGATCGGCAACGACTGCGGCCGCGCGCTGCGCGCTGCGCGCGCGGCGGCCGCGCTGACGGCGATCGGCGCCGTGACCTCGCCGCCGCTCGCTGCGCTTGGTTCGGCGGCGATGCTGATCGCCTTCGCGTTCGTGCCGCAGGCCGGCGCGCGGCTGGCGCGCGTGCTGCGCGAGCCGCTGGGCCGCGGCTGGCTGCTGCTGGTGGCGACGCTGCTGTTTGCGGCTGCGGTCGGCGCGGTGCTGGCCTCGCCGGCGTCGGCCGCGCGCGGACTGCTCGACTGGCGCCAACTGCTGCTGGTGCCGGTGGCGCTGGCCGCCTTCGACAGCCACGCGAGCCGCGCGCGCTTCGCGCTGGCGCTGGTGGCGATCGCGGTGCTCGGGGCACTCGCCTCGCTGGTCGCGCTGCAGGTCGGCTACAGCCGCAACCAGGTGTTCCCGGGCATCGTCATGCGCAACCCGGTCACGCAGGCGCTGGCGCTCGCGGTCGGCGCGCTGCTGGCGGCGGTGCTGGCGGCCACCGCGGACGGCTGGTCGCGCCGGCAGCGCGCGGGGCTGGCGGCGGTGGCTGTGCTGCTGGCTGCGCACCTGGTCTTCCTGCAGACCGGACGCAGCGGCTTCCTGGCGCTGCTGGTCGCCGGCGGCGTGAGCGCGCTGCTGCTCATGCGCGGTCGCGTGCGGCTGGTCGCCCTGGCGGCGGCACCGCTGCTGGCGGCACTGGCGATCGCGGCCTCGGCCAATCTGCAGCAGCGCTTCGGCATCGCCTTGACCGAACTGCGCGAGGGTGCGTACAGCGCCGAGTACTCGTCGATGGGCGCGCGCGTGGTCATCTGGCAGACCAGCATTGCGATCGCCGGCGAGCGGCCGCTGCTCGGGGTCGGACTGGGCGGCTTTGCGCGCGCCTACGAGGAGCGCATCGGCCTCACGCACCGTGAAGGCTGGCAGGCGCAGCCGCAGCACGACCCGCACAACCAGTTCCTGTTCGTCTGGGTCGAGGCGGGCGTGGCCGGGCTGGTCGGCTTCTTCGCCTTCCTGGCCGGCGCCGTGCGCCAGCGCGCCGGCGGACCGTTCGCGGCGGTCGGCCTCGGGCTGCTTGCCGCCTGGTGCGTGAACAGCCTGTTCAGCTCGCACTTCCAGACCTTCAACGAAGGCCACCTGATCGCGGTCATGCTCGGCGTGTTTCTCGCCCGAACGCCGGCGGTCGCGGGCGGCGCGCCGCTCGCAGTCGGCGCGGCGCGCGCCATCGCCTAGACTGGCGCGCTTCGCGCGCGGTGCCGCCTTGAACGACTTCCAATCACCCCGCCCGCCGCTGCTGCGCGATCCGGTGTTCCGCCGGCTGCTCGGCCGCGTGCTGCAGGAAAAGCGCCTGCTGGCGGTGGCGCTCGTCGCGATGGTGATCGCGGCGGCCACCGAACCGCTGATGGCCTACATGACGGGCCTGCTCCTCGACCGAGGCTTCTACCAGCGCGACCCGCGCTACGCGCTGTGGGTGCCGGTGGCTTTCGTCGGCATCTTCATCGTCCGCGGCCTGGCCGGCTTCGCCAGCACCTATCTGCTGAGCCGGATTTCGCAGGGCGTGCTGGTCGAACTGCGCGATCGCATGTTCGGCCGGCTGCTCGCCTGGCCGCAGGCGACCGTCGAGGACACGGCCTCGGGGATCGTCGTGTCGAAGTTCGTCAACGAGGCCTCGAACGCGCTCAACGCCGCCGCCGAGGTGATCACCACCGCGATCCGCGACTCGCTGACCGTGCTGGCGCTGCTGGCGCTGCTGATCTACTACAACTGGCAACTGACCCTGGTGACGCTGGTCGTCGTGCCGCTGATCGCCGCCGTGCTGCGCGCCTTCTCGCGCCGCTTGCGGCGCCTGGCGCTGGAAGCGCAGGCGATGATGGGCGAACTGAGCCGCTGCGTGCAGGAGGCGCACGAGGGCAGCCGCGTGATCAAGGTCTACGGCGCGCAGGCGCAGGAGGCCGAGCGCTTCGGCACGATCAACCTCAAGCTGCGCCGCTTCGCGCTCAAGATGCAGGTGCCCTGGTCGGCGGCCACGCCGGTGACGCAGGTGATCGCCGCCATCGGCCTGGCGATCGTGATCAGCGTCGCCCTGTACCAGGCGCGCATCGGCCACTTCTCGCCGGGCGACTTCATCACCTTCCTGACCGCTGCGATGCTGCTGCTGCCGCCGCTGCGCCATCTGGCCGCGCTCAGCGGTCCGATCGCGCGCATGCTCGCCGCCGGCGAGAGCGTGTTCGCGATGATCGACTCCGCCGCCGAGACCGAGACCGGCACGCGCACGCTCGAGCGCGCGCGCGGCGAGGTGCGCTTCGAGCGCGTGAGCTTCACCTATCCGGGGGCGGCGGCGCCGGCGCTGCTGGAGCTGAGCCTGCACGTGCAGCCGGGCGAAACGATCGCGCTGGTCGGCCCGTCGGGCGCCGGCAAGACGACGCTGATCGGCCTGCTGGCGCGCTTCATCGAACCGGACGCGGGCGAGATCCGGATCGACGGCATCGCCCTGCGCGAACTGACGCGCGAGAGCCTGCGCCGGCAACTGGCGCTGGTGTCGCAGGACGTGGTGCTGTTCGACGACACGATCGCCGCCAACATCGCCTTCGGCGCCACCCGCGCCGCCGGCGCCGCGCAGATCCGCGACGCGGCGCAGGCGGCGTTCCTGCTGCCGTTCATCGACAGCCTGCCGCAGGGCTTCGACACCCGCATCGGCGAGAACGCGGTCAAGCTCTCCGGCGGCCAGCGCCAGCGCCTGGCGATCGCGCGCGCGCTGCTCAAGGACGCGCCGATCCTGCTGCTCGACGAGGCCACGAGCGCGCTCGACTCGGAGTCCGAGCGCTACGTCCAGCAGTCGCTCGCGCGGTTGATGAAGGGGCGAACGACCTTCGTCGTCGCCCACCGGCTGGCGACCATCGAGCGCGCGCACCGGATCGCGGTGCTGCAGGACGGACGGATCGTCGAACTGGGCACCCACGGCGCACTGCTCGCGCGCGGCGGCCTGTACGCGACCCTGCACCGGATCCAGTTCTCCGCCGGCGGCTCGTCCTGAGCGCGGCGCGGGTTCATACTTTGCGGCCTGCCCCGCAGGTGTGCCGGGGCGACTTCCGGAGACCCGCGATGAGCCCGCCGATCAGCCGCTTTCCGGTGCCGCAGTTGGAGGCCCTGCCGCAGGACCTTCGCGACCGCATCCTGGCGGTGCAGGAGAAATCGGGCTTCGTGCCGAACGTGTTTCTCGCGCTCGCGCACCGGCCCGACGAGTTCCGCGCCTTCTTCGCCTATCACGATGCCCTGATGGAGAAGGACAGCGGGCTCACCAAGGCCGAGCGCGAGATGATCGTGGTCGCCACCAGCGGCGCCAACCAGTGCCAGTACTGCGTGGTCGCGCACGGCGCGATCCTGCGCGTGCGGGCCAGGAATGCGCTGCTCGCCGACCAGGTGGCGATCAACTACCGCAAGGCCGACCTCGCGCCGCGCCAGAAGGCGATGCTCGACTTCGCGCTCAAGGTGGCGACCGAGTCGCACCGGGTCGGCGAGACCGACTTCGAGCGGCTTCGCGCGCACGGCTTCTCCGACGAAGACGCGTGGGACATCGGCGCGATCACCGCCTTCTTCGCGCTGTCGAACCGGCTTGCCAACATCAGCGCGATGCGGCCGAACGATGAGTTCTACCTGCTCGGCCGGCTGCCGCGGCCGGCCTGACCGCGGTCCGGCGCGCACCTCAAACGGATGCGCTGTCGAAGCGGCGGCGCGCCTGCGCCACCGCCGCTTCGCGGCTCGGGCAGACGTTGTCGCGGCCGAACTGCTCGAGCAGACCGGAGCGCTCGAGCGCGGCGGCCACCGGCGCCTTCAGGCTGGCGAGCATCAGGGTCACGCCCTGGGCGGCGAGCGAGCGCTGCAGTTCGCGCAGCTTCTCCTCGCCCGAGGCGTCGACCTCGTTGATTCCCGAGGCGATGACCAGGATGGCGCGAATTCCGGCGTGGTTGGCGAGTGCCTCCAGCACGGCGTCCTCGAAGGCGGCGACGTTCAGGTAATTGAGCGAGCGGTCGAAGCGCAGCGCGACGAAATTGCGTCCGAGCGGCTCGACCGCGTGCAGGTCGGTGCCGGCCAGCGTGCCGTCCGGCATGCGCCCGAGCACGGTGGCG
>Ga0208609_100663_pt1 | contig 12133 bp, 9 predicted proteins | sample SubbioR11_8A_Apr_FD_184813 | JGI IMG/M metagenome (GOLD analysis project Ga0208609, IMG submission 184813) | Serpentinite rock and fluid subsurface biosphere microbial communities from McLaughlin Reserve, California, USA - CR11_8A_Apr (SPAdes) | ecosystem: Environmental > Terrestrial > Deep...
CTGCGGCGACCGGAGCCGCCTCGGCGCGGGCCGGTGGTTCGCCGGTGGCGGCGGTCCTCGGCGCTGCCGTCGGCGGCGCCGCCGCGAACACCGGCAGCTCGGCAAACAGCACGAACTCGCGGCTCAGCCGCGCCGGGCAGCCCAGGCCCACCGTGAGCGTGACGACCGGCTCCTCGACCGCCTGCACGCTGCGCACGCGCAGCAGCGCGCGCGTGGGGTCGGCCGCGGGCTCGACGACCACGCTCAACTGCCCGCGCGGCAGCCGCTGCTCGCCGAAGCTGGCTTCGACCCGCACGCAGTCGGGCGTCAGCGCGACGCCGGCGGCGACCTGCACCGGCAGCCCCAGATCCAGTGGCTGGCCGATGACGACCGGCGCGCGCGCGCTGCCGATCGACCAGGCCAGCGCCGGCAGCGCCAGGCCCCAGCCGGCGAGCGTCAGCAGCAGCCGCGCCACGGCCAGGGCGGCGCTGCGGGGCAGACGGATCGGGGAGAGGCTCACGGGGCGACAGCCGGCTTTCGGGGTTTGCCACCCACTCTATCGACGCGCCACCGGCGCCGATCGGCCGAACAGCGGGCCGTTTGCGGCCCAGCGGCGACCGGCGTGACAGAATCCGCCGCGCCATGCCTGCCGAACTGCTCAGCGCCCGCCAGGGTTCGGCCCTGGTGCTGACGATCAGCGACCCGGCCGCGCGCAATGCGCTGTCGCCGCAGGTCTACGCCGCCGGCGTCGAGGCGCTGCAGACCGCCGAGTCGAGCCCGGACGTCCGCTGCGTCGTGCTGCGCGGCGACGGCGCGCACTTCTGCGCCGGCGGCGACCTGCAGCGCCTGCGCGCGACCCGGCTGCGCGACGACGGCGCCGACGCCCAGCGCGCCTCGATCGACCGCTTCCATGCGCTGGTCGAGGCGATCGCCGGCTGCCCCAAGCCGGTCATCGCCGCGGTCGAGGGCTGGGCCGCCGGTGGCGGCTGCTCGCTGGCGCTGGCCTGCGACCTGATCGTCGCCGCCGAGGACGCGCGCTTCGTGATGAGCTACGGCCGCATCGGCCTGTCGCCCGACGGCGGCGGCAGCTGGCAGCTCGCGCAGCGTCTGCCGCGCGCGCTGGCCCTGCAGCTGCTCTGGCTGGCCGAGCCGGTCGCCGCCGCGCAGTTGCAGCGCTGGGGGCTGGTCAACCAGGTCGCGCCCCCTGGCGAGGCGCTGGCGCAGGCGCTGCAACTGGCCGAGCGCCTCGCGCAGATGGCGCCCAACGCACTGGCCAGCGTCAAGGAGCTCGTCGCCGCGGCGCCGGCGCGCCGGCTGGCCGGGCAGCTGGCCGACGAGCGCGAACATTTCGTTGCCAACCTGTTCCACCACAACGGCCTTGAAGGGCTGCAGGCCTTCCTGGCCAAGCGTCCGGCGCGGTTCGACTGACGCCTGACGCGTCGGCGCGACAGCCGCCGACATCTCCCGCGCCGCCCTGTTGCGGTTCTGCCACAATCGCGCCCCGGTGCGCTGGCCGCACCCGGCCGGCCCTGCCCCAAGATCAAGCTGCAGACGGGGGCGCGTCAACCGCGCCCCGCACCGGTGCGTTGCTGTGCCAGCCCGTACAAGCCGACGAACGAGCCACCGAGGGAGCGCGCATGGAGGAGAGCCAGAAGATCATCGTCACCGGCGGCGCCGGTTTTATCGGCTCGCATCTGTGCGAGCGCCTGATCGCCGCCGGCCACGAGGTGATCTGCGTCGACAACTTCTACACCGGACGCAAGGCCAACCTCGCGCACCTGCTCGACCACCCGCGCTTCGACGTCGTGCGCCACGACGTCACCGAGCCGCTGGTGCTGCAGGCCGACCAGGTCTACAACCTGGCCTGCCCGGCCTCGCCGGGCCACTACCAGGCCGACCCGATCCACACGATGAAGACCAGCGTGCTGGGCTCGATCAACCTGCTCGGGCTGGCCCGGCGCACACGCGCGCGCAGCCTGCTGGCCTCGACCAGCGAGGTCTACGGCGACCCGCTGGTCCACCCGCAGCCCGAGAGCTACTGGGGGCATGTCAACCCCTGCGGCATCCGCTCGTGCTACGACGAAGGCAAGCGCAGCGCCGAGGCGCTGTACTTCGACTACCACCGCCAGCACGGCATCCCGGTCAAGGTCGTTCGCATCTTCAACACCTACGGCCCGCGCATGCGCGCCGACGACGGCCGCGTGGTCTCCAACTTCGTCGTCCAGGCCCTCAAGGGCCAGCCGCTGACGATCTACGGCGACGGCCGGCAGACGCGCTCGTTCTGCTACGTCGACGACCTCGTCGACGGCCTGATGAAGATGATGGCCACGCCCGACGAGGTGGTCGGCCCGGTCAACCTCGGCAACCCCGGCGAGTTCACGATGCTCGAGCTGGCCGAGGCGGTCAAGCGGCTGACCAACAGCCGCTCGCGCATCGTCTTCGAGCCGCTGCCGCAGGACGACCCCAAGCGCCGCCAGCCCGACATCACGCGCGCGCGCGCCGTGCTTGGCTGGCAGCCGCTGGTCCAGCTCGAGCAGGGCCTGCTGCGCACGATCGCCCATTTCGAGGCCCAGCTCTCGCGCGGCACCGTGCAACTCGTCGCCGCCTGAACCCCGACAGACCATGATCCCTGCGCGCCGCGTCCTGGTGACCGGCGGAGCGGGCTACATCGGCAGCCACACCTGCAAGGCGCTGGCTGCCGCTGGCCATGTTCCGGTCACCTTCGACAACCTCAGCACCGGGCACCGCGCGGCGGTGCGCTGGGGCCCGCTCGTCGTCGGCGAACTCGGCGAGCGCGAACTCGTCGAGCGCACGCTGCGCGAGCAACGCATCGACGCCGTCGTGCACTTCGCCGCCAGCGCCTACGTCGGCGAGTCGATGACCGACCCGGCCCGGTACTTCCGCAACAACGTCATCCACACCCTGGGCCTGCTCGAGGCCACGCAGGCCAGCGGCGTGCGCCACCTCGTGTTCTCGTCGACCTGCGCGACCTACGGCGTGCCGCGCGCGGTGCCGATCCCCGAGGACCACCCGCAGCAGCCGGTCAACCCCTACGGCGAGAGCAAGCTGTTCGTCGAGCGCGCGCTGCACTGGCACGGCGTGTGCCACGGCCTGCACTGGCTGGCGCTGCGCTACTTCAACGCCGCCGGCGCCGACCCGGACGGCGAGATCGGCGAAATCCACGAGCCCGAGACGCACCTGATCCCGCTGGCGATCCAGGCCGCGCTGGGCCAGCGCGGGCCGCTGCAGGTCATGGGCACCGACTACCCGACGCCCGACGGCACCGCGGTGCGCGACTACATCCATGTCAGCGACCTCGCCGACGCGCATGTGCGCGCGCTCGGCCACCTGCTCGGCGGCGGCGCCAGCGACGCGCTCAACCTGGGCACCGGGCGTGGCCATTCGGTGCGCGAGGTGATCGCCGCCGTGGCCCGCGCAAGCGCACGCGCGGTGCCCGCCGTCGACGCCCCGCGCCGCGCCGGCGACCCGCCGGCGCTGGTCGCCGCCCCCGGCCGCGCCGCCGCGGTGCTCGGCTGGCGGCCCGTGCACTCGTCGCTCGAGACCATCGTGCGCACCGCGCTGCGCTGGCACGCCCGCGGCCGCACCGGGTCGTACCCCGCGGCCCCGCCCCCGGCATGACTACCCCGCCCACCGCCCTGCACCCGGCCCTGACGCCGGCGGCGGCAGCAACGCTGCTGCGCGCCGACGTCGAGCCGGGCTACGACCAGCGCCCGCGCGTCAACGGCAAGTTTCTCGCCGTCGGCAACGTCAAGCTGTGGGTGCGCGGCGTGACCTACGGCACCTTCGGCGAGCAGCCCGACGGCAGCGACATGCCGCCCGACGCCGTCCTCGAGCGCGACTTCGCCGCGATGCGCGCCGCCGGCGCCAACGCGCTGCGCGTCTACACCGTGCCGCCGCGGCGCCTGCTCGACGTCGCCCAGCGCCACGGCCTGCGCGTGCTGGCCGGCCTGCCGTGGGAGCAGCACGTGGCCTTCCTCGACGAGCCGGCGCGCGCCGCCGACATCGTGCGCCGGGTGCGCGCGGGCGCGGGCAGCATCGCCGGCCACCCGGCGCTGCTGGCCTTCGCGATCGGCAACGAGATCCCCGCCTCGATCGTGCGCTGGCACGGTGCGCGCCGCGTCGAGCGCTGGCTGAAGCGCCTCTACGATGGCGTCAAGGCCGAGGACCCGGGGGCCCTGGTCACCTACGTCAACTTCCCGACCACCGAGTACCTGCGGCTGCCCTTCGTCGACTTCCACTGCTTCAACGTCTACCTCGAGCAGCCAGCCGCCTTCGACGCCTATCTGGCGCGGCTGCAGAACCTCGCCGGCGAGCAGCCGCTGGTCATGGCCGAGATCGGCCTCGACAGCCGGCGCAACGGCCATGACGCGCAGGCCCGCAGCCTGGCCTGGCAGGTGCGCGGCGCCTACGCCGGCGGCTGCGCCGGGGCCTTCGTGTTTGCCTGGACCGACGAATGGCACCGCGGCGGGCACCCGATCCTCGACTGGGACTTCGGCCTGGTCACGCGCGAGCGCGAACCCAAGCCGGCGCTGGCCGCGGTCGCCGCCGCGTTCGCCGAGGTCCCCTTCCCCGCCGAGCTGCGCGTGGCCGGACAGCCGCCGCGGCCCTGGCCCAAGGTCAGCATCGTCTGCTGCAGCTACAACGGCAGCCGCACGATCCGCGACACGCTCGAGGGCTGCCGCACGCTGGCCTACCCCGACCGCGAGCTGATCGTCGTCAACGACGGCTCGACCGACGCGACGCCGGCCATCGCCGCCGAGTACCCCGAGGTGCGGCTGGTCAGCACCGACAACCGCGGCCTGTCGGCGGCGCGCAATACCGGCTGGCAGGCCGCGCAGGGCGAGATCGTCGCCTACATCGACGACGACGCCTACCCCGACCCGCACTGGCTGCACTACCTGGTCTGGCGCCTGGCCACCGGCGACTGGGTCGGCGTCGGCGGGCCCAACATCGCGCCGCCGCACGACGGCCCGATCGCCGAGGGCGTGGCCAACGCACCCGGCGGCCCGGTCCAGGTGCTGCTCACCGACGTCGAGGCCGAGCATGTGCCGGGCTGCAACATGGCCTTCCGCCGTGCGGCGCTGGCGGCGATCGACGGCTTCGACGTGCGCTACCGCGCCGCCGGCGACGACGTCGACCTGTGCTGGCGGCTGCAGCAGCGCGGCGGGCGCATCGGCTTTCACGCCGGGGCGATGGACTGGCACCACCGCCGCAACTCGCTCACCATGTACTGGCGCCAGCAGCAGGGCTACGGCAAGGCCGAGGCCCTGCTCGAGGCCAAATGGCCCGAGCGCTACAACCCGCTGGGCCACCTGGCCTGGGCCGGGCAGCTCTACGGGCGCGGCTTCACGCTGCCGATCCCGGCCGGGCGCGCGCGCATCTACGGCGGCGTCTGGGGCTCGGCGGCGTTCCAGTCGCTGTACGCACCGGGGCCGACGACGCTGCTGGCGCTGCCGTTGATGCCGGAGTGGTGGTACCTGGTTGCCGTGCTGGCCGGGCTCGCGCTGCTCGGGCTGTCGTGGCCGCCGCTGCTGGTCTTCGCGCCGCTGGCCGCTCTGGCCCTGGCCGCACCGCTCGCGCAGGCCGCGCTGGCCGCTGCGCGCGCGCGCTTCCCGCAGCCCGCGCCCGGCGCGGCCGCGGCGCTGGAGCGGCGCGCGCTGGTCTTCTTCATGCACCTGCAGCAGCCGCTGGCCCGGCTGATCGGCCGCCACCGGCACGGTCTGCGGCCCTGGCGCCGCCGCGGCGAGGCGGCTGCGCCGGGCGTCGAGGCGCCACCCTGGCTGTGGAGCCCGACCTGGGCCGCCGCCGAGGACTGGGTCGCGGCCTTCGAGTCGGCGCTGCGCACCGGCGGCCTGGTCGTGCAGCGCGGCGGCGCGACCGACGACTGGGACCTCGAGCTGCGCGGCGGCCTGTTCGGCGCGCTGCGCGCGCGCTTCGCGGTCGAGGAGCATGGCGCCGGCCGCCAGTTGCTGCGCCTGCGCGCCGACGCCCACACGCCCTGGCCGGTGCGTGGCGCGACCTGGGCCGCGGCCGGGCTGGCCCTGCTCGCCGCGCCGACCGGCGGCCTGCTCGCCGCGCTGGTGCTGGCTGGCGGCGCGGCCACGCTGGCCTGGTGCAGCCGGCGCGACCGCGCGCATGCCCGCACGGCCTGGGCCCGCGCCAGCCATGACATCGCCGCGCGCTGCGCCGGCGGGTCGCGCCCGGGCACCGACGCCGCCGCCGCCGCCGCCCGCAGCGAGCCGGGCCCGCTCGCGCAGGAGCGTGGAGCGTGAGCGGCGAGGCTGCACCCGCAGTGGCGGCCACCACCACCGTCGACGACGGGCCGGTGGCCATGGCCGCGACCGCCCCGCGCGTCGGCGTGCTGGGCCGGCTGGTGCGCCACCTGCAGCCGTACCGCGGGCTGCTCGGGCTGATCATCGTCATCGACCTGATCGCGATCCCGCTGGCCCTGCTCGCGCCGCTGCCGCTGATGGTCGCGGTCGACCACGCCATCGGCGGCGAGCCGCTGCCGGCCTGGGTCGCGGCCTGGCTGCCCGGGGGCGACGCCGGCCCGGCGGCCGCGCTGGTGCTCGCGGTCGTGCCGGTCCTGGTGATTGCGCTGGCCACGCAGATCCAGCGCAACGGCGCCTGGCTGCTGCAGGCCTGGACCGGCGAGCGCATCGTGCTGGCCTTCCGCGCCGACCTGCTCAGCCAGGTGCAGCGGCTGTCGATGACCTACCACGACCAGCGCGGCACCGCCGACTCGCTCTACCGCATCCAGTACGACGCGTCGTCGGTGCACTGGGTCGCGATCCACGGCCTGACGCCGCTGCTGACGGCGGCCGGCACGCTGGTCGGCATCACCGCGGTGATGTACGCGATGAACGCCTCGCTGGCGCTGGTCGCGCTGACCGTGATGCCGGCGCTGGCCCTGCTGACGCACTACTTCGGCCGTAGCGTGCGCACGCGCTGGCACCGCCAGAAGGAGTTCGAGAGCGCGGCCCAGTCGGTGCTGCAGGAATCGCTGGCCGCGCTGCGCGTGGTCAAGGCCTTCGGCCAGGAGCGCCGCGAGCATGGCCGCTTCATCGACAAGGCGACGCAGGAGGTGCACGCCAACCTGTCGGTGGTGCGCGCGCAGATCGTCTTCTACACGCTGACCGCGCTGGTGCTGGCCGCCGGCACCGCCGCCGCGCTGTGGATCGGCGTGCACGCCGTGCAGGCCGGCACGCTGACCATCGGCCAGCTCACGGTGGTCATGGCCTACCTCGCGCAGCTCTACGCGCCGCTCGAGATGCTGACCTCGAAGGTCTCGGACCTGCACGGCGCCCTGGCCAGCTGCGAGCGCGCCTTCAAGCTGCTCGACGAGCCGGTCGACGTGCGCGACCGGCCCGGCGCGCGGCCGCTGGTGCGCGCGCGCGGCACGCTCGAGATCCGCGACCTGCACTACGCCTACCCGGGCGGCGGCAACGCGGTGCTGCGCGGCGCGACGGCGACGATCGCCGCCGGCACCCGCGTCGGCATCGTCGGGCGCACCGGCGCCGGCAAGACCACGCTGGTCAACCTGATCACGCGCTTCCAGGACCCGAGCCAGGGCGCGCTGCTGCTCGACGGCGTCGACCTGCGCGACTGGCGGCTCGCCGACCTGCGCCGGCAGTTTGCGATCGTGCTGCAGGAGCCGGTGCTGTTCTCGACGACGATCGGCGAGAACATCGCCTACGGCCGGCCCGAGGCCAGCGCGGCCGAGATCGAAGCCGCCGCGCGCGCGGCCGACGCGCACGACTTCATCGCCGCGCTGCCCGAGGGCTACCGGACCCAGGTCGGCGAGCGCGGCATGATGCTCTCGGGCGGCCAGCGCCAGCGCATCGCGCTGGCCCGCGCCTTCCTCAAGGACGCGCCGCTGCTGATCCTCGACGAACCGACCAGCTCGGTCGACGTCAAGACCGAGGCCTCGATCATGGCCGCGATGCAGCGCCTGATGGCTGGGCGCACGACCTTCATCGTCGCCCACCGGCTGGCCACGCTGGCCCACTGCGACCTCGTCTACGCGGTCGAGGACGGCCTGCTGGTGCCGACCCGGATCGAGGACTCGCCGCCGCTGATACTCAACCGCGGCATCGGCCATGCGCCGCCGCCGGCCACCGAGGAGGCCGCGCCATGAAGCGCGATTCGTCGCTGCGCATCGCGGTGCTCGGCACGATGGGCGCCGACCCCTTCGCCGGCATGGCCTGGATGCATCTACAGATCGCCGCCGGGCTGCTGCGCCTGGGCCACGACGTGCGCTACGTCGAGACCACCTCGGCCTGGCCGTACGACGTCGGCCAGGGCGCGCGCGTCGACGACGCGACCTACACCCTGGCCTACCTCGCGCGCGTGATGCCACGCTTCGGCCTGGGCGAGCGCTGGGCGTACCGGCGCAGCTGGGGCGACGGCGCCTGGCTCGGCCCGGCCGCGGCCGACGCCCCCGGCTGGCTGGCTGCCACCGACTTCGTCTTCAACATCGCCGGCGCGACCCAGGTCACGCGCGACGGCTTCGACTGCGGCCGGCTGGTGCACTTCGGCACCGACCCGGTGGCCGAGGAGCTCAGCTACGCCGCCGGCGACCCGCGCACCGTCGCCCACATCGACGCCCACCACGACAGCGTGACCTACGGCGAGAACATCGGCACGCCGCGCTCGCCGCTGCCGCCGCTGCCGCGGCTGCGCGCGCGGCTGCGCCAGCCGGTGCTGCTCGACCTGTGGGCCGCCGGGCCGCCGACGCGCGCGCTGTTCACGACCGTCGGCAACTGGCGCCAGGACGGCAAGGACGCGGTCTTCCAGGGCCGGCCGCTGCGCTGGAGCAAGCACCACGAGTTCCTGAAGTTCGTCGACGTGCCGCGGCTGGCCGGCCAGAGCGTCGAGCTGGCGACCAACCTCGACGACCCCGACCGCAAGGCCGGCAGCGAGCGCTCCGACCAGCTCGACCCGCACCAGATCCGCGGCGCGGCCAGCCTCGAGCGCGAGCACTGGCAGCGGCTGCAGCAGGGCGGCTGGCGAATCGCCGACGGCCCGGCGCTGTCGATCGACCCGGACACCTACCGCGACCACATCGTCGCCTCGCGCGCCGAGTTCACCGTCGCGCGCGAGTTCAACGTGCTGCCGCGCAGCGGCTGGTTCAGCGAGCGCAGCGCCTGCTACCTCGCCGCCGGCCGGCCGGTGGTCACGCAGGACACCGGGTTCTCCGCGGTGCTGCCCACCGGCGAGGGCCTGTTCGCGTTCGACACCGCCGAGCAGGCGGTCGAGGCGATCCGCGCGATCGACGCCGACTACCCCCGCCACGCGCGCGCCGCCCGGGCCATCGCCCACGACTGGTTCCGCGCCGAGCTCGTGCTGGCGCGGCTGCTGGCCGACCTTGGCGCCTGAACCGCACACGCCCGCCGCCATGACCCGGCAACTGATCATCAACGCCGACGACTTCGGCCTGGCGCCGGGCATCGACGCCGGCATCGTCGAGGCCCACGAGCAGGGCGTGCTGACCAGCGCCAGCCTGATGGTGCTGCAGCCCAACGCCGAGGCCGCCGCGGCGTACGCGCGCGCGCACCCGCGGCTGGGCCTGGGCCTGCACATCGACCTGTGGGAATCGGTGCGCCGCGACGGCGACTGGGTGCGGCTGTACCAGCGCGTGCCGGCCACGGCCGAGGCGGTGGCCGCCGAGATCGCGCGCCAGGTCGCGCGCTTTCGTGCGCTGCTCGGGCGCGACCCCGACCACCTCGACACCCACCAGCATGTGCACCGGCTCGAGCCGGTGCGCAGCGCGGTCGCGGCCGCCGGCCTGGCCCTGGGCGTGCCGGTGCGCGGCGACGGCACGGTGCGCTACGTCGGCGGCTTCTACGGCCAGACCGGGCTGGGCGCGCCTTACCCCGAGGGCATCACCGTCGAGCGCCTGCTCGAGCTGATCGACGCCCTCGAGCCCGGCGCCAGCGAACTGGGCTGCCACCCCGGCCATGTCGGCGCCGATGACACGCTCGGCGGCACCATGTACCGCAGCGAGCGCAACACCGAGGTGCGCACGCTGTGCGCGCCGCGCGTGCGCGCGCGCCTGGCCCGCGGCGACGTCGTCGCGCTGACCTACGCCGACCTCGCGTCGGCCCGGGGCTGAAGCGCCATGGCCGCCGACTCGCGCCTGCGCATCGTCGTCCTCGGCTACGTCGTGCGCGGCCCGCTGGCCGGCCCGACCTGGCACCACCTGCAGTATGTGCTGGGCCTGCGCGCGCTCGGCCACGAAGTCTGGTACCTCGAGGACAGCACCGACGAGCCGTTCTGCTACGACCCGCAGCAGCAGTGCGTGACCACCGACCCGACCTACGGGCTGGCCTACACGCAGCGCGTCTACGCCCGTGCCGGCCTCGGCGAATGCTGGGCCTACCACGACGCCCACACCGGCCGCTGGCTGGGCCCGGCCGCCGCGCGCATGCCCGCGGTCTGCGCCAGCGCCGACATGCTGGTCAATGTCTCGGGCATCAACCCGCTGCGACCCTGGCTCGAGCGCATCGCCTGCCGCGTGTTGATCGACACCGACCCGGTCTTCACCCAGGTCGACAACCTGCAGTGCGCGCAGCGCATGCAGTTCGCGCGGGCGCATACCGCACACTTCAGCTTCGCCGAGTCGATCGGCCAGCCGCAGTGCGAGGTGCCCGACGACGGTCTGCCCTGGCAGCCGACGCGCCAGCCGGTCGTGCTCGAGCAGTGGACGCCGGCGCCGCTGCCCGCCGACGGCGCGTTCAGCACCGTGATGCTGTGGGACAGCTACGACCGCCGCCAATGGGGCGGCCGGACCTGGGGCATGAAGGCCGAGGAGCTGGAGCGCGTGCTGACCCTGCCGCAGCACTGCCCGCACGAGCGCTTCGAGGTCGCCCTGGGCAGCCCGAGCGCGCCGCACGACCGCCTGAGCGCGCTGGGCTGGCGGGTGCTCGACCCGATCGCGCTGACCCGCGACCCCTGGGTCTACCAGGACTACATGCGGGCCTCGCTGGCCGAGTTCAGCGTCGCCAAGCAGGCCTACGTGGCCAGCGCGAGCGGCTGGTTCAGCGAGCGCAGCGCCGGCTACCTGGCCTGCGGTCGCCCGGTCGTCGTGCAGGACACCGGCTTCAGCCGCCACCTGCCCGTCGGCGAGGGCCTGCTGGCCTTCACCGACCTGGCCGGCGCGCTGGCCGCGGTGGCCGAGGTCCGCCGCCGCCCTGCGCACCACGCGCGCGCCGCACGCGCGCTGGTCGAGGCCCATTTCGACGCCCGCGACGTGCTCGCGCGGCTGGTCGACGCCGCCTGGTCGGCACCCGCCCGAGCCCACCCCCAGGCCTCCGATCGCCCCGGGGCCGGCACGGCCGCGGGCCGCGCCGGCGCCGATCGGGCAGAGTGACAGAGCCACCATTTCACCCGAGGGAGACTGCACATGATCGACCGTCAGAAGACCGACACCCAAGCCCGCCAGTGGTTCGACCAGCTCTGGGCCCAGGGTGACCCCTGGGACCTCGAGGCCAACCCCTACGAGCGCGCCAAGTACGACGCCCAGTTCGCGCTGCTCCACGCCGACCGCGGCCCCGGCCGACGCTACGGCCGCGCGCTCGAGATCGGCTGCGCGGCCGGCGCGTTCACGCGCCGGCTCGCCGAGCGCTGCGAGTCGGTGGTGGCCGTCGACATCGCGGCCCCGGCGATCGCCATCGCGCGCGAGCGCAACGCCGCCGACAACATCGAGTTCCGCCTCGGCAACGTCATGGAGTGGAAGAAGGAGCTCGCCGGCGACTGGGACCTCGTGGTCTGCGCCGAGACGCTGTGCTACCTGGGCTGGCTCTACCCGTTCTTCGACGTCGCCTGGTTCGCGCATGTGCTGCACGAGGGCACCCGCCCCGGCGGACGGCTGCTGATGGCCAATACCTGTGGCGGCACCCAGGACTACCTGCTCAAGCCCTGGGTCATCCGCACCTATCATGACCTGTTTCGCAACGCCGGCTTCGTGCCGCTGCAGGAGTCGACGTTCCGCGGCGTCAAGAACGGCGTCGAGATCGAGGCCATGCTGACGCTGGCCGCGCGCCGGGCCTGAGCGACCCGCGCGGCGGCGGGCGGGCGGCGGGGGCCTGTCGCCTCAGGGACAAACCATGCAGATCGCCGCACTTACACTCGA
>Ga0208609_100666_pt1 | contig 12051 bp, 9 predicted proteins | sample SubbioR11_8A_Apr_FD_184813 | JGI IMG/M metagenome (GOLD analysis project Ga0208609, IMG submission 184813) | Serpentinite rock and fluid subsurface biosphere microbial communities from McLaughlin Reserve, California, USA - CR11_8A_Apr (SPAdes) | ecosystem: Environmental > Terrestrial > Deep...
GGGACAAGCCGAAAACCCGCGAAGCCTGGGAGCTGCAGAACTTGCTCGTAACAGCGGAACTTATCGTACGCGCCGCCCTGGCTAGGGAGGAAAGCCGTGGGGCCCATTTTCGTCTTGATTTCCCGCAGACCGAAGAAGCCCTAGCACGCCGTCCGGGTTCGCCGGCGGTCAGGATGGAGGGCGTCAGCCTTGCACCGCTTGCTGTATAAGGAGATTGTTGCTGCCGCTATTGCTGAAGATTTGGGGACTGGCGATCGTACGACAGAGAGTATTTTTGCGCAGGAAACAGGGGAGGCAGAAATTATCGCCAGGGAAGAAGGCCTGGTAGCCGGACTGCCAGTGGCAAAGGAGGTCTTTGCCCAGGTTGACGAGCGTATCCGCTTTGCTGCCTGCCTGTGTGACGGCGACCGCCTCCGGCCTGGCGACCGCTTAGCGCTACTGCAGGGGCCGGTATGCGGCATACTGACCGGGGAGCGCGTGGCGCTTAATTTTTTGCAGCGGCTATCAGGCGTGGCTACGGCGACCAGCAGGGCTGTAGAAAGTGTGCGTGGTACTGGCGCTCGGATTGTTGATACTCGTAAAACGACACCAGGGTTGCGGGTGCTGGAGAAGTATGCCGTCCGCACTGGTGGTGGTGGAAACCATCGGTTTAACTTGTCAGACATGATTTTGATTAAAGACAACCACATCCGTTGCGCCGGTTCCATTGCTGAGGCGGTGGCCCGGGTGCGCCGGTATTGTAGTTTCTCGGCTAAGATCGAGGTGGAAGCTGCTAACCTGCAAGATGTGCAGGAGGCGCTGGCCAGTGGCGTGGAGATCATTATGCTTGACAACATGACGACGGAGATGATGCGTGAGGCCGTCAGGATGATTGACGGAAGGGCACTGGTCGAGGCCTCTGGCGGAATCACGCCGGAGCGAATAAGAGAGGTAGCTGCTACCGGTGCAGACCTAATCTCTCTTGGATACCTGACGCACAGTACATGCTCCTTGGACTTGTCTCTGAAAAGTATCTAGCTAGAACAACCCAGCATACGTTACCCGAAGCTATAGCCATGTTTTTCTTCGGCTTTTAAGGAAGGAAAACATGGCTTTTAGGCAGTAAAAATCCTTCGGGAATATTTCTGCCGTAGCGCTGGCTTCCAGCCGGCACCAAATTTGCCGAAGGATGCTGCGGACCCTGGCACAGGCCTGGTTCTGGACTACAGAATGGCAAGAAGCGGAGAAACAGGCGCAGGCGGACATCAAAGCCGGAAGAGCCCGTCAGGGCCGGCGGCGACATAAACAGAATAAAAAAGCGTGAACACACTCCGGATAAAATTTCGACAAATTATAGAAAATAAAGAAGGAATTACAACAAATTAACGAGAATTGGTCCGTAAGCGCCTACGAGAATTGGTCCGTAAGCGCCTACGAGAATTGGTCCGTAAGCGCCTAATATTACATTAGTCCGCATAATAGCCCGATGTCGCGGAAGGCTTAATGCTCTATTTTCTTTAGTAGGGATGTTGACGAAAAATGCAAAATCCGTTGTTTTGGGCTGGGTATATCCAAGAGGTCATAATTCCACATTATGAGCATTTAGAAAAAGCTTTTTTTGAAAAAGTGTTGCCTGCTTTTGAAGCAGTTGAAAGCGAGGCTGAACAGATTTCAAATGAAAAATGGGAGCGCCTGATCCGCCAGCCCGGGGACCCGGATGATGATGACCTCTCGGATCTGGCGGGGGAAGCCATAGAAGAAGGCGTTAGCTACCATATTATTATGATGGATATTCGGCAGGGTCTGCTAAACAATTTTGCTGTCGGCATCTGGCATCTTTTTGAACAACACTTGCTTGTTATTCATCGAAGGGAATTGTTAAAGCCTCATGAAGAAAATGACGAAAAATTGCTTAAGCTTTGCGAGATAACGAAAAGGCTAAAACAAAACGGGATTGATATAGAAAAGTTCCTATCATGGGACAAGCTAGATGAACTTCGCTTAGTCGCTAACACTGTTAAGCATACGGACGGAAGATCCTGCGCTCAACTAAAAAAGCGCAGGCCGGAGATATTTATTCCTCCCGGTGCTCATAGCGATCATTTTAGGATAAACGCCCCACCTCCAACACAGCTTTTGAAGCCTTTAGCCGGTGAAGATTTTTATTTAATGCCTGAAGAAATTAGGTCATATTTTAAGACAGTCAGAGATTTCTGGGAGGAATTGCTGGAGATTTTGAGAAAAGACAGCCGAGGGATTTGATTATTTAAAAACTGGCCTAAGATTGCTCTCTGCACTCTGGTTTCGCTAGCATAATTCAGAAGTAAAGCAAGATAGGGGGAATATTCTTGAACACATTTGAACAAGGTTTTGCTGATATCGAACGAGCCGCTGCCGCTACAGCGAAAGCATCCAGCGTAATGGTCACCTTGGCGAAACAGATTCAGAAGGCGGCCCAGGACGGCGATATCGCAAAAATCCGGAAGGCCTCCGAGCGGTTGACCGTAGCCTTGGATGCAGCGAGGCAGGAGGGCGTCAACACAAGGTCTGCTTGGCCCTTCACCCCTGAAGCGGAAGAGGCCTATTTCCGGGAGGAGTACGAACAGGAACTCCTTAATTTGGCGGGAATTGAAGGGCTTCAGATCCGCCGTCAAGACGAGCGCCTGGTGGTATACCCATCTGTGCTCCGCATTCTCCCAGCCGAGCGCGCAGTGAGTATCGATCGAAATAAGGTATTGACCATCAGGCCGTCCAGGCTGGTAGCAATTCTCAAGGCGAACCAAACTAAGAAGCCTGGACTAGCCAGCGAACGTTTTCTGGAAGCTCTTTATCTAGCATATCGTATCTTGGAGGGTAAGGATGGCGTGGGCACAACGGTTCCTCTCCACAGGATCTATGGTAAGATACTTGAATCGCGCACCTTTTTAAAAGCGTTCAACTTGTCGCCAGGAGCTGCTGCGGAGTACAGCAGGAGTGATTTTGGCCGCGACCTTTTTCTCCTTGATCGCAGCGGGTTGACTCAAACAAAATCCGGCGCCAAGTTCTCCCTTCCGGCAAGCACGGGCGTCAAAGGGGCTAGGGCAAAGACGATCTTCGAGTTTATGGCACCAGACGGAGAGTCTGTTGCTTACTACGGAATTCGGTTTACGGAGGTTGACCAATGATGCCTTCAATGCAAACCCGGGAATGGCTGCAATTTATGCAGCACGAGTACCTGGACAGTTTTGTGAAAGAGGGCGGCTCCGTGGTCAAATTTGCTGTTCCGCTAGGAGAGCAGGTTCGTCCTGTCCTTGCCGGAGGGCTTGGTCAGGCAGCTCTGGACAGGGGCTATCTGTTTGCCCTAGTGAACGCGGAGGAGACCAAGGTTCACATGGTGGATCATGTCTTTTGTAAGGTGGCTGATCAAGTGCCGTGGCAGCGTTTGGGTCGGGATGTGATCGTGAAGCTCGCGGCCCAACAGGGATACGCACCACCATCTGATGGTGATGATCCCCTCTTTGTTCGTATTGCAAATGCAAACCGAGTTGAGCCAGACATAGTGCGAAATGAGTTACGCGATAGTATCGGTAAACAGATTTTGAAACACCGCGAAATCTCCAAAGATTTTCGCGCGGCGATGACGCATCTTTGTTTGGCTGAGCTGTCCGGAGGCGAGGATGGAGCAACCAAGATCCAAGTCTTGACAGACTGGCTGACGGGGCGGAATAAGGCAATTGCTGCAGTCAAGCCCTATCAGATCTATAGCCGAATTAACCGAGCCAATGCACGTCATCTATTTGAGTCCTTGCTGCGCTGGGTAAAGCTTACAGGTTGTTCAGGGATGGTGATCATATTGGATACCGCCAGATTCACGCTGACCAGAAATCCGCGGGACGAGAAACTCTATTACAGCAAGGCAGCCGTTCTCGACGCTTACGAAGTGCTGCGACAGTTCATTGATGGTACCGATCGCCTGGAGGGATGCTTACTTGTTGTTGTCCCGGACAGGGAGTTTCTTGACGAAGATGTTCTTGGTCGGGGTGTCGGTGCCTACCAAGCCCTCAAGTATAGAGTAATTGATGAAATCCGAGACCTGCGTTTGGTAAATCCGTTGGCGTCTTTAGTGCGCCTTGTATAATTTGACGAAGGGACGATTGAATTGAATAACGATTCATGGAGGACAATGATCTGCCGCCGTGCTCTCGAAGCCCTCAGGAACGGTGTGCCAAACCGGGATGCGGTTCGCGTTCTCGGCTCCGGTCAACCCGAAATTGATCACCGTTTCTCAGAGCAGCTCGCATTAGTGGGGTCTGCTGTACAGGAAGAACGTCAGGTTCCCGGTCTCCTCATCGCGGGCGGATTTGGAACCGGCAAATCGCATCTGCTAGAGTACTTTGAGCATCTTGCAATTTCCGGGAACTTTGTTTGTAGCCGGATTGTGATCAGCAAAGAAACGCCGCTCTATGATCCGGCGAAGGTCTACTCCGCCGCGATTGAGGCGGCTGTTGTTCCTAAGTTGACCGGCCAGGCAATCAAAGAGATCGCCCTTCGTCTCAAGCCGGACTCACTAAGGTACGCCGAGTTTTCCCAGTGGGCCAATCGGGACGACAGCGGTGTGAACGCTCTGTTTCCGGCAACGCTTCTTTTACACGAGCGATTAAAGAATGATTTGGATATGGTTGAGGAGATTACGAGCTTTTGGTCCGGAGATAAGTTGCCGGTTAAACGAGCCAGGGACGGTTTGAAGCAAATCGGACAAACATCAGCTTATGTGCTGAAGGCTGTCCCCGTTCGTGAGCTGGCGCTGCAAAGGTTCCGCTTCGCGGCACGCCTTATCCTCGGCGCAGGTTACAATGGGTGGGTTCTTTTAATTGATGAGGTGGAGCTGATTGGACGATACAGCCTTCTTCAGCGCGGAAAATCATATGCCGAGTTGGCGCGTTGGATGGGGAAGATCGCAGGCCAGCAGTATCCCGGGCTGACCGCAGTGGCGACGATTACTGATGATTTCGCAACGAAAGTACTTAGTGATAAGGGCGACCGTGATTCTGTCAGGCCAAAACTCCACAGCAAAGGGACGGACGAGTTCATGGCGTTGGCAGCACTTGCGGAAGTGGGCATGCGCATTATAGAACGAGAGGCCATTACTCTTTCAAATCCCACTCAGTCAACGCTGAAACGTACATACGATCAACTGAGGGATATCTATCGTGAGGCTTATGGATGGTCGCCGCCCGATTTTGTTTTCCCGGAGTGGGCGCTGCATACCAGGGCAATGCGATCATATGTGCGGCGATGGATTTATGAATGGGATCTGAAGCGACTTTTCCCCGACGAAAAACAGGAAATCGAGGAGCGTGTACTGGGGTCGGATTACACGGAGGACAAGGATTTGGAGCTGGATTCGTATTCAGGTGAAACCGATGAAGTCATGCGAGAAATCGGGTGAGGTTTATGACGGTTTCGTTTCGCGATCTTACGGATTTTCAAGCACTTGGGTTGGAGTTGATGCCCTTCCAGGCTGATGGAGTCCGTATGCTGCTGACCCGCGACCGTATCCTTCTCGCTGACGACATGGGTCTGGGCAAAACAATCCAAGCCATTGCTGCTATGCGGATACTTTGCCTCCAGCGAACGGTCCAATCCGTTTTGCTGGTTGTGCCGGCGAGCCTTATTAACCAATGGAGGCGAGAATTGCATCGTTGGGCTCCGGAACTGCGAATAATTATTGTCCGGGGACTGGCCAGGGACCGCGCGTGGCAGTGGAAAGCCGGCGCGCATATTACCGTCGTTAGTTACGAGACCTTACGCTCAGACTTTACGGACAATCCCGAGTCTCCTCCCCGCCGGAGAGTCTGGGATATCGTGGTTCTTGATGAGGCTCAAAAGATCAAGAACCGTGATGTGGAGGTCAGCCGCCTGGTTAAGCAATTACCCCGAAAACGGTCGTGGGCCTTGACTGGGACACCCCTTGAGAATAAGCTTGACGATCTTGCCTCCATATTGGAATTCGTTGACCAGTTCGATCCAACTTCGATGAGAAGTTATTGTCCGGGTCCGGAGTTGCTTGAACGGCATCGCCAACTTCAACTACGACGCCGCAAGTTCGATGTTCTTGCTCAGTTGCCCCCTAAACAAGTGATAGAGGTCACCCTTCCGCTTTTACCCAGGCAACAAGAAACCTATTCACGAGCTGAACGAGAGGGTATTATCCATTTGCGAGAAAAGGGTGAAACGATTAGAATCGAGCATGTCCTGGCATTAATTACCCGGTTGAAGCAAATCTGTAATTTTGACCCTGATACAGGAGAGTCCGCGAAGGTCGCTGATATGCGTGATCGCCTTGCGGTGCTAAGTGAGCAGGGCCACCGGGCGCTGTTATTTTCACAATATACCGACGAAATGTTTGGTGTTGGTAAGATGGCCCAAGTACTTCAAGAATATCACCCGCTTACTTATGTGGGCGGGATGTCGAGCAGTGACCGCGACCAGGTGATTCAGAGTTTTAAGGCAAATGATGTACACAAAGCGCTGATCCTTTCATTAAAGGCGGGCGGCGTCGGCCTCAACCTGCAGGAGGCTTCTTACGTTTTTCATATTGACCGTTGGTGGAACCCGGCAGCCGAGCGTCAGGCTGAAGACCGCAGTCACCGTATGGGTCAGGTTGTGCCGGTCACAGTATTTAAGTATATATGCGAGGGCACAATCGAGGAGCGTATTCAGAAGATATTAGCAGATAAGCAGCGGTTATTTGATGAGATTATAGACGACGTTTCCCTGGATATCGCTTCACAGCTGACACAGGACGAGCTATTCGGAATTTTTGGGCTTGAAGCGCCTGCGCAACACCGTACTGAACGCCGCAGCAAACCAGCGGGGCTTGAACTTGAGGAACGTTGTGCGCAGATCCTTTCGGCATACGGCTGGTCGGTTGAACGAACTCCCCGCAGCCGCGATGGGGGGATTTACCTCATCGCAACAAAGGTCGACGCAGTCGGTGTTGATCAAACAATCTATGTTCAATGTAAGGACCAGACGCGTCCGGTTGGTGTAGAGGTGGTGCGCGAGTTCATTGGCGTGCTTCCTGTAGGCAAGAGTGTTCAACCGATCCTAGTCTCGCCCATGGGTGTGACGGCTGATGCCGCTCGGTTTGCCAAGCAGCGCGGTGTGAGGATATGGGATGAAGCATTTTTTAAAAAAAATCCTTACATTAAGGGAACTGGAAGATAATGGGTTCATGCTTTGCTGTTGAATATTATCGCTTTGGCAGTGAAGTGATAAGGGTGTTTGCGGTATAATAAAGTACGATCTATTTTTGTGGAGGAGAATGCCCTGTGGCGAGCGCTGACCAACTGAAGGCCTTGATAAAATCGCATCTGGAAGGCGATGAAAATCTTTTTTTTTCGGTGGCCATGCAAGTAGCGGCCCATGAGGCAAAATTGGGACATGGCAAGCTGGCCGAGGAATTGCGCGCATTGATAGACGAAGCCAAGCGGCGGCGTGGTGCTGGGCAACCGGTTCCGATAAGTCGTTCTCGGGGTGAGTTAGCCAATCTTCTGGCGGTTTCCTACCCTAAAGTACGCTTAAGCGAGATGATTTTGGATGATACGCTTGCTCGGCAAATTCATCGTGTTATTCTTGAACAGCGACATGCTGCTCGCATTTTAGAACACGGTCTCTCACCTCGGCGAAAGTTGTTGTTGGTCGGTCCGCCAGGCACAGGAAAGACACTTACTGCATCAGTTTTGGCAGGTGAATTGGGCATTCCGCTATTCCAGATCCGCCTGGATGGACTTATTACTAAATATATGGGTGAGACCGCTGCCAAGCTCCGGCAGGTTTTTGAAGCTACTGATCACAACCGTGGCATTTATTTCTTTGATGAGTTCGATGCAATTGGTTCCCAAAGGGGGCTTGCAAACGACGTTGGTGAGATCCGACGAGTGCTCAATAGTTTCCTGCAGATGATCGATCAAGATCGCTCTAATAGCCTAATTATTGCCGCTACTAATCATGCTGAAATCCTAGATAGGGCTCTCTTCCGCCGCTTCGATGACGTTCTTCATTACAATCTACCAAACGAAGCGCAAATTAGCACATTGTTAAAGACTCGACTTTCACGTTCCGTCGAGAAGAACGTGTACTGGGATCGGTTGGCAAAGGAGGCCGCCGGCTTGAACTATGCAGAGATCGCCAGGGCAGCGGACGAGGTGATCAAGGCTGCTCTGATTGATGATCGTACACACCTAAAAGAGGCAGATATTTACGTTATGTTGGAGGAGCGCCAGAACATTGCCCGAAAGCTTAAAGGGAATATTTAATAGGGAAGATGGGGTTCCAAATGTCAGGCAATCGCAATGAGATGAAACGACATTTCATCCTTGATGGGGTAACCACAACTGAACGATTTCGCCCACCGCAAAAGAGGTTCGATCAATCACGCATACCGGATCGAGATCGCAATTCTCACGGGATGGCATTACTGGGGCAGTTCCATGCATTAAGGTCGGACATGACCATAGCCCGACAGGTTCAGGAACAAGCAGGGCTGGACGGTGGATTCGGACTACAGGTGGAATTCGAAAGCTTCCCAGGTATCGAACTGGCTTTCGAAAGCCTTGCCCGGGAACGTTCAGGTATTGAGTTGTTGAACGTGCGTCATGAGGAGCAACGCACTTTAGCAACGGTATTCGTACCGGATGGGAAGCTGGAACATTTTGAAGGTTTGATTCGAGACTACTTGGCTGAAAAGCGCGATCGGAGGGGACATGCCAGAGATTATAAGAGACTTATTAATGCTATTCAACAGATCCGTGCCGCAACCCTTCGTGCGCTCTGGACGGATGATACCGAAGTTTTTCCGGTATCGGGTGAGGAATCATTCTGGTGGGAAGTGTGGCTACCGATACGGGGCGACCGGTCAAGCACTGTGAATACTTTTTGCAGATTGGCCGAGGCTCAAAATCTCCGGGTAGCGATTGGAGAGCTAAGGTTTCCCGAACGCACTGTTTTACTTGTATACGGCTCATCTGATCAGCTGAGCCGCTCAGTCATGACGCTCAACAGTATTGCAGAACTTAGGCGGGCTAAGGAGACGGCGGAATTCTTTAATTCATTGCCACCGGAAGAGCAATCAGAATGGTTCGATGATTTTCTAAGGTACACACAATTCACAGAATCTGGCAAACCGGTTCCCCATGTGTGTCTGCTGGATACCGGAGTTAACAATGGGCACCCTTTAATCTCGAAGGCACTTGCTAATTCTGATTTGCATACTGTGGAACCTATATGGGGAACTAATGATATTCAAGGACACGGCACTGCCATGGCTGGTCTTGCACTGGTCGGCAATTTGACCGAAATGCTCGTTTCAACTCAACCTTTAGAGATACGCCATCGTTTGGAATCCGTGAAGTTATTGCCACAGGGTGGCGCCAATGTAGGTGATGCCAAACACCACGGTTATCTGACCATTGAGGCAGTTGCCCGACCTGAAATTACGGCTCCAGAACGACATCGGGTGTTCGGAATGGCGATTACCGCTAGGGATAACAGGGATCGGGGTCGACCTTCATCGTGGTCTTCTGCGGTAGACAGATTAGCAGCTGATGCGGACGGTGAAGGTGCCAGGCCAAGACTCTTGGCGGTTTCCGCAGGTAACATTAATGACCAAAATGCTTGGATTAATTATCCAAACAGCAACACCACCGACAGTATACATGATCCAGGGCAATCCTGGAATGCGTTGACCGTTGGTGCTTTCACCGAGCTAGTTAATATAACTGAAACTAACACAGGAAGTTATCAGCCAATTGCCAAAGCCGGTGGACTTAGTCCTTTCAGTACGACCTCAGCAACATGGCAGTCCCACTGGCCCATGAAACCGGATGTGGTGTTTGAGGGAGGAAATGCGGCCAAAGATGCTTATGGGGCAGTCTGGATGCCTAGCTTAAGCCTTCTGACTACTCACCATAAACCAGCTCACCTGTTATTCACAACATTGAATGCAACCAGTGCAGCAACAGCGCTGGCCGCACAAATGCTGGCACAAGTGATGGCCTTATACTCAAATCTGTGGCCAGAGACAGTACGCGCCTTAATCGTTCATTCTGCAGAATGGACAAATCACATGATGCAAATGTTTTTGCCATTACATCGTCAAGCATCTAAGTCTGATTATGAACGTCTTATACGCCACTGTGGTTACGGAGTTCCAAATTTAGACCGTGCCCTGTGGAGTGTTTCGAACTCTCTGACAATGGTTGTGGAGGCAGAACTTCACCCCTTTGGACGTGAAGGAAGCAGTCCGCCCACTCTGAGGGATATGAATATGCACCGCCTACCATGGCCGATTCCCGAACTTGAAGCACTAAGCGACACAGCCGTAGAGATGAGGGTCACGCTGTCATATTATATTGAACCCAACCCTTCGGAACGGGGTGTCCGTTCACGATACCGCTATGAGTCACATGGACTGCGTTTTGATGTGAAGCGCCCCCTGGAGTCAGAGGATGATTTTCGCTCACGCATTAATGCGGCAGCGCGCGATGAAGAAGAGGGGACGTACGGTGGTGGTGACGACTCTGCTTGGTTGATCGGCATAAAAAAGCGTCACAAAGGATCCTTGCATTCCGATATCTGGCGTGGAAGCGCGGCAGATCTTGCAAGCCGTGGAGTTCTGGCGGTCTATCCTGCACTTGGTTGGTGGAAGACCAGACCACGTCTAGAACGTTATAACCGGACCGCACGTTACGCATTGATTATCTCTATTCGCACGCCAGAGGTTGATGTTGATCTCTATACCGCAGTTGCTAATAAATTAGTTGTGGAAGTGGAGTCTTGATGAAATTCCGTACCGCTGATGCTTTAGATCATAAAATATGCAAGCGTCAGCTTGCAAAACAAGGGTTTGCAAGAATCGATTCTACGCAAACTGACTAGTAAGGTGGGGAGCCGATGTCAGGCGAGTTTGCTCTGCGCGAGGGTCAAATAGTAAAAGGTACTCTCTTCAACGAGCCGATGCGCGTAGAGACGGTATGCGCCGGCGGCGATGGGGTTTGGACGGTCGGCCTTGTGGGCACCCAGACCGAACGCTTTCGCAGAGTCACTCTGACCGCCTGCGACCTTGAAGGGCTTACCATCCTTGATGCCGGGTTTAAGTTTGACGGCGATGCCCGTCTCCTGGACCTGGGCTTGCAGGCTTATGCCCTTGGCATCGCTTACGAGTTCGACCCCTACTTTGGCCTCTCCATTTCCCGGGTCGACCCCTTGCCGCACCAACTGGAAGCAGTCTACGACTACCTTTTGAAGTCGGCCCGCGTCCGCTTCCTGCTTGCGGACGATGCGGGCGCCGGTAAGACCATTATGGCCGGGCTGCTTATCCGTGAGCTGCAGCTGCGGGGTATGGCCGAAAGGATTTTGGTCGTCTGTCCGTCCAACCTTTCCTTCCAATGGCAGCGTGAACTCAAAGAAAAGTTTGATGAGAAGTTCGTGGTCCTCAAGGGGGGAGAAATCCGTGACCAGTTTGGAGTCAACCAGTGGCTGGAGCAGAAAAAGGTCATCACCTCACTTGACCTGGCCAAGCGCGACGATATCCTCCCCGGTCTAAAGCAGGTTCAATGGGACCTGACTATCGTAGACGAGGCCCACCGCATGTCCTGGACGCCCCCGGCGCGCAAGACTGCGCGCTACGCCCTTGGCGAACTCCTCCGTGATACCTCCGACCACATTTTGTTGCTCACCGCTACCCCACACAAGGGTGACCCGGCCAACTTCACGCTGTTTTTGCAGTTACTGGACGCAGATGCCTACGCGGATGTACGCTCCATCAAGGAGGCCATGAATCAGCGCCGCGCACCGTTTTACCTGCGCCGCACCAAAGAGGCCATGGTCTATTTCCCGCAGCGGCGTCCCGATGGCACATGGGTGGCCGGGAAAATTTTCACGAAGCGCATTCCGAACACTGTGGACTTCCAGATCGATGGCGCAGAATTCGATCTCTACAGTCAGATCACCAGGTTCGTGAAGCGCCAGAGCGCCAAGGCCGCCGCAGGGGGTGATGATCCCCGCGCCCGCGCGGTCGGTTTCCTGATG
>Ga0208609_100668_pt1 | contig 12009 bp, 10 predicted proteins | sample SubbioR11_8A_Apr_FD_184813 | JGI IMG/M metagenome (GOLD analysis project Ga0208609, IMG submission 184813) | Serpentinite rock and fluid subsurface biosphere microbial communities from McLaughlin Reserve, California, USA - CR11_8A_Apr (SPAdes) | ecosystem: Environmental > Terrestrial > Deep...
CACGAAATATTATCTTTTCTGAAGAGCAACCAAAATCTTATTTACACCATCAACTGCATTTTCAGCATAAATGTCTGCACCTATCTTTTTTGCCCAGCCAACTGTAACTGGGGCGCCACCTACCACAGTGATATACTTGTTTCTAATTCCCTTTTCCACCAGGATTTCTTCTAAATCTTTTTGGCGAATCATTGTAGTAGTAAGTAAAGCACTAGTTCCAATAACGTCAGCTTTTATCTCTTCGGCTTTTTTAACTATTTTTTCTGCAGGTACATCTCTACCCATATCAGTAACTTCTAGACCATTTGCAGCTAATATGGAACAAACTATTCCCTTTCCTATATCGTGAACATCGCCTTCCACAGTGGCTATTAAAACTTTGCCTTTTACTTGCTTGGAACTGGAAGCCTCTTCATCCGTGGAAATTGCATTATTTAAGATTGCTGTAACATTTTTCATAACCTCAGCACATTGAATTAATTCAGGTAAAAATAGTTTGCCCCTTTCAAAAAGATCACCAACTTTTATAATGCCTACTGTATAACCCTTTGTAATCACTTCTAAAGGTTCTAAGCCTTTTTCTAAAACTTCATTAGCAATTTCTTCTGCCTTAGTTTGATCAGACTTTATTATGGAGTTCGCTGCAGCTTCAAGAATACTATTATCTATCATTTTATCCCCCTACCTAACTAATAAAATTTTGTTATTGATTTAAACTTCGCTGCCTGTTAAGCCCTGTTAAACAATCATCAGAAGTTTTTAACCAATCTTAGTTTTGGCTTTAAACCTATTGACACAATTAATGTCTATGTCAAGGAGTCGTGCTATATTAAATTTAGCTTCAATACCCCTTGCTGGTGCATCATAACCCATATATACATTACCTATATCCAGGTCTTTTCGTAATTCAGTCATTGCTATTTCATCACGCAGATCAAAAACTGAAACCCCAAGTTTATCTGCGACATATTTTTTAGCTTCAGTCAAGCGCATTCCCTTATTCAGCTGCATCCGTCCTACTAGATCTCCAGCAGTTCGAATTCCGCCCATTCCTGACGCTTGAACATGAGTTGCGTGCATACCAACAGGATCACCATAGCCTACCTATAATCCATCCATTTTAGCAATTTCTGCCATAGCGGTTGAAGTCCTGGAAACACAATCTATTGGTGTAACTGGAGTTAATGGAATGCCACCCACTCCCATGCCTACATTGGCATGAACAGGAATGTTAGCAACCTCACCACACGCCTTACACATGGTTATGGCACGTGCTAAATTCCATGGAAACGATCTGCTACTGTTTGTATTAATAACTGCACCAAAAATTGTGCCCCCGGCCTTTTCTACCATCTTAATTTGTTCATGGGGATATAACCCAGCAAGACGGGTACCAGCATATTCAACACTTCCGTGAAATCCAAGGATGAACTCACCGGACATGCCTACCTCGATACCCATTTCTGGGTATTTTGCCTTTAATCGTTCTATAGCTTTTAGAACAGCATAAAATTCTGCATCACCTGCTGCAGCAGTTGTATCGAAATCGAAACCATCAGCTCCAGCTTCATACATTTGGCCGGCAACCAGCATAATATCTTTTTCAAGATATTGGGCTGCTTCCATTTGAGCCTCTTGAGCTTCCTTAATTTTCCCTAATGGCAGCAGTTCTGCAGCATTTTCACATGGACCATCTGGCTTGGTATAAAGACTCATGTTGGGCATTGCTCCGTACATCAATGGAGCTATTGTTCCTTGTAAGCTTTCCGCAAAGAAAGCGACTTCTTCAGAAAGATTTATCTTTAAAGGCTTAATACTGTAATGAACATAAGCCATTTCTAATGTATCCGAACCAAATGCTCTTTCAAAAACCTTTAAAATTTGTGGCCTTTCAATTGGTATCCCAACCCTGGTAAGCTTCATTGGAAATCCATCATAAGACAGAATCAATTCATTGCCAGGCTCAACGCTAACAAATTTCCTTGGGTCAACTATAATGTCATAAAGCCTATCTATATCCTCTTTTGTTAAAGGATCAATTTCAGCACGATCTGCAGCATTCTCAACACCCTCTTCAATTTCACGTCTGACTTCGTCCTTGGTAAGAGATATAAAGGTACCATCCCCTAATCTAGTGAGTATATCGTTCAAGTTTTTCCCTCCTTAATTAAATAGAAACTTTACAAAAATTAAATAGAAACTTTACAAAGGCTATATCTTAGCAAGTCTAATCATTCACCTCATTTCACACGTTCTAATTAGACTAATAAGCAAATATCATGCCAATATATAGAGCATTGTGAAGCATGTTTTTCAAGTCTATTATTGCTAACCATACATAACTGTAGAGGTAAATTAATTTACTTATTAATCAGGCAACACTGTCCAATTGGAAGACTCATTTTTGAAACAAACTTCTAAAAATATGATCAAGTATCATAAACTTCTACTCTAATGATGTTAGTTATTAAGCTTTATCCCTACTTAAATGCCAGTTTTAGAAATGAATTAGTATTTTTTAAAAATGAATTAATACCATGGCTAATTAAAGGAGAATGGCAAAATTAATCGAATTATAGTTAGTAAAATATAGAAATTTAAAGGAGGACACTGTTAATTGAACAGCTGCAGTAATCTAATGACAGGCATTGTAGCAGTTGACCAAAATGATTGCGTGGTTTTATACAATGAAGGTGCCCAAAAAATTTTTTTGGAGGAAAACCTCAAAAACAAAAAGATTTTTAAGCTTATTGAATCATCGGCATTTAAGATATGCGTTCAACAGGTTAGCCCAGAAAATATGACTGATACCAAAATAAAAACCATATTAGTAATAATTGCTTTTAAAGCTTTTTCTCCTAAAACCATTAATGACCTTGATTGTTTTACTCTAAGAAAGATTCTGGATAACTGCCATGATGAGATATTTGTGGTGGATAATAAGGGGAATTCCATATATGCTAATAAGGCAGCCGAAAAACACTATGGAGTAAAAGTAGCCGATTTAATAGGTAAGGCTAGCTGGCAGCTTGCAGATGAAGGTATCTGTTCTCCACCTATAACACCCATAGCCCTATCTGAAAAGCAAAAAGTTACTATAGAGCAGACAACACGAATCGGAAAGAAATTGATAGTAACTGCTAACCCTATTCTAGACCAAAAAGGTGAAATTGACCTCATAGTTGAGAATTCTCGCGACATAACTGAACTGGAAAAAATTAAACAGGATTTGGAAGTAACTAAAAACTTGGTAGAAAAATATAAAAGAGAAGTAGAGGAATTAAGAAAAAAAGATCTTATAGTAAGTAATGACTTGATTGCTAACAGCAAACAAATGTGTGACTTGCTGGATATTGTAAACGGGGTTTCTGCTACAGATTCAACTATCTTAATATTAGGGGAATCAGGAACAGGAAAGAGTATTCTTGCAAGATACATTCATAAACTCAGTAATCGTAAAAATGGCCCATTTATAACCATCAATTGTGCAGCAATACCTGAGCATTTGTTAGAATCAGAACTCTTTGGATATACCCCTGGTGCTTTTTCAGGGGCGAGCAAAGACGGTAAAATAGGGCTTCTAGAGTTAGCAAACGGAGGCACGCTTTTCTTTGATGAAATAGCGGAAATACCCATTAGGCTTCAGGCAAAACTCCTGGAAGTTATCCAGGAACGCAGGTTTACTCCCGTGGGAAGTGTTAAAGAAAAGACAATTGATGCTAGGATTATTGCTGCTACAAATCAAAAGCTTAGAGAAATGGTCAGCAATAATAGTTTTAGAGAAGACCTTTTCTATAGATTAAATGTTATTGAACTTGAAATGCCCCCCTTAAGAGAACGTTTGGAGGATATTATACCTTTAATCTACTTTTTTCTTGAAAAATATGACAAAAAATATGGGCGCAGCCATGAATTTACAGAAGAAACATTAGATTTGTTAACCCAGCATGATTGGCCTGGCAACATCAGGGAACTTGAACATACTATTGAAAGGTTGGTTGTAACTGTCAAATATACACAAATTAAACCTGGTAATCTGCCTAAGGTTTTTCATGAAAACTCAAAATCTCAATTTCATGTAGCTTTTCCTACCCTTGTTCCCCTAAATAAATCTGTAGAAGAATTTGAAAAACAGTTAATTAATAAAGCATATAAGCAGTTTAAAAATACGTATAAAGTTGCAGAAGCTTTAAAAATAAGTCAAAGCAAAGCATATAGATTAATTAAAAAATATGTTGAATAATTCATGATAATTTTGGGGTACCCCTGCCTCCTAAGGAATAAATCTATCTTTGGCGGGTGTACCCCTTTCAATGAAATAGTCCAATTTCTTTTTTCCAATAATGTTTAAAATGCTATTTGTGGGAATACTGGGAATAAATATCAGTTGATAAGTCTTCAGCCATTGCAACAATTTGATGGGATAACTTAGCTAATTCATCCACTGCATTATTAATTTCAGATAGAACTATTGCCTGGTGGTTAGCCACTTTTGTTACCTCTTGTATAGACAGATTGATCTGTCCAACAGCATTTTTTATTTTTTCTAAGGTTAGTTTAATGTTATTACTTGAACTGGAACTTGTTTGTGCCAGTTTGCGAACTTCCGCAGCTACAACAGCAAATCCACGACCATGTTCACCAACTCGAGCAGCCTCAATGGCTGCGTTAAGGCCAATTAAATTAGTTTGATTGGATATCTTCTGAATAACTTGAATAATACTATCTGTTTCACCTACCTGAAAATTTGTTTCCTGGGATATACTGCCCAGTTCTTGACCTGTAGCGGATAATTCTTCTGCTTCAGACGCTATCTGTTGAACTGTATTATTAAACATATTAATGGTTCCTTCCAAGGAATTGGCAATCTCAAGAAGCCGTTGCTTCCTTTCTAAAGATTGTTGAATTGCAATTCCACCTACAAGCTTATTATCCTCATAAATAGGTACTGCAATGGCTACATATGCTGAACCAGCAACTTCTTTCCCTATTTCAACTACCATTCGTTCTCCTTTTTGCATTGCCTTATAGATGGCCCAATCAGTTCCAACCTTTTCTCCAACGTAAGAAGGTTTTACCCACTCAAAAGTTTTGGGACAAACATCCCAAAGAGTCGTTTCAGTATCACATAAAGTTATACCTATATCCTCAATAGTAAACTGATTAAGAAAAGGAACCACTGTCAAATAATGCCGCAGGGTTTCACATATGTTTTTACTATCTGACATCTTAACACCACCTTGATAATTTCATAATATCCATTTTTTGCAGCTGCTTAACTTATAGTCTTCATTTATTTTTCTATCATCTTGTTTATAAATATCTGTAGATCTTTGTCTGCCTCAGGATGAATTTTTATTTCTTGAGGTCTATTTAAAATTTCCTTATACTTCTTGTTTGCTTTTACCGCAATATCTTGTGAACCTTTGTCTCTCCAGTCATTGTATGTATCCCAGGTGGATACTGTTGGTTTCCAACATTCACGAAAATAATCAAACGTTGTTTGATGCGTTAAATAGGTTCCAGAATGGCCAATTTCTTTTATAGCCTCTTCATCTTCATTCTCATTTGAAGTATCTATACCATCCATTATTCTAAGAACTCTGCTCAATATTTCTTCGTCTAGAATAAACTTTTCATAGGAAACTGTCATTATTGAATCCAGTACACCTACACATTCATTAATAATATTTACTCCTGACGCAACTAACATTAAAGTATTCTGCATGGTTTCCATTCCTGCCTGGCAGTCTATTTCTTTTGAATCTGTTAAGCCTGCCATTGACCTTGTGGGAACGTTGTATAATTCTAGGCCCATTTGAATGCAAGCTATATTACATAGATTTCCCTCGGGGGAACCTGTTATATAACTAGCATTCTTCATGTTTGCCATTGAAGAAGCAGGTGAATATACAACTGGTGTTCCTGGATTAATTAACTGTGTTAGTACCATGCCAGCTAAAATTTCCGTATTCTGTAAGATGGTCATTCCATATAAACTTATTGGCCCAGTTACTCCTGCTATAATGCATGGCAAAATAAAAACTGGCTGACGTTTTTTTGCATATGCCAATACTGTTTCTAACTGCTCCGAACCGAAGCGCAATGGGCTTAAAGGATTTATACTGACGCTGATAACATGGTTATCCAAAAGGTACCCCTTTTGCCCTGCTGCTATCTCAATCATATCAAATACGCTTTGTTGTTCTTTTTCAGTTAAAATCATCCCAATCATAGGTTTATCAATGTTTTTTAATAATTCATATGTCATCATAAGGTATTTTTCTTTTTTGTCTATATCATTGGGTTCAACTGGAATTGCTCCAACAGTATTAACAATGCAGCTTTCTTGGCACAATTTTAATAAATTAATGTAATCCTGCATTGTCCCTTTTCTTCTTCCAGCATCCATATCCTGTACATAAACCGGACCTTGACTGGGAGATATAATTAATTTTTCCTGCCCTGATCCAACACGAACGCTCCATTTTTTATCTCTTGCTGCCCAAATATAGCTTTTTGGACAAGATGCTAAAGTATCTTCCACCATTTTCGGGGGAATAAATACAGTTTCCCCTTCGACTTTGGCTCCATGTTTTTTAAAGATTTCTAAAACTTCATCACATTGAAATATAACACCTGTTTGTTCAAGGATTCTAATTGATGCGTCATGAACTTTATATAAATCATTTCTAGAAAGCACTCTAAAAACAGATTCTAGTTTCCTCAAATTATCCATTCCCTTCAATAAATTAGCCCCTAAGGCAGTCCGGCTCAGATAACTAAAATAATAATATGGGGACATCCCTGTCTATAGTGATTGGATAATACCCTTAGCAGGTTTGTCCCCTTTCATTGGCTAATACATTTTATTTTTTCTCTGAGAATACTCTTTTTCTGCATAATCAACTATTGAACGTATGGTCATTCCAAGATCCAGAATACCCAAACCATATATCACATTGACCCCTGCCAGTGCGGGCAAAAGTCCGGTTAGTGTTTTTTCATGACCTGATTGAGCATCAGAGATTTTACTATCACCCTAACCACCTAACCACAAATTAAATAACATCCATTTCAACTACTTGCCAGCAATATACCTTTGCTATTAGCGTTTTTTAAAAATTATATAGGTTTTAAGCTTTTATCGTTGAATCTTTCTCAAAAGATTCAACTGTGTCATTATCTTCAACTACACCCTCAAGTACCAGCATGTTCTCTTCAGGGGTTCCTCCAAAATCTTCCTTAAGCCACTTTACTAAAGATATTGTTAGGATTATTAAAATGAAAAGTACCGGTACACTAGTTAATACAGAAGACAGCTGTACTACTTTTAATCCACCCACCAGCATTAAAGCAATGGCAACGAATAATAACATTACTGCCCAGAAAAATCTTGACCACTTTGGAGGTTCCTGCCTGTCTTGAATCCTGTAACAGCCTATCATGGCCATTGTGTATGCATTAGAGTCAAAACTAGTAGCTTGGAAGATTAGCATTAGTACTAAAAAGATAGGTATTATCACAACAGCCAATGGTAATCTATTCAATACTTCAACCACAACAGCCGGTCCTCCCATATTTGCCAAAATCTCATCCATGGGTACACCTTTATTAAGCTTTAAGTCAACAACATAGGAACCAAAGGTTAGATAGAAAACTGAACATGCTGCAGTTCCTACTACCATTACTGCCGAAACAACCTGTCTAATTGTACGGCCTTTAGAAATCCTTGCAATAAAAAGCCCCATATACATAGCCCATGCTATCCACCATGCCCAGTAAAAGACTGTCCAATCCTGTGGAAACCCGGACTTTCCAATGGGATCTGTATATAAATTCATTTTAAATACGTTGTTAAATAAGTTACCTAGGTTTTCTGTATATAAGGACAGGCTGAAAAATGTCGGTCCAGCAATCAGGATAAACACAACCAATGCAAAGATACCTTTAGCACATATTTCTGATAATTTTGCAATTCCACTGTACAATCCTTTATAAGCGCTGTAACCAAAAATACTAGTAAGAAGTACTGCAAACAATATTTTTAATCCCATAGTGTCAGGAACATTCAAATAATCCGCAGCAATTGCTGAGTACATGGGGATATTAACACCTAGAGCAGTTCCCACGCCACCGACCAAACCAACTATCACAAAAATATCTATTGCCTTGCCTATCCAACCATCAACTGCTTTGCCTAAAACACCCCTACAGGCATAGCTGGGATAAAGGTATGGTTTTTTCCTTACATGATATGAGTATGAAAATGCTAACGCTGCTACCCCATAAAGTGCATAGGGAGTAAATCCCCAGTGAAATATTCCATATGCTAAAGACCAACCGGCAGCTTCAGCAGAAAAAGCCTCCAGTCCAAATGGGGGATACCAAAGATACCAAATAGGCTCCAAGCAGGCCCAGTAAACAAGCGAGGAACCTACCCCACCAAAAAACAGCATGGCCAGCCAGGTAAACATTGAGAATTCAGGTTTATCTTCTTTGCCTCCTAGTTTTACATTTCCATAACGACTAACGGCTATCCATACCATGAAAACAAATCCTGCAGTACATGCCAACAACCACATCCAGTCAAGACTACGTGTAATGCCAGTCATCAATTTATTTACTATAGCCTGTGCTTCTGTTTGGAATATTGCCATGGGAGCATAAAAAATTAAACATATGATCACACTGCCCCAAAATACCGTGGGGTTTATCTTTGCAATTTCTATCTGAAAGTTCTTACTATTATCCATTGTCTACCTCCTTATATTTTCGTAATTTTTTTACCAACAGTTTTTAAAGATTTAAACTCATTTTCTAAGTCAATAAAGAAATACCTCCTCGTTATTATATTTTGGTTTCTCATTTTCTGGTCTGCTAACAACTTGTGATAATATTTTAATGACAGCAATATATGTGCCAAAATTATAATTCAATGCAATATTTTATACATTCCTATTGAAAGCCAATATAAAAAAATTGTTTGTACTTTTTGACTATTTAAAATAATTTAAAGTCCATCAAGATATCAGTCTTTATATTTTAAAAATGAATTAATATTCTGATATTAGTTAATAAAACAAAAAAATTCATACCATTGTAATGCTGAAAGTGCTTAAAATTTACGTATTTCTATTAATGACTTAATATATTTTAAAAATGAATTAAAACTACCATGAATTTTGTTTTTTGCTTTAAAATTATAAAATATTTATTTTAATTTTTGTCTTAATTTGGTAATATTGTCAGCTCATTACTGAGAAACAGCCTACGAGATTTGCCCCCTTTGGTATTAATGATATCCGCACAGCCTTGAGTGAGATCTACATCATCTGTCTTAAACAGTCTTGCTTCGCCTGTTCTAACGCCACAGCAGTACAAAAAGCGAAAATATGCAGGCAACACCAAAGATTTGCATTTGCAGGGTTTCTCTTTTTGTGACTTTATACTGTCACATGTCTCAAAAAATCTTTTAATATTATCTTCAGTGAAGAGATAGGGCATATATTTGGGTCCTCTTTGCTCAAGCTAGTGGAAATAATATATACATCGTGGTATCCCTGTGATTGAAGAAAAGGGCTTATACTATATAGCCCATAATATGAGAAAAATGGCATGCTGGCTAATGTGACATCTTTTGTGTAAATCCTAAATCAACAATTTCCTATTTTACATGGAAAGGGGTGACGAAACTAAAGTTTCGTCACCCCCAGGCATTTCTTTTTTATTCTTTACTCAAAAGGATTTTAATTAACTAGGTTGAATATATTTTTACAAAGGGGGAGATGGTGTGACAAACTCATTTAGAGAAGACCCTCAGTCTGAAATACTGCCTCTGCTTAGTGGAAATTATGATACTCTTGAGAATTTTTTTAAATCTGGTCAAAAAACCATTTTAAAAAAAGGTAATATAATTGTAAACCAAGGTGATATGGTTCAAAAAATATACCTATTAAATAAAGGTAAAGTCAAAGTAACCTTGTTAGCCGATTCCGGCATTGAAAAGTTATTTTGGTATGCCTTTCCTCACACAATATTTGGTGATGTGCCCTTTTTTTGCAGGCTCCCATCTAATGCAACTATTACTGCTGAAGAAGAATGCGAAATCTTATCCCATAGTTACGAAAGTTTTTTTGAAGGTTTGGACAATAATCCCGACGTAGTTGAGTTCCTCTTAATAACAATGGCTAAAAAAATACAGATTTTGACTGGCCAAGTTAAAGATATTTCCTTTAATAATCCAAATATTCGCATCAATAAATTACTATACTCACTCTCTAAACAATTTGGTAAAGAATGCGGTGGCGGCACAGAAATAAATCTGCTTATTAATCATAGAGAGATTGGTTTTCTGACTGGGCTCCACCGGGTTACAGTTACAAATATTCTAAACAAGTTAAAAAAAGAAAAAATCATTTCCATCCCCAAACGAGGCAAAATCATTATTACCGATATGGAAGGACTGTATACCAAAGCATTCCATTTAGATCTGAATCGTTGATTTTTATAATGAAACATGGTCATGCATGACATTTTTTTTTAGTATACTAATTTCATTCTGTGTAATTCTTCTTTGCACCCCACTGAAAGGATACTTCCTCCCTAGATAATTGTATTTTATTTCACCAAATGTATGGTAATACAAAAACTGGCAGGCCACATTTTTGTGAGGTTTGAGGAAGTTTGTGATAGTTCTAATGTCTTCGGGTGTATTATTGAATGTGGGAATTATAGGGGTTCGTACAATTATATTATGATTTTTAAATATGGCAGTTGTTCTTTTAAAGTTCTCCAATATAATATTATTCTCCCTGCCGGTAAATCTAAAATGTTTGTCACTATTAATACATTTGATGTCATAGAAAATGGTGTCAGCATATTGGAAAACCTGCTCCAGCTTTTGCCACTCAGAATACCCGCATGTCTCAATGGCTGTGCCTAAACCTCTTATTTTGGCCTCTTTAAGTAATTGGGAGGCAAAGTCCGGTTGAGACAAGGGCTCTCCCCCTCCTAATGTAATTCCACCGCCCGACCTGGTATAAAAGGCTCCATCTTCTTCAACTTTTCGGATTATACTTTCAACATCCATATATTTACCAAATATAAACAAAGCTTCTGCTGGGCAGACGTAAACACACTCTCCACAATTATTGCATAAATCTCTCTTTATTATGACTATATCCCCCAGCTCTTTTATAGCGCCTTTTCTACATTCCCTGATACAAAGGCCGCATTGGTCTAAACCTATACATTTGGAGCTATTAAACCCCAATTCGGGAATATCTTTTTGCGACTCAGGATTTGAACACCATTGGCATCTTAATGGGCACCCTTTTAAAAAAACCATGGTTCTGATTCCGGGACCATCGTGCAGTGTAAACTTTTGAATATTAAAAACTAATCCTGTATAGCTGTTTTTCTTCAATTTTTTATGCCTCCTAATCCAAGAGTAAGTCCTGCCATAAAATGCAGTACCAATCTTAGCCTAAAAACTGTGGTCTGTTCTTTCGATAATTTCATTCTGAAGTTCCGATGACAAGTCTACAAAATAAGCGCTATATCCAGCCACTCTCACCAAAAGATTACGGTATTTTTCCGGCTCCTTTTGAGCTGCCAAAAGGGTCTCCTTATTAATCACGTTAAACTGAAGATGCCACAACCTTAAATCACAGAAGGTTCTGATTAGGGAAATAACTTTTCTAGTCCCTTCTTCCCCAGCAACAGAGGAAGGTATTAACTTAAGGTTTAACAGCCTAGCTGCTCTTTCTTTTTCTCCCATACATTTAGTGTTGGCAATGGAGATTAGCGTGCAAGTAGGACCATTTTTATCTGCGCCATGGGAAGGTCCACCTCCATCAGATAAAGGGGTGCCTGCTCTTCTACCATTAGGGGTAGCGCCTATAATTTTTCCTAAAGGCACATGTGCAGTTACCGGAACATATCTTACATCCAATTCACCACCAAAAGCGGTTTGATATTTTTTAGAATAATCTATAGCTAAAGCTT
>Ga0208609_100669_pt1 | contig 12005 bp, 12 predicted proteins | sample SubbioR11_8A_Apr_FD_184813 | JGI IMG/M metagenome (GOLD analysis project Ga0208609, IMG submission 184813) | Serpentinite rock and fluid subsurface biosphere microbial communities from McLaughlin Reserve, California, USA - CR11_8A_Apr (SPAdes) | ecosystem: Environmental > Terrestrial > Deep...
CCGCCACACCAATTCCTTCCTTAGCCGAAACAAGAATCGCCTCGTCCCCGGGCAACCCGACTAATTCCTCCAGTTCTCGTTTTACTTTCTCCACATCGGCGCTTGGCAAATCAATTTTATTGATGATCGGAATAATTTCCAGGTTGTTCTCCAGCGCCAGATACAGATTGGCCAGGGTCTGCGCCTCAATCCCCTGCGCAGCATCCACGACGAGCAGGGCGCCTTCGCACGCCGCCAGACTCCGGGAAACTTCGTATGTAAAGTCAACATGCCCCGGCGTGTCGATCAGATTCAGGAGATATTCCTGCCCGTCACTGGCTAGGTAAGACAGGCGTACAGCCTGCAGCTTAATGGTAATGCCACGCTCCCGTTCCAGATCCATCTGGTCGAGCACCTGGTCCGTCATTTCTCGCGCCGAGAGCGCCCCGGTATACTCCAACAGCCTATCGGCCAGCGTAGACTTGCCGTGGTCAATATGGGCAATGATACAAAAATTACGAATCCTTTCCTGCACCAGCGTCATCCTCCCGCCTTACTTCCCTGACCATTATAGCATTTATTTCGGGATGCTGACAAGCAAACTGCTCTACTGGGCAGTAAATCGTCTCCAGAGCTGCGCAAGCGGAGTCAGGTCCAAGACTATCTGGCGATCAGCAAAAGTAAACAACCACGTCTGTTCTCCTGCCCTGTTCAGAGCCAGCACCCCTGGATAGCTCACCAAGCCACTCACTTCCTGCAAGCCACGCTCACAAGCAAGCAATCCCAAACCCAAGACAGCCACAAAACACAAAAAAATAAGGCAGACGGAACATACCGCCTGTCTCATCTAGCACACCCCCTCCGAAAAATCCATTACCGCATGTTTTCCCGGAGAGAATCATTTCTATGCACGTCACTTCCTCGGCCTCTTTAAAGCTTACCCTGCTCTTTAGCGTGCGTTTTCGTAGTACAGTTTCGCCAGTGCCTGCGCCAGATACGGCACGGCCCGCATCGCTTCCTGCAGCGAATTCTCGTGGCCTCCCACCTCTATCAGTAAAGCTCCGGGATGCAGATGCTGATTGTAAACCAGGGGACGCTCACGCACGCCCCGTGATAGCCCCGGAGCGATCTCCTCCAATCTTTCATGCAGAAACAGCGCTCTAGAAAAATTTTCCTGCCATTGGGGATGGCGTGACCCCACTACAAACAAGATCCTGCCCACCGCCTGGCCCTCCACCCGCAAAGTGGATATTTGTCTATCCACACCATCCCGGTGCAAGTCAATCAACAGTACTGTATCCTGGTGCTCCTCCAACAGTCCGCGCACCGTCGTCAGTGCTACCTCATAAGAGGTGCTGCGCGGTATGTCATGGACATCCTGGTTATGTACCACCGGAATCGCGTACTCCTCCCGCAGCAACGTCGCGAGTTGCTCCCCCAGCCTGGCCACCGTCAGCGCCAAATCCTCTGTGAACTTTTTCCCCGCAGTAGGCACAAAAGACTCGGTCGTATGCGTGTGGTAAATAATCACCTTGCCCAGACCTTGGCGCAGTTGCTGTGGCACCACAATCGTGGGTTGCTGCTCTCTCGCCAGGTTATTCACCTGATGGATAAGCGGCTGCGGTCGCTTTGCCACCTCATCCAGATAAGGAATCTGCGCCGCAAAGATACTCCGCGGATGTAAGGGGCCTGCTACCTTGGCTACCTCTTCTTCGTAACCGCCTGCTTCCTGCGGCTTTTCCCCACTGGAAGCAGGTGATCCTACCCCCGGGATTACCAGTCCCAAAACGTGCCGATAAAATGCTTCCTGGTCGGGCCAAAATGCGCCTATCCCCCCCTCCCCTGACAGAACAGGAATCGCCAGCGTCCTGGAGGCCAGTACCAACAAAACTACTACCAGTATAACGGCCCAAAAAGCATAACCTATCCTGCTTCTCCCTCTTTTTCTGTCCCAGCGTGTTCTTTTGCGGTGAAAGTAAAAAAAAGCTTTCCCGGCCATTTATTACCCTCCTCCTGGCAGCTTACGCCCCTGTATATATAGATACGCCGGGAGGGGCATTATATAACCTGAGAAATTCTTTCGCTTAAATGAATTTTACTATACTGCCCTAACGGGTATAGTTGCCATTCCTTTGCTGCCTCTAACATGGAGGGGATTTGTTTTGGGTGGTGGGCGAAGGCCACTTGGCGCTCTTTGCGCTGCTTTACTATGAAAAGAAAGGGGAAAGCAATGAAGAGGAGGCAAGCCTCCTCTTCATAAGCTAATGCAGGTACTTGCCTGGCTCTCCGCTGGCGATGGCCGGATGCAAGGCAGCGTTTAGCCCGCCCGCCAGCAGGCGGGCGATATCCTCAATTAAGGTATCTATATCCTTGGGGGTAACCATCAGATTGCCGCCATAGGGGGCCGTCACTTCCTCTAGGACGGCCCGCCGATCGCCTTCGACAATTGCTTTTGCCACCTTATACACGGGAGATTCCTCGCCCGCCTCGTGCATGATCGTCGTCAGCATCTGTTCCAGCATATCGTCAGCGATGGTCACCGCATCTACCACCGTAGGCACACCGATGGCGATAACTGGAATGCCCACCGTTTCCTGACTGATGCCGGCACGCTTGTTGCCCACGCCAGAACCAGGGTGAATACCGGTATCCGCCAGCTGGATGGTGGTGTGCAGACGCTCAAGCCTGCGTGCGGCCAGGGCATCTACAGCAATCAGCAGGTCCGGCCGAACTTTCTCCACTAGGCTCTGGACAATTTCCCCCGTCTCCACGCCGGTGAGGCCAAGCACTCCGGGAGCGATAGCAGCCACGGGGCGGAAGCCCTCTCCAAGCGTTTCCGGTTCCATCTGGACGATGTGCCGGGTAACCAACAAGTCCTTCACTACCCGGGGACCAAGAGCATCGGGCGTTACGTTCCAATTGCCAAGACCAACTACCAGCACCGTGCTTCCATGTTGGAGTTTCAGCATATCCAGTAACTCTTTGGTCAGTTGCACCGCAACCTTGTCCTGCAGAGAGCTATTTTTTTTCCTTAAACCCGGCACTTCCAGGGTAATGTAGCGCCCCTGCTTCTTACCCATCCGCTCTGACGCTTCCGGAGTCGTGATGCTGACCCTACTGACACTGATTTCACCAACTGTTTCTCTGGAGGCAACAACACCGGGAATATCCTCCCTAACCTCGCCGAGCAGCATCTCCCTGGCCTCGATGGCCAAATCGGTGCGAATATGGCGTCTTCTTCCTTGCAAAGTCATAGTAAGGCCTCCCACTTCAGCGCAGTTCGGTAGGTACAAAAACGTCAACTATACCAATTGCCAGGGCCGCTAAAGCGGCGCCGACTACCGTAATCTCCATACCGGGAACAAGAAACTGCGCCAGGTAAATGACCACAGCGGAAACAACAAACCCAATAATACCACGGTTTTGCGGAGAAACTTTCTTGCCGAAAATACTTTCCGCGATAAATCCCAGAACCGCAATCACGATGGCGGCAATTAAGGCTGCGCCAAAACCAAGGGTGGCAAACCCGGGCAACAGAAAACTAACCATCATCAGAACAAGAGCGGAAACAATAAAGCGGACAATTAAGCCAATCATCTCCCCACCTCCTTTCCTTAGCCTGTTTTGCACATCATATAATACCCAAACAAGCTTAAGCTATGCACATGCGAGGTTGGAGATCCGCTGTTGATCGCTGCAGCAATCTGATTGACCCTCACGGCTCCTGGCGCGATTGCTTTAACAAGGAAGCGTTTGCTCTAAGTCATAAACCCGGAAATTTTGCCGAAAATTAAAAACTAGTCAAAGCATAGATTACGCCGACAACACCAATCAGTCCGAGAGCGTAAACTATCTTGGCAGGCATTACCCCATCCTTCTCCATAGACTTACCAAAGATACCGAAAACAAGAGGATGAACGAGGAAAGGCATAGCAAAAATAAAGGGAATCAGGTCTGCGGCGTAGGCGCCGAACATGCCGCCCTGCAGAGCCGCAAAGAGACCGAAGTGGGAAATGGCGGAAGAGAGAGCCATGGCCGCATGCGATAAAGGCATGCCGCTAAGGTCCAGCATCAGCAGACCGCCAAAAACAGCCGTTAACTGCCAGCCAAAGGAAAACTGCATTAACCCTTTTATTTCCATGGATTCTCTTCCCTGAGACCTTCTTAAAGTACGCAGAGAAAAAACTGTCAGACCAAGGCCAATAGCGGCAATAAGGAAAGCCCAATTTGCCATTAAAGCATCCCGCTGGGCGCTAATTGCCAAGATAGTGAAGACAAAAATATGGCCGAAAAAGGGAATGTTGATCATGATCGGCGCCCTTGCTGCCGCTTCCTGTCCCAAGTCGCCGGCTGTACAGGCTCCGGTCAAACCGGCATGGGAAAGAGACCCGCCATTCCCGGCGCCAAGTTGCGCACATGGTTAGCTAAGCCAAACAGAATTAACAGGGTTAGGCCACCAAACATCCAGAAGATTTGCCCAAAAAACCCGTAAGCCATCACTGAAGTCATGCCGGTCAGCTTAAAGGCTTCCGCTATTCTGGAACCCCCAATCATAAAATTGGCGGCCAGTACCACGGGGATACCCGCAAACAGAAGCGCCCTGAGAGTAGGACCAGACTGCCACCTTGACAAAATCATGCCCAAAGAAGACGAAAGGAGCATGGCGAAAAAAATCTGGGGCAGGGCAATGATCGGCTTTACTGCCTGAGCGATATAAAAGGAGCCAAGCAAAACGCCTAAAATAGTGGCTATCTCCACCAACCCCTTGCGGATATACAAGGGCTTGTTCTTCACAGTAGCTTTATAGTCCATCAAGATAATAGAGCCACTCAGTCCGATATAGGCGATTAGGGGATAGTATTTTCCCAAAGGATCTCCTGTCCCGGAGCCAGTGATCATCCGCCTGGCGCCTTCAATACCTAAGAGAATAAAAAAGGTCCGGACCAGAAAAAACAATTGGGTTCGTTTGGTGCCTAGGATTACCTCTTCTGGGGACTGAATTACCATATCCTCAATTTCCAGCTTTTCGCCCCCAAAAATCTTTTTCAATTCCTGGCCCCCCGCAAAGAATGAAGCGATCAGGGCAATCAGCGTGACCTTACTGAGCAAGTCCACCAGCGGGAATTCTGCCAGACCAGGAGAAGCTACCCCGCTTTGCACAAGCAAAAGGCCCAGGGCCAGACCGAAAATGACGATCATCAGGATAGGGGAATACCGGGTTCCGGCCACCACAGTCCTGGAAATTAAAAGCATAGGAAGCAGCAAAAACAGGGTCAGCCAAAAATGGTTTAAGATTTGCAGTTTTGCAATCTGCTCAATTAGATGCTGTTCCATTAGCCTACCTCCTTATTTGCTGGCTGAAAACATATGCACCATCATGCCACGTACCCAGCGGCTAAAGTTTCATAACCTTTGCCTGGCCATCAACAACAAGGGTGCCGCTCTGGTTTACCACGGTTGTTTTCAGGACAAGAATGCGCTTGTCTTCTCTTTTTTCTATGACCTCTGCCTCGGACGTCAGGGTATCCCCAAAGAAAACAGGAGCTGTAAATTTCACCTCCTGTGACAAATATACGGTATTAGCACCAGGCAAGTCTGTCCCTATCACGGTTGATATCAGGGAGGCGGTAAGCATGCCATGGGCTATACGCTGCTTAAAGCGGCTTTTTGCCGCAAACTCCGTGTTAACGTGAACAGGATTGAAATCTCCGGTTATACCAGCGAACCCATAGACATCCGCCTCACTGATTGTCTTGGAGAAGCTCGCTTTGTCTCCGACCTTAATGTCCTCAAAGCGCCTGTCATTCATCTCATCCATCCTCCCCTTGCTAAATGCGTGGTTTTTTTCACAATCCTGTAACCATCCCTATGACAACAGCGCAGGCGGCTAGTAGTTCTCTTTTTACTGTTGCCTGCGATTAATTATATGCTCTTCGAAAACAAAAGTCCATAAAAGCTGTACGCGGCAAAAATGGAGGCCCAGATGTACAAAAATTTACTTACTGACCGTTGGGTATATGCTCCGCATACCGGCTCTACTCAATAATCACTAGTATCAACGCCCGGACCGGCCAGGACAAAATCATTCGACATGACGGTAATGATGGAAATCCCCCATCCCTCTGGGAGAGGGCTAGGGTAAGGGAACATTTTCATCCTTCCGATGGTGCCGCCGCCTAAGGCGGGAGCATCGGGTCTACTCCCGTAATTTGTTTATTCAGGCAGGGAATTGGCCCTGCGGCAGGGTAAGCTGATTTTAAGCAAACGGATTACAGCCTCGGAGCACTGGCTTAACAGCAATCCCGCATCAGCCATGGCTTCCTCCAGTGACATTGGCCTGTTTACAATACTAACAGCCGCATCTATACCGAGGGGGGAAAGGTTTGCATAGTCTGTTCCTATGGCGCCTGCCAAGGCAATCACAGGCAGACCCTTTTCTTTTGCCCTTCTGGCTACTCCCATGGGGACCTTGCCGTAAGCTGTCTGCTCATCCAGCTGTCCTTCGCCGGTGATAATCAAATCCGCCCCCTGCAGTTTCGTGGAAAAATCCATGCTATCAAGGACCAACTCCACTCCTGACACCAACTGCGCATTTAAGAAAGCAAACAAGGAGGCCCCTATCCCCCCAGCGGCTCCTCCGCCTTTAACGTCAGAAATGTCAATGCCCAGGTCGCTGTTTACAATTTCTGAAAAATGTCGCAGGTTATCTTCCAATATTTCCACCATTTCGGGAGTTGCGCCTTTCTGAGGAGCAAAAACCCTTGCCGCGCCCCTTGGGCCGCAGATCAGATTATCAACGTCACAGGCCACTTGAAAACTGCACTCCGGCAATCTTTTATCCGCTCCGCTGACCTCTATCTTTCTAAGGTTCGCGATAGCGAGCCCTCCGCTGGCGATTTCTTCGCCAGCTTTGTTTAAAAACCTAAATCCGAGGGCCTGCAGCATGCCAATTCCGGCGTCGACAGTAGCGCTTCCCCCGATACAGACAATAAACTTCCTGTACCCACTGTCCAGAGCAGCGAGAATTATTTCGCCCACACCATAGGTTGTAGTGTATAAAGGATTTTGTTGTTCCCTGGCAATAAGGCACAGTCCCGCCGCTTGGGCCATTTCAATCACGGCAGTTTTACCGTCAGCCAAAACCAGGTATTTGCCCCTGATTTTTTCTCCGAGAGGGTTTACACATGGTACGCTGATCATTTCTCCCCCGGAAGATAATTTCATTGCTTCCAAAGTCCCTTCACCACCGTCGGCTATGGGCAGGGTTTCCACCTGACACGCGGGATCCGCCCTTAATATGCCTTCCTTGATGGCCTGACAGACTTCTGTCGCCGAAAGGCTTCCCTTAAAGGAATCAGTCGCCACCACAATCTTCACCTGTCCCGCCTCCAGTTACTAGCGTATTCCTGTTGGTTGCTATGTTGCTATGGCAGTTGACCAAGACACTACTGATGCCCTATGATAAAGAAACAGAAGAACATTACGGCTATAACGGGGTGAATCATGAAAGACTGCTATGATGTGGTTGTTGTAGGTGGCGGCGGAGCAGGGGTGATGGCGGCGGTAGCGGCGGTCGAAGCGGGAGCGCGGGTAGCGATAGTTTGCAAAGAGCCTATCGGTTACGGGAACACGCGGATGGCCGTGGGCCTTACCGCCTGTGCCGGCCTGCCCGGTGACAGCAGAGAAGCATTTCTGGATGATGTGACCGTCTCCGGAGAGGGGCTATGTACCCGGGAACTGGTAGAAACGTTGGTGGACGACAGCCGGGCGGCGCTCACGAAACTAGAGGAATTCGGGCATATGTTCAATAGAGATCATCACGGCGTACTTTCGAGAGAGGCCCTTTCCAGAGCAGGAGGCCATTCCCTTGCCAGGACGCTGTCCAGTTCAGGAGCCGGCGTCGGCCTGGCACAATCGCTGCGTGCCGCTGTAGAAAAATATCATCTCAGCTTCTTTGAAGACACACTAACACTGTCACTTATTCAAACAGAAGGCGTGATCCGAGGCATTTCTGCCCTGAGCTTAGCTGACGGGGAAGAGTTCCTTCTGGGGGCAAAGGCGGTGGTATTGGCTACAGGGGGAGGCGGCTGGCTTTTTTATCCCCAGACAAGCAACAACCGCGGCACCGTAGGTGACGGTTACGCGCTGGCCTTTCGCGCCGGGGCAAAGCTTATGGATATGGAACAGGTACAACTGATTCCCTTTGCCATAACCCACCCGGAGGCGTACCGCGGTTTGATTTGCGGTGAGCCGGTTGTGGCCGGGCCGTTAGGAATAATTTATGACAGCGAAGGCCGGACCGTCCTAGGCCCGGGGATTAACAACCTAACAAGATCTGCCGTGGTCCGGGCCATGGCCGGTGCGATTAGGGAGGGGCGCGCAGGAGAGCATGGCGGGCTTACTCTTGACCTTAGGCCAAATCTGGAAAAGGGACCTGGGTACCGTGACAAACTTCGCGCCACAGGCATTTTTGACGCCGTTCTGGTGGCATACGGCAGGAAAGCATATAACTGGGAAGAACCGTGGAGCATTATGCCCACCGTTCACTACTTTATGGGAGGCATCAAGGCTGATAAGGATGGCAGAACCACCGTTCCCGGGCTGTATGCTGCCGGGGAGGTGATGGGAGGGGTACACGGTGGGAACCGCTTAGGCTCTGTAGCCCTGACAGAGGTCTTGGTGTTCGGGCTGCGCGCGGGCCGTGCGGCAGCGTCCCATGCCAAAGATACAAAACAGCTTTTAATGTTACAGACAGGCCCGGTTGTTTCGCCGCTTTTCGGAAAGCAAGGCCGGCATCGGCCTTTAACCCTTTGTCGCAAGCTGCAAAAGTCGATGTGGACTCTTGCCGGTCTGGTAAGGGAAGAAGCCCAACTTCAGAGAGCATTGGAGGTCATCGAGGAGATCTCCCGGGAAGCCAGGGATGTTTCCATTCCTGCGGAAACAGTCTACAACACAGAACTGCGTGACTGGGTCGAACTGGACTTTATGCTGGAGACAGCGCGTCTGGTGGTAACATCGGCACTGTTGCGAAAAGAGTCCCGGGGCGCTCACCTGCGCTCAGACTTCCCTGACAGGGGAGGCCATGGGTGGGAAAGAAATATTATACTTTTCCGTGGCGAAAACGGATTAGTAGAGAATAATCTGGAGGAAGCGGGCCATGAGTAATGAAAGAGTAACAGTGATCCGTTTCTCTCCAGCCAGGAATACATACGAAAAGTGTGTTTACAATCTTCCTTCTCTGCATAATGCCACTATACTGCAAACTCTCCAATATATCAATGAAGAACTTGATCCGACACTGGCCTTCCGCTATGGATGCCGCTACAATCACTGCGGACTGTGCGGCGTAATGGTTGACGGAAAGCCGCGGCTGGCCTGTAGAGTGAACCTGGATGGCGCAAATGAGATTGCGCCTCTGGCCAACCTGCCGCTGTTGCGGGACCTAGTGGTAGACCGTTCTGCTTATTTTAAAACACTGCTGGGACTTAAGCTCTATCCACAGAATATTAACAGCGAGCCGCTCGGCAGACTGCAGGAAAACCCCCTGCATAAAAATCTCATGCACTGCCTGGAATGCCTCTGTTGTGTGGCCTCCTGCCCCAAATACTCCTTCGCGGACGGCAACGTAGGCAATCCGTACGTCTATGTCAAACTGGCACAACTTCATCTGGATCCGCGCGACCAGGCTGACAGAGTTTCTCAGGCACGCACATTGGAGAAAAAAAAATGCCAGGACTGTATGCAGTGTGTCTGCCCAAACGGCATTCATCTGAGGAAGGCCCTGGAAATCTTCTAGCTGCTATCTTTGGCTTGCTGGTCGAGAACAAGCAGCAGGCTATCCACAGTTTCCTGAACAGCAGTGATTTCTTCAACAATGGAGGCTAAGGTTTTTCCCGTTTCCAATCTCCGCCAGTTTTATAATAGTTTCATGCTTTCCGGAATGTTTCGCTGATTTCCAGCAGATCCCCAGGGCTTCCTCCCAGTCCTTTTAGAAATGCCCCGATGCCGGTGGCTAGTGAACCGGCGTTATAGCCTCCTTCCAAAGCGGCAAAGATTCTTCCCCCACATTTTTGCCGTGCCGCCTCGCCGAGGGCCTGTCCGATTTCACCATAATCGTGATCGGAAAGCATTCCTCCCCAATCTTTGGCGTGGCGGTCGAAACCGGCTGAAACAGCGAGAAGGTCATAACTCGTATGCTCCAGAAATGTTTTCAGGTTTTCCACAAAAGGATAGCCGCTGCTGCCGCTGACATGGCAGTAGGAAACTCCGCCGGCTCCGGCAAAAATGTTTGCCGTGCCGTCGCCGTAGTGGAGGTCAAAGTCAACAATGGCTGCCGTTTTGATGTAGCCATCATTTAAAAGCCTGCTTACGGCAACGGCCACGTTGTTAAAGTAACAGAAGCCCCAGCAGGAATCAGGACTGGCGTGGTGGCCAGGCGGTCGGCAAAGAGCAAAGGCCGCCTCACCCTTTACGGCGCTGCTAGCCGCCTCCAATGTAGCGCCAGCAGCCAGCATCGCCAGGCGGAAAACAACGCTGTTCCTCCGTACATTTTCCAGGTGACGCTTGGTGTGTACCAGGAGAATGTCTTCCTCCGCTGCTGCCTCTGGTTCGACGAAACCATATTTATCCCGCAAAATTGCCCATGACGGCTCTAGCCGCCCCTCCTCCGCCGCCGGATCACTGGTGTAGCTGCTTAGAAACAGGGGATGAAATACTATTTTCATATCCTTTCTTTGCCTCCTTCATTATTTTCTATTTTCGACCATTTCACCAAATATCCTGTTCTTTTAAGATTCTAGCGGCACAAAGTAAACAAGGACAAAAATGCCAAAATAAGGGCAGCCTGGGCAGAGGCTATGACTCCTGGCCAACCGTAGGCGTTCCATAGCAGGCCGGGCAGAAGGGCTCCCAAGCTGCCTCCGATATAGTAGGAGAATAAATAGAGTGCTGTGGCGGAGCCTTTCCCGGTGCCAGCGTTATCTCCCACCAGGGCGCTGGCGGCTGGTTGGGCAATAAAGAGGCCGGCGCACAGCAAAGTAAGTCCCATGATAATCACGGCCAGCGGGGCTGCGAGAGTAATCAGAGTGCCTGCCGAAGCTACGGCCAGGCCGACGCCTATAACCTTACCGCGACCGACCCGGCTGGAAACTGCTCCCGCCAAGGGAGAAATAACACCTGTTATATAGGCCAGAAAAATCAAGCTTAAGATAACAGTAGACAGGTTGTATGGCGGATTTGTCAAGTAGAAGGTAACGTAAGTGAAAGTTCCGGTAAAGGTAAAAAAGAGAGAAAAGGCTATAATAAAGGCACCAGCCAGCCGTCGGTTTTTGAAATGTCCGAGCATCCTAACATAAGAGGCAAAAAACCCACTGCTCCTGATAAAATTTCTGGATGCCGGTAAATAATACAACATTAAGCAGGAACCCAATAAATTCATCAAGCTGAAAACGATAAAGGTTAAGCGCCACCCATAGAGACCAGAAAGAATTCCTCCGCCTACCCGGCCGAACAGGCCTGAGGCTATCATGGCGCTGATATAGATGCCAATCACCCGGCCGACCCGGCCGGGAGGAAATTCTTCTGCAATGTAGGCCATGGCGATGGCTGCGATGCCAGCAACAAAGATACCCTGAAAAGCGCGCAGGACTAAGAAGGAAGAAAAGTTATCGGTAAGCGCGATCCATGCCGTAGGTATGACTAGTAAAAAACCTGCCGCAACCATGACCGGCTTGCGGCCCAGATAATCCGACAATGGGCCAACAACTAGCAAGGCGAAAGCCAAGGCCACAATGTTCAGAGACACGGCCAGGCTGGCTACTGTGGGACTGACTTGGAAGCTGACACTAAGAAGGGGAAGGATGGGCTGTACCACATAGATGTCTGAAATAGTGGCTATTGTTCCGAAGCAAAGCGCAATGATGGCCATTCTTTCATTTAATACTTCTGGTTTTGGCGGCGGTCCTCCGCTGCCAGTCATATCTATCACCTGCGCTTAGTTCTGCATAGAAATTTTGGAACGTGTAGGG
>Ga0208609_100676_pt1 | contig 11884 bp, 11 predicted proteins | sample SubbioR11_8A_Apr_FD_184813 | JGI IMG/M metagenome (GOLD analysis project Ga0208609, IMG submission 184813) | Serpentinite rock and fluid subsurface biosphere microbial communities from McLaughlin Reserve, California, USA - CR11_8A_Apr (SPAdes) | ecosystem: Environmental > Terrestrial > Deep...
TAACCCTAATTCTAAGAGTGGCCATCCCTCCCCTGGTAAGACCGGAGAACCTGGTTCTGGCCCGGTACGACAAGGCTGCCGGCACGTGGCTAGCCATCCCGGCGGTGGTAGACGTAAATAAAGGCTTAATCCTGGCCAGGCTTCAGCACTTTAGCCGTTTCGCGGTGTTTGCCAGGGAGCCAGTGAAATCTTTCACTGACGTCACTCCTGCTTCCTTCGGCTGGGCAAAGGACTCTATCGAGACGCTGGCCGGAGCCGAGATTGTTGCCGGCGTGAGCGAGACACATTTCGAACCGGGCCGGGCGGTGACCAGGGCGGAACTCGCGAGTCTTTTAGTAAGAGCATTGAGACTGCAGGTAAGGGCCGGCGCTACTCAGCCGTTTAAAGACGTACATTCCGGTGACTGGCACTCCGGAGCGGTCGCCGCGGCCTACGCGGCCGGGCTGATCACGGGCTATGGTGATGGCACCTTCCGTCCGAACAGCGCCGTCACCAGGGAAGAAGTAGCGGCCCTGCTGACGCGGGCCATGAAACTGCAGACCACGGAACAGAAACTTTCCTTTACTGACAGCGACAAAATTGCTTCCTGGGCCAGGGCCAGTGTGGCGGCTGCAGCGTCGCGGGGCCTGGTCAGAGGTTTTCCGGATGGCAGCTTCCAGCCGCAAGCAACTGCCAGCCGTGCCCAGTGTGCGGTAATGATTTACCGGATGCTGACTAACTAAAGAAAAATTTTGGGACCTGAGGGAAGGTGGGAGGGGCGCTCTTGTTGAAAGGGAAATTAACTTATCTTGTTTTGTTTTTAATAATCATGGCAGGCATCGTTGGCCCGACCATGTATTCTGATAGGATAACAAGTACTGCCAACCAGGATGAAGCAATGCCGGAACAGCAGCCGGCTGCTTCATCCCCCGACGGCGCAAAGGAGGACGGGTACGCCGTAGGCATTGCTGTGGTGGGTAAGGACGGAGAACTGCTGTATCCTCCCGGATACGTCACGCTAACCCCAAGGGACACATGGGGAATTACGGCGCTGGGAGCGCTGGAGGCTACCGGCCTGCCCTACACCCCGTCCACCCGCTGGTTCGGTTTTGTCGAGGCCGTTGCCGGGCAGCGCAACAAGGGGCAGGCCGGATGGATGTTTGCGGTTAACGGTGAAATCCCGCTGGTGGCCGCCGATGAAAAGCCCGTCAAAGCCGGGGACAAAGTGATCTGGTGGTACAGTAAAAACATAGGTGCTCCCACTCCAAGCTGGGATGATTTGCTCAAACAAGCAGCCGGAAATTAGTGGATAGTACTACTATTCATGTTGGCGCAACAGAAAGGAGCATGTACCGATGACGCATAAAAAGTTAACCGTCAGCCTAGTCCTCGCACTGTCTGTTCTTTCTGTTCCGCTGCGGGCGGCGGCGCTGCCGACGGCTGACGTCAGGCCGGCCATGGACCGGGCGGTCATTCATTTGCTGGCCCTGGAAAGAAATCAGGGGAGGCCGCTCTCGCCGTGGAGCTACGTGGCCCTGGCCGCCGCCGGTCAAAGCCTTGCCGGTACCCGGGTGGGGCAGTCCTGCGAGCGACAACTGGCCGCCGCCACGTCCACCACCGACTACTGCCTTTTGGTCCTTACCCTGCTGGCTGCCGGAGAAAATCCTTTCGATTACCGGGGACAAAACCTGGTGAAAAAAATTCAGTCCGCTCAGCTTCCCGGTGGCAAGTTTGCCGATAATATAGACGGGAGCGGGCAGGGGGACGGTGAGGCGCAAATACTGCTCAACGCCCATATATGGGCTGTGCTAGCCCTCCATGCCGCCGGGGCGCAGGTACCGGATACAGTCAGAGCCAGACAGTGGCTTATTAATCAGCAGCATGACGACGGCGGCTTTAACTGGTATTTAACTGCAAGGACAGCGGATGTGGATTCCACCGGCATGGCGCTTAAGGCCCTGGGCGCCCTGGGCGTCAGAAAAGACAGTCCGGTGGTGCAGAAAGCGCGTTCCTACTTGAGAAACGTTCAGGAAGGCGATGGCGGTTTTTCTTCCTGGGGGGCGGCCAACCCCGCGTCTAGCAGCATGGTTATCGGCGGCCTGATCGCGGTGGAAATTGATCCGGTCGCGGAGATGATTAAACCCGGCGGCAACCCGGTTACGGCTATGCTTAGTTTTCAGTTGCCCAATGGCTCTTTTGCCCACATCAAGGGCGCAGGTCCCAACGAAATGGCTACACAGCAGGCTTTGATGGCCTTATCCGATATGTATTACGGGAAATCCCTTTACTTCAGGTTAAGGGAAAAAAGCAAAGCATCTTTGGACGTATCCGCTCCTGCGGAACGAAAGATACGGTTTAAGGTGGGGTCAAAAGAGTATCAAGTTCAGGCTGACGGTCAGGAGCGCGCCGCGGCAGCGGCCGCAGCCCCTTTTCTGAAAGGAGGTCGCGTATATGTGCCGGTGCGCTACCTGGCTTTAGCTCTGGGGATTCCCGAAACTGGCATCCGCTGGTCGCGTTCCGCTCAAACGGTGACACTGACCGGTGACGGTATAACCGTAACACTGGCTGTGGGCCGGGATATCATGTTCGTCAACGGCGCCGCCCGGCCGCCGATGGACGTTGTGCCGGTAATCAGAGAAGGACGTGTCTCACTGCCCGCTCGCTATGTGGCAGAATCCTTTGGTTACCGGGTAACCTGGGATAAAACTTCGCAAACGGTTAGTATCACAAGGTAAAGCGCCAGTAATCTTACAAGGAGCGGAAAGCTTTGCTGGATAAGCTTTTTTATAAAGAAAAGGGGTTGTTCCTGCAGAGCCTGCACCCGTTGGCGGCGCTGGCCTATCTGGGCACGCTGCTGGTGCTGGCGCTGGTCTTTACCAACCCGCTTTATTTGCTGGGGATCCTACTGGTGGTAGTGCTGGCCATTCGGGCGTCGGACGGGCTGGAGGCCTGGGAAAGTTACCTAAAAATCGCTCTGTTTATGATGGTGATGATTATGCTCATCAACCCGCTGGTGTCCCCTGCCGGAAGTACCATCATCTGGCAAGGTCCCCGTATTCCCGTCTTCGGCCGCCCGACGGTCTCTCTGGAGGCCATATGCTACGGCGCCGCCATGGGCGTCAGATTGCTGAGCATCATCAGCATTTTTTGCCTGTATAATCTGGTTGTGCATCCTGATAAGGCCCTTAACCTGTTTTCCCGCTTTGCCGGCAAGTCCGTGCTGGTAATCTCCCTAGCCACCAGGATGTTTCCGGCCATGGTCAGGGAGCTAGAGAACATCCGGGGCGTGCAGTGGCTGCGTGGCGTTGACTTCAGCAAGGGGTCAGCAAGAGAAAAAGTCAGGAAATACTCCTCTTTAGTTAACATATTACTTTTATCCTCCCTGGAGGGTTCCTTGGAGACCGCCGAGTCTATGCAGGCCAGGGCTTTCGGCAGCGGTCCCCGCACCTGCTTCAGCCGGAACCGGTGGCGGTCCAGAGATACGCTTTTTCTTTCGGGCAGCGCCTGTGCGCTGGGAGCCGGTCTTTGGGGGCTGTTCAACGGCTTCGGCAGTTTTACTTTTTACCCGCGGCTTGACTACCTGATTAGCGGCCCGGGAACAGTGGCGCTACTGCTTATTGTGCTGTTCAGTTTATCTGTTCCGGTGTTAATTGGTTGGGGGTGTGAACGCTGGCCTTATTTGAACTCGAAAATCTGACTTATTATTATCCTGACACTGAAAAACCGGCCTTAAGCGGCATCAACTTAAGCATCAAAGAAGGGGGGTTTGTTCTGGTGGCCGGTGAATCCGGCTCGGGCAAGTCGTCTTTGGCGAGAGTGCTGGCCGGGCTGATCCCTGATTTTTACGGCGGCCGGTTTGGCGGAAAGGTCTATTTTCAGGGGCGAGAAATGCGTGGTATGGACCGGCGCAAACTGGCGCGACAGGTGGGCATGGTTTTTCAGGACCCGGAAAAGCAGCTGGTGATGACCGGCGTAGAGGCCGAGATTGCCTTCGGCCTGGAGAACCTGGGGCTGCCGCAAAAAGAAATGTTTCGCCGGGTGGCCGAGGTACTCAGTTTCCTAGGGCTGACAGAATTAAGGCAGGAATTTACCTCCGGCCTATCCGGCGGGCAGAAGCAAAAGCTGGCGCTGGCCGCCGTTTTGGCCATGCAACCGCAGGTGCTGGTTTTGGACGAACCCACATCGCAGCTGGACCCGGTGGCGGCAGAGGACTTCTTTAACCTGATTAAGCGGTTGAACGAAGAACTGGGCTTTACCATCGTATTGATCGAGCAAAGGCTGGAAAGATGCTTTCACCTAGCCGACCGGGTGGTATTTATGGAAGGCGGCAGGATAGTTCAGGACGATGTCCCGGTTCAAGCGGTCCGCTGGGCCGTCAGAAGCGGCAAGGCTCTGGTTCCCCCTGTGGCTAGGCTTTTTTCCGTGCTGGAATTTCCCTCTCCTCCGGTAACCGTCAAAGAGGGCAGAAGGCAATTACGGCAATCTTTCAGCGTACGGCCCGTTTCTGACGAGCCGGACTCCCGGAAAATACCGACTTCTACTTCAACAGATCGTAGCCCATTGTTAGAGATAAAAAATTTGTGGTTTACCTATGCTAACGGCAGAGAAGCATTACAGGATATAAATTTAAGAGTTAACCCCGGAGAGTTTGTGGCTATCCTGGGGGAGAACGGCGCCGGCAAATCCACTTTATTGAAAAACATGGCAGGGCTTCTGCGGCCAGGACGCGGGAAGGTGCTGATAAAGGAGAGCGACATAAATAAAAAAAGGGAGCGCTATCCCGGTCGTCTTGCCGCCTACCTTTCGCAAAACCCAAACGACTATCTTTTTCAAGACACCGTGGAAGACGAACTGCTGTTTACGCTGAAAAATTTCGGAATGGAGGATAACGGCATTGTGGATGATTTGCTGGAAGAACTGCAGCTCAGCTGCCACCGGCGGATTAACCCTCGAGATTTGAGCAGCGGAGAGAGACAGCGGGTAGCCCTAGCCTCGGTGCTGGTAACCGGCCCGGAACTCCTGTTGCTGGACGAACCCACCCGGGGACTGGACTATCACCTGAAGGCCGGACTGGGCATTTTTCTGGCCGAGCGGGCGGCGGCGGGAGCCAGTGTGGTCCTGACTACCCATGACGTGGAGTTCGCCGCCGAATATGCTCCGCGGGTGGTCATGATGTTTGCCGGCCGGATAGTCAGCGACGGTACCCGGCATGAAATCCTGGGACAGTCGGTTTTTTACTCCACCCAAATCGGCAAGCTATGCAGAGGCCTTTGCGACGGCATACTGACCTTTGACGAGGCCGTGGAAAAGATCAGACCTCTGCTTTCAAGCCAAACAGTAACCCGGACCGGCACAGAAAAATGAGAGAAAAATTTCTTGTCCCCCTTTTTCTGTTCATTATCCTAGGGTTGCTGCTGGTGGGCATAAACCAAGACCTTCTCGTGTCCGGGCAAAACTGGGGGCTGCTTTCGGCGGGAATACTGATAATAGCTTTAGCTTTTTTTTACTGGGGATTTGAGCAAGGTAGGGCCTCTCCCCGGGAAATTGCCCTCATTGCCGTGCTGGGGGCTTTGGCCGCCGTGGGACGTGTTTCCTTCGCCGCTCTGCCCACCGTACAGCCCACCACGTTTATAGTGATTGTTTCCGGTTTTGTTTTTGGACCCCGGGCCGGGTTCATGGTGGGGTCCACGGCAGGCCTGGTCTCCAACTTTTTCCTGGGACAGGGACCCTGGACGCCGTGGCAGATGTTTGCCTGGGGGCTGGCCGGCGCTTCGGCCGGTTTGCTCAAAATAATTTGCCCGGGTATCAAAACCAGGGGCCTGTCGGTTTTTAATTTTTTCTGGGGCTATTTTTTTGGCTTGGTCATGAATCTGTGGTTCTGGACGGCTTTCATCCAGCCTCTGACCTGGCAGTCCTTTGTGGCCGTCTATGCTGCCGGCCTCTGGTTCGACACCTTCCACGCCGCGGGAAACGTTGTCTTTTACCTTGTCTTCGGCGCCGGTTTTACCAAAATTTTGCAACGCTTCCGAAGAAAACTTAAAATCAGTATTATCGAAGCCTAAACTATCGGTAATCGTTCAGGAGAAAGCAAAGCAGGCGTGCTGTTTTACAGTCCCTGACGAGCAAGATGCCCGGCTAAATCAGCCACCCGCCGCAAAATACCCCCACTCATGCTCATACCAGGCCACTACCCGCGCCAGGCGCCCTTCCTGCACCAAGGTCAGCAGGCTGTCCGCCACGCCGGAGTAGGGTGAGCCTTTATAATCCACGGAAACCAGCAAGTAAGCCTCCGTTAATTCGCGGCAGTACACATTTTCTTGACTTTACTGCCGCAATATCGGAAAATACTGAGGTAAGAAAGAAAACATAACCAGGCCGCCTTCGTATCTGCCGGCACGGCACCGAAGGCCAAGGAGGACTGCATGGTGACTATCAAAGTGGCGGTAAACGGGGCGGTCGGTAGTATGGGCCGGGAGGTAGTGCGTACTGTGCTGTCGGAGCCGGGGCTGGTACTGGTAGCCGCCAGCGATGTAAAAGGTGACGGCAGTGACGCCGGTTTGCTGGCTGGCCTTGGCCCTGTCGGTGTGCCGCTGGAGACAGGACTGGCGGCGGCCTTAAAGCGCGCTAAGCCTGATGTCATGGTCGATTTCACCTCGCCGCACAGCGTGCTGCAAAACGTGGAAACATCCTTTTCCCTGGGCGTACGTCCCGTAGTAGGGACGACAGGCATTACCGAGTCCGACCTGGAGAAAATCCGCGGCTGGGCGGCACTTGCCGGCCTTCCCGCCGTCATCGCCCCGAACTTTGCCCTCGGAGCCGTGCTGATGATGCTCTTTGCCGCCCAAGCCGCCCGCTACCTGCCGGAAGCCGAGATTATTGAGTTGCACCATGAGAAAAAAATTGACGCCCCTTCCGGCACGGCCATCAAGACGGCCGAGATGATCCTTAAAGCACGGGGAAACACCAACCGGAGGACGACGGAGGAGCTGGAGAAAATCAAAGGGGCCCGCGGGGGCAATATGGAGGGGATCCGTCTGCACAGCGTCCGCCTGCCCGGCCTCGTCGCTCATCAGGAAGTGATTTTTGGCGGCCTTGGCCAGTCGCTGACGCTCCGGCACGACTCCTTTAGCCGTGCCTCCTTCATGCCCGGAGTTATCTTGGCCGTCAAAGCCGTCATGGAACAAAGCGGAGTAGTTTATGGTCTGGAGAATTTGCTTAACCTGTAATGCTTGACGGGACAAGCACTTCCCTCCTTTGTAGCGCATATAATAACTTGCGCCTCAAAAGGGGGATTTTTTATGGGCTTGCAAGGAAAACAAATCGCTTTTGCGCTACCCGAGGGACATTTTTCCATGCCGGAAATTATCGGCGAAGTAAAAAAATTAGTCGCTGCCGGAGCGGACATCTTCCCGCTCTTTCTGGCCTCCTCCGACACCACCCCGGACACCGACGGACACTTTCACGCCACACGGGAACAGCTGGAACAGATTACAGGCCGGGAAATGATGACCGCCTCCCTAGCCGATGAAACAAGCGAACTCTTCAGCGTTGATACAGCCTTCGATATGCTGGTCATCGCACCCTGCCCGGGGAATTTTTTAAGCAAGCTCGTCAATGCCCGGGCGATGGCGGCACCGCTGGCCAAAACCGTCCGGCATCTGCAGACCGGTTGCCCCGTTGTGCTGGCTCTAGTCGCGAACGGTGACTCGGAAAATCTGCTCCAGAACGTACAGCAGATTTTAAGCATCAAAAGTTTCTTTCTCGTCCCGTTTGGGCCTGCCCAAAAAGGAGAAAAACAGATTTACCTGGCTAGGCTGGACCTGCTTTATGAAACGGTCGGGCATGCTTTGGCGCAGAGGCAGTTGCAGCCGGTTTATATGGAGCCTTGCTGGCTCCCCCACTAGAGAGTAGTTCTGCGCTTTTACGCCTACGCTCAAATTGCTTGCCGTGCCTTGCCTCCGCATCATTTGTGACGCCGCCGCGCATTATGATAATTGTGTCCTGAAATTTCAGCACGGCCTCTATATTTTCAGAGGTCGTGCTGAAATTTCTAAGCTCTCCTGCCTCTTGCAGGGAACACTCAAAAGCGGCCTTTAATACTATGGGGAAGAAGGGCCCTACTAATTTTTCTGAAAGGCAGGAGATGAGATGTTCCGCAAGTTTTGGAGGCAAATGCTGCTGGCAGCCTTGCTCCCGGCCGTCCTTTTGGCCGGCGGATGCCCGCGGCGCCAGGAGCCAACCAAGGTCAGGCTAAATGAAGTAACACGCTCCGTATTTTTTGCTCCCCTGTATGCTGCTATCAACAGCGGCTTTTTTGCAAAGGAGGGGATCGAACTCGAGCTCACTACCGGACAGGGCGCCGATAGAGTAATGACTTCTTTGCTGGCCGGTCATTCTGACATTGGTTTTATGGGACCAGAAGCAACGATTTATGTCTTTAATCAGGGACAGCAAGACTATGTCGTCAATTTTGCCCAGCTGACCAAAAGAGACGGCTCTTTTTTGCTGTCCAGGGAAGCAGACCCTGATTTTACCTGGCAGCAGGTAAAAGGACGGGAAATCATTGGCGGCCGTCCAGGGGGCATGCCGCTGATGACGCTTATGTACGTCCTGCGGAATCAAGGTATAGACCCGGCGCAGGATCTGACGCTTATTACCAACATACAGTTTGCCATGATGGCCGGGGCCTTCGCCGGCGGGGAAGGGGATTACGTGACGCTTTTTGAGCCGGTAGCGACTACTATGGAACAACAGGGGCAAGGCTTTGTCGTCGCCTCGGTCGGCCAGTACAGCGGCGAGATACCCTATACGGTGTTTTCCGCCCGCCAAAGCTTTATAGAAAATAACAAGCCGTTAGTTCAAAAATTTACTAATGCCATTTACCGAGGGCAGTTATGGGTAGCCAACAGCACGCCGGAAGAGGTCGCCACAGCTATAAAGCCGTTTTTCCCAGACGCCGATCTCGCGCTTTTGCAAGCGGTAGTCAGACGTTACCAGGAGATTGATGCCTGGGCCGCCGCCCCGCTCTTTACCGCCGAAGCGTTCAACCGGCTACAGGACGTCATGGAACAGGCCGGACAACTCCAGCAACGGGCGCCTTATGAAAAACTGGTAACAAATTATTTTGCCGAGCAGGCCGTCAGAAACATTAGGCCATAAAGGAAGGTGGAGCGGGTGAGGGTGAAACTAGCCTTGGAAGTCAGAAACATCGCCATGCGCTTCCACAGTGACGAGGGCGAAGTTCTCGCCCTTACCCATCTTTCCCTGGAAGTCAGGGAAGGGGAATTCATCAGCATTGTCGGGCCAAGCGGTTGTGGAAAATCGACTCTTTTAAATATCCTCGCCGGCCTGCTCCATCCAGTTGCCGGCGAAGTTTATATCAACCAAACCCGGATGAGCGGACCTACCGCCATGGTAGGCTATATGCCGCAAAGTGACCAACTGTTTGAGTGGCGGACAATTTGGGGGAATGTCCTGCTTGGCCTGGAAGTGCAAAAAAAGATTACTGCTGAAACAAAATCTTTTGCTGAAGAGTTGCTCATAAAGTACGGGCTTATCGACTTCAAAAATTACTACCCTCGCCAGCTTTCCGGCGGCATGCGGCAGCGGGCCGCGTTAATCCGCACGCTGGCTATCAACCCGCAGATACTTTTGCTTGACGAGGCTTTTTCGGCCCTTGATTATCAGACCAGGCTGCTTGTGGCTGACGAAGTAAAGCAGATTATCACCAAAGAAGGGAAAACAGCTGTTTTAGTAACTCACGACATTGCTGAAGCCATCAGTATGGCCTCACGTGTCGTTGTGCTCACCAAAAGGCCTGGAGAAATTAAAAGCATCCATATTATTTCTCTTGATACTGAGGCATCGCCGCTCAAACGACGTGAAGCAGCGGAATTCAAAGATTATTTCCACAAAATATGGAAGGAATTGGATATTCATGTTTAGGGGCAAAAAAAAAGCGCCCTGCTCGCAAAGCCGCGCTCTTTCGGCAGAACACCAGAACTACCTGCACCGCAAAAAAATGTACCGTTTCCAAGTGCTGTCGTCACAGTTCTTACTGCTCCTCTTTATCGTTGCCGCCTGGGAGATAGCCGCTAACCTGAGGTTGATCGACCCCTTTATCACGAGCCAGCCTTCCCGGATTGTCAATACACTGGTTACGCTGCACCACGAAGGAAGCCTTTACCGACATACGTCCCTTACCGTCCTGGAGACGATCATCGGGTTTACGCTGGGGACAGCTCTTGGTACACTCTTTGCTGTTATCCTGTGGTGGTCAAAATTTCTTTCAGACATGCTGGACCCTTACCTGGTTGTCCTGAACAGCCTGCCCAAAATTGCTTTGGCGCCGATAATTATTGTCTGGTTTGGTCACGGCATGACCGCCATCATAGTGATTGCTCTCCTGATTGCCGTAATTGTTACCACGCTCGGCGTTCATGTCGGCTTCTCGCAGGTTGATCAGGAAAAAGTCAAGCTGCTCAGGACGTTTGGCGCCAGCAAATGGCAGCTGCTCGGCAAAGTGGTGTTACCAGCCAGCATCCCCACCATGATAGCCGCCCTGAAAGTTAACGTCGGTTTGTCCTGGGTGGGCGTAATTGTCGGAGAATTCCTTATTGCCAAAGCGGGCCTCGGTTTTCTGATTGTGTACGGTGGCCAGGTATTCCAGCTTGATCTGGTCATGACAAGTGTAATTATCTTGGCGGTAGCCGCTGCGCTTATGTATCAAGGTGTTGTCCTGATGGAACGGTTATTGCTAAAATGGCACTAATTCCGTCAACCATATCTTAGCTATCCATCCAGGCATTGTAGTCTTTTCTTTTTTCCGCTCTGGAGATAAATTTCTCCATATCAACGATAAACCGCTCATGCCGGCCTTCTCCAACCAGGCCGGCTTCATCTTGCGCCACCACGTTAAAGACAAGACGCCGCCCCTCCACTTCGATCAACTCCGCCTGAGCCGTCACCGTCATGCCGAGCGGCGTTGCCGCCGTATGGGAAATCTCTACTTTGGTGCCGACTGTTGTCTGACCTGCGGGCAGCTTGTCCCGCAAGGCACTGATCGCGGCACTTTCCATCAGCGCCACCAACATCGGCGTGGCAAAAACGGCGACACTGCCGCTCCCGACTTCCTTGGCCGTATTGCCCGCCGCCACTACTGCTTTTGTTTCACCACGCAATCCTTTTTCCAGCATGCTCCCACACTCCCTGCTTTTATGATTGTTTTTGTTTTGCCTCTGCAACCAGGCCATGGCCGCTGACATCGCCCGCTCTTCCCTCCGCAGTTGGTGTCCGGCGCCTTCCAGGAGGAGCAGCTCCTTGGGTTCGCCGGCCAGCTCATACAGCTGTTTGGCGTGCTCTACCGGTACAAGCTCATCGTCCGTGCCGTGTATAATCAGCACCGGCCGGCCGGAAAGGCAGGCGATGGCCGTTTCTGGTCGGACAGTGTAGAGGCTTTCCAGCCACTGCCGCGGGTTCGGCGGAAAACTATCATCCCGGATTGTCCCGATCTGTCTGGCTCTGGTAATAGTCTGAGCCAGTTCTTCCCGTTTAAACAGAAAAGAAAGCTCCGCCGGACAGGCAGCCAGCACTACCCCAGCTACCCGCCGGTCTTCCGCCGCCACCTGGCAGGAGACAGCTGCTCCGCCGGAAAAACCGAGCAGGAAGAGGCGGCGGGCGTCCACATCCTCCCTTTCCGTTACCAAGTCCAAAACAGCACGCAAGTCCCGGCACCAACCAGCCAAATCAAGGTTACCGCCACTTTCCCCCGCGCCCCGGAAGTTAAAAATAACGCTTAGGAATCCAGCTGTGGCCAGCTTCATCGCCAGAGAGCGGTAGCCTGGGTCGCCCTCCGTTTTCCGCCCGGAAGGGATACCGTGACAAGCCAAAACTACGGAGAAGGGCG